>WNEZ01001135.1_pt1 | contig 28536 bp, 30 predicted proteins | sample 5400521 | NCBI WGS metagenome assembly WNEZ01 (sample SAMN13153339, study PRJNA577476) | soil metagenome | isolation source: 120 cm saprolite under Douglas fir tree site 2 hole 1 replicate 1 | place: USA:California | collected 2015-04-18
TCGAGCTCTTTGGCGGATGTGATGAGGATTTCCTCCGCGTGCGACTCCATCTTGTCGCCCAGCTGCTCTGATGTGCCGGCGATCAAGGCCGCATGCCGGTAGCTGATGTCGCCGTCGGCGAACGCCTGCGACGTCTGGGGCAGTGACTCCAGCGCTCGTGCCACCTCGACCTGATTGGACGCCGCCGTGTAGGTGAGGTTGCACTTCCAGCGCAACCAGCCCTTCGCACTCAGCGCCGCGGAGTTGGCGTAGCCCCGGCCGCTGTCGAAACGCCGGAGCCGGCGCAGCGCCTCAGCCTGGACGCGACTGTCGATGCGCTGGAGTGCGATCAGGTCATCACCCATCGACTCCGCCGGCACCGAGTTGAGGTCCTCGTGGGCGAGCCGCGTCAGGAGTGAATGGATCTCCTGGAAGAGCTCTTTGGAGGTCCACCTCCCCCTCACCCCACCCTCAGAACGCATGTTCGCATTGTATCGAATATCTGTTCGGTGGTCAAGCATTTACACCCGGAAATTGGCGCAAATTCTTGGCGTTGACACCAGTGCGCCAACGCTGCCGCCGGGCCACACACCCTGACTCCGTTTTCCTAGTCCAACTAAGCCGGAATGATCAGGTCCTTCAGCTCGCGCGGATAGTCGGTCATCAGCCGGCATCCGTTGTCCGTGATGACGACCGTGTCGGAGTGGCGGAATCCCCCCAGCTCCTTGATGTACACGCCGGGCTCAACCGTGAACACCATCCCCGGCTCGAGCAGCGCATCGTCGCCGCGATCCAGGAACGGCGCCTCGTGGCCCTCTAGCCCAATCGAGTGGCCGACGTGATGGCGGATCGCACCCTCGACGCCCAGGTCGCGGGCCAGCTGCACGCACGCCAGCTCGACCTCGCCCGCGGGGACTCCGGGCGCCATCACCTCGAAAGCGCGCGTCTGAAGGGCGAGCATCGCGTCGAACGCGCGCTCCTGCTCCTTGGTCGGGTCGCCGACGATCATCGTCCGTTCGAGCTCGCTGCGATAGCCGTCGATGTCGGCGGCAGCGCCACTGACCAGGACGTCGCCCTTCTCGATTCCGTGGCCCCTCACGAAGCCGTGCGGCATCGCGGTGGATCGACCGCCCACGAACATGGCGGTGAGCCCATTCCATCCCGGGCCGCGTGGTCGCCATCCGGGCATCTCCTCGACCATCTCGAACAGCGTCTCAGTCGCCGGCGGCACGTAACACTCCATCTCTGTCTTTCCGGTGCGGATCGCGCCCTGCATGCGGCGATGCGCGCGTGCGGACCAGGTGCAGCTCAGCTGGATGCACGCGAGCTCGGTGGCCGACTTAATGCGTCGCAGTGATTCCACGAGCATCTCTGCGTCGACGGGGCGTTCACCGGTAAGTTCGCTGAGGCTTGGCCCACGGTAGCCCCAGTACGGCACGTACCCGTCATGGTCGGCGCCCGTGCGCCTTGGCTTGGCGCTGATCTCGGCGAGCTTAGCGGCCACCAGCTCCATGGGATGCTCGGCGCCCGGGTATTCGAAATAGATACCGACGTTGTCGACGCCGGGCACGGACTCCGCGTGCTCCTTCTCGACGGCCGGCACGACCAGCGCGGAGTAACTGTTGGGCCCAAGGATCAACACGATCGGCCGCTCGGTGGGGATGTGATGGAAGCCGGTCAGGTACGCGACGCGTGCGGGATAGAAGACCGCCAGGGCGTCGAGCCCGGCCGCCTCCATGCCGGCGCTGACGGCATCGCGGCGGAGCGCGTACTCCTCAGGTCCGATCTTGGGAAAGGAAATCGGAGTCTTCGGTTTTGGCTTTGACGCCTTCTTCGCGGCAGGAAGAGGGGCTTTCTTAGTAGGCGGCAAGCTTTCTCATCGCCTCCGCGATCTTGACCGGGTTGGGCATGAAGAACTCCTCCTGCGGCGTGTTGAACGGCATGGCCGGGATGTCCGGTCCGGCGACGCGGACGACCGGCCCGTCCAGGCTGTCGAAAGCATGCTCCGAGACGATGGCCGCGATCTCGGCTCCAAAACCGCCGGTGATGTTGTCCTCGTGCACGACCATCGCCTTACCCGTTTTGCGCACCGACTCCAGGATCGTTTCTCGGTCGAGTGGTGCCAGGCACCTCAAGTCGACGACCTCGACGCTCGTACCCTCGCCTGCGAGCTCCTCCGCCGCCTGCAGGCAGTAGTGCGTCATGAGCCCCCACGCAAAACAGCTGAGCTTGGTCCCTTCGCGACGGACCACCGCCGGCCCGATCGGCACCAGGTAATCGCCATCCGGCATCTCCTCGGAAACGAGGCGGTACACCTTCTTGTGCTCCAGGAACAGCACCGGGTCGGGGTCGCGGATGGCCGACTTGAGCAGGCCTTTCGCATCGGCGGGCATGCTCGGCACGACCACCTTCAGGCCGGGAACGTGGGCATAGAAGGCCTCAATGGACTGCGAGTGGTAGAGCCCTCCGTGCACCCCGCCGCCGAATGGCGTGCGGATGACGATGGGGACAGACCAGTCGCCGTTGGAGCGGTACCGAGTGCGGGCGGCCTCGCTGACGATCTGGTCGAACGCGGGATGGATGAAGTCGGCGAACTGGATCTCCGCGATGGGAATTAGCCCGTTGAGGGCGGCGCCGATGGCCACGCCCACGATGCCTGATTCCGCAAGCGGCATGTCCAGCACCCGCGCCTCACCGAACCTGGCATAGAGGCCGTCAGTCGCGCCGAATACGCCGCCCTTGCGCCCGACGTCCTCGCCCATAACGAGCACGCGCTCGTCGCGTTCCATCTCCTCGGTGATGGCTGCGCGCACCGCCTCGATCATCCTCATCTCAGCCATGGCCCTGTTCCTTAGAGAACACATTCTCCAGCGCCAGCGGCCCATTCGGTGACGCCGATAAGCGATCCAGCACCTCCTCGGAGGCCAGAGAGCGCGCGCTGTCACTCGCTCAGTAGACTGCACCTTGAGGGCGCGGACCACCAGTGTCGGTCTGACACTGACGTTTGGAGGTAGTTGGCATTTCGTTCTCGGCCGAAGTCAAGAACGAGATGGCCGGGTTTCTGCCGGCCAGGCCCTGCTGCCAGCTGAGTGAGCTGCTGGGCATTTACTTCGGGTCGCGCGGCCGTCTGATCAAGAGATCGGGTGACGGACAAGCGGCCTATTTCTCGCTGCTCCGGAACGCCGTCGCGCGCAAGGTGGTCAGGCTGGGCCGGTCCGTGGGTCGCATGGACGCGAAGTACCAGGCCGTGAAGACGAAAAAGCGCATGACCTTCTTCATCGAGCTTGGGCTGCCCGCCGGTCTGGCTCCCGCTTTCACCCAGGCGGCCGCCCGCGCAGTTCCCGACGCCACATGCGACCGCAAAGCCATGCTTCGCGGACTGTTCCTCGGGTGCGGATCCGTCAACGCGCCTTCTTCCAGGTATCACCTCGAATGGGTGGCGCCAAACGCATCGTGGGCGACCGAAATCGGCGGTGTCGCGGATTCCGCGGGAGCGAAGACTGGCGTTATGGAGCGCGGCGGCCAGCACGTCGTGTACGTCAAAGAGGGTGACGGCATCGTTCGCCTGCTCTCGTGGATGGGCGCCAGCCGCGCGGTGATGGAGTTCGAAAGCGTGCGCGTGGTCCGCGAGGTGAGTGGAGAGGTCAACCGGCGTCTCAACTTCGAAACCGCAAACATCGGCAAGACGGTGGGTTCGGGCCTGCGGCAGGCTGCGGCGATCGAACGGCTCGAATCAACCGGAAAGCTCGACGCCCTGCCGCCGGCCCTGCGCGAGATGGCGCGCTGGCGCAGCGCAAACCCCGAGCTCAACCTCGGCGAGCTTGCCAGACGCATGAAGCTGTCCAAATCTGCCGTCAACCACCGCCTGCGCCGCCTGCAGGAGGTGGCCGATCGCGTGAACGGCAACCTATCGCCGAATCCGGCTCGCCGCTCCGCCTAACATTACCTCGGCCTATCGACGCTTCTGAATTGCCGGTCGTGCCCGCGCACGCACTTTAGGGGGTACCAATGACCAAGGTTGGAATCAACGGTTTCGGCCGTATCGGCCGCAACATCTATCGGGCGGCCCACGCGCTCAAGCCATCGTTCGAGATCGTCGCGGTCAACGACATCGGCGATTCGCACACGTTCGCCCATCTTCTGAAGCACGACACGGCCCTGGGCACGTTTGGACCATCAGTCACCTGGGACGCCGACAACATCATCGTCGACGGCCAGCCGGTGAAGTTCCTGAGCAAGAAGGATCCGGCCGAGCTGCCGTGGAAGGACCTCGGCGTCGACATCGTCGTCGAATCGACAGGGCTCTTTACGGACGCGAAGCAAGCTCGGGTGCACATCGACAAAGGCGGCGCGAAGAAGGTGATCATCTCCGCCCCGGCCACCAACCAGGACTACACGGTGGTGATGGGGGTGAACCACAAGGGTTACGACCCCAAGCAGCACAACGTCGTCTCCAACGCCAGCTGCACCACCAACTGCTTCGTGCCGCTGGCGCACGTGCTTCACCAGAGCTACGGGCTCGAGCGCGGCATGATGACCACGATCCACGCCTACACGTCGGATCAGCGCCTGCAGGACCTTCCGCACAAGGACCTGCGGCGGGCGAGGGCGGCGGCGGACAACGTCATCCCGACGTCGACCGGCGCCAATCGCGCGGTGGCAGAGGTGCTGCCCGAGCTCGCCGGCAAGTTCGCCGGCATGGCGTTCCGGGTGCCGGTTCTGGACGTGTCGGTCGTTGACCTTACGGTGCAGCTCAGCAAGACGGCGACGGCGGAGGATATCAACGCCGCATTCGACGAGGCCGCCGGTGGCGAGCTGAAAGGAATCCTCTCGGTGAGCAAGGAACCGCTCGTCTCGTCCGACTTCAAGGGCGATCCGCACTCCGCGATCGTCGATGCGCCGCTGACGCTCATGCTCGCCCCCGACTGGGCGAAGGTCGTTGGCTGGTACGACAACGAGTGGGGCTTCAGCTGCCGGATGGTCGACCTGATGAGCTACATGGCGGCGCGACTCTGAAGCTCGCGATCACGGCCGTTGACGTCGCCGGCAAGAGGGTGCTCGTCCGCGAGGACTTCAACGTCCCGATGGCCAACGGCGTGATCACCGACACCACCCGCATCAAGGCCGCGATCCCGACCCTGCGCGACCTCATGCACCGCGGCGCCAGCACGGTCGTCATGTCACACCTCGGCCGTCCGACCGGCCCCGACCCTGCGCTGTCGCTGCGAGCGGTCGCGCGCGAGCTTTCAACCATCCTCTGGGGTGAGGTGCCGTTCGCCGCCGATTGCGTCGGCCCGATAGCGGACGCCGCGGTCGCCCGTCTTCAGCCGGGCAAGGTGCTGCTGCTCGAAAACCTCAGGTTCCATCCTGAAGAAGAGAAGAACGACCCAGAGTTTGCCCGCCAGCTCGCATCGCATGGCGAGCTGTTCGTCAACGACGCCTTCGCGGTTTCGCACCGGGCGCACGCGTCGGTCGTCGGCGTCGCCAACTACCTGCCGGCGTACGCCGGCCAGTTGATGATTGCTGAGCTGCAGGCGCTCCACGATGCGATCGACACCCCAAGGCGACCTCTCGTCGCGGTGATCGGCGGCGCGAAAGTCTCGACCAAGATCAACCTTCTCAACAACCTCATCACCAAAGTGGACGCGCTTGTGATCGGCGGCGCGATGGCGAACACCTTCCTACGCGCGCAAGGCTTTCAAACCGGGCGGAGCCTGGTCGAGGAAGGCGCAGTCGAGGCCGCCAACGAGATCTGGAAGATCTTCGGCAATCGCCTCATCCTTCCTGTCGACCTGGTCTGCGCAGAGCAGGTCCAGCCCGGCCAGCCGACGCGAATCTTTCCCGCCCGTGCCGTCGAGCCGTCCTGGATCGCTCTCGACATCGGCCCTCAGTCGGTGGCCTTGTTCGCCGAGCGCCTGCGCGGCTCCGGCACCATTGTTTGGAACGGGCCGATGGGCATGTTCGAGATCCCCGACTTCAACCATGGCACGCGCGGGGTGGGGGAGGCGATCGCGAGTTCCGGCGCTTACACTCTCGTCGGTGGCGGCGACACCTCCGCAGCCATCGATGCGCTCGGGCTCACCGGGCGTTTTTCATGGGTCTCGACCGGTGGCGGAGCCACGCTCGAGTACCTCGAAGGCAGGGAACTGCCAGGCGTCGCCATCCTCAAGGAGGCGTGATGCCGGCCCGAGTGAGCCCAAAGGCGCTGCTTGCCGCCAACTGGAAGATGAATCCGGTCAACGCCGGCGACGCCCTCGACCTCGTCAGGGGCGTGCTGCCCGCCTCCACCAGCCACCCCGACCTCGTGGAGGTCGCCATCTTTCCGCCCTACCCCTGGCTGCTCGGCGTGGCGGAGGCCATCGAGGGAACCAACGTCAAGCTCGGCGCGCAGGATTACTTTTGGGAGATATCGGGCCCCTACACAGGGGAGGTCTCACCCGCGATGCTGCGTGGCTGGTGTCCGTGGGTCATCATCGGGCACTCCGAGCGCCGCGCTTACCTGGGTGAGACCGACGATATGGTCGCGCGCAAGACCGCCGTACGAGCCGGTGTGGGCCATCGGTTCGGGCAAGAGCGCCGAACCCGAGCACGCGTACAAGACGATGAGACTGATCCGGCGCACAGTTGGGGAGTTGATCGGCGCGGGCGCGGCCCGCAAAGTGCGCGTGCTCTATGGAGGCAGCGTCAACGCGAAGAACGTCGAGTCCTACGTCGAGCTGCCCTACTGCGACGGCTGCCTCGTCGGCGGAGCCAGCCTCATCGCGGATGAGTTCGCGAAGATCGTCGAGGTGACCGCGGCGGTTTACGGCCATCGATAGCGGACTCGGCACTCTGGTCCTGCTGCGGCACGGCCAGAGCACCTGGAACCTCGAGAACCTCTTCACCGGCTGGCATGACGTGCCGCTCAGCGAGCTTGGCGTCACGGAGGCCAAAGAATCGGGGCGGCTGATGCTCGCCGCCGGATTCGCTCCAGCCGTCGTTCACACGTCGGTCCTGATCCGCGCCATTCAGACCGCAGACCTCGCCCTTGGTGAGATGAATCGCACGTGGATCCCGGTGCGGCGCAGCTGGCGGCTGAACGAACGGCACTACGGCGCTCTCCAGGGGCTGAACAAGAAGCAGACCGCGGAGCGCTTCGGCGAGGAGAAGGTCAAGGTCTGGCGCCGAAGCTATGACGTGCGTCCGCCTGCATTGGAAACCGGTGACGAGCGTCATCCGTCGCACGATCCACGCTACGCCGGGCTTCCTCCGGAGCTGCTGCCGAGCACCGAATGCTTGAAGGATGTCGTGGATCGGATGCTCCCCTACTGGTATGACTCCATCGTGCCGGACTTGTTGCGCGAGTCATGTGTCCTCGTCTCCGCCCACGGCAACAGCCTGCGTGCGCTGGTGAAACATCTCGACCGTTTGACCGATCAGGAGGTCGTGGACCTGGACATTCCTACAGGAGTGCCGCGGGTGTACGAGCTGAATGACGACTTCACGCTGAAGTCGGGCCGGTATCTCGGCGATCCCAAGGAGATCGAGCGCCGCGCCGCCGCGGTTCGCAACCAGGCGAAATCAGAACCTAGTTAGACTGGTTTCGAAAGTAGATATCAACTTCAAATAGAAGGGGGACCCGCCATGGCATATGAGCTTCCGCCGCTTCCGTACCCACACGACGCGCTCGAGCCTCACATCGACGCGAAGACGATGGAGATCCACCACGACAAGCACCACGCCGCTTATGTGAACAACGCCAACGGCGCGCTCGAGAAGCACCCTGAGCTGGCCACGAAGTCGGTCGAGAATCTTCTCCGCGGGATCAGCTCGGTACCCGAGGATGTCCGCACCGTGCTTCGCAACAACGCGGGCGGGCACTCGAACCACTCGATCTTCTGGACCATCATGGGCCCGAACGGCGGCGGCGCCCCATCTGGCCGAATTGGAGACGCGATCAACAGCACGTTCGGCAGCTACGACTCGTTCAAGGAGCAGCTGCAGAAGGCAGCGGTCGGGCAGTTCGGGAGCGGCTGGGCCTGGCTGCTGGCGGACTCAGGCGGCAAGCTCCTGATCAAGTCGTACCCGAACCAGGACAGCCCGTACATGGAAAACCTGACGCCGATACTCGGCGTCGACGTGTGGGAGCATGCCTATTACTTGAAGTACCAGAACCGCCGCGCGGACTACGTAGCGGCCTGGTTCAACACGCTCAACTGGAAGACGATCCAGGGCCGTTACAAGTAGCCGTCAATGCCACAGATCAAGAACGCGCTGATCATCATCGAGGCGGTGCTCGCCGTGCTGTTGATGGCCGGCGTCCTCATACAAACGCCGAAGGCCACGGGGCTCGGCGGCACCATCGGGGGTGGCGGTGATGGGCTGGGCGGTGGGTACCGCACCCGCCGCGGGCTTGAGCGGCAGGTTTACTGGACCACGTGGGTGCTGACCGCCGCCTTCCTGATCTGCTCGCTGGCCAACATCTACGTGACGACTCATAAGTAGGTCTTCCTACGCGGCGGTGAGGCAGTTCCTCTGCGCCGCCACTCTCACTGCGGTGGCCCTCGCGGCCTGCCAGCCGGTCGCGACGGTGCCGAAGCCGGCGCGTGGCGGCACGGCGGTGGAGGCCCTCGTCGGTCAGGCCGGCGTCCTGAACCCGATCTTCGAGACTGACGACAGCGCTCGTGACGTCGACAGCGTGATCTACCAGGGCCTCACGACCGTCAACGGGGGGCAGAACGTTGTCGGGCTGCTGGCATCCGACTGGGCGATCTCTGCCGACCACCTGTCGTACACGTTCAACATCCGGACCGGAGTCAAGTGGGCTGATGGACAGCCGTTCAGCGCCGACGACGTGCTTTTCACCTTCCACATCCTCCAGGACCTCGAGTACACCCAGCCCGGCGCGGGGGACTGGCGTCAGGTCGGGGTCGCGGCCGGCGGTCCGAACCAGGTGGTGTTCAGTTTGAAAGCGCCTAACGCCGCCTTCCCGCTTGCGCTGCGGATCGGGATTATCGCCAAGCACCTGTTCGACGGCATGGCCCCGGCGCAGATAGCGGCGAGCCCATACAGCGGCATCCGCGCGATCGGGACCGGCCCGTTCAAGGTCGCGGGCATCAACACTCTGGCGATCACGTTGGACCGCAACCCGTACGCAGATCCGCAGCCTTATCTCGACCACCTGATCTTCCGCACGTACCCGGTGTCCGATCCGCAGATGGCGATCCGCGCCGTGCTGCAGGGTGCGGCCGACCTCGTCGGCGGCATCCAGCCTCAGGAAGTGCTCGCGCTGCAGGGCCGCACCGACGTGAACGTGCAGGACGTGAGGACATTCACGAACGAATTCGTGACCTTCAATGCCGACGGCGCCAGCAAGGTCTTTTTCGGCGACATCAAAGTCCGTTTGGCCCTGACCCAATCCATAGACCGGCAGCGCGTGCTCACGGAGGTGGTCGCCGGGCGGGGCGATCCGGACCCAAGCCCCATCCCAACCGGCGGGTGGGCCTACTCGGCGTCGGCCGCGGGAACCCATCCGTATGATCCGGTCGCTGCCGCCAAAGCGCTCGACGCCGCCGGTTGGTTGCTCGCCACCGGGGCCAAGTTGCGCACCAAGGGCGGACAGAGTTTCAAGTTCGAGCTCGCCGCTGCAAGCTCTTTCCCGAACAAGGAGATCGCCGACGCGGTGGCAAGGCAACTGCTCGAGATCGGGATCGAGGCGGACGTCAAGTCGGTTTCCGCGTCGGACCTGGTGCAGAGGTATTTGATCGGCCGCAATTATCAAGCAGCGCTGGTCCGCGTCGACGTCGGACCTGATCCCGACATGAACTCTGTATGGCACTCGGGCGCCGCCCAGGGGACGCTCAACTTCGCCTACTCACGCGGCTGGGGCCTCATCGACAAGGATCTCGAGGACGGCCTTGCCGCCATCGATCAGTCAGCGCGGTTGGCGGCGTACCTTGACTTCCAGAGTCAGATGGCTGATGCGGCTCCGGCGATCTTCCTCTACTCACCTCACTACGACTACGCAATTTCGCAGCGTGTACACGCGGTGCGGATGAACAACGTCATCGAGCCCGTGGACCGATTCCAGTACGTGACACAGTGGTACGTCAACACCAGCGGCTAAAGGGGGTTGGGGCATGGATCTGGGGCTTAATGGACGCAACGCTCTTGTCACAGCGGCGAGCAAGGGATTGGGCCGGGCCTGCGCGGAAGCCCTGATCGGTGAAGGGGCGGAGGTCTTCATCGCCTCACGCGATTCGGTCGCCATCGAAAGCACTGCACAACAGATCCATGCCGCAGGCTGGTTCGCTGCCGACGTCTCGAAACCAGGTGAACCCGAGGCGCTGGTCAAGGCGGCCATCACGCGACTCTCCGGCCTCGATGTGCTGGTCGTCAACGCCGGCGGCCCGCCGCCGGGCACGTTCCAGAGCACTCCGCTCGAGCTGTGGGACGTCGCCTTTCATCTCACCTTGATGAGCGCGGTGCGACTGATCAGGGCCGGACTGCCCCACCTGAAGCGGTCGGACCAGGGACGCATCGTGTGCATCACCTCGATCGCGGTCCGGCAGCCGATCCCCAACATCGCCCTGTCGAACTCGATGCGTGCTGCGGTCACCGGCCTCGCGAAGACCCTGTCGCGAGAGCTCGCGCCTGACGGCATCACGGTCAACTGCCTCGCGCCGGACGCCATCCTTACCGATCGAACCCGCGATCTCGCCAAAGCGGCCGGCGTCGATCCGGAGGAGCGGATAAAGGAGCAAGCAGCCGCCACGCCGATGGGACGTTTGGGCGATCCGGCCGAGTTCGGGGCGACGTGTGCCTTCATCTGCTCGAAACAGGCGGGATACATCACTGGCCAGACACTTGGCGTGGATGGCGGTGCACTAATTGGCGTCCATTAGGATTCGCGCGTGAGTATCAAGTTCGCGGAGCGGATGTCGCGCCTCGGCACCGAGAGCGCCTTCGAGGTGCTGGCCAAGGCGCGGCGCCTCGAGGCCGACGGCAAGCGCATCGTCCATCTCGAGATCGGCGAGCCGGACTTCGCGACGCCCGACAACATCGTCGAAGCCGGCATCTCCGCGATTCAGAACGGCTACACGCATTACACGCCGGCGAGCGGCATCCTCGAGGCGCGGCAGGCGGTTGCCGGGTTCGTCTCCCGCACGCTCAAGACCGAGGTGGATGCGAGCGAGGTCGTCCTGGTTCCCGGCTCCAAGAACGTGCTGCTGTTCACCCTGCTCGCCTGCATCGAGCCGGGCGATGAGGTGATCCTTCCCGACCCGGGCTATCCGGCGTACGCATCGCAGGTCAACTTCATCGGCGGGGTGCCGAAGGTCGTCACGCTCCGCGAGGAGACAGGATTCCGGATGGATCTTGACGAGCTGAAGTCGCTCGTCACCCCAAAGACGCGAATGCTCATCATCAACACGCCGCAGAACCCGACCGGCGGCGTGCTGACCGAGGAGGATGTTCGCTTCGTGTGCGAGCTCGCGCAGGAGCACGACCTGCTAGTCGTCTCCGATGAGATCTACAGCCAGCTGGTCTACGGTTTCCATCACGTCTCGCCGCTTTCGCAGCCGGGCATGCGCGAGCGAACCGTGTTGATGGATGGGTTGTCGAAGTCGTACGCGATGACCGGGTGGCGGCTGGGTTACGCGGTGGCTCCCGGGGCGCTGGCGGCGAAGTTCGATCAGCTGATGATCAACTCGTCTTCGTGCGCTGCAGGCTTCACGCAGATGGCCGCCATCGAAGCGCTTGCGACACCCGAATCGGCGCACGCGGTAGCGCGGATGGTGAAAGTGTTCGAGCACCGGCGGGACCTGATCGTGGATGGGATCAACGCCATCCCAGGCATGCGCTGCACGCGCCCCCAGGGCGCCTTCTACGCGTTTCCAAACATCGAAGGCACGGGTTTTGGCGAGCGCGAGCTTGCCGACCGGCTGCTCACGGAAGCCGGCGTCGCTGTACTGCCGGGCACGGCTTTCGGGGACGCCGGTAAGGGATACATCCGCATCGCGTACACGCAGTCAGAGGATGAGCTGACGCGCGGGCTGCACCGGATCAAGGAGTTCGTGGGGAACTCCCGCCCCTCTCCCTAACCCTCTCGCCGAAGGGGAGAGGGAAAAAAGTAAGGCCGGACGGCTGGCGCCCGGCCCCTCAAAACGTTAGATGCGTCTGTTAGTCGTCGCCCTTGGATTCGCTGTCCTGATTTTCAACTGCGTGTGTTTCTGTCTGGGCGGCCTTGGTCTCGTTGTCGGCAGTTTCGGTCTCGGTCTCGGTCTCGGTCTCGGTCTCGGTCTCGGTTTCGGTCTCCGCAGGATCGTCAGTGTCGGTGTCGTTCGCTTCAGCGGCCTGCTCTGCGGCTTGCTTCGCCAGCTCGGCGGCATTCTCAGCGGCTTCCTTCTGCAGCTCAGCCGCCACTGCGGCTGCGTCGGCTGCGGCATCCGCATCCACGTCCGCCCCTGCCGCCGCCGTCGTGAACGAGAGCGGCGCGAGGGTGCTCTGCGTGCTGGCGTGATGCGCTCCAACCGACGAGACGACCAGGATCACCCCGGCAACGGGGGCGAAACCTGCGACGCCAAGCTTCGTCAATCGAGTCTTGAACATCAGTACCTCCAAGCGATGATGCCCTCTCGGGCAACTCTCAGATAACGCCGAGGGCGACCGATGTCGGAAGTCAGTTTTCCGAATGTGGCGGGGTCGGAGACTGCCGGTGCCCCTCGTCTGAGTCGGGACTCGGCGACTCTTGATGATCCTGCGACTGGGCATGCGACGGGTTGGGCGACTCCTTCGGTTCTGTACGTGAGCCGTCGGTGGGTTCGGATGAGTCGCGTTGACGATCGGCAGTTTTCAAGGGCGCGGCCTGCGCAGGCGGCTTAGATTGCGATTGAGGCGCTCTCTCTGTCGACGGCGACGGGCTCGATTCGCTGACGTGCGTGACTGTCTCGACGGTGGTCTCGACTGTCGTCACCGCGCGCTGTGTCCAGACGACCGGGTCCGGGCTGCCCGAGGCGGCCGTTGCCGCGACCATCAGGATCAGCGCCGCCAGCGCGCCAAAGGCGGCCAGCGCCGGCCTGAATCCGCCCAATCGATAAGACGTTGGCTGCGGCCGGTTGAAGCGAGCACGTTGGGGCATCGGTGTGGGCGGTCGGAAGCGCTCGAGCGCTGCCCGCAGTCGCTCGTCAAAGTCCGGTCCGAGTTGGTCGCTCATTTCGTATTTGGCCCGCGCCGTACTTGGTCGGTTCTTGAAGACAACGAAGCAGCGCTCTCAAGTGGGAATACCTTTGGATCCTGGGTGAGGAGCTTGCGCATGCTCTCGGCGGCGAGGCGCAGCCTTTTGTTGACGGTCCTTTCTGATACTCCGATCGCAGCGGCGATCTCCCGGTTGTTGTAGCCGTGGTAGTGCCGCAGCACGAGCGCAGCCCTCAGCTTCGGGGAGATCCGGCGGAGTGCTGCCACCAGGTCACGGTCCAGCGCCACCTGTGCGGGGTCAGGGCCCACGGCAGGACGGCCCAGCCGTCGAATGAGCTCTCCGATGGATCGAAGGCTGGACTTTCGCTGGTATGACACGGCCGCGTTGATCGCGATCCTGTGCAGCCACGCTTCGGCCGGGGCGTTGGGCCGCCATCTGGCCCACGCTCGAAATGCCTGGACGAACGCGTCCTGGGTGCAGTCCTCGGCCGCCGCGGGATCGGCCAGAACCGCAAGCATCGTCCTGTAGATGTTTGGGTAGCTGTCCCGATACAGGCGATCGAAGTCATCGCGCGAACCCGGCTCGTACGCCGGAAACTCAGGATCGGTCCTGACCCCCACCAAGGGCATAACGCCCGAGGGTACACTGCCCGGTCCCTTAGGGATCCCCTTTAGGGACCCCGGCTTATATTTGTTTCGCCATGGACGAGGGCAGCGTCCGCCTGACACAGCCACTCGTGAGGGATGGCGGTCGCCTCCGCCCCGCTTCATGGGACGAGGCGCTCACTCGGGCCGCTAATGGGTTCGCCAAGGCCAGGGCAATCGGCCCGAACGCCTTCGGCATGTTCAGCTGCTCCAAGACGACGAACGAGATGAACTTCATGGCGCAGAAGTTCACGCGCGTGGCCATGGGCAGCAACAACATCGACAGCTGCAACCGGACTTGACACGCTCCGAGTGTCGTCGGTCTGGCGACAGTGTTCGGAGCCGGGGGAGGAACCTCTTCGTACCGCGAGACTGAGGAGACAGACCTCGTGTTGCTATGGGGCTCGAACGCACGCGAGACGCACCCGATCTTTTTCCACCACCTGCTGCGAGGCGTGCGCAATGGAGCCCAGCTGGTGGCCATCGATCCGCGCCGCACGAGCTCGGCCGAATGGGCGGACCTGTGGTTGGGCATCGACGTCGGCAGCGACATCGCTCTCGCCAACGCCATCGCCCGCGAGATCATCCACTCCGGCCTCGCCGACATGAAGTTCATCGAACACGCGACAACCGGCTTCGACGATTACGCCGCCTGCGTCGAGCCTTACACGCTCGACCGAGCCGAGAGCGAGACGGGCGTTCCTGCAAGCGCGATCAAGGAAGTCGCCGATGCATACGGGCGCGCCGATCGCGCCATGATCTGCTGGACGCTGGGTATCACCGAGCACCACAACGCGGTTGACAACGTCCTCGCGCTCATCAACCTTGCGCTGCTGACGGGCAAGGTCGGTCGCTACGGCTGCGGACTCAACCCGCTGCGCGGCCAGAACAACGTGCAGGGTGGTGGCGACATGGGCGCGATCCCCAACCGGCTCCCGGGTTTCCAGGACGTCGAGGACCCGGCGAGGCGGGCCCCGTTCGAACAGGCGTGGAAGGCGGCCATAAACCCCAAGCGCGGCTATCACCTCAGCCAGATGTTCGAGTCGATGGAGCACGGCGAGATGAAAGCCGTCTACATCGTCGGCGAGAATCCCGCGCGCTCGGAGGCCGACCAGACGCGAGCCGTTCGCTTGCTCAGCGGACTCGAGCACCTCGTGGTGCAGGACATCTTCCTCACGCAGACCGCCGAGCTCGCGCACGTCGTGCTGCCGGCGGCCGCGGGATGGGCTGAGGCGGAGGGGACGGTCACCAGCAGCGAGCGGCGTGTGCAGCGCGTGCGGCGCGCGCTCGAAGCGCCACCGGGTGCGCATGAGGACGTCGAGATCATCTGCGAGATCGCGCGGCGCCTCGGCTGCGATTTCGGGCAGCCAACCGCCGAGCAGGTTTGGGACGAATGCCGCAGCCTTTCGCCGATGCACGCGGGCATGTCATATGCGCGACTCGATGAGCTCGGCGGCATCCAGTGGCCGTGCCCGGACGAGACGCATCCCGGAACGCAGTTCCTGCACGCGCGATTGTGGAGCGACCCGGTCGAGGGCCCGCTTGCGCCATTCAGCGTGGTCGAGCACGACCCCCCGGTCGACAAGCTGACGGAGGAGTTTCCCATCCGCCTCACCACCGGGCGGCGTCTCGACTCCTTCAACACCGGTGTCCAGACCAGCACGTACACGTCGCCACTACGGCAGCCGGAAGCGCTGCTGCTATCACCTGCCGACGGAATGCGCCTCGGGATCGTCGATGGTGAGCGCGTGCGGGCGAGCTCGCGACGCGGATCGATCGAGGTGCCGGTGCGCTTCGATGCGACGCTGCGGCCTGGCCTGGCGTTTCTCACCCTGCACTTTCCTGACCAGGTGGCGACGAACATCCTCACGATCGATGCCACCGATCCAAAGTCGGGCACCGCGGAGTTCAAGGCGAGTGCGATCCGGGTCGACAAGCTCGTCGAGTCAGCTCAGAGATAGTTGGACATTCGCACCACCGGGGGAGCGCCAGCTGCCGCGGAGATCGCGGCCGTCGACGGGGTGCTTGGGCCGCCCGAGTCCTTCTGGGAGGGCGGCGAGCGGACGCCGGCCGACGACCACACCGCGCGCGGGGGGCGCGCCACGCGATCGAAGCGTGACCTGCTGCTCCCCGTCCTGCACGCGCTCCAGGACGAGGTCGGCTGGATCAGCCGCGGCGGCCTCGAATATGCATGCCGGCGCCTGAACGTGCCGCCCGCAGAGGCGTTCGGCGTCGCGAGCTTCTACGACCGTTTCGCGCTCGACGAACAGCCTCCGCTGACAGTGGCTGTTTGCGACGACATCGCATGCAAGTGCGCAGGAGCCGACGAGCTTTGCCGGGAGCTGGAGGATGAGTTCGGTCCGGCAGGGATCGCAAATGGCGGTTCCCTCTGGCGCCGAAGCCCATGCCTCGGGCTCTGCGATCGGGCGCCTGCCATACATATCGAAAGAACAGGAGCCGGTCCCAACCACGCAGAAGGCCGGGTCGCTCCCGCCTGGGCGGACGGCGTCCTCGCGCTGCTTGGCGGCGGAGAGTGGCCGGTGGATGAGGGCTCGCTTCTCCCACCGCGGAGCCATCGCAAGCTGCTGCGGCGGGTTGGGGTCGACCCGGAGAGCATCGACAGCTACCGAGCGGCCGGCGGCTACGCCGCCCTGCGTCGCGCCCTCGAGATGGGCCCTGACGCAGTGATCCTAGAAGTCAGTGACGCGAAGCTGCTCGGCCGCGGCGGCGCCGCCTTCCTCACGGGTCGCAAGTGGGACGCGGTCGCGCGCGCGACCATGCGCCCTCACCACCTCGTCTGCAACGCGGACGAGTCCGAACCGGGAACGTTCAAGGATCGCGTCCTTATGGAGGGCGATCCGTTCGCGATCGTCGAGGCGATGACCATCGCCGCGATCGCCACTGGCTGCGAGCACGGATATCTCTATGTCAGAACCGAATATCCGCTGGCGCGCCGTCGCATGGAGAACGCGATCCGGCTCGCGCGCGAGCACGGATACCTGGGCGATGACGTCGCGGGCTCGGGTATTTCATTCGACATCGAGGTGCGGCGAGGAGCCGGCGCCTACATCTGCGGCGAGGAGACGGCGCTTTTCAACTCAATCGAGGGGAAGAGGGGAGAGCCCAGGAACAAGCCGCCATTTCCCGTTCAAGTGGGCCTGTTCGGAAAGCCCACGCTCGTCAACAACGTGGAGACGCTGGTCAGCGTTCTCGACATCGTGAACGAAGGCGGAGCGGCCTTCGCCGTCACCGGCACGCCCGACTCGACTGGCACCCGGCTGTTCTGCCTTTCGGGGCATGTCCGGCGGCCCGGCGTCTACGAGGTGCCGATGGGCACGTCGCTGCGAGCATTGATCGAGCTGGCGGGCGGCCTGAAGGAAAGCAGGAATCTCCAGGCGGTTCTCCTTGGAGGCGCGGCCGGCTCCTTCGTAACTGAGAAGCAGCTCGACATGCCGCTGAGCTTCGAGGGCACTCGCGCCGCCGGCGCGACTCTTGGCTCCGGCGCGGTGATCGTTCTCGATGACACCGCCGACATCGAGGCGATTCTGCTGCGCATCGCGCGTTTCTTCCGGCACGAGTCGTGCGGCCAGTGCGTTCCATGCCGGGTGGGTACGAAGCGACAGGAAGAGATCCTTCACAGGCTGCTGGTGGAGCGTGAGACGTCACATCGCGACGATGACATCGCGCTGCTCGCCGATATCGCGCAGGCGATGCGCGACGCATCGATCTGCGGGCTGGGCCAGACTGCAGCGAGCGCGATCCAGTCGGCCGTGGTCGAGCTGAAGGTGCTGAATGGCTAGTCCGGCTTTCATCGGCCTGCCCAAGCGAATGCTCCAGGTGAGCGTCGACGGGCACGATATGCAGGTGATGGAGGGGATGACGATCCTCGATGCGTGCCGGCACCTGAGCATCGACACGCCCACGCTGTGCACCCTCGAGACGTTGACGCCGGTCAATGTCTGCCGCGTGTGTGTCGTCGAGGTCGAGGGATCGCGCGTGCTGGTACCGGCGTGTTCGCGCAAGGTCGAGGCCGGCATGAAGATCCTCACCGACTCAGAACGCGTGCGCCACAGCCGGCGCCTCGTGCTGGAGCTGCTCGCTTCGTCAGTCGACATGTCTCTGTGCGCACCCGAAGTGCATGGATGGATGGCGCGATACGGAGCGCAGCCGCAGCGCTTCGGGCCGGGGGCCGCCACTGTGGCGCAGCCCGTGAAAATCGACAACGAGCTCTACGTGCGCGACTACTCGCGCTGCATCCTCTGCTATAAGTGCGTCGAAGCGTGCGGTGTCGACGCGCAGAACACGTTCGCGATCGGCGTCGCCGGCCGCGGCTTCGATGCGCACATCTCGACGGAGTTCACGGTCCAGCTCCCGGAGTCGGCGTGCGTCTACTGCGGCAACTGCATCGGAGTTTGCCCGACCGGCGCCCTCATGTTCAAGAGCGAATACGACATGCGCCAGGCCGGCACGTGGGACGAGCAACGCCAGCAGGTGACCGAGACGGTGTGTCCTTACTGCGGCGTCGGCTGCATGCTCGAGCTGCACGTCCAGGACAACTCGATCGTCAAGGTGACGTCACCTCTTGACCACAGCGTGACCTCTGGTCACCTCTGCGTGAAGGGACGGTTCGGGTTCCAGTTCGTGCAGCGGCGATAGCTCTGCCCGGCGGAGGTTCGGGAGCCATGCGGCGGCATCGACGGCCGGAGCCAAGGAAAGGGTGGCGCAGCTAGGAGCGCATCGTAGATGCGTGACGACGCGGCGCCGGGCCCCTTGACGCAGGCTTTAGCGCCGTAGGCGCCCGGCCGTCTAGGACGCCGTAGGGCCGCGAGCTTTCGCCGGGCAGAGCTAAGTCGCGACTAGAGGGGGTTCACGCTGCTGGTGGGCGGCAGCGCGACGATGGTCAGCGCGATGTGGTCCTGGAGCACGGGCAGCCACGGAATCGCGGGCTTGACGCTGATGTCGACCGAGCTGCCGGGAGCGACCTGCATCAGCTGCTTGCGCGCCGCTTCGACGCGCGTGCCCTTGATGCGAGCTTTGAGCTCGTTCGCGGTGACGCTTGGCTCGGCCACCCCGATCGCTGAGCCTTTGATGGTGACGTCGCCGTTCTGGCTGGACCCCTGGATCTGGTAGCTCGTCTGGATCGGATCCGATGTCAGCTTGAATCCCTTGGGGAGCTTCTTCTCGAGCGCCGCCCGCAGCAACGCGTCAGCTTTGCCTTCCGAGTACGCGATCGCGCTCGTCGTGCCCGTGATCGTCATCGTGAAGGTCGCCACCTGGTCGCCAACCTTGTGGTCGCTGGTGATCTTGAGCGCGGGCTCACCCTCCGTGGCATAGCCCAAGCCTCCGGCCTGCGCCTTGAGCGCGGAGTCCAGATCCTGCAAGACCTGCGCCGTCAGCGCTGTCCGAACGCGATCGAGGTCCGACTGCTGGACGACCTGTGTTGGAGCGGCGTCGGCCCCACCGGTGACGGGCTGCGGGTTGGTGACCTTCACATTCGATATCGGCTTGTCGATCACGGTCACCGTGTCCTTGGCGGTGTTGCCATGCGGGCCTTGAGCGACCGCGCGTATCGGGACCTGGATCGAAGTCTGTGGAGCGCTGATGTCCGCACGCCCGACCGTCGCGTAGTGGATTCCGCTGGAGGTCGACACCATCGTTCCGTCGGGAATCGTCAGCGTGCCGCTGGGGCATGGGCTGCAGGTGAACACCACCTGGCCGCTCGCGTATGTCGAGACTACCACGGTGCTGGCCGTGCCCTGCTGGCTGTCGGTGACGGTGGATTCGATGCGAGTGGTCGTGAGGTCGTGGCCCGATTGGCCGCCGCTTATGGTCAAGTTCGCCGTGAGCCTGGAAGTTGGGACGGTCAGCTTCACAGTCGCGGTCTCCATGACCACAAGGCTTCCGAGCACTGCGGCCACGACCGCCACCGCGCTGAGGACGTACGCGGGCACAAGCCCCTGTCTGGACCCCATGAAAGAGGTAACGATAGACCAGCGGTCCCGGTTTCTCGCGGGCCCGATAATTGGGGTCATGCCGATCGTGTGGGCCGACGTGCCCGAGGCCAACGAACTTCTGGAGACCGACCCGCTGGCGCTCCTGATCGGCCTGGTCCTAGATCAGCAGATCAAGATGGAAAAAGCGTTCCGCGGCCCGTACGACTTGAAGCAGAGGCTGGGCCACCTCGACGTCCGCAAGATCGCCGAGATGGACCCGGACAAGCTGGTCAAAGTATTTCGCGAGCGACCCGCCATCCACCGATTCCCTGGCAGCATGGCTCGGCGCGTGCAGGCGCTGTGTCAGGCCATCATCGAGGATTACGGGGGCGACGCGGGCGCGGTTTGGATGCAGGCGCGCGACGGCGACGACCTAGCGGCTCGCATCAAGAAGCTGCCCGGGTTTGGCGACATGAAGGTGAAGATCCTCGTCTCGATCCTGGCCAAGAAATTCGACGTCAAGCCGCGAGGGTGGGAGAAGCACGCCGCGAACTGGCATACGGTGGCGGACGTCGATTCTGAGGAGACCATGGCCGAGGCGCGCCAGGTGAAACGAGACATGAAGGCCGGCAAACAGGTCTGATACCCTTCACGTTCCGGCCCGGACAGGGGATCCGGGCGGAATAGTCGAGACGAGCGGAGTTTGGAGTCGAGATGAGAGATTGCATCCCGTCCCGGGAGGAATCCCGGGCCCTGGCTAAAGACCATGCGCTCATCCCGGTGTACCGGGAGGTGCTGGCCGACATGCTCACCCCCGTCCGCGCGTACTCGCTCTTGTGCCCGGCGGACGCGCCCGGTTTCCTGCTCGAGAGCGTCGAGGGTGGTGAGCGGCTGGCCCGTTACTCATTCATCGGCTACCAGCCGCGGCAGCTCGAGCTCGGTGACGGCGACCCGCTTCCAGCACTGGGCGCGGTGGCTGCAGAAGCGACGATGCCAGCGATCCCGCGGTTCCACGGTGGCGCTGTGGGATACCTCGGGTACGAGGCCGCGCGCCACTTCGAGCGGCTTCCGGTCGCTGCCGGCGCGCCGCCCCCGATGCCAGAGTCGGCGTTCCTTCGCGCGGAAGACCTGGCCATCTTCGATCACGTGACGCGACGCCTCCGGCTGCTTACCATCCACCGGCCCGATCGCGAGGATTACGACGAAGCTGTCGCGCGCATCGACGAGATGGAGAGGCGGCTCGCGTCCGACCAGGCACCCGCCCCTGCCGCGGGGATGGACGGCGGGCGTTGGGAGCCCAACATGGGGCCGGGCCAGTTCCACGCGATGGTCGATGCTGCTCGGGAACACATCCTGGCCGGCGACGCATTCCAGGTCGTGGTTTCGCAGCGCTTCCGCAAGCACCTGGCGGCGAGCCCGTTCGACGTGTACCGCTGCCTGCGGGCGATCAACCCGTCGCCGTACATGTTCTTTCTCGCGCTCGGAGAACAACGCCACGTCGTCGGCACTTCGCCCGAGAAGCTGGTGCAGGTCGAAGGCAGACGCGTGGAGACCAGGCCGCTGGCGGGCACGCGCCGCCGCGGCGCCGATCCAGCGGAAGATGCGCGGCTCGAGAGGGAGCTGCTCAGCGACCTCAAGGAGAGAGCGGAGCACGTGATGCTGGTCGACCTGGGACGCAACGATGTCGGCCGCGTCGCGCGTCCTGGCACGGTAAAGGTCGACAGGCTGATGGAGGTCGAGCGCTACTCGCACGTCATGCACATCTCGTCGACCGTCAGCGGCGAGCTCAAGGACGGCTGCACGTCGATCGACGCGCTGCGGGCGGCATTTCCTGCCGGCACCGTCTCTGGCGCACCGAAGATCCGCGCGATGGAGATCATCGCGGACCTCGAGCCCGACCAGCGCGGCGTGTATGCGGGATCCCTTGGTTATGTGAGCTTCGGTGGCAACCTCGACATGGCCATCACGCTGCGCACGATCGTCATCGCGGAGGGCGTCGCCTATGTCCAGGCGGGTGCCGGGGTCGTCGCCGACTCGCGGCCGGAGCGCGAGTTCGAGGAGACGCTGGAGAAGGCGGGCGCCATGTTCAAGGCGATCGAGATGGCCGAGGAAATGTGAAGGCAGCGATACCAAACGCAAGGCTCGCGATCATCGACAACTACGACTCGTTCACGTACAACCTCGTGCAGTACTTCGGCGAGCTCGGGAACGAGCCGGCGGTCTTCCGCAACGATGAGGTCACCGTCGGCGAGCTGGCGGGCTACGACGGGATCGTCATCTCGCCCGGTCCAGGCACGCCGGACGATGCGGGCATCTCCAACGAGGCCATCAAGCAGCTGAGCGGCAAGGTCGCGATCCTGGGCGTGTGCCTGGGCCACCAGTGCCTCGGCCAGGCCATGGGCGCACGGGTCATCCGCAACGAACCCGCACACGGCAAGACGTCCTGGATCCGTCACGACAACTCTGGTGTGATGGCGGGCGTGGCTGACCCGTTCGAGGCGACGCGTTATCACTCACTGATCGTGGAACGGGCTTCGCTGCCGGAGGACCTGGTGGTCACGGCGTGGACCACTGACGGCACAGTGATGGGTCTTCGTCATGCCAGGCACCCGACCTATGGCGTGCAGTTCCATCCGGAATCTGTACTGACGAAGGAAGGCAAGAAGATCCTGAGCAACTTCGTCAGGCGGGCGGCCAGGAGCAGCGCGTGATCGAGGCAATTGCCAAGCTCGTGCGCTGTGAATCGTTGAGCGAGGCAGAGGCTTCGGCCGCTTTCGAGACGATCATGCGCGGCGACGCAACACCCGTCCAGATCGCGGGGTTCATGGTCGCGCTGCGCATGAAGGGCGAGACGGTCGAGGAGATCACAGGCTTTGCGCGCACGGCCCGCGCGCACGCAACCCCGATTGCGGTGGATGGCGGGCTGCTCGACACGTGCGGGACAGGCGGCGACGGATTGTCCACCTTCAACATCTCGACGCTGGCCGCGATCGTGGCTGCGGCGTGCGGGGCGAAGGTCGCGAAGCACGGCAACCGGGCGGCATCGTCGCTCTGCGGCTCAGCTGACGTCCTCGAGCAGCTCGGCGTGAAGATCGACCTCGGCCCTGAAGGCGTGGCCCACTGCATCGATGAAGCCGGCATCGGGTTCCTGTTCGCACCCATCTTTCACCCGTCGTTCCGCTTCGCCGGCGTGCCGCGCCGTGAGCTCGGGGTTCGCTCTGTGTTCAACGTCCTGGGACCGCTTTGCAATCCCGCGCATGCGAGATATCAGGCGCTGGGCGTGGCGGACGCGAACCTGGCCGGCAAGATGGCGGACGTCCTGGTGCGACTCGGCGTCGAACGGGCGATCGTCTTCCACGCCGGCGACGGCATGGACGAGCTGTCGACGAGCTCGCCATCGCTCGTGATCGAGATCGACGGCGGGCGCAAGGAGTACCAGCTCAACCCTGCTGATGTTGGCCTCGAACCTTCCGACCCCGGCGCCGTTCGTGGGGGCGGCCCCGAAGACAACGCCCGCATCGCGCGCGAGGTCCTCGAGGGCGCAGTCGGGCCAAAGCGGGACGTCGTCCTCCTCAACTCCGCCGCAGCGTTGCGAGCTGCGGGGCTTGCGAAGGACTGGCGCGAAGGGATCGGCGCCGCGGGCGATGCCATCGACTCGGGCCGCGCCGCCGACGTGCTCCAGCGCTGGGCGAGAATCTCCCAGGTGTGAGTTCCTCGGACCTTCTGGCCCGTCTGGTCGCCGAGGCCAGGCTGGACATGGACCGCCGGCGCGCGCTCACAAACCAGGACGAGCTCGAGCTGGCCATCCATGCGTACACGCCCAAGGATTTCGTCGGCGCGCTGCGCAGAGAGCGGCTGGCGGTCATCGCCGAGATGAAGCAGCGCACGCCGATCATGGGCGTGCTGGCCGAGGACTACCGGCCCATCGATATCGCGCGTTCGTACAGCGAGGGCGGGGCGGCGGCGATCTCGGTCCTTACGCACATGGCGGGCTTTGGCGGCCGTCCCGAGCACATCGAGGCAGCGCGGCTCGCGACCGACCTGCCGATCCTGCGCAAGGACTTCATCACCGACCCCTATGAGATCGGGGAGGCCAGGGCGGAAGGGGCGGATGCGGTCCTGCTCATCGTGGCCGCCCTCGAGCCCGCAGACCTGCGACGCCTGCTGGCGGTCGTGCGGAGCCGCGGCCTCGCGGCACTGGTCGAGGTCCATGACGAGAACGAGACCAAGGCCGCCCTCGATGCCGGGGCACAGGTGGTCGGGGTCAACCACCGCGACCTGCGCACGTTCGAGGTCGATCTCGGGCTGACCGAACGGCTGCGGCCGCGGATTCCGAACGACGTGCCGCTGGTGGCCGAGAGCGGCATTCACACGGTGGACGACGCGCGGCGGATGCGCAAAGCGGGGGCCGACGCGATCCTGGTCGGCGAGATGCTCATGCGGGCGCCCGACCCAGCAGCCCGCCTCCGCGAGTTAGCCTCCCTGTGATGGTTCGAGTAAAGATCTGCGGCATCTGCGATCGGGAAGGGGCGGAGGCGGCCGTCGAGGCCGGCGCCGACCTGCTCGGGTTCCATTTCTGCTCGTCTGACCGGCGTGTCACGCCTCAGGAGGCCAAGGCGATACTCGAAGACCTCGCGGTGCGGCCGACCATCGTCGGCGTGTTCATCGATCAGGAGCCGGCGGAGGTGCGGGAGATCGCGGACTTCGTTGGCCTCGACATGCTGCAGCTCCACGGTTCGGAGCCGCCAGGGTTCGATGGCGGTCGGCCCGTCATCAAGGTGCTGAAAATCCGCGACGACCAGGTTCCGGACGCGTCTGCCTGGCCCGACCCGATCATGCTCGACTCCTGGTCCATCGACCAGCGGGGCGGGACCGGCCGCACGTGGGATTGGGATCTCGCCCGAGACCTGCTCGCGACCCGGAAGGTGTTCATCGCCGGTGGTCTCGAACCGGGTAACGTGGGCAAGGTCGTGAGCAGCTTCAAGCCCTACGGCGTCGACGTCTCGAGCGGGGTCGAGGCCTCGTTGAGGGTCAAGGACCCGGACAAGGTGCGAGCCTTCGTGCACAACGTGAGGCTTGCCGAGATCCTCAGTTGATCAAGCACCCGGTGCGCGGGCGGTTCGGAGCTTTCGGCGGCCAATACGTGCCGGAGACGCTGATGGGCGCCCTCGAAGAGCTTGAGGGCATCTGGCACGAATCCAAGGCCGACCCCCAGTTTCAGCTCGAGCTTGCGGGCCACCGCCACGCGTTCATCGGCCGGCCGACGCCGCTATACGCCGCCACTCGGTTGGGCGACCACTTCGGCGGGGCGCACATCCACCTCAAGCGCGAGGACCTCTGCCATACCGGCGCCCACAAGCTCAACAACGCCGTCGGCCAGGCGCTGCTGGCGATCCGCATGGGCAAGCAGCGGATCATCGCCGAGACCGGAGCCGGCCAGCACGGCGTCGCCGTGGCGACCGTATGCGCGCGCTTCGGCCTCGAATGCACGGTCTACATGGGCACCGAGGACATGCACCGCCAGTCGATGAACGTGCGCCGTATGAAGCTGCTTGGAGCCGAGGTCAAGGAGGTGGCTAGCGGTACCAAGACGCTGAAGGACGCGACCTCCGAAGCGATCCGCGACTGGGTGACGAACGTGCGCACCACCCACTACATCATCGGTTCGGTGGTCGGCCCGCATCCCTACCCGGAGATGGTCCGCGACCTGCAGCGCATCATCGGCGACGAGGCTCGCGAGCAATACCTCTCGGTCGACGGCAAGCTGCCGGACGTGGTCGTCGCCTGCGTCGGCGGCGGCTCCAACGCCATCGGGATCTTCACGGCCTTCCTCGACGACAAGGACGTGTCGTTGGTCGGAGTCGAGGCGGCAGGTTCTGGAGTCAAAAGCGGCAAGCACGCCGCCTCGCTGGTCGGTGGGCGACCGGGCGTGCTGCACGGCAGCTACTCATACCTGCTGCAGGACGGCGACGGCCAGGTGCTCCCGACCCACTCGATCTCGGCTGGCCTCGACTACCCCGGCGTCGGCCCGGAGCACTCGTTCCTGCGCGACATCGAGCGGGTCGACTACGTCGCCGTCAGCGACAAGGATGCAGTCGCCGCGTTCAAGCTGTGCACGAGGCTGGAGGGCATCATGCCCGCGCTCGAGCCGGCGCACGCGCTGCATCAGGCGGGAGTGATCGCGCGAGAGCTTGGTCCCGGCGGTCGCATCCTGGTCTGCCTTTCGGGGCGAGGCGACAAGGACATGGACTCCGTTGATGCTGTCTGAGGCGTCTCGGCTCGACCACGTACTGCGTGCGAAGGGCGGCGACCTGAAGCTGGTCGCCTACATGATGGCGGGACATCCGAACAAGAAACGCTCGCTCGAGGTAGGTAAGAAGCTCGCGAACTCTGGCATTGCCGCGCTCGAGATCGGCATCCCATTCTCGGATCCGCTGGCGGACGGGCCGGTGATCCAGCACGCGGGGCAGACGGCGCTGGAGCATGGGATGACGGTCGGCGGCGCCCTCGAGTTGGCGGCCGCGGTTGCCCGCGAGGGTATCCCGGTCGTGCTGATGACCTACATCAACCCGATCCTCAACCACGACCCCAGGCGATTCGCCGCGGAAGCCGCGCAGGCAGGTATCGCCGGTGTCATCATTCCGGACCTCCCGATCGAGGAGGCGGAACCGGTGACGGGCTGGCTGCGGTCGGCGTCGCTCGACACGATCTTCATGGTGGCGCCAACCACGTCCCCCGACCGCATGGCGTCGATCTGCGAGCACTCGAGCGGCTTCGTTTACTGCGTGACGGTGACCGGGATCACCGGGGCGAGGAGCGAGCTGCCGGAAGGCATGAAGGACCTGCTGGGTGAGGTGAAGAAGCACACCGAGCTGCCGGTGGCCGCGGGATTCGGCATCTCGCGTCCCGAACACATGAAGTCGTTGCGTGGAAGCGCGGACGCAGCTGTGGTCGGCAGCGCGATCGTCGCCGAGATAGATCGCGGCGGTGATCCTGTCCCGCTGGTGAAGGAACTCTTGAAAGCATGCCGGTGAGAGGAATCCGAGGCGCCACCACGGCGCCCGAGAACACAGAGCAGGCGATCACGGAGGCGACAGACGAGCTCCTGCGCGAGCTGACCGCGCTCAACGACCTTGACGTGGCCGAGATCTGTTTCGCGTACTTCACGACGACACACGACCTCACCGCCGAGTACCCGGCTTACGCGGCGCGGCGACTGGGATGGCTCGACGTGCCGCTTCTCTGCGGCCACGACATGGATGTGACGCTTCCGAACCCGCGCGGCGTCCGCATGTGCATCCGCGTTCTGCTGCTCTACAACACGCCGAGACCGCAATCGGCGATGCGGTTCTCGTACTTGCGTGGAGCCTCCGCCATCAAGACCGACCTGGAGACACTCCGAGGTTCGTTGTTGCCGTGATCATCGTGATGGCGCACCAGGCAACACAGGCTGAGATCGACGCCGTTGTCGAGCGTGTGCACGAAATCGGCTTGAAGACGGAGATCTCTAAGGGCGAGGAGAGGACGCTGGTCGGCGTCATCGGCGGCAACGCCTACGCGTACAAGGAAGCGTTCTCGCACCTCGGCGGAATCCACGAGATCATCCCGATCACCAAGCCGTTCAAGCTGGCGAGCCGCGAGTTCCGTCCGGTCGACACGGTCGTAGACGTCGGGGGAGTGCGGATCGGGGCCGACGAGGTCGTCATGATGGCCGGACCATGCTCGGTCGAGGGCGAGGAGATGCTCCTCGAGACCGCGCGACACGTCGCCGCACAGGGCGCCAAGGTCCTGCGCGGCGGAGCGTTCAAGCCCCGTACGTCGCCGTACTCGTTCCAGGGCCTGGGCGAATCGGCATTGAAGATGATGGCCACCGCGCGCGCCGAGACCGGACTCAAGGTCGTGACCGAGGTCGTCGCGCCTGGCGACGTCGAGCTGGTCGCTCGATATGCCGACATCCTGCAGCTCGGCACCCGCAACATGCAGAACTACGCGCTGCTTCAGGAGGCTGGGAGGTCTGGCAAGCCGGTGCTGCTCAAGCGCGGCATGTCGTCGACGATCGAGGAGTGGCTGCTGGCGGCGGAGTACATCCTGTCGCAGGGCAACCGCGACGTGATCCTTTGCGAGCGCGGCATCCGGACGTTCGAGACGGCGACCCGTTTCACGCTCGACCTCAACGCGATACCGCTAGCGCGCGAGCTTTCGCACCTGCCGGTCATCGTCGATCCTTCCCAGGCGACGGGGCGCTGGTCGCTGGTGCGACCGATGGCACTGGCCGCCGTGGCGGCGGGCGCTCATGGACTGATCGTGGAGGTGCACCCGACCCCGAACCAAGCTCTGTCGGATGGCGCGCAGTCGCTCGACTTCGACAGCTTCGACCGCCTGATGCAGGACCTGCGCAGGCTGCTGGGCTCGCTCGCCAAGCAGCTCGCGTAGGGGGCGCGGATGCCGACAGTTGGGGTCGTGGGCCTCGGCCTGATGGGCTCCTCGTTCGCGATGGCCGTGAAGAAAGCGCGGCCTGAGCTCACGATCGTCGGCTTCGACAGCGATTCCGCCATCGCGCGCAAGGCGATGGCGCGCGACATCGCAAGCGCAGCGAGCAACGACCTCGACGTCATCGACCTGGCGGACGTCGTGGTCGTGGCCGTCCCCATCCTCGCCATGCGGGATGTGCTCTCAGACTTGCGTAGCCATGTCCACGGCAGGGTCGTGACCGACATGGCGAGCACCAAGGCCACCGTTATGGAGTGGGCGGCCGCCGCAGGTGGCGACCTCGTCGGCGGGCACCCGATGTGCGGCCGGGAGGCGG
>WNEZ01000928.1_pt1 | contig 28533 bp, 25 predicted proteins | sample 5400521 | NCBI WGS metagenome assembly WNEZ01 (sample SAMN13153339, study PRJNA577476) | soil metagenome | isolation source: 120 cm saprolite under Douglas fir tree site 2 hole 1 replicate 1 | place: USA:California | collected 2015-04-18
CGTCGTGGACCAGCACATAGTCCGGCGGGCTTTGCTGCAGGGATTCCAAGCCCAGCCGCACCGACTCCTGGCGAGTCTGGCCGCCCAGGATGACCTCGATCGGTTTCTGCCAGGTCATCTTCTCCAGCTCATCGGTGACCGCCAGCAAGTTGCGCTGGGACACGATTAACGTGATGCCCGTGATCTCGTCGCAGCGATCGAAGGCCTTGAGCGTGCGGGAGATCGCAGACCGACCGTTGACCGAGAACAGAACATTCGCGCTGGATTCACCATTGCGGAGCCCGGCCCCGGCCGCCGGGATGAGGGCCTGTACCGTCATCGTCCACTCCTTCCGTTAGCGCAAATCCGCCACTTGCCGACGATTGCGAATCAGTATACGTCCGGGTATCTGGGTCTCAGCGACTGCTGTACCCTCTCCTACCCCTCCCTGAAGGGAGAGGACAAATTTTACTTGGGCACCCTCCCCTACCCCTCCCTGGAGGAAGCGGACTGTCTACGTCTGGCGACGACCTGGGCGCGCAGGAGATCCACCGGTGTCGTGATCTTGAACGTGTCCGGGCTTCCCTCGAGCACCGCGACCGCCTGACCGGTGCGCTCGAGCACGGAGGCGGTGTCGGAGCCGCGGAAACCCTCGGCCCCGGCCCGGCGGTGCGCCACCAGGAGCGGGCCAGCCCGAAATGCCTGGGGTGTCTGGACAGCCCAGGCTGCAGGGACGAAGTCCCGAAGGAGGCCGTCGTTCGAGCCGGACACGAGCATGGCGGTGGCCGGCAGCGCGGGGATGGCGCCCGGATGGTTAGCCAGCGACTCCAGCAAGCGGCGCACCAGAGTGCGGTCGACGAAGGGACGAGCGGCGTCATGCACCAGGACTCGCGACACGGAGGCATCGATGATCTCGGGAGCCAGGGCCTCCAGGGCGTTGAATTCCGAGTCATGACGCGTCTCGCCGCCGGGGATGACCGTCCAGGGCTTGCGCAGCCCAAGCGTTGTGATCAGGTCCTGGCCGCGGGCGCGCTCAGAGGGAGGCACGACCAGAAGGATCCGGTCGACGTCGGGGCTGGCATCGAAGGCCTGGAGCGACCAGCCCACCATCGGCTTGCCATCGACCAGCACGAAGGCCTTGCCGGTGCCGGAGCCGAGCCGCTGGCCGGCCCCCGCCGCCAGGACGATGGCCACCGTCTGACTCACTGGCTGAGCACCCGTTCGGCGACCCGGCAGTCATCCGCCGAGCGGACGGCGAAGTTCATCGGATCAGCGCGGATCAGGCGCACTGGAATGCCAGCCAGGCGAGCGCGCTCCAGGTCCGGCAGGCGGTCGCAGCTTCCCTGGTTGAAGCGCGACAGCCCTTGCAACTCCCAGAGCGCGGCGCGGTCGAGCGTGCTCTCGACCATGCCCCCGCGGACAACCTTGTAGGTGTCGGAAGCCGGCGAGACCAGCGCCGCCACGGGCTCGTTGTGCGTCTGTTCCAGGAATTGGGTCAGCATGGCCAGGGTCAGCAGTGGACGGTCGGGGTCGCACACGAGGATGGAAACGAGACCCCCTCCCCTGCCCCTCCCCGCGAGGGGGAGGGAGGAATTAGTGCCCGTCCCCGCCAGGGGGAGGGAGAGATCGCCCACGATCAGCTGGTCGAGGCCAGGCAGGGCCCTGAGCGTGTCGAGCGTGCGGTCCAGGACGGAGCGGCCGAGGATTTCCAGGGAGAGGGCCGCCGCCTGAGGCCCGGCCGGCGGCAGCGGAACGACGGCGATCAGGCTACCGACCGGACCCTCCGCCGCCCTGGATCTTCTTCAACGGCCGGCCTTGCTGCCGGCCCACCGACGACTCGCTGGACGGAGCGGCAAAGATCATGCGGCCGGCGGCGGTCTGCAGCACGGAGGTCACGACCACCGCCAGCGTTTGATGCATGTAGCGACGACCATTCTCGATCACGATCATGGTGCCGTCATCGAGGTAGGCGACGCCCTGGTTGGGCTCCTTTCCTTCCTTGATGATGGACACCTCCATCTCCTCGCCGGGGATCACCACCGGCTTGAGTGCATTGGCCAGGTCATTGATGTTGAGGATCTTGACCCCTTCGAGCTGGGCCACCCGGTTCAGGTTGTAGTCATTGGTCATGATGGTCGCCTCTCGCTTGCGCGCCAGACGGATCAGCTTGGCATCCACCTCGGGAACATCGGGCACGTCGTCGTCGATGAAGTCGATGGTGACCAGGGGCTCCTTCTGCAACAGGTTGAGCACCTCCAGGCCGCGCCGGCCGCGGTTCCGCCGGAGGGTGTCGCTGGAGTCGGCGATGTACTGGAGCTCGGCCAGCACGAAGTGGGGGACGAGGAGCCGGGTTTCTATGAAGCCGGTATGCGCGATATCGGCGATCCGGCCGTCGATGATCACGCTGGTGTCGAGCAGCGTCGTCGGAACCGTCTTCTTGCCGGCGCCGGCCGCCCCGGCGGCCGTCCGGTTCGAGCCCAGGAACAGCGCCATCATCTCGTCACGGCGGGTCAGGCCCAGCGTCACTCCCCAGTAGGCGAAAACCACCGCCAGGATGAGCGAGATCACAAACCCGAGGTACCAGGGCAAGCCGCGCAGGAAAAGCCCCACCATGGCCGCCACCAGGAGGCCGATCAGCAGCCCGGCAGTGGCCGCCACCAGGTCCGGGAGCGGGGTGACGTTTAGCTTATCTTCGAGCCAGAAGAAGGGCTTGGTCGTGACGTAGGGCAGACCGAAGAAGCCAAAGAGAGCCCCCGCCAGCATGGTCAGCAGGATCAGGACGGCTGTGACCGTGTAGCCCGTAAAGTGCGCTTCCGTGATTATGAATCTGGCGTACTCGAAGCCCGCTATGAGTCCTAAGAGAAGGCCCAGCAGCCGGAAGACGCGTTCCACGCGCATCGTTCTCACCTCCTCGGCATCTCACCTCCTCGGCAGAAGATGGCCAGCCGCGGAGGTAGGGGGCCCCGCCGCAGCCGGGCGAGCCAAAAAGCCATTGCAGGCCCATTAAAGCACAGGCCGTCGGAACCGGCCGGGCCCGCTTCGCCACTCAGCGTGCAAATCGCTGGTCCCGAGGGAGATGGGACTTGCTGCTTTTTTTGCGCCGACCCTAGTAGACCAAGAGCGTGGCGACCAGCACGCGCAAGGTGGAGGCCGAGCCCGCGGCGGCAGGTCCGCGGCTCCTCGACGGCGAGTATCCCGGCACCGTGGACGCGACCGACGCCCGGCACTGGCGCCACGTCTACACAGAGCTGGTCCGGTTTACCGAGGAGGCCCTGGCTCTCAGCCGGCAGTCACAGTCCGCCCTGGAGCCGGAACGCGCCGGGCCGCTCGACACCCATCTTCAGCTCATCACCAGGCAGCTGGACCGACTCCGCACACGGTTGGAGTTCTGGACCCAGAAGGTGCGACACGCCGGAGACCAGCCGGTCGGCTAGTCGCCCGGAAAGCAGCTGGCCATCGCCTCGGCCAGCGTCTCAACCCGATGGACCGTTAAAACACCCCCTCCCCGACCCTCCCCCTGAGGGGGAGGCAGACTCTGCCCACCCGGTCCCCGACCCTCCCCCTTAGGAAGATTCTTGAGCTCGCCGGCGGCCGGGACGATGGCCCGTTTGAACCCCAGGCGTTGGGCTTCATGCAGGCGTCGCTCGAGCTGGGGGACGCGCCGAACCTCGCCGCTCAGCCCTAGCTCCCCCAGAGCCACGAGATCACGCCCAACCGGCCGCTCCCGGCAGTTTGAGGCGATGGCCAGAGCGACCGCCAGGTCGGCGGCGGGCTCTGCCAGGCGCACCCCGCCGGCGACATTGACGAAGATGTCCTGCTTGCCAAGCGGCAAGCGGGCACGCTTCTCGAGCACGGCCACCAGCAGGTGCACCCGATTGAGGTCGATGCCATTCACCGCCCGGCGGGGCATCCCGAAGGCGGTCTCCGTGACCAGGCCCTGCAACTCGACCAGCAGCGGTCGCGTGCCCTCCAGCGCCACGGTGACGACGTTGCCAACCTCCGTGTGCGTCCCCTCCTGCAAGAAGGCCCGAGCCGGGTCAGGGACCTCGCGCATCCCGTCGTCCCGCATCTCGAAAATGCCGATCTCGTCCGTCGAGCCGAACCGGTTCTTCTGACCGCGCAAGATGCGGAAGGCGTGATGGCGCTCGCCCTCGAGGTAGAGCACGGTGTCGACGATGTGCTCGAGCACCCGAGGGCCGGCGATCGCCCCCTCCTTGTTGACGTGGCCCACCAGGAAGATCGGGATATGGGTGCTTTTGGCCACTAACATCAGCCGGCCGGCGCATTCGCGGACCTGGCTGACGCTGCCGGGGGCCGACGCGACCGCGTCCAGGAAGACGGTCTGGATGGAGTCAATGACGGCCAGCATCGGCCGCACCTGCTCGATGTGGTCAACGATCCGTTCCAGGTCGTTCTCGGCCAGCACCAGCAGCCGATCACCCGGGATCCCCAGCCGCTGGGCCCGCAACTTGAGCTGCTGGACCGACTCCTCCCCCGAGACGTAGAGCACCGGACCGAACGTGCGGGCCACCTCGTCCGCCAGCTGGAGCAGCAGCGTGGACTTCCCGATGCCGGGGTCGCCACCGACCAGCACCAGGGATCCGGGTACAATGCCGCCCCCGAGCACCTGGTTGAGTTCTCGCATGGAGAGCCGAAGCCGGTTCGCCTGGGCGAACTGGACCTCAACCAGCGGCAGCGGTGTCGACGTCCCACCGTTGCTGCGGGCCCGCGCCCGGTTCGGCGCGGTTACTCGCGCCTGCTCCTCGACGTATGTGTTCCAGTTGCCGCAGTCCGCGCACCGACCTAGCCACCGGCTGGACTGGGCTCCGCAGTCCTGGCAGACGTAGACCATCTTGGCGACGGCAGCCTTCATGCTGCGCTGACTGTAGGACGGGCGCGTGACAGCTGCCTGTCACGCGGTCCGGCCGCGGGGCGGGACAGGGCCGGCGTTCGCGCCGACCCTGTCCGAGGACGCTAGTCGTTCGACGCCAGCTGCTGCGCTCGGTCGAGGATGCTCTGCGCTCGTCCCTCCAGGGACACGATCGCGCCTGTGCTGAACTGGGTCTGGTCAAAGCTTGCCGCGTCCAGAAGCTGGGAGATTTGCAGGGCCACTCTGTTGCGATCATTGGTCAGGCTGTTCAGCTGGTTCTCGAAGGCCAGGTAGGCGCCATCGCTGGGTCCGGTCCCGGTCCGGACCGCCCGAGAGTCGGCATTGACAACGGCCGTGCCGAAAGCCCCGACGGTTGCATCCAGCTGCTTGTACACGTGACCGAGGTGGATCAGCGCGCCCGCATCGCCGTCGACCGGCACCGCCGCCGGATTCAACACGTCGAGCAGCACGCGACCGTCATGCCGGTAATCGTCCCGGAGCCCAACCAGCGCCATAATGGTGGGCCGGGTATCGGTGTGGTCCGACCAGATGGTGCTGTTCACACCGAGATTTCGCACTCCAGGGCCGACCAGGCCCAGCCAGGTCGTGGTGATTTGCGGCTGGATGTCGCCGTGATGCCAGGTTTCGACGCCCTGGCACTGAATCACGTTATCCACGCCGGGCGTCCCACAGTCTTGCCCATCCGACGTGACGCCCTCGTAATCTGGCTTGTTGAACTGGGTGAACGTGGGCGTGCGCAACGCATCCGCAGTGACCATGTGCAAGGCGCGAAGCGTCGGGCGATCCGCCAGCCCGTCGATCAAGCGCTCCGTCTGCCCGGTGAGCGGATTCGTGACCATGATCCGGCTGGCCGCCCGCTCCACTTGCCGGGTGACCGGATCATTCGGTGCGGGGTTGCCCGTGAGGTAGTAATCCGGAGCCGAGTCGCCCTTCACGTTGTCGCCGGTGATGGTGACGGTGACACCTTGAGCCTTCAGCAGCTGGTCGAGGGCGACCTCAACGCTGCCCAGCCGCGTGGGATCGTAGGTGCAGGTCACGGTCACGCCGTCGCATCCCGGATTGCTGGGACCGACGCCCACGAAGTGGTCGTTTTCGTCGGCGGTGACGACAAACAGGGTATTGGACTTGGTGATCCCATCGGCCGCCAGGCGGGCGAAAAACTTGCCAAACGCCTCGTCGTAGTTACGCAGGTTCTGCTCATAGATGGGATCGCCTGGACCCAGCCCCGTGTCGCTCTGTTCGTGCACCGCCGAGAGATAGGCGTACGTGATCGGGACCCCGTGCTCCTGCATGGCGGCGATGTACGACAGCGAGACGGCGGCGGTCATGCCGTTGAACCCGGGAAAGCCGGGAAAGCCGGCATCGTTGATGACATTGCCGTCGAGATCGGTCATGGGCAGGGTGGCGCTGATTTGGGGGGCGACGTACTTATGACCAAACAGGCCGTTGAATCCGGAATAGCCGCCTGGTTCATCGGGCAGCAGATCGGAGACCCCCCGATGAGCGGAGGCGCACAACGGTGCCTGCTGGCTGCAGTGGACGGCCACGCCGATGAAGTCGGCGGTGGTCTGCGCCTCGGGATTGGTGGCCGCGGCCTGCGCTTCGGGTGAATTCGCGCCGTAGACCGTGGCCACGTTGGCCACGCGCTCGAGCTCGATGTTGGCCGTGCCCACCGCCCCGAAGTTACAACCGGCACGGGTGAACGGCACCCATGGTGCGGGCGGATTCTTCCCCTGGGCATCGAGCATGTTGAGCGTGTTTTCGGCGGTACCGTCAAACGCCTTGGCCAGGTCGGTCCAGTAGGCGAAGGTCAGCGCCTGATGCGGGTTGCCCTTCGAATCGTAGAAGAAGAAGGTGTTGCTGACCGGCTGCCCATGGCGATCGGGATAAACGCCGGTGAGCGTGGTCAGGATGTCCGTGCCAGTGTGGGAAATCAGCGGCGTATGGTGATTGTTGAGCACGGTGCCGTTGCCCACCAGGAAGTTGTAGAGGTTGGGCATTTGCTCGATGTCCGAGGGCACATTCGGGTTGTCCCGCCGGAAGTGCACGTTGTCGAACTGGAGGGCGATGACGTGCTGGATGCGGCCACTCGCGGCGTTGAGCTGGCAGCCCGCCGGAGCGGCAGCCTGGACCGGCGCGGCCGGCAGGCTCACGCCGACCGGGGCGAGCGCCAGCGCCGCCGCGACTACGGCACGACCGAGTGTCGAAATCCCATGCGTCATTGGATTCCCTCCTTTGAAACTCCGGGGAGGCCAGCCCGGCGGCCGGCCTCCCCACTGCCTGCGGTTAGGGACCGGTCACCTGATCGAGGAGACCCTGCCCCTGGTCGATCAGCGCCAGCGCTTGCTGCTCATCGATCGCCTGGTCTGAGAAGGCCGCCGACGCGAGCACATCCCGCATCTTGGCGGCGATCGCGTTGCGGCTCTTGGTCAACTGGATCAGCTGGTTCTCAAGCGCGGTGTAATCCAGGTCGCCGTCGGCGTTGCTTTCGATGGCCGTGGTCGACATGGCCAGCGTGGCGAGGCCAAACGCGCCTAGCGGGGCATTGATCTGCTTGTACATGGCGGCCAGCCGCAGCAGGGTCTCCCGATGAGCCCGAAGCGTCTGCGGCACCGCCCAGTCGAAGAGCGGCTCGACCAGGACGCGGCCGTCGCCCACGTGATCATCCTTGAGCCCCAGCAGCGAGAGGGCAGTCGGCCGGATGTCGGTATGGTCTGACCAGACGTCGGCGGTGACGCCCAGGTTGCGAACCCCAGGGCCCACCAGGCCGAGCCAGGTGGTCGTGATCTCGGGGTTGGTGTCGCCGTGGTTCCAGGCGAAGCTCTGACTGGTGCGCCCCGGAACGAACACGCACGGTGAGTTGCAGTTCGGAGCGGCCGCGAAGAAGAAGTAGTCGGGATTGGCGAACCAGGTCAGGGTCGGCGTTCGGGCGGGGTCGGCGGTGACCATGTGGAGGAGCTTCATCTCCACCGGGTCGGCCAGGAACTGGGTGAGCGTGTCGGTGTTGCCCGAGTAGGGACTCACCGCGGTCAGCTTGCCCAGCGCCCGCCCGAAGGCGCGCGTGACGGGAGCGCTGCGATCGGGATTCCCCGTGATGTAGACGGTCGGCGCGTCGTCCGAGTGGACCTTGAAGGGCGTCGTGACGCCCGGCTGGATGGAGGTGGCGAGCAGGCCGGCCATATTGCCGTTGATCTCTCCTACCCGGTTGTAGGTGCACGGCGTCGTCACGCCGTCGCAGCCGGCGGGGCTGGGTACGTCGCCGACGAAGCGATCGCCCTCGTCCGCCGTGATGACGAAGAGGGTGTTGCCTGTCGTGATGCCATCGGCCGCCAGCCGGTCGAAAAACTTGGCGAAGGCGGCGTCATAGTCCTTCAACTGCTGCACGTAGCCAGGCTCGCCCGGGCCGTAGGCGAAGTGGATGTTGCCCGCCGTGCCGTGCCCGTCGTGCGCGTCGGAGATATAGCCGTAGGTCACCGGGATGCCGGCTTCCTGCATCTGGGCGACCCAGGACAGGGAGACGGTCGGCTCGACCCCGTCGAAGCCGGGGAAGCCCGGCTGCCCGAACGGATCCCGAATCGGGTTGCCACCCAGGTCCGTCGGCGGCGAGAAGTCGATCGCGGGATCAACGTACTTGGCTCCGAAGAGACCGCTGAAGCCGCTGTAGCCTCCGGGTTCGTCGGGGAGCAGGTCCGGACGGCCGTGGTTTGCCGCCGAGCAGAGGGACGAGCCCTGCGCGCAGTGGATACCGATACCGACGAAGTCCGTCTGGGCCAGCGCGTGCGCCGCTGTTCCCTGCGGAGCGGCGTTCGAGGCGGCCGCCTCAATTGCTTCAGGCGACCCTGCCCCGAATACGGTCGGGATGTCGATTCCCGTGTTCTCGAGAATCGTGTTGGCCGTCGCCACGGAGCCGAAGTCGCAGCCCGCTCGCGTGTACGGAACCCATGGTGCCGGAGCGTTCTTGCCCTCGGCCGTCAGCATGTTGAATGTCTTGTCGGTAGCGTTCGAGGTGGTGGGGTCAAAGATGGGAGCGGTCCAGTAGGCGAAGGAGACGCCCAGGTTGCTCGTCCCGCTGGGATTGAAGTAGCGGAAGCTATTGCTCACCGGGACGCCCATGCGGTCGCCGTACACGCCCGTCAGGTTGGTCAGGATGTCCGTTGCCGTGTGCGAGATCAGGGGTGTGTGGTGATTGCTGAGGAGGGTGCCGTTGTTCTCGATAAAGTTGAGCAGGTGCGGCATCTGCTCCAGGTCCGAAGGGACATTCGGGTTGTCGCGCGTGAAGTGGACGTTGTCGAAGGTGAGGGCGATGACGTGCTTGATATCGCCTTTCGCCGACTGCAGGTGACAGCCGGTGTCGGGGGGTGCTGCGGAGGCACCGCCGGATCCCAGCCCCGATGCGAACGTCGGGACGGCGAGTAGGGCAACCAGTCGCGCGAAACGGCGGACTCTGATCATCGTTCCTCCTCCCTCTGCGTGACCCCTCTGGACAGCCTATGTGCGCAACCTGCCCAATCGGGAAAGACTCGGTCAGTATTGGGACAAGACTCGGTTAAGACAGATACTACGGCTTCCGCCAGAAGTCAATGCGCCGCTGCATTCGGCGGCTGAACGCCCGTTCCCTGGCGCGCCTAGACTGATCCGATGTCCCCCCCGACCTTTGGGCGCTCCATGCGCCGGGTCGAAGATCCGCGGCTGGTCACTGGAGCCGGGACCTATGTTGACGACCGCCAGCCGGCGGGCTTGGTGTACGCCCTCTTCTTCCGCAGCTACGAGGCGAAGGCCGTCGTCCGCCGTCTCGACTTGACCGGCGCTCGGCAGGCACCCGGCGTCCTGGCCGCCTGGACGGACGCGGACCTGCAGGAGCTGGGCTCGATGCCGACGGAAGCGCCGGAGGAGGCTGCGTTCGTCCCAGAGAGGCGGCCCCTGGCGAACGGCCGCGTGCACCACGTAGGCCAGCCGGTGGCGGTCGTGATCGCCGAATCGCGCCAGCAGGCGCGCGACGCGATCGACCGGATCCAGATGGACCTCGAGCCACTGCCCGCCGTGGCCGACATCGAGACCGCCTCGGCGCCCAATGCCGCCCTCGTCTACACCGAAGCCCCCGGCAACATCGCGTTCACGATCCGAAAGAAGCGCGGCGCCGTGGCCGCGGCTTTCAAGAAGGCGGAGGTGGTGGTCCGGCAACGGCTACAGAACCAGCGCCTGATTCCGATGGCGATGGAAACGCGCGGCGCCCTCGCCACCATGGATGGGAGCCGGCTGACGGTCGAGATCTCCAGCCAGGCGCCCCACTCCGCGCTGGCAGATCTCGCTGAGGGCCTTCGGATGGACCCGGCCGACATCCGGGTGATCGTGCCCGAGGTTGGCGGCGGGTTCGGCAGCAAGGGCGGCCTGTACTCGGAAGAGCTGGTCGTAGCCGAGGCCGCCCGTCGGCTGAGGCGGCCGGTCAAGTGGATCGAGGACCGGACCGAGAACTGTTCCGGCACCTGGCAGGCGCGGGGACATGTGCAGGAGGTCGAGCTGGCCGCCATGCGGGACGGAACCGTGCTCGCGCTTCGCTCGCAGATCAGGGCCGACATGGGAACGCTGGCCAGCTTTGGCCCCATGGTCCCGGTGGGCACCACCGACATGCTGACCGGCTGCTACAAGATCCCCGCGCTGGAGAGCACGCTCACCGGGGTCTTCACCAATACGACCCCAACCAGCGCCTATCGCGGTGCCGGTCGGCCCGAGGCCACCTACCTGATCGAGCGGATGATGGACCTCCTGGCCGTCGAACTGGGCCTGGACCCGGCCCAAGTGCGGAAGCACAACTTCATCGACCGGGAGGCATTCCCGTACCGCAACCCGGCCGGGACCAGCTACGACAGCGGCGACTATGCCGCTGCGCTGGACCGGCTGCTGGCCATGGCCGACTATCCACGGCTCCGCCGAGACCAAGCCGTCGCCCGGCAGGCCGGACGCCTGCACGGGATCGGCATGGCAGCCTACGTCGACATCGGGGGCGGCGGCCCGGCCGACCGTAGCGCCGTGCACCTGGAGATGGATGGCAGCCTGACCGCGTACACGGGTTCCACGCCCCACGGGCAGGGCCATGAGACGACCTGGGCCCAGGTGGCCGCCGATGTGTTTGGCCTCCCGCTCGAGCGCGTCCGCGTCCGCCACGGCGATACCGACCACCCTTCGTATGCCCAGGGGACCTGGGGCAGTCGCAGCGCCGCGACGTCGGGCGCGGCCGTCCTCAATGGGACCCGGACCCTCAAGCGCCAGGTAGTCGGGCTGGCCGCGTCTGCCCTGGAAGCCGCTGAAGCCGACCTGGTGGTCGAGGACGGCCGCGTCTACGTGCGGGGCGCGCCGAGCCGGGCCCTCAGCCTGGACCGGCTGGCCGCCTGGGCGCTGTCCCAGGGCCGCGAGGCCGAACTGCGGGCGAACGAAGAATTCGACTCCCCGGATTACGTCTTTCCGTTTGGCGCCCACCTGGCGGTGGTCGAGGTCGATCGCGACACGGGTCGCGTCCAGATCCTGCGCTACCTGGCCGTTGACGACTGCGGCGTGGTGATCAACCCGATGATCGTGGATGGCCAGGTCCACGGCGGCACGACCCAGGGGATCGCGCAGGCGCTCTTCGAGGAAGCCGCCTTCAGCCCGGACGGACAGCTGCTGACCGGCAACCTCACCACCTACCTGGTGCCCGCCGCTCCCGACGTGCCGCCCTTCGAGCTGGACCGAACCGTCACCCCGACACCGCGAAACCCGATTGGGGCCAAGGGCATCGGCGAAAGTGGCACCCTGGCCGCTCCGCCGACCATCGTGAACGCCGTGATGGACGCCCTCAGCCCGCTCGGGATCCGCCATCTCGACATGCCGCTGACGCCTGCGAAGGTCTGGGAGGCGATCCGGGCCGCGTCGGGCTAAGGGAGGATTCGTTAGCTGGTGACGGCGCGGTCGATGTGGCCGTCTGCGGAGAGGCGAAGGGTCAGGATCCACTCCACCTGCTCGCCGGTGCTGGTGTCGTGCACGAGCAGGTCATACAGCACGACCGTGCCCAGCTTGCCGTCGTAGCGGCGCAGGAAGGTCAGGTCCACCTTGCGGTGGGCCATTGACTGCTGGAAGCGGCTATCGGCCTCCGGGCCAAAGCACAGCGATGAGCTCTGGTCGGCGAGGCATGCCTTGGTCACCTGGGCCCGCATGCCGGCAGGATCGCCACGATGCAGGGCGTCGACGAAGGCCTTGGTGACAGCAGGTTCGGCCGTGCTGCCGGAAGCCGGCCGGAAACTGACCTGCCGGGTCGTGTTCAGGAGCCAGAGGCCGCTGCCCCCGACCGCCACCAGCAGGAAGATTCCGGCAACAATCGCGGCCACGATCCCGCGGGGGAGGGTCGGGCGGGCAGCCTCAGGCTGGCCACCGACGTAGACGATGGGAGCAGCCGGAGGGGAAGCGATCGGCTCCACAGAAGAGATCGCCGCGGGCTCAGCGGCGGGGGCGGGGAGCGGCTCCCCGGCGGTCGGCTCGGCGGGTCCGGCAGCTTCGCTCATCTTGATGCCTCGTGGCCGCGCATTCCCTATTGTGTCCCAACACCGGTCGCTACGCCAGCCACTGCTATATGTAATGGCTGATGGACCAAATGCTTTCAGGCCTTCTTTGAGCCTACGGCAGCGGCCTTCCGAGGGGCAAAGTCTCAAAGGTCTCAACTAGGCACATGGATGTAGGGCAGACGCTCCAAGCACGATCTCGAGCGCAGTGGCGAGCCTGGCTCAGCCGGCATCATGCCGACCGTCGGGAAATCTGGCTCGTGTATTACAAAAAGGGTTCCGGAAGGACGGGGATCAGCTACGACGAGTCGGTCGAGGAGGCCCTCTGCTTCGGCTGGGTAGACGGCCAAACCAAGGGGCTGGACGAGGCCAGGTACGCGGCCCGCTTCACGCCCCGGCGCCCGGGTAGCAACTGGTCGGCCTCCAACCGGGAGCGGGTCGCCCGGCTGCTTGCGGAGGGGCTGATGACCGATGCCGGCAAGCGCGTGCTGCCGCCCGACTTAGTTCGATCATCCAGGTAGCCAGCGCCGGCGCCGTCAAAGGCAAGGGGCCGCCGTAGCGGCCCCCCGGGGGAAGAGGGACGATCGATCCAGCTGGACGTCTACGAGAGCACCGCTCGGGTCCAGCGACCTGCCCAGGACCGATCGTCCTCACCAGCAAACGGGCCGCGGGCCAGAAACGTTACAGGCCGGAAATCCTAGCCGGAGCCAGGCGCTTCCGCCCCAACCCGCCGGTTGCCCGAGTACACATTGAGGCTGCGCCCGCGCAGGAAGCCAACCAGCGTCTGGTTGGACGCCTGGGCGAGATCGCGAGCAAGGCTCGAGGGAGCAGACACCGCCACCAGCACGGGGATGCGCGCCACCAGTGCCTTCTGCACGATCTCGAAGGACGTGCGGCCGCTCACCATCAAGATGGACCGCGACAGCGGAACCAGGCCTCCCTCCAGCGCGTACCCGATGACCTTGTCGACGGCATTGTGGCGGCCGACGTCCTCCCGCACCACCAGTAGGTCGCCGGTTTCGGTGAAGAGACCCGCCGCATGCAACCCGCCGGTGCGGGCGAAGACCGCCTGTTCGGCGCGCAGCCGCTCGTCCAGCGTGAAGAGGACTTCTGGGGCGATCCGCAGGTCATCGTCTGGAAGCGGCGGCGCCTGGCTGTGGATGGCCTCGATGCTACTGACGCCGCAGAGCCCACAACTGGACGCCGCGAAGAACTGGCGCTGCCAGCGCGCGTCGCGCCCCGGGGCGGTGGAGGCGAGCTGCAGGTCGAGGACATTCTCGAGCTCCGGGTGCTCGCCATTCGGCACCACCGCGAGGTTGGTCACATCCGTGGCGGTGCGGATGATGCCTTCGCCGTAACAGAAGCCCAGCGCCAGCTCGCGGTCATGCCCCGGGGTCCGCATCATCACCGTCAGCGGCTCGCCGGCGAGCCGGAGCTCGAGCGGCTCTTCTGCCGCCAGCTGATCGTCGCGACGCTCGGCCTGATCGCCGTAGCGAAGAACCCGAGCGCGGTGTGAGGAACGGTCGCCCATGGTCAGATGGTAGGGGTTAGCCACCCTTTGGCTGGACGTGATTGCAGGGATACCCCCACCCAACCCTCCCCACAGGGGGGAGGGAGAAATGAGGCCTCCCGCGGGGGGAGGGAGATCTAGCTGTGGATGTCTTCCCAGCGATAGGGCAGCACACTGCCCATGAATGGCACCTGCAGGCCGGATCGGACCAGGTACGGCTCCACCCCACTGTAGAGCGGAATGACGCGGACCTGGTCGACGGCGAGGCCGTCGGCCGCCTGGTAGCCGCGGATCCCATCGTCGAAGGTGGGGGCGCCCAGCCCCTGGTCGAGGGCCCCCTCGATCTGGGCATCCTGCAGTTGCAGATTGTTGAACTGGGCATTACGACGAAGCACGTTCTCCAGCACGTCGGCCGGATGCGGCACGTCCGCCGTCCAGGCGTCGATGAAGAAGGGAAGCCTATCCAGAGACGCCTGCGACGAGAAGTCGCCGCTGGCGTGCAGGGTCACCGTCCGTCCGGTCGCGCCGGCGAGCTGATCTTGCAAGTCACGGCCCACTCGACCGGCGGTCTGCCCGCCTGAGAGATACAGGTCGAGGGTGTTGGGGAAGGCGGCGGCGTCCAGAACCCGCCGCGCTGCGGCCGGGTCGTAGCCGGGCAGCGAGCGGTCGACATGCCCGGGAATCCCGGGCGGTAGCAGGTCGGTGGCGGGCACGCCGAGCAACGACCCGAATAGGGCCAGGTCAGTCAGTCGCCCGCGGTCGATGGCCTGAGCCAGCGCCTGACGCTCGGCCAGTCCGTAGTGCTGGCCAGCAACCGTGTTGAACCCCAGCCAGGCGGTCATCCCGGTGGGCACTTTGTGCAGCGCGGCCAGCCGCGCCGGATCGCTGGCCCACCCCAGCAGCAGGACCCCCGTCAGACCGTGGATGATGTCGGCGGCTCCGTCCTGGAACTTTTGGAGCCGTATCGCCGGGTCGGGCACGACGTCTACACTGACCGAGCGCACCTTGGGCGCCGGCTGCCAGTAGCCCGACCAGGTATGCAGGGACAGGCTGCGGCCGCGGTCCCACCGGTCGAGTGCGTAGGGGCCGCTGCCGGCGGAGGCGACGGCATCGCCGAAATGCGGGCCGACGGCCTTTGGGTCGTACAGCCAAAACGGTGGTAGGGCTAGCAGGGTCAGCAGCTCGCTGTTCGGCTCGGCCAGGTGAACGCGCAGCGTATGCGGGTCGACCGCGTCCACGCCACTCAGCGATTCGCCGGCGTGGCGGGCCCCCAGCGGGGCGAAGAAGGCCGTCAGCGGGCTGGCGGTCCTGGGGTCCAGGGCCCGCGTCCAGTTGGTGAGCGCATCCGGGGCCTGGACCTGGGCACCAGACTGGTAGGTGGCAGGGCGCAAATGAAACGTGTACGTGCGACCGGCATCGGTGATGTCCCAGCTGCTGGCCAAGCCCGGTCCTGGCCGGAGCTGCGCGTCCAGCCTGGTCAGGCCTTCGAAGAGCTCGCCTCCGACGGCCATCGAGGTCGGGTCGTCGATCAAAGCTGGATCGAGAGTCTGGACGTCATCGGCCTCCAGCAAGCGGAGGCTGATGGTCGCGGGCGGCGTAGGCGATGCCGTGGAATGGGGCGTGGGCTGCGGCCCGATGTGCACCGTACAGGACGAGAGCAGGCCTACCAGCAACAGGCAGGCGAGCCTGTCAGCAGAGGGCATTTCGCGAGAATAGCAAGGTGCGTCTGAAGCGGCGGCCGGCCAGCGTCGTGGTGGTCTCCGTGATCCTGGCCGCCGCCCTGGGCGGGGCGCCGGTGCGGGCCGCGTCGGCCGTCACCGTGCCTTCCAGCTCGGTGCTGCCGCAGCAGCCCCCGATTGGCGGTGTGGTGAGGCTCACCCTGGACGTAGTCAACGATTCCGCCAGTGCCTGGAGTCCGCAGGACACGCTGCGAGTCCGATGGCTGCGCGGTGGACAAACAGCGCTCGAAGAGACGCGGCCGCTGGGCCTGAGCGTCTCGGCCGGCGGCGAGACCACGCTGGCACTTGTCACCTTGACCCCAGTAGCGGTCGGGGACTTCACCCTGGCGGTCACCCTCACCACGCACGGGACCCAGCTCGCTCTCGGTGATCCGGTACCGTTTCACCTCTCGGGCTTCCTGTTTTCGGGACGGGGCAACGGACACGGCCTGGGGATGAGCCAGTGGGGCGCCCGCGGACGGGGCCAGGCCGGCCAGGACTACCGCAGCATCTTGCAGGCGTACTACCAGGGCGCCAGCATCGATGTGCGGGACACCAGCCGTGCGGTGCGGGTGGGGCTGACGCACTACGCCATCAACCTGGCGCGCCCATGGCCCCGGCTGTACGGCCCGTTCCAGGAGATCGCCGGGCCGGCAACGGTGGACGGCACGACGCTCAGCGTCGAGACCGGCGGTTTCTTGGTGTTCGGGTCCAATCCAGCAGGCCGGGCGATCGTGCTGGTGCAGCGACCGGATGGCAGTCGCGGCCAGCCGTTCACGATCACCCGGCCGCTGACCGTACGCGCGGGCGGACCGGCGGGATTACGAACCAATCTGCTGGAATCGCTGGACAGCGACTTTCGCCGGGGCAGCGAGGAGCGACGCTACGGCGGGACGCTGACGATCATCCCCAGGGCAGGCGCCAGCGTGGTGCTGGTCAACACGCTGTCCCTGGAGGACTACCTGAAGGACGTGGTCCCCGCCGAGATGCCGTTCGCATGGGGCGCCGAGGCGCTGAAGGCGCAGGCCGTGGCGGCGCGCACCTACGCCCTACGCAAGATCCTGCTCGCCGGACCAGGCGAGTTCGACCTGGAGGGTACGACCTACGATCAGGCGTACGGCGGCCTGGGCGAGGAGCGCGCCGCCAGTAGCGACGCCGTGGATTCGACGCGCGGCCAGGTCCTCACCAGCGGCGGGCACCTCATCGATGCCCTCTACATGGCCTCCGGGGGCGGTCACACCGAGAACAGCGAGTACGGGTTCATCCGGTGGAATCATGGGCTGGTGCCGGCGGCCTACTACAGCTATCTGCGCGGGATCTCGGATCCGCTCGACCGCTCCCCCGCCTGGGAGATTGGACCCTTCACCCCGGCCGCCGCGGCCCAAATCATGCGAGACGACGGCGAGGACCTGGGCGACATCATCGTGGGAATGGATGTGCTGCAGATGGGTCCCTCGGGCCGGGTTCTTGGGGTGCGGGTGCGCGGCAGCGGCGGGAGCTTCGAGCTGAGCGGCCCTGGCCTGCGCTTCCTCTTTGGATTGCCCGACACGCTGGTCACCATCGTTGGCGGAGCGTAAGCGGGCCACCCAGGCAGGCTGGCATCGCCTGTGGCGGCGACCGGTGCGGACGCCGGCTGATGCCACCGCCTTCGTGCGGGCCATCGGCTTCTGCACTTGGGCACCGGTCGATGGGCTGGACTTTCCCAACGTCGCAGAGGCGATGGGCCGGACCGCCTGGACGGTGATGGACGTGACCTGGGGCTGGAAGGACGACGTCCATATGCAGCGGAAAGCCCACTACGGCAAGATCATCAAGGGGCAGCCCAGCTTCATCACGCCCGACTTCCTGCCGGACTTCGTGGCGGCGGTGGGCGGCCGCGGCCTGCAGGTGGAGCGGGACCCGTCGAGACTCTACGCCGAAGGCCGGCTGCCGCGCAACGCCCACGTCATCTTCGAGCACCTGCGCAGCAACGGGCGGGCGTCGTCTGGAGAGCTGCGCCGGATCGCCGGCAGCGACGGGTTCGACCGGGCCCTGGTGGAGCTGCAGCGGCGGTTCGTGATCTGCAAGGTCGATCTGGCCGGCCGGACCCGGGGCACCTATGCGTATGTGTGGGACCTGGGCGAGCGCTTCTGGCCCGAAGCATACGCGGAGGCCGCGGGTACTTCCCCAGGGGCGGCACGCTCACGGATCCGAGGACGGTTGCGGGAGTTCGGGTTGGATTCCGATCCCGCGCTGGAGTCGCGCTTATTCCTTTGGAGAGCGCTCTGACCCAGGGCGACGATGGCCCCCGCTGCCGGCATCGAGTGGAGCGCTTTCGTGGGCCCGCGCGCCGAGATTCGGCTGAATGATGGCCAGGCAGGTTAGGCCGGCTCGGAGTCCTCGCATGTCCTTAAGAACGTGCGAGGACCCGATGGGTTTCAACGTGTTTGACCCGCCGGACTGAAAGATCCGATCGACCGGGTAGTTGACGTACGGGGTGGGTGTCCGGGCTGCCGTCTTCAGGGTGCTGGCGGAGCGGTGGCTGACCGTCTGGATTGGCCAGTCTGCCCGAGCGGCGCTGGACCGGTCCCGATCGGCGCCCGCCGGCTCCCGAGACCATCTCGTCTATGCCGGGATGTACTCAGGAATCCTGGACGGGGCTGATGGGCTCGGAGCGGGTTCCTGGGGGCTGGCCAGGAGACTGTTTGCTGCCCCGCCGGCCGCGCCGACCGAGAGGGACGACATCCATCTGTACCTCGGCGGATACCTGAACGGCCATATCATGGTCACGCTGGCGCATCGGCAGGCTGCCATGCACCAGCCGTTCTGGAACCCGCGGTGGAATAAGGCGGTGATGACGTACGGTGCCATCATCGCGAGTCCCGAAGCTCAGAGCCTGCTCACCATGCCAAGCCAACATGCCGTCAACAAAGCGCACCAGCTCGCGTGTATCTTTGCGGCACGAACGGGCAAGCCGGTGCCCGACCCTGAGTTAGAGGTAATGCTGTACCGGTGGCTGGCGAGTCGGTCGGGCATTGCGCTGCCAGACGATGTCGAGGCACACGTAGCCCGGCTGCGCTTGCGGCGCGACCGGCTGCGACCGGACTCGCCTCCGGGGTCGGTTGCCTCTTAGCCCTACCCTGAGGGAATGGCTGCCAACAAACGTAGGCTTCGGGGTGGGGCAGCGCGCTGGCTCAGGCTAGTTGGCGGCGCGGATGACGTAGGTGCCCGCGATCTTGTCGTGCCAGCCTTGCTTATTCGCGTCGAACGCCGCCCAGAGCAGCCCCAGACCGAAGGCGGACTGGGAGATAAAGAAGCCGATGTAACGAATGAACGCGCGGCTGACGTCCAGGTATGAGCCGTCGATCTTGACTACATGGAGGTTGAACAGGCTCATGCCCAGGGTCTGCCCCTTTTCGGGGCCGCTCCAGAAGTAGACGAAGTAGATGAGGTTGAGCAGCACCCCGATTGCATAACGGGGGCCAACCCCCTGCTGCTGCAGGACGACCACGGACAGCGCGTAGGAGGGGATCCCGACCACCGCGCCGTCGATCAAGAGCGCGATGGCCCGCATCCACAAGGGAGCCCGCAGGCTGCCTACGGTGACGTAGGACGGAACCGCGATGCCATGGTCAGCCGCCTGGGGCGGGGGGGCCTGGGGCTGGGACCAGCCAGCCGCGCTGGAGGCGAGCTGGACCGGCGCGGCCTCCAGCGGCGCCTGCCACTTAGCCGCCGCGGTGGCCGGGGGGCCGCCGCACATATCGCAGATTTTCTGGCCGACGGGCATGACGGACCCGCAGCGCTTGCAGACGGCCACGCGGGTACAACGGCCTGTCCGCGCCAAACCTTTCTGAGCCCGGATCCACCGATCGGACGACGCAGATCGGGATGCGGGGCGTGCCGAGCCGAAGGAGGCGACGAGCACGGGAGGGAGCGCACCCGTCGGTGCGTGACCGACCGCGCGCAGGAGACGACGCCCGGAGCCCGGGGCCGTCGGACGAACGAAGCAGATTGGGATGCGGGGCGTGCCGAGCCGCAGGAGGCGACGAGCACGCGAGGGAGCGCACCCGTCGGTGCGTGACCGAGTGCGCGCAGGAGACGACGCCCGGATCGGCCGCATCCGCGCCCAAGATGCGAGTTTGTTCCGGCGGCCTCGGGCTCAGGCCGCATCCGCGCCCGAGATGCAAGTTCGACTCGGTGGATTCGGGCTCAGGCTGTCTCCGCCGGGGTTAGCTCTGGAGGGCCTCCTTCAGCTGCTCGGTGTCGGTGGCAAACCAGAGCTCCGTGGTCTTGCCCTCGTCGTTGACGTGGTGCACGTGCACGGCGTTGTCTTCGTAGGTCTTGCCCTTCCGGCGACTGCGGCTGGTGACCAAGACCGCCGCGTGCTCGTCGTTCGCCAGGATGTCATGGACATCGAGCTTGAACTCCTCGAAGTCCTGCGGGATCTGAGACAGCATCCCGAGGATCTTCTCCTTTCCCTTGAAGTCCCCGGCATATTTGGTGCTGCCCCGAAAGTGCCAGACGCAGTCGTCCGTCTGCAGGTCCAGCACGGCGTTCACATCGCCGCGGTTGAACGCTGCGTATCCTTCTCGTAACCGCGCGGTCTTTTCTGCGGCCGTTAACCTGGTGCGGGCGGTTTCCATGGTCCCTCCCTGAGCCCTCCAGGGCTCCTACGCCGATTCTGCTCGGCCCGAGTATGAACCGGCGGTCGGCGATGTCAAGACGCTTAACTCCCAACACGGAGAGGGCTCCGAATTGCTGAGACACCCCCACCCCAACCCTCCCCGCAAGGGGGAGGGAGCCTTGTCCCGCGATGCAAGGGGATAGCGAGAGTCTAGAGGTTGAGCGAGTTCCCCCGGCAGGCGGAGATCAGGGCGCGCTCCAGCAACCGGCGGTGTGGCGCTGAGGTCAGGTCAATGCTGGACCCAGCGCTCCGAGCAGAGGCGACCACGTCCAGCACCACGGAGGCGCCGGCCGTGGCGAGGAAGGAGCGGATGGTCTCGCTGATGCGCTGGGTGGCCAGCTGCGCCGCACCGGGTCGGCGGTAGTGGGCCATCCGCTGGCGCAGGTTCTCGGCCTCGCCGGTAAAGGTTGCCCCCGTCACCCCGGCGGCGTCTTGGAGCCGAAAGCGGTAGACACCGGCCCGGGCCGCCTGCTTTTCGAACGCCAACTTCCCGGTGCTATCGAGCCTGACCGGTTGGGTTTGCTCCCAGGCGATGGTGAACTGAGCGATGACCTCATTTTACCCGATGCAGGTTTTCCCCAATCAGGGTCCCTTCCAGACGGCGGCCCGCGTATCTCCCTAGGATTGCGGAGTGGACACCGGCCTGCGCGGACGGCGCGCGCTCGTGACCGCAGCCAGCCGGGGTCTTGGGTTCGCCACAGCCCGCGCCCTCGCCGCCGAGGGTTGTCGCGTGGTCATCTCTTCGAGCGACGAGAAGCGGATCCAGGCCGCGGCCCAGACCCTGCGCGACGAAGGCCAGGACGTGGTGGCCCGGGCCGCCGATGTCAGTCAAGCAGACCAGTGCCGGGACCTCGTTGAATGGGCGACCACGACGCTGGGTGGCCTCGACGTGCTCGTCAACAACACCCGAGGGCCGACTTTTGGCACCGTTGCCGACCTGGACGACCGGGCATGGACGGACGCCTTCAACCTGGTGTTGATGAGCGCGGTGCGCATGACTCGCGCGTCCCTCCCCGCGCTGCGGCGCGCTCGAGGCGCTATCGTCAACCTCACCTCGATCGCTGCCCATCAGCCGGTGGACTACCTGGTGCTCTCGAACGCCCTGCGGCCAGCGGTGGTGGCCATGGGCAAGACGCTGGCGAAGGAGGCGGCCCCCGAGGTCCGCGTGAATTCCATCCTGACCGGCCGTTTTGAGACGGACCGGATTGTCGAAGAGAACCGGCACCAGGCGACCACGCTCGGAGTTGATGTCGAAGAGGTCAGAGCGCGGAGTATCCGCACCATCCCGCTGGGCCGGTACGGACGCCCCGAAGAGCTGGCGGCGGCGGTCGTGTTCCTGGCCGGCGACGGCGCGAGCTTCATCACCGGAACCACCCTTGCCGTGGACGGTGGGGAGTACGGCGGCCTTTTCTAGATCAAGCCGAAGGCGACCGCTCGGGCCAGCGTCCGGGAAATGGCTCCAGCATGGACACTCCCTTCCAATCCTCGCGGACCGGCGCGAAGACGTCGACTACCGACACGCCGTCCGGGCCAGCCTTCGCCGAATGGGGAACCTGACTGGCGATCTGATATGTCTCGCCCACGCGCAGCTCGCGCGATTGACCGCCGATGACCATGGTCACAGATCCCCGCAGCACGAAGCCGACCTGCTCGTTCTCGTGTTGATGGAGGGGAACCTGCACGCCCGGGTCGATGTCGACGAATCCGATGGTCACCCTATCGGCGTGGACCGCGCGGGCGAGGACGCCCTCCCAGATCCGCGACGGCTGCAACTGCGAGACCGCACCGTAGACCGCCACTGCTTTCCTCCTCGGCTCCAGGCCCAGTTGCTCCTCAGCGAGTTCAGCAGGGAGCATACCCCCAGCACGGGGTGAGGAAAAAGTGGGAGGGAGAGTGGACCGAAGAGCTGTTTAGCTCTCGCCCTTGCCTTTCCCGGCGACGGGTTCTTTGGGAGGTTTCTCCGGCTTCTCGGGCTTTTCGGCCTTGGGCTCCCGCTCCTTGCGCATGGGGGTGAGCTTGAGCACCCCGTCGGCCAGCTCCACCAGGATGGAGTCGCCGGCACTGAACTTGGTGGAGAGCAGCGTTTCCGAGAGCGGGTCCTCGATCTGGCGCTGGATGACCCGGCGCAGCGGGCGGGCTCCGTAGAGCTTGTCGTAACCCTCTTTGGCCAGGTAATCCTTGGCCTCCATCGACACCTCGAGCTTCATCTCGTGCTCCTCAAGACGCACGGCCACCTTCTGGACCAGGATGTCCACGATGTGGCGCATCTCCTCGGGCGACAGCGCCTTGAAGACCACGACCGCGTCCACCCGGTTGAGGAACTCCGGCCGGAAGGTCTTCTTGAGGTCTTCCATGATCTTCTCGCGCATCTTGCCGTGCTCTTTCTCTTCCTGCGTGGTGCCAAGCGGCATGGACGGCTGGAAGCCGAGCGAGGTGGTGGCCTGCTGCAGGTTCGACACACCGATGTTGGAGGTCATGATCACGATGGTGTTGGCGAAGTTGACCTGCTTGCCCTTGGCATCGGCCAGGCGACCGTCCTCCAGGATCTGGAGCAGCATGTTGAAGACTTCGGGGTGCGCCTTCTCGATCTCATCGAAGAGGACCACCGAGTACGGCCGGCGCCGGATGGCCTCGGTCAGCTGGCCGCCCTCGTCGTAGCCGACGTAGCCGGGCGGTGACCCGACCAGGCGGGCCGTGGTGTGCCGCTCCATGAACTCCGACATGTCCAGGCGCACGATGGCATCCTCGTTGTCGAAGAGGAAGCGCGCCAGCTGGCGAGCCAGCTCGGTCTTGCCTACCCCGGTCGGACCGAGGAAGATGAACGACCCGATGGGACGCTTGGAATCCTTCAGCCCGGCGCGGGCGCGACGCACCGCCTGGGAGACGACCTTGACCGCGTCGTCCTGGCCGATCAGGCGGGCGTGGATCTCCTCCTCCATCCGCATCAGGCGGCTGGATTCCTCTTCCACCAGGCGCGACACGGGTACGCCCGTCCAGGCGCTGACGATCTCGGCGATGTGCTCCTCACTGACTTCGGGGACGGTGGCGCCCAGTTTGTCGCGCCACTCCATCTCTTCCTTGACGTAGCGGTCCTTGAGCTTCTTCTCCTTGTCGCGGTAGGAGGCGGCCGTCTCGTAGTCCTGGTTGGCGATGGCCTCTTCCTTCTTGACCTGGAGCTCGCGGATCTCCTTCTGCATGGTCTTCAGGTCAGGGGGCGTGGTGGTCAGCTTCATGCGCACCCGCGCCGAGGCCTCGTCCATCAGGTCGATGGCCTTGTCCGGCAGCGAGCGGTCGGCGACATAGCGGACCGACAGCTCGGCCGCGGCCTTGATCGCCTTGTCGGTGACCTTCACCCGGTGGTGCTTCTCGTACAGGCTCTTGACGCCGTGCAGAATCGAGATCGTCTCCACCAGCGACGGCTCGTCGACGAAGACCGGCTGGAAGCGGCGCTCCAGGGCGGCGTCCTTCTCGATGTACTTGCGGTACTCGTTGAGCGTCGTGGCGCCGATGCACTGGATCTCGCCGCGGGCCAGGGCCGGCTTGAGGATGTTGGCGGCGTCGATGGCGCCCTCGGCGGCGCCGGCGCCGACCAGGGTGTGTAGCTCGTCGATGAAGAGCACGACCTCCCGACTGGAGCGGATCTCGTCCAGGATCTTCTTCAGCCGCTCCTCGAATTCGCCGCGGTACTTGGTGCCGGCCACCAGGGCGCCCATGTCCAGCGTCAGCACGCGCTTACCGCGCAGCGACTCGGGGATGTTGCCCAGCACGATCTGCTGCGCCAGCCCCTCGGCAATGGCGGTCTTGCCCACCCCGGGCTCACCGATCAGGGCCGGGTTGTTCTTGGTCCGCCGGCTCAGGATCTGGACCACGCGCTCGATCTCGCTCTCGCGGCCGATGACCGGATCCAGCGCGTTCTTGGTGGCCAGGTCCGTCAGGTCCCGGCAGAACTGGTCGAGCAGCGGAGTCTTGGATGGCTTCTTCGCCGTGGCGGCCTCTTCCTCGAGCCCGCTCTCGTGCAGCAAGCGGTCGATTTCGCCGCGCACTTTCTCGAGGTTCGCCCCCAGGTCTTCGAGCACATGGGCGGCGATGCCCTCGCCCTCGATGAGCAGGCCCAGGAGCAGGTGCTCGGTGCCCACGTAGTTGTTGCCCATCCGGCGCGCTTCCTCGAAGGAGATCTCGATGACCTTCTTCACCCGCGAAGTCGGGATGATCTGCTGGATGATGATGCGCTCGTTGCGACCCAGCACCGACTCGATGGTGGCGCGGACCTTGCTGATCTCCACCCCAAGGTTGTTCAACACCTTGGCGGCCAGGCCTTCACCCTCGCGCAACAGGCCGAGCAAGAGGTGCTCGGTGCCGATGTATGAGTGATGCGACCGCTCGGCCTCTTCCTGGGCCAGCGTCAGGACCTTCTTGGCCCGCTCCGTGAACCGCTCAAATGGGTACAACCAGAATCTCCCTAGACCTTACAACTACTACGATACCCGGATTCTTCCTGCAATTAGTACCACTTGCGAGGCAGGTCCAAACACCCACGTTTCCGGCATTGTAATGCGCGGGGGGCCCACGTGCTCACGGGATTAGGAAAGGTTAAGTCTGCCTAGGTCAGCCCTGGGGTGACGCGCTCACCTCGGCATAGGCTGGCTCCCGCTCCACGACCGGTGCCGGCTCGGGCTCGGGCTGCGGGTAACTGGCCGCCACCGGCTCCGGTTCCTGGCCTCCCTCACGAGGCTCCTCGACCTGCTTCAACGACAGGCTGATCCGGCGACGCGTCTCGTCGGCCTGCAGCACTTTGACCCGCAGGGGCTGGCCCACCTGGACCACGTCCTCGACCCGCTCCACGTGGTCCCAGCTGAGCTCGGAGATGTGCAGCAGGCCCTCCACACCGTCTCCCAGCTGGAGGAACGCGCCATATTTCTTGATCTTGGTGACCTCGCCTTCGACGATCGCGCCCGGCCGGAAGCGGGTGGTGACCTGCTCCCAGGGATCCTCGGAGAGCTGCCGCATGCTGAGCGAGATGCGGGCCTGCTCGGGGTCCAGCTTGATGACCTTGACCCGGACCTCCTGGCCCACCTGGAGGACGTCGGCCACGCTGCCGATCCGGTCCCAGGACAGCTCGGAGATGTGGATCAGACCGTCGGCCCCGCCCAGGTTGACGAACGCGCCATAGGAGGTCAACCCGGACACTTTGCCGCGGACCACGTCGCCCACCTTGAGGCGCTCGAACAGCTCGGACCGCTGCCGCGCCCGGTCCTCGTCGTAGGCCGCCTTCTGCGAGACGATCAACCGGTTGCGCTTCCGGTTGACCTCGATGATCTTCACCGAGATTCGCTGGTTGACCAGCTCTTCCAGGTTGGAGCTATAGGCGCGGGCCACCTGCGAGGTGGGCAGAAAGCCGCGCAGGCCCATGATGTTCACGATCAGGCCGCCCTTGTTTTGCTCGCGGACGTCGGCCTCCATCGGCTCGCCCGACGTCTGCTTGTCCTGCGCCTTCAACCAGACCGACTCGGCCCGGGCGCGGCGGAGTGAGAGGACGACGTTGCCATCTTCGTTCTCAGGCTGGAGCACGAAGACCTTGATCAGGTCGCCCGGGTGGAGCTCGACCATGTCCGGGTCGCCGTGGGTGCCCAGCTCGCGGGCGGCGATCACGCCTTCGGACTTGGAGCCCACGTCCACCAGCACCTCGTCCGGATCCACCCGGACCACGACGCCGTCGATGATGTCACCGTGGGCGAGGGGCTTGCTCTTGATCTCCTCCTCTCTGAGGTAGTCCGCCATGGACATCGCGGAGGGTTCGGAATCGTGAGAGGAATGGAGATCAGTCAAATCGGGGACACCACCTTCCTTCAGTATTGGCACTCGTTGGTCGTCAGGGTTGAGGCTGAAACGCCGAGCACAAGAAGTGTAGCAAGGTGGCGCGGGCATCGTGTTGGGTGGACGCCCGCTTTGTCCGCGCCGCGCCAGGTCTTTTGCATTCACGGGCTACCCCTTTCCTTGGCGCCGACCTAAACTTAGTGCAGAGCCCAGTGAGGCTGAGGTCCACATGATCGGTTGGAGGAAGGAGAAGACCGCCTTTGCCCTGTCCGGCGGCGGGGCCCGGGGCGCCGCCCAGGTCGGCATGCTACGGGCGCTGCTGGAGGCGGGGATCAAGCCCGACCTGGTGGTCGGGACCTCGGTTGGGGCCTGGAACGGCGCCTGGCTGGCCAGCGACCCGACGGGGACCTCGCTCGACCGGCTGGCTGAGGTCTGGCGGCAGATCACCCGGGCCAGCTTCGACATGGTCTGGTGGCGGGCGGCTCGCAACATGGTCCGCCGGCGGCCCTCGCTGTACGACGGCCGAGGGATCACCCGCCTGCTGGCCCGCTACCTGCGGGTGCACAGCTTTGAGGACCTGGCCATACCGCTGCACGTGGTGGCCATCGACCTCTCGAATGGGCGCAAAGCCGTCTTCTCCAGCGGACCGCTGACGCCGGCCGTGCTGGCATCTTCGGCGATCCCGGGGGTCTTCCCACCCATCAGCATCGACGGCCGCCAGCACGTGGACGGCGGGATGGTCGATCCGCGACCGGATTGGAGACCGCCGTGGAGCTGGGGGCGCGCCGGGTGTACGTGCTCGACTGCGGCTACGCCGGGCGGCTGGCCGCGCCGCTGGGCTCGATGAATGCGGTGGTCGACCACGCGTTCCAGATCGCCGCGCAGCACCGGACGCGGTGGACCATGGAACGGCTGGGGCGGAGGGCTGAGATCGTGCACCTGCGGCCATCCGTCGGCTTTCTCAAGCATTCGATGGACTTCGGCCACACGCAGACCTACATCGACGAGGGGTACCGCTATGCGCAGCTCGCGTTGAGCCAGCGCGGACGGCGCCGAACAGTCTGGAGCTCGGAGCGGCCGGTGGCCCCGGCGGAAGCGCCGATTTAAGCGGTTCCGAGACCCCGACCGTGACCCCCTAGCTTGGCGTGAGCGAGAGGTTGACCTGGTTGGTGTGGCCCGACTTCACGGCGATCGTCTGGCTGGAGGGCTGGTAACCAGCGGCAGTGACCGACAGCGTGTAGGACCCGGCCGCCACGCTCGGGAATCCGTAATACCCGGTGGCGTCGGCGACCGTTGCCATCGAGCCCGGTGTCAGGGTCACGATGGCTCCCACTATCGCCTTTCCGGTGGCGCCACTCTTCACCACCCCCTGGACCGATCCACCTGCAGCGGTGCTGACCAGGTGCAGGTTGATGTTGGCATTGTGGTTGGCGGTGACCGTGACCGTCGCGCCTCCTGACTGATATCCGGGGGCACCGGCGCTGATGGCGTAGCTGCCCGCCGCCAACGTCGGGAAGCCGAAGGCCCCGTTGGAGCTGGTGAGCGTCGACAGACCGCCGGGGCTAAGCGAAACCAGCGCGTTCGCGATCCCGATGGCGGTCTGGCTATCCTGAACCGTCCCCGTCATGGAGCCGGTGGCCGGCGGCGGACCGGCCGGCGGCGGCGTGCCGGTGGCCAGTGGACCAGGACCAGCTGCGGGAGCGGACGGGCCTCCAGTGGGTGTGGGCGGGGTGAGGGCGTCGCGATTGGCGTCGTCGACCACCTGATTCGAGAGGGGTGCCAGCGGGTGGACGGCACCGTGGTAATCGCCGAGCGCGATGCCCTCCACCCGCACGAGGAGCAGCGGCGAGATGGCGGAGCTCAGCTGCCCCGCCGCAAGGAACAGCAGGGCGATAGCCACGGAAACGCCCGCCCATCGGAACAACCTGCGGACGTGCCTCATCCCGCTTCCTCCATCCAGACGACCTCGCCCGGGTCGGGGTTCCGATCCCCGCTTCGCCACAGGTCACGGATGGCCTCCGCCCGCTGCTGGAAGGCCTCGACGACGGCCGGGTCGAACTGCGTCCCGGCGCCCGCGATGATCAGCTGCCTGGCGGCCTGGAATGACCGGCGAGCCTTGTATGGCCGCTCCGAGGTCACCGCGTCGAAGACATCGGCCAGGCTCAGGATCCGAACCAGCTCCGGGATGGCCTCCCCCTGCAACCGATCGGGGTAGCCCGTCCCGTCCCAGCGTTCATGATGGTGGCGCACGCCGGTCAAGCTGTGCTGGAGGAACGGCAGGCCCTTGAGCATGTCATACCCGGTCAGCGGATGCTCGCGGACCTCCACCAGTTCCGTCTCGCTGAGACCGCCGGCCTTCTGCAGGATGCGGTCATCGACCCCGATCTTGCCGATGTCGTGGAGCAGCGCGGCCTGGCGGAGGGCCTGGC
>WNEZ01000619.1_pt1 | contig 28504 bp, 24 predicted proteins | sample 5400521 | NCBI WGS metagenome assembly WNEZ01 (sample SAMN13153339, study PRJNA577476) | soil metagenome | isolation source: 120 cm saprolite under Douglas fir tree site 2 hole 1 replicate 1 | place: USA:California | collected 2015-04-18
GGGAATGCAAGAGCCAACACGCTCGGAAACAATTCTCCGTCAAGGTCGGGACTATCTTTGAGGATTCCGCGCTCCCCCTCGACAAGTGGCTTGTCGCTATCTGGCTGATTGCGAACTGCAAGAATGGCGTCAGTTCCTACGAAGTAGCACGCGCTCTTGGCGTCACTCAGAAGTCCGCATGGTTCCTGCTTCACAGAATCCGGCTAGCAATGCAGGCCCGCTCTTTTCTGAAAGTTGGTGGGCCGGGGAGCGAAGGCGAAGTAGACGAAACCTTCGTCGGCGGCGCTGCCCGCTTCATGCACGCCGATAAACACCGTCGCCGGATTACTGAGACTGGCAGCAAGGACAAGACTCCAGTCATGGGAATTCTCGAACGTAAAGGCGAAATCCGCGCCACTGTGGTTCCAACTCGCCGCCGCAAGATTCTGCAAGGTGAGATAAAGAAGCACGTCGCGGCAGGCAGCGCGATCTACTCCGACAACTTCATGTCCTACGCCTTGATGCCAGTGGACTACAAGCACAGTGTCATTGACCACGCGGAGAAGTACGTTGACGGGCAGGTTCACACCAACGGACTCGAAAACTTCTGGAGCCTGCTCAAGCGTGGAATCAAGGGAACCTATGTGAGCGTCGAACCCTTCCACCTCTTCCGCTATTTGGACGAACAAGTGTTCCGCTACAATTTCCGCGAACTGGCTCACGATGGGCTTCGTTTCGAGCATCTTGCCTCTCACATCATCGGAAAGCGCCTGACCTATGCAGAAGTCGCTGGCAAGGTCGGAGAAACGGTTAATTAAGCCCTCTCGCCGGCCTCGCCGGAAGCGTAGATTTCTTAGATTTCTTCCGCTTCTTCTGGTGTTTTTCCGCATCTAGTTTGGCTTTGACCTCGCTATGCGGGACTCTCAAAATCGTCTCTGTAAGAGCCTTGAAATTATCGAATGCCGTGGCTTTCTTCATGGTTTATAAATGAGCGGCCTGAATTTCTCCCGCATTGGCCACCGCCATCATCGCTCCGTCATTCTCCTGAGTCAAGTATATTATTACCGATCCGACATTGATGGGAGGTGGGGCGGCGGGTACCGAGCCTTCGGAACCCAAACCCCTTGCCGTCAGCCTGGGAATGAACTTAAGCGCTGCGCCATTCCAGCTTATGCAAACTGCTCCATTCTGCACAGTTTGGTGCAATCTATCAACACTTAAGGAAATGCCCGCAAGTGTTGATTCTAAACCACTTACACAAGATCTAAGTCCTTTAGATGCAACACTTATGAAAAACACAGGGGGTGAGGAGGCCGATTATTGTTAAAGGTACGGGTACGGACCGGGCACATTCCTAGCAGATTGGATCGGGAGCATTCCTAAAAGCGTAAGCAAGTGGCGCGTCTTGGCGCGCTTCCGTATAAGATTACGTAGCGATGAGATTCCAGGGATAACCATGGAGACTGCCTACGTCTGCGACGCCATCCGAACTCCCTTCGGGCGCTACGGCGGAGCGCTTGCATCGATACGCACCGATGATCTCGCGGCGATTCCCCTCAAAGCCCTCGTCGAGCGCAACGCAGGCGTCGATTGGAATGCCGTGGACGATGTCGTCTACGGCTGCGCCAATCAGGCGGGCGAAGACAATCGCAACGTTGCCCGGATGGCGCTCCTGCTAGCGGGTTTGCCCAAGGAAGTGCCGGGCACGACAGTCAATCGGCTTTGTGGTTCGAGCATGGACGCCGTCGCGTCCGCCGCCCGCGCCATTAAATCTGGCGAGACCGATCTCATGATTGCCGGAGGCGTCGAGAGCATGTCGAGAGCTCCCTTCGTCGTTGCCAAAGCGGATAGCGCCTACTCGCGCTCCATGAAAATGGAAGACACCACGCTCGGCTGGCGATTCATAAATCCTTTGATGAAAGCAAAGTACGGTGTCGACTCGATGTCGGAAACCGGCGAAAACGTAGCCGAAGAATTTCGCATCTCGCGGAGAGACCAGGATTTGTTTGCGCTCAGGAGCCAGCAGCGTGCCACCGAAGCCATCCGAAGCGGCCGACTAAAACAGGAAATTGTGACTGTGCCCATTCCACAAAAGAAGGGCGATCCGCTCCTTTTCTCGGAGGATGAGCATCCCCGGCCGGACACGACGCTGGAAGCGCTTTCTAAATTGAAACCGGTAGTGAAACCAAACGGCACGATCACTGCCGGCAATGCTTCGGGAGTGAATGACGGGGCTTGCGCATTATTGCTAGCCTCTGAAGCAGCCTTGAAGCGCCACGGATTGTCGCCAAGAGCCAGAATCGTCGCCGCCGCAGCCGCTGGCGTAGCTCCGCGAATCATGGGCATGGGTCCAACTCCCGCGACGCACAAGGTTTTGGCCAAAGCGGGTTTGTCGCTCGGGCAAATGGACGTCATCGAATTGAACGAAGCCTTCGCCTCGCAGGCGCTGGCCGTCTTGCGCGAATTGGGAATTCCAGACGACCCGCCGCACGTAAATCCAAACGGCGGTGCGATCGCCATAGGACACCCCCTCGGTGCCAGCGGAGCACGGCTTATAACCACCGCGCTCTACCAACTTGTGCGCACAAAGGGAAAATATGCGCTGTGCACCATGTGCATCGGTGTGGGCCAGGGAATCGCCTTGATTCTGGAACGCGTCTAGCATGGACTCAGGTCAAAGAGTCTGGCATTTCTATCATTCGGCCGCATAGAGAGCCGCGGCACGATTCTTTCGGCAGGAGAGTAAGCTCGATGCCCATCCTAAACTCTGGAGAAGCCCGCATCCATTACGCTCTCGAAGGTCAGAGCGGAGCGCCCGTCCTGGTGTTCTCGAATTCGCTCGGTGCAAATTATTCCATGTGGAACCCGCAAGCTGCCGAGTTCCGAAAGAAGTTCCGCATCCTTCGTTACGACACCAGAGGCCACGGACAGTCCTCGCCCACGCCGGGTCCCTATTCCATCGAGCAGCTCGCAAAAGATGTGATCGCACTTCTGGACTCACTGGACATCGGCCGCGTCCATTTTTGCGGCCTGTCCATGGGTGGAATGATTGGCATGTGGCTTGCGGCTAACGCGCCGCAAAGACTGGAGCGCCTCGTCCTCTCCAACACGGGCGCCAAGATTGGAACTGTAGAGACCTGGAAGGCGCGCATCGAAGCAGTTCAAAAAAACGGCATGGCGTCGGTAGCTCCGGCGATTATCGAACGCTGGTTCACGCCGGCCTTCCGCCAGAAGGCGCCGGAGACGATGGCAAGTATTCTCAAAATGATCGAGGAAGCAAACCCCGATGGCTATGCGGCTTGCTGCGCTGCCATTCGTGATTTCGATTGCCGCGAACAGCTAGGCAACATTCGCGCATCAACCCTCGTATTCGCCGGAGCGCACGATCCGGCTACTCCGCCTGCCGATGGACGCTTCATAGCACAAAAGATTCCAGGCACCCGATACGTTGAACTCAACGCCGCCCACATTTCCAATATTGAGGCTCAAGACCAATTCAACAAGGAACTCATGGCGTTCCTGAATTCTTGAAGACGCCTGAGGATGGATGCGCGTTTGCGCTCTGACTGTGGAGCGAGCGAGGGCCTGAATCCTATTTCAATGCAGCAAGACGCTTCCGGGTATCTGTGACCAGGGGATCGCCGGCCCCCTTTTCTTTGATCGAGAGAAATGTTTTATAAGACTCAGCTGCGCCCGGGCTCTTGAGGCCTTCACGCGCCCTGCCCTGGTAATAATAAACCGCCGGCAGGTAGTGATAGCTCGGCACATCGTCCAGAAAGATCGCAGTCGCCTCGCCGCGCCGTTTCAGGCACACGTCAAATTCGGACGAAGCTTCCGTGAACGCCCCCGCATCCAGGTACGCGCGTCCCAGATCGAAATGCCCGAGCCACGTATCGCCAATCTTTTGCGCTTGCTGAAAAAGGTTGATTGCCTCGCGGGCATTCGCTTTTTTGAGTTGTGCCTCGCCGGCAATCAGTTTTGCGTATATCTGCGGTTCTGGTTCGAGCCGCTGCCCCAGAGGGCCGGCAATTACCAAGGCGCGAGTCTCCTGTCCCGCGCCTAAATAGACCTGGGCGACGCGGTACAAAACTCCTTCGTCTTTGCTTCCCGCCGCGCTAGCCGCTGCTGCCAGCGCTTCACCTGTCTTATTCAGCGAAAGCTGCGTCTCTGCCAGTGTCACCTGGTTGTGCGCCGCTGAATCTCCGTCCTTCGCTGCTAGATCACCGGTAATCCCCTTGCGTAGAATCTCAACGGCGTCCGCGAGGCGGCCTTCATAAAGCGCAAGGTCCGCAAGCCCTGCCGCCGCCATCAAAGCACCGCGCGGCCTCATGTCGCTCAATCTGGCGTACTCTTTCTGCGCCTCTTCCAAATGTCCAGCGGCCAGCTTTGCAAGCGCCAGCGTTCGCACGCCCACTTCAAACTTTGGATCCTCCTGCAAAACCTGCTGCGCTTCATTCGTTGCAGTTTCAAAGTCACCGGCATAAAGCGCATACAGCGAAAGATTGCTGCGCTGCTGCACGCTATGCGGCATGATGTCGACCGCCCGCTTCTGCTCCTCCAGCGCTTTCGTCATATCTCTTTCATAAAAATAAGCCTGCGCCAGATTCGCATGCCCCGCCGTGTCCGAAGGATATTGCTTCACCAGCGCCGTCAGCTCTTCGACGGCCTTCGCCTGATTGCGCATCAGCAAGTAATAGCCGTTGCGCGTCCGGTACTTTTCCCGATCCGTCATCCGGTCGAGCCGCGACATCGCCGCTTGATAATTCTTTTCCGCCTCCTGCCGCTTTCCGAGATTCGCGTCCGTGGCTGCCAATCCAGCGTAAGCACGCGCAAGGTCCGGATCGAGTTTCACCGCCAGATTGTACGCGGCCATCGCTTCGTCCCACTTCCCTGTCTGCTGGAGATCCTGCCCCATCGCATAAGCGTGTGCCGCCTCCATGGAAGCCGCCGTAAATGTCTCAACCGCCGAGCGTTGCGCTGACTCCGGCGTGGTATCCCCCAATCCTTTTCGAATTCTTTCGGCGAGATTGCCCGCCGCCGCGAGAACATCTTGCTTGTTCAACGCCTGCTTTTGTTCCTGAACAATAGACTTGTTCGTGGCGGTATCCAGTGCTGTCACGGAAACTCTGTAGTCGCCCTCCTGTTGCGTGATCGATCCACTCACCACAACGTTCACTCCTTCGCGTACCGCGACGAGTTGCGCGAGCGCGGCGTCCATGTGCGTCATTCCGGGTTGCAACTGCGCCGCTTCTTTTTTCGCTTGTCCTCGGTTGAACGAAGAAATGAAGGGAGCTCCTTCCAACGCAATTCCAAGCATGGGCTCCAGTGTTCCATCAAAGACCGCGTCGCCCGTCTTGTTGTCGAAGTCGGCGATCAGCAATGTCATTGGAGCATGCGGAGCACCCGGCTGCACACCGAATTTCGGCCACAGAAACAAACTTCCTATCACTAAACCGGCTGCCAAGCCCACGCCAACCCATCTTGCGTACCCAGGTAACACGCTCGGCCTTGCCACCACGACGTGCGTTCCCGCGCCGGGCCCCTGCCAGTCTTCGATTGCTTGTAAAAGTTTCGTGGCGCTCGCGAATCGTTTTTGTGGATCGATCTCCAGGCATTTCTTTACGATGTCGCTAAGCGGCTGCGGAATCGTTTTGTCCAGCTCCCCCAGCGGACGTGCCGGTTCACTCGTACGTTTCCACAGCTTGCCCATCGTCGTGTCGGCGTTGAAGGGACACTGGCCGCTGAGAATCTCGTAAAAAATAATTCCCACAGCGAAGAGATCCGAGCGCGCGTCCAGCGTCTGACCTTTCGCCTGCTCCGGCGACATGTAATCGGGAGTGCCGATCAGCGCGCCCGTCTGCGTCATGCCGGAGCCAAGCGTTGAGCGCGCAATCCCGAAATCCATCACGTAGACTCGCCCGGTCTTGTCCAGCATGATGTTCTGAGGTTTCAAATCCCGATGAATGACGCCTTCGACATGAGCGACTTCGAGGGCACGGCACACCTGCGCGATAATATTTGCCGCGTCGGCGGGTTCCAGTTTTTTCTTTTGTTTGAGGAGCTCCTGTAGATCTTCGCCTTCAATGTACTGCATCGTGATGAACTTGATTCCATCCGCCTGCCCCAGGTCAAAGATGCGGATGACATTCTTGTGCGTGATCTGCCGCGCCAGAATCAGTTCCTGCTTGAATCTCCTCAGAATTTCGGGATTCGCCGCCATGTCTGCGCGAATCACTTTCAGGGCCACCTGGCGGTCCAACTCGCGGTCATGCGCCTGGTACACGGCTCCCATTCCGCCCTGCCCAAGCAGTCTAATAATTTCGTATCTGCCGCCTAGAATTGTTCCCGGCTCAAGTGGCTTCAGCGTGGCTACGACCACATCGCTCGCCGGGACAGACCACCCCTGTACTCCCGTTCCGAGCGTCTGATCGCTAATGGGGAGTGGCGTGGAACACTTCTCGCATTGAACCAGCTCTTCCGCGTTGGTATGGCTGCAAGTTGGACAAACCATTGGTTTTCACGGCTTGGGTGCGTAAACGCCCTAATTATCGAGCCGTCGCGCAGAAAATCAAGCTTTTGAATTGCTCACGCAGCCTGCGGTGCCCTTCCCGACAAAATGAAAAACGAATCTTGCAACCCCAATCCTTCCGGTTAACGTATCACATCATGTATGCTGAGCGCGGCAAGTTCCCCGGGGATGATGGTTCTAAAACACATCAATCCACTCTTGGAGGCCCTTTTCCCTTTCCGGTCGGAACGGCGGAAAACCCGCGCGCACAAAAAGCGCTCTGGGCCAACGACAGCGACGGCTTGCTTTGCGCGCTACAGCAGTTTCCTAATCTTGTACCGCTCGGAGTGGCACAATCTGGTCATTTGCCGGTTCCCGTAAGGCTGACAGTTTCTTTGGCTGCATAATAATTGTTTCAGTCATGGGTAGAACACAGTTCAGAGAGGACGCCGCATGTTGGTAATCCTGAAACACGACGAAGAAGAAATCAGCAGCCAGGCCGCGCGAATCATTGGCGGTGCGGTGCGCAAAAAACCTGGGTTGATTCTCGGATTGGCCACTGGGGCCACCATGGTCGGCGTCTATAAACACCTCGTGGCTCTTCACAAGCAAGGCTCGCTCGATTTCTCACGCGTCGTAACTTTTAATCTCGACGAATACCTCGGGCTTCCCGCCGCGCATCCTCGCAGCTTTCATCATTTCATGCAGGAACACCTCTTCGCACACGTGAACGTGGATCCTCGCAATATCCACATCCCCGATGGAACCATTCGCGGCGACTACGATCAGTACTGCGCCTCTTATGAAGAAGCCATCCGAAAAGCCGGTGGAGTCGACCTTCAGCTTCTGGGTATCGGTCGCAACGGACACATCGGTTTCAACGAGCCGACCTCCAGCATCGGCTCCCGGACGCGCCTGAAAGTGTTGAGTAAGGAGACGACGGATGACAACGCTAAATTCTTCGCCACCGCCGAGGAGAGTCCCCGCTGCGCTATCACCATGGGCATCGGTACGATCCTGGAGGCGAGGAAAATCCTCCTCCTCGCCACGGGCTCGTCCAAGTCTGGGGCCGTCGCAAAGTCCATCGAAGGTCCGATCACCTCGGCAGTCTCCGCCTCCGCCCTGCAACTCCATCCCGACGTGACATTCGTCATCGATGATGCCGCGGCTTCGAAGCTCACCCAGCGCGACTACTATTACCGCGTCCTCGAGATGACCGCTCTCTTGACTCCAGATCGTCTCTCGTAGATTCAAAATTTCGACGCTCTCGCCCTGCCGCTCAGTACAATAACAAGTCAGACTTAAATTAGACTCAATGTCCGAGCTTTCGCGAGGAGCGCGCGGAGTGATCGCATGAAACCTGAAAAGCTCTTTCCTATGTTCCTCAAGCTTTCGGACCGTCCTTGCCTCGTCGTCGGAGCAGGGGCCATCGCTGAGTCCAAAATCGCCAGCCTCATGGAAGCCGGCGCTCGCGTGCGCGTGGTCGCTCCCGAGGCAACAACTCAAGTACGCTCCTGGACCCAATCCAACTCCATCGAATGGCATCGACGCCCTTTCCAACCAGACGATCTTGAGGGCATGTTCTTGGTCGTCGCAGCCACATCGTCTACGGAACTTCACGAGCGCATTTTCGAAGAAGCGACGCAGCGGGGCGTGCTCTGCAACATCGTGGATGTCCCTTCCCTTTGTGATTTCTACTATCCTTCGGTCGTGCAGCGGGGAGCGCTGCAAATTGCCATTTCGACCGCAGGACTAAGCCCTGCCCTGGCTCAGCGCCTGCGCAAACAACTCGAAGAGCAGTTCGGTCCCGAATACGAAGAATGGATCGCGCAATTAGGTGAAGCTCGAGACAAACTTCGTTCCACGAATCTCGATGCCGAGGACCAAAAACGCTTGCTCCACGAGGACGTCACCGAGGAAGCTTTCGAAGCATTCCTTCGCCATCGACGTCAATCAAAACGCCCGGGTTAAGTATTCCGGTTACTCCCCAATATGGCTCTTCCACACTCACTTGGTATGCAAAATATCGATTCAACGAATTCATTCTTCCGCACCTCACCCGGTTAGCCTCGGTGCTAGGATTTGACTGAGGTACTAGCGGCTGGCCGTTCGTTTCAGCTGCCGCCGAAACAAAGCCTGCTGGCTCAATCCAGTGGGGGGATGGCACCCAATGCAAACACCAGTCATGAAAGGCAAAGTCTACTTGATGGAAGCTGCTTCAGGGGATGCAGGTTTCCTGACCGTCGAGGCTGTCCGGGTACTCCGCACCGCCGAGGTCGTCTTGCACGACGACCTGGTATCTGCGAAATTTCTCGATTTGATCCCTGCGTCGGCGCAGGTGCGCAACGTCCACAGACTCGACGCGCACGCAGGCAGCCTCCGAGAGAGAATTCATTCCCTGCTTATCTCGGCCGCGCAGCAAGGGCATCAGGTCCTGTGGCTTACAACGAATGCCTCGCTTCCATCCGTGGAAGCTGACGAGGCAGCCGAGGCTCTCACCCAGGCCCAGATCGATTTTAAGGTGATTCCCGGCGCGTCATCGGCGATGGGAGCGGCCGCAGGGGCCAACTCACGCTGACCGGTCAGCGTGCCTCTCGTCAAGTCAAGTTCGCCTCAATCGGCTGAAGCGATTTTCTGCCTTTTGCGGCCAAGAATCTCCGCCGCTTGCTCCGAAGCTTCTTTCGCCAGATATCCCATCTTTGGGTGTGAGGGTTCGAGATCGGCTCGGATTCCCCGCCGTTGCAGTTCTTCTGACGTGGTCGGCCCGATGGAAGCAACAAAGGCGTGGCTAAGACCATTCCTCACCAGCTCTTCCAACTTCATCTCCGCGGCAACCTGGAAGAGATGCACCACCTGAACTGCAGTCGTAAAAAGCACAACGTCCACAGTTCCTTCGGCAATCGCTGTGATGGCGGCGCGGAGAGGTATTAGGTCTTCCGGTAGCGCCCACTGATAGACAGGTACGCGCGTCACTTGCGCTCCTCGCTCCCTCAGCCCAGCCAGTAATTCGGGGTTGGAAACGCCGTACTCCTGGACGGCAACTCGCATCCCTTGCAAATCGAGTTCTTGCGATTCCTTCGCCGCGTGATCCAACGCGCGCAATAGTTCGTGCCAGGTATTGGGTTCAGGGGCAGTGATGTTCGGAGTGATGCCGATTTCACGCAGGGCAGCGACGGGCTTCGGGCCGCGCGCTACCACTTTGACACGCTGAAGCGCCGCGACATACTCGCCGCGAGCGTGAACCGTCTCCACAACACCAAGGAGGGCCCGCGCACCGACGCCGGTCAAGAATATGACCATGTCAAACTCGCCCGCCAGCAGTTTCGCAGCAAAAGCTAGTGCTTCTTTGTTGGATTCTAGCGGAACTTCGCGCATCGAAGGCGCAACCATGGGTTGTCCGTCATAGGTGGCAATCAATTTGGCAAGTTCTGGGGCCCGCCTGCTCTCCAGCGCCAGTACCCGCATTCCCGCAAATCCGCTCATGCCATTCAATTGTTAACTAGAATTGTTCCGGCCGCCAGCCTCATTTACTGGCAGCCCGGGAGCAGAGAGCTTGCTCGCCGCCCGGAAGCGCAAGTTCTCATGGCCACGGCTAAATACGACTTTCCGGGATCGGATTTAACGGCATACTCCTTTTCCTCGCCTTTCAGTGAAATGAATTTCCCATCTTGAATCGATTTCCAGGGGCAGAGGGAGTGTCTGCGTGCTGCGGCACCATTTAAAACGCCTTTCGTGGCCAGCATAGCCTCCACAAATCGCTCATTCTTGCTTCACTCCGCGAAATTCTTGGGTTCTTCTCATTTCCCACTTTCCTAACCCGCGCCATGGTTCGCCAATTGCTCTTACGAGCGTTCAAGGGAATCCGCAGGCATGCCGATAGAACTGAAGATGGGGGGAGACAGTTGAGTACGACTCCGACGCGTTTGCACAAAAATTCAAGCCAACGGCGCAGCCAGCGCGTCATGCTCGCGGTCAAGATTCACGTCGCTGGCGTTCGTCCCGATGGGCAAAGGTTTTCCGAGGAAACCTGCACTTCCGTGGTCAACGCCCACGGCGCGCTGCTACTTCTCGACGAGAAAGTATCACTCGGCCAGTTGCTTACCGTCCGTAACCTCAATTCGAATCAAACACTTCAGGGCGCGGTAATGGACATCGGAGCCGTGCATGCAGGCAAATCCGAAATAGGCATTGAGTTCCTCGAGCCTGCTCCTCGTTTTTGGCGTGTCACCTTTCCTCCCGAGGACTGGAGCCCGCACAGCCCCGAAGCCAAACACATCACACTGGCGCCAACACCCATCACGAAGGCTCGCACCTCCAAGTAATCGCCGTCACTTCTCAGTGGAAAATCTGTATGTGGTGATGGTGTGGTACCGCTTGCTAGGCTCCAGGACCACGGATGGAAATTTCGGCTGATTCGGTGAATCGGGAAAGTGCTGCGTTTCCAGGCATAACGCCGAGCGTTTCGGGTACGCCACGCCGCCCTTTCCAGCAGTCTTGCCATCAAGAAAATTACCGGTATAAAACTGTACCCCGGGCTCCGTGGTCCAAACTTCCAGGACGCGGCCGCTGGTGGGCTCAACAACGCGCGCGGCCAGGGATTCTCCGGTGCCAGCCGCGCGCCGCAGAACAAAATTGTGGTCGTATCCGCCCCCCCGTTTCAGCTGCTCTTCGTCCTGATCGATGCGTACGCCGATGGCCGTCGCCTTGCGAAAATCAAATGGCGTACCGGCCACGTCGCGCAGTTCTCCGGTGGGAATCAAACCTGCATCCACGGGAGTGAACTTGTCGGCTTCGATCATAAGCAGGTGGCCGAGAATGTCGCCGGAGCCCTGACCGGCGAGATTGAAATAAGAGTGGTTGGTAAGATTCACGACGGTTTTTTTGTCGGTGGTCGCGGAATATTCAATTCTCAATGCGTTAGCATCCGTGAGGGTATAGATCACAGTCACTTTCAGGTTCCCGGGGAACCCTTCTTCGCCGTCCTTGCTGAGATAGGAAAGTTCCAGCGATTGGCCAGCCTTGGCGGAAAGAATTTTGGCGCTCCAGAGTGCCTTGTTGAAGCCCTTGACGCCCCCGTGCAAGCTGTTCTCGCCGTTGTTCTTGGCGAGCGCATAGGTTTTGCAGTCGAGCACGAATTGCGCGTGCCCGATGCGGTTTCCGTATCGCCCGACGAGCGCGCCAAAAAAACTCTTGTCGTTCACGTACCCGTCGGCCGTATCGTAGCCGAGAACCACGTCCGCGAGCTTCCCGTCGCGGTCAGGCACCTTCAGGGAGACGACCGCTCCGCCGTAATTGGTGATGGAGACTTCCGCGCCGCCTTTATTCGTCAGCACGTAAAGATCAACCGGCTGGCCGTCCGGAGTTTTCCCGAAAGACTTCTTCGTGGTGGAACCGGACTGATTTGTTGCGCCAATCGGCGCAAGAGTAGTCATAAGCAACGCTCCCGTGAATATTATAAACGTCATCCATCGTTTCATTGAAATCCCCCAACCGTAAGACTTTTCGATTGCAACACGCCAAAGCCCAGATAATTTTACTTGGTGACGCACTCTTTCGCTCGCAAAATTACTCATCGGCCAGAGCCTCTTGGAGTGAGTTTTTCGATCGCAGGAAAAGGCGTGGAAGTGGTGAAAGAATGCGCAGGAACAGTGGTCCCGGCGCGCAGCGCTTTAGTCATTAAGGTCATCGCTTCCCCAGTGCTGGGCGGTACCACCACGGTGGCAGTCAATTGCCCGGTGCGCACCCACGCCTGGCCCGTTCTGGGCACACCATCACATCCGTTGATGGGAATGCCCAGCCATTGATCGCGGTCCAACTCGCCGATGGTCTCCTCGATGGCTTTCCGCGCCCCCATGCCCATGGCATCGTTCTGCGCGACGATCAGATCGATGCGCAATTTCTGGGCAGCCATCAAACGGAGCCAGGAGCAAACGCTCTGATGGGCGCTTTCCTCGGTCCATCGCCCGCGCAGGCTGGTGACATGCACGTTGGGAGCGAGCAATTCCTGAAGTCCAGTGTGACGATCGCGGGAGACAGAACTGACAGAGGGTCCCTGAATCAGGAGTACGGAGCCGCCCCGGGGAAGAAGAGCAGCGACCTGCCGGCCCTGAATCCTGCCGACTTCCACTTGATCCGCGCTGACGGAAAAAACCGGGGAACGAGTGGTCTTGCGAAGCTCGCCGGCATACTCCGCTTCCCGGCTGAGTACGGCCCAGCCGATAGCAGCGCTGGCCGCGGCCCTGGCTACCTGTGGGAAAGAGGTGGCACCGAGAGGTTCAATAATAATGCCACTGGGCCGAAGGGAGGGTTCCGTCTGGATGGCCTTGAGCACTTGGGTGCTTTGGGTGATGGGATCGTTGTCGGCGTAAACGATCTGAACCTCCACGCCAAGTTCGGCGGCGGCAGTTTTCGCGGCGGCGGCTTGTTCCATCTGGTAGTCGTTGTCCTTGGTAATCAGCGAAACCAGGAAACGCAGCGTAGTCATCCATTTCCTCCGCGGCCTGAAGAGAGCCAATCCACCAGTATGAAGCGGGAATGAAACATTGCTATTCCAGCCATCGACGGATTAGTGGGCCGCATCAGCATGCGCCGACTCCGATAATTGAATCAAGCCGGGGAGCAGGATTCCGAACTCGGACCCTTTCGGAAGGCCAAAGGCAAAATAGACTTTGCGGTAGAACTCGTAAAGCTTGTCGTAGACGCGCTTCGCGGAGAGTTCCGGTTGGAACACCTTGTATTGCGGGCAGATTTTGTCTTGCGCTTCCTCAACGCTCTTGAAGACTCCCGCAGCGAGAAAGGCAAAAATCGCCGAACCAAGGCTGACGACGTTGCCCGCGGGAACAAGCACGGGCTTCCCCAGCACATTTGCATACACCTGATTCAGAACATCGTTTTTCTGAGGAATGCCGCCGGCGTTGATGACACGCCGGACGATGACGCCATGCTCTTCCATGCGATCCAGGATGACTCGCGTGTGCAAGGCGGTGCCTTCGATGGCGGCGAACAATTCGTCGTGTGCGGTGGTCTGCAGATTCCAGCCGAATGTAATACCGCGCAGGTTCGGATTCACAAGCACGGTACGATCGCCGTTGTCCCACGTGATGCGCAGCAGGCCGGTTTGTCCGGGGCGATAGTTCTCCAGTCCGCGCGAGAGAGTTTGCACGTCGGTTCCGGCGCGGATGGCGATGGCTTGGAAAATATCGCCGACTGCCGAGAGGCCGGCTTCGATGCCCGTTCCCTTCGGGTGGACGCTGCCTTGAACCACACCGCACACACCGGGAACCAAACGCACGGATGGAGTGATGCCAATGATGCAGGTCGAGGTTCCCACTACGTTCACGATGTCTTCGCTGCGGCAGCCCGCTCCGATAGCATCCCAGTGGGCATCGAACGCGCCCACAGGAATCGGGATACCGGCCTTCAATCCAAGTTGTTCCGCCCACTGCGGCGAGAGCCGGCCTGCGAGCTGATCCGAAGCGGTGTATTCCCCGTCGATTTTTTCGCGAACGCCCGTAAAAAGTGGATCCACTTTGACGAGAAACTCCTCCGGTGGCAGACCGCCGAGCGACGCATTCCACATCCACTTGTGCCCCATGGCACAGACACTGCGTCTCACCTTCTTCGCATCGGTGATGCCGCAGAGAGTCGCCGCAACCATGTCGCAATGTTCAAATGCGGACACAAATTCGGACCGCTTCGTAGGATTATGCCGAAGCCAATGGAGGAGTTTCGAGAAACCCCATTCCGAAGAATAGACGCCGCCGCACCAATCAATGGCGGCGAGTTTTTCGCGATGCGCGGCTTCGGTGATTTCAGCCGCCTCGGCCTTGGCGCGGTGATCGCACCACAAATAATAGTCATCCAGTGGTTGGAGATTTTTGCCCACGGGAATGACGGAAGAACCGGTGGTATCCAGGGCAATGGCGAGAATCTGGTCCGCGGGAATCCCGGACTTTCGAACGACCTCGCGAGTAGCAGCCGCCAACGCCCGCATATGATCTTCATGCGACTGCGTAGCATATTCGGGATCTTCGCGTTTGCGGTGGAGGGGATAGTCTGCGCTGGCGGAAGCGAGCAGCCCGCGCTCGCTATCCACCAGCGAAACGCGAACGCTCAACGTTCCAAAATCAACGCCGGCAACAACTGCCATTTACCTTCTCCGTTGGAATGCTTTGCGCCAGTTCGCCCCAGAAGCCGGAATCTTCATGCCTTTCGTTTGGGCGAGAACTTGATGCAGTAAATCAGACCCAGGACGAACAATAGGCCGCCCCACCACACCGGAGCGTGCAGCTCGGATAATACCGTGTTGGGAGGATGCGACCATTCCGCTAGCCCGCTGGCAAAAATCACAAACCCGTACACCAGCAAGAGCAACCCTACAAAGAACCAAACCTGAATGATGTTATGTTTTTCGCTCATGGAGTCTCACCAGAAAATGATTTGAAGAACCAGCAAGATCGCGAGGGCTGCAATTCCCCAAAAGAGCGGCCGGTGCAGGAAACTGGTGTGCTCTTCACGCGCGACTTCCGTCAGGGAATAAACAAGTCCCCTCAGTTCCTCATCGGGCCGCGGCTTGGTTACCAGCGTCACGAGCACGGTGACAACCACACAGGTGACGCAGGCCCACAGCGCCTGGTACATGTCTTGCGCGAGTCCCTGGGCCTTTGGAGACAAAGCGAATACGCCAACCCAGCGATGATCCAATTTCATCAACGTAAACATGGTGACGGAGGAAAGCGTTCCCGCAAGCAGCCCGCAGAACCCGGCAGCACGACTTACGCGCTTCCAAAGCATCCCGAGCAATACAGTGCCAAACAGAGGCGCGATGAAGAACCCGAACAGCGCCTGCACGTAATCCATGATGCTGGCAAAGCCCATCGCCAGATAGGCAGTTCCGATGCTTACAACCAGACCGATCAACGTGCACCAGCGTCCCATGGAAACGTAATGTTGATCGGGCGCAGTCTTGCGCAGAAATGGACGATAGATGTCGTACGTCCATACCGTGGCAAAGGCGCTCACATTGCCCGCCATGCCCGCCATGAATCCGGCAACCAAAGCAGTGATGCCAAGCCCCAACAAGCCCGGCCCGCAGTAGCGGGCGAGCATGAGCGGGAGCACCTCGTTGTAACTGTATTGCCCGGGCTGTAAGCTGCTCGCGGGAACTAGGTGCATCGGCAGCACAGCAAGCCCGAGCAATCCGGGGAGAATCACAATCAAGGGTACCGCCATTTTGAAAAAGGAACCGATGATTGGCGCCATTTTGGCTGAGCGGATGTCCTTCGCCGAAAGCACGCGCTGCACCACAAGGAAGTCCGTGGTCCAATAGCCCATCGCCTGCACCGCGCCAAGGCCGAACACAATGCCGGTCCAGTGCATGCCCATCGGATTATCTTGAAAGCGGCCAAGCGTGCTCCATGCGTGGGTGTAATCCTGACCCGGGAAATTCTGCTGAATGCGCGCGACCATGCCCTTCCATCCGCCAGTTTCGATCAAACCGAGGATGGGGATGAGGAGAGCCCCGAACCAGATCAGGAAAAATTGTAGAACTTCATTAAAGATGGCCGAAAACAGTCCGCCGGACGCAACATAAATGCCGACCGTCAGCGATGACACCCAGATGCTGAAGTTGATGTTCCAGCCGAGGACCACCTTCATCACCACGGCCATGGCGTACATGTTCACGCCGGACATAAGGATGGTCATGATCGCGAAGGTGACGGCGCTGAGCGCGCTCGTCGCCGAACCGTAGCGCAGTTGCAGATAACCGGGGACAGAGTGAGTCTTCGAAATATAGTAGAAAGGCATCATCACGATGCCCAGAAACACCATGGCGGGAATGGCACCGATCCAATACCAGTGCGCGGCGAGGATGCCGTATTGGTAGGCGGAACCCGCCCAGCCGAGCAGCTCCAAGGAACCAAGGTTGGCCGAGACAAAAGCCAGCCCGGCCACCCACGCGGTCATCTCGCGGCCAGCCAAGAAGAAGTCTTCGCCCGTGTTGGCGAAGCGCTTCAGATAAAAGCCGATCCCCAGCACTAGAGCAAAATAGAAAGCGATAATGCCGAGATCCACTGCGGACAGATGTACGAGAGTTGTCGGCGCAGTCGACGCCATTATGGCGATCATTTTTTCTCCTTTGGCTGCCCGTAGTAAGCAGCCTTTCCATGTTTCCTCAGGTAGTGCTGGTCGTGAAGAAACCGACCGATCGCGGCGGCTTGCTGATTGATGCCGAAAGTAAGGTACCCCATGCGCGCAATGGATTCCAGGATGACGGCATTGTGAGCGGAAGTCGCGGGGTCGGAGCCCCAGGCAAACGCCCCATGATTGGCCACCAGAACGGCGGGAATTGCAGAAGGATCGACGCCCTCAAACGCTCGCACGATCGCGTGGCCGGTGTTTTCTTCGTACTTTGAAGCAATCTCCACGTCCGTCATTTCCTGGGTGACTGGTACGGCTCCATGGAAATAATCAGCGTGTGTGGTTCCCAAACAGGGTAGGGGCCTGCGCGCCTGAGCCCAGGCAGTCGCATACTCCGAATGCGTATGGCTGATTCCGCCAATCGTGGGGAACGACTTGTACAAAACAAGATGCGTGGGCAAATCTGAGGAAGGGCGCAGCTTGCCCTCTACAATCTTGCCGTTCAAGTCCGTGACGACGAGGTCCGCCGGCTTCAATCGCTCGTAAGGGACTCCGCTCGGCTTGATAACCACCAGCGATTTCTGCCGAGAAATGCCGCTGGCATTCCCAAACGTATAAAGCACCAGCCCCTTGCGCACCAGCTCAAGGTTTGCTTCAAGGACCGCTTTGCGAAGTTCAGGGAGCAGCATCGTCTAAATTGAGAGCCCGCAAGAAATGATCAATGGTTTCCTCAGAGTTGGTCCAAAATCAAAGATACTTCGGGTCGTCTGACCACGTACGGGAACTGCCTGGCGCCCCTTCCCCTGTCTGAACGGAGGCCGCGCGAGACGTTAACACGCCCGGGGCAGCGTTGCAAAGTGTAATCGCTTACACTCGTTATCGCCCGGAATGATTTTCGTTCGCAATGAACTGCTTGATGAAGCTAATTTCTTTATCGTCATAGGGTTGGCCGTTGGTACGGAAAATGTCATGGAACCACATGGCCGGCTGGTGATCTACATAAGGATGCTGCCAGGAATCCCACGGAAAGTACGTTTGCGTCTTCCCAGCCACCAACCCCCAATTGATCGCTGCGACTCTGTATTTCTTGGCGATTGGTAGCGTTCCCTGGAATGTGCTGCCGTTGCTGCGCGCCATATACTCTGTGCACAGAATGGGCCGGTGATACTGTTGCAGTGACAGCACCTTCCTTTCGAATTCCTCCGGCTTGTCGTAGCTATGAAAGGAAATCACATCCGACATCTCAAGTTGAACCTTTGCCGTGGGGCTGAGCTTCTCCGGCGACGACCAATCGCCCTTCCATACTCCGCTCGTCAAGGGTTGCGTCGGATGCATCTCTCGCGCCCATTCGAACGCGCGCGGAAGCAACTCGAGCACCAACTCCGTCTTGGTCCCCTCCTTCAAATCCTTGAGCTCGCTGCCATTTCCATTGTCGGGCTCATTCCACACGTCCCAACCGAGAACTCGCTGGTCGTTCGCAAAAGCCCCGACGACACCCTTCACGTATTTCTCAAAACGCGGATATTGCTCTGGATCTTGAAGTGCCTTGGCGCCCGGACTCTGCACCCAGCCGGAATTGTGCACGCCCGGCCGCGGATCGCGCTGCTTGCCGAGTTGCGGATTCGCGTCCCAGCAAGAATCGAAAAGCACTAGCAGCGGCTTGATATGGTGCTTCGTGGCGATCTGTAGAAAGGTGTCAATCCGTTTTCGAAATCCTTCCGGGTCCTGCTGCCAGGGCAAGTCATGCAGGAAGACGCGCATGGTATTGAGGCCAATGGACTCCGCCCAGCCAAGCTCCAAGTCAATGCGCTGGGGATCAAACGATTCCGCCTGCCACATCTCGAGTTCATTGATGGCATCCGCTGGAATGTAGTTGCTGCCCACCAGCCACGGCTGCCTGGCGTACCACTCGTTGGCATCTTTCTCCGTCCAGCGTGCCGACGGCGAAGCCGCTCGACCAGAAAAAACCGGGCAGACCAGGACCAAAAGGCCGACAAAAAGTTTTTGGGCTATTTGTTTTCGCATGTTTGTTCTCCAGTCTTGAAAAAATACCTTCACAATTCAAAACTCTTCACGGTGCTGCCGCCGCTAGATTCCTACGAGCGATCAAGATAGTGAACTTCGCCCACGTCAACAAGGCGGCTGGCCGCGCTTTCCGGCGTAACGTCCCGCTGGGGAGAACCAAGAAGTTCGTAACCGACCATGAATTTTTGAATCGTGGCGGAGCGCAGCAGAGGCGGGAAGTAGTGCGCGTGGAGGTGCCATTCTTCGTAGGCTCCGCCGCCGGTGGGCTTCTGGTGGAATCCCATGGAATACGGGAAAGCCGTCTCAAATAAATTGTCGTAACGAATCGTGATGCGCCGCAAAATGTCGCCCAAAAGGTCAAGCTCTTCCTCGCTCAGTTTATCGATCGAAGCGATATGGCGCTTGCTCAAGACTAGCGATTCGAACGGCCAGACAGCCCAGAAAGGCACGAGCGCGGCAAAAGCGTCATTCTGGCAAACCACCCGCAAATTCAACTGCAGCTCCAATTTCAAGTAATCACAAAGCAAGCAGGAACGTTTTTCCGCGCGATACTCTTGAAACGAAGCCAACTCGCGAGTGGGCAGATTCGGCAGCGAAGCGTTCGCCCAAATCTGGCAGTGCGGGTGGGGATTGCTCGCGCCCATCATCTCGCCGCGATTTTCGAATATCTGCGCGTGGCAAATCCAGGGAATTTGTCCGAGCGCCGAATACTGCTCTACCCAGCCGTTTACGACTCCGCGCAATTCTGCAAGGCTCATGCGCGGAACCGTCAGATCGTGCCGCGGCGAAAAACACATCACGCGGCAAATTCCGCGCTCCGACCTTCCCGCCAGCAAACCGGCCATATCAAATTCCAGCGGCGCGACCTCCGGCAACATCGCGGGATAATCGTTGTCAAAAACGTACGTCTCCGTATAGTGCGGCGTCCTGGCTCCGCCCGCCCGCTGATTGCCCGGACACAAATAACAGTTGGGATCGAAAGTGACGGCCGGGGCTTTCTGTGGCTTTTCCACTTTTCCCAGCCACGGCCGCTGCGTCCGATGCGGAGAGACCAGCACCCACTCCCGCAGGAGCGGATTGAAACGCCGGTGGGGAACTTTGTTTAGCTCGTCGAAACTCATAGGCAACGCCGAAGGTAGGCAAATTCTAGCACTTGGCCGCGGCCCCCTTCCCTGCTCGCTCCCGCCACTCGCCAGGCTTACCTCAGTCGAGGGCGATTTGCTGCACGCCTTCGGACGCCGGCGAAACGTAAATCTCGGGAGTAAGACCTGTCTTGGAAGAATATTCCGCGGCCACGTTACGCCTGAAGTCGCTCACTGGCGCGGACTCTACCAAATTGATAGTGCAGCCTCCAAATCCTCCGCCGGTCATGCGCGCGCCGACCAAGCCCGGTTGTGTCACGGCAATCTCCACCATCAGGTCGAGTTCCTTGCTGCTCACCTCATAATCGTCCCGGAGACTGCGATGCGACTCCTGCAGCAGCGGCCCTAGCGCCTTGATATCTCCTTTGCCGAATGCTTCCACCGCGTTCTTCACGCGCGCGTTCTCCGTAATCACGTGGCGGCACCGCTCAAACACTTTCCCCGGAAGGCTTCCGCGATGCTTCTCCAGCCGCGAAAGAGACACGTCGCGCAACGCCAGAATTTCGGGATAGCTTACGCGTAATATTCGAACGCCCTCTTCGCACTCCGCCCGGCGCGCGTTGTATTCGCCGGACGCCAGCTCGTGCCGCACCATCGTGTTGCAAATCACCAACTGCAGGTCCGCCGGAAGTTTCACAAACCGATGCTCCAGCGAGCGGCAGTCCAGCAATAGCGCATGAGACGCGCGCCCATAGCACGAAACAAATTGATCCATGATCCCAACATGCGCGCCAACAAATTCGTTCTCTGCCTTTTGGCAGAGCTGCGCCAGCTCCTTGCGATTGACGTCCTGGCCACTCTCCTTCAGCAGCGCAATGCCAACCGCGACTTCCAGTGCCGCCGACGAACTCAATCCCGCCCCTAGCGGAACTTCCCCGGTGACATAAATATTTGCCCCGCTGATCGTTTTCCCCGCCTTACGCAGCGCCCACGCCACGCCCAGCGGATAGTTGGCCCAGTGTTTTTTCCCTAGAGGCGATAACGACGTAATGTCCGCCTCCACCGATTCATTGAAATTCTCGGAGTGAATGACCAGCTTGCGGTCTTTTCGGGGCGCAGCCGCCGCCCAGCAATAGAACTCAATCGCCGCAGGCAGCACAAATCCATCGTTATAATCGGTGTGCTCTCCAATCAGATTCACGCGGCCGGGCGCCCGGTAAATGCTCGCGGCGCCCCCGAAGCGGGCCTTGAATCCATCCAGAAGTTGGAGGGGTGTCTTCAACGACGGGTATTATCACAGATTTGCTTTGCCTTCCGCCTGACATTTTGCGTCTGAAAACCGGGAAGTCACCGGCGCTTTGGGAGTTACAGTTGGTTGCGGTACCCTGCTGTTGCGCAGCTCTCTTGCAAAACTTGCGGGTCTGGAACATGAGTCTCAAAGCTTTTCTTTCACAGCGCGTGGTGACGCCGCAGGGAATCAAAGCCGCAGCTGTACTCGTCGAGGACGGACGAATCCTCGATGTTGTTCCGCCGGCTCAACTGCCCGCCAAAATTTCCGTCCAAGACTTTGGCAATGCCGCTCTTCTCCCCGGCTTAGTGGATTCGCACGTCCACATCAACGAACCTGGCCGAACGGAATGGGAAGGATTCCGGACGGCGACCCGCGCCGCGGCGGCTGGTGGTTACACGGTGCTTGTGGACATGCCGCTCAATTGTCTGCCGGCTACGACCACGGTGCCTGCGCTCGAAGCAAAGCGCAAAGCCGCCAGCGGCCAGTGCCTCGTGGACTGGATGGCTTGGGGCGGTGTGGTGAGTGACAACCAGCAGCACATCAAAAGTTTGGCTGATGCCGGCGTGCCCGGATTCAAATGCTTCCTCATTCATCCTGGCATTGATGGCTTCACCATGGTCACCGAGCCGGAGCTCCGCGCCGCCTTGCCTCATGTCGCGCGTACCGGCTTGCCGCTGCTCGTGCACGCGGAACTGCCCGCGCCCGTGGACGAAGCAACAGCACGTTCGGCAGGCGCGGACTGGAACAAGTATGGCACCCATCTGCAATCGCGCCCGGATGAAGCGGAGCTTTCCGCGATTCAACTCATGCTCTCCCTCTGCCGCGAATACCGCTTCCGCCTGCACATCGTGCATCTCGCGACAAGCCAGGCGCTGGACATGCTGCGCGCTGCGAAATCAGAAGGCCTGCCCGTAAGCGTTGAAACGTGTCCGCATTATCTGCATTTTTCCTCCGATAAAATTCCCGACGGCCAGACCCTCTTCAAATGCGCACCGCCAATCCGCGGCCGGGTGAACCGTGAAAATCTGTGGCAAGGACTTCAAGACGGAGTCATTGATTTAGTGGCGACGGATCATTCTCCCTGCCCCCCCGCCATGAAGCGTCTCGATGAAGGGAGCTTTCGAACGGCGTGGGGTGGTATTTCCAGCCTCTCGTTGGCGCTGCCGGTGATGTGGACGGAGGCCAGTGCCCGTGGATTCACACTCGCGGATATCGCGCGCTGGATGGCCGAAGGTCCGGCGCGCCTTGCCGGATGCGCATCTCGCAAAGGCCGCATTGCCAAGGGCTTCGATGCCGACTTCGTCGTGTTTGAGCCCGAAGTCGAATTCATTGCGAAAGCCGAGCAACTCCATTATCGTCACCGCCTTTCTCCTTATTTGGGAGAGAAACTTCGCGGCGTGGTCAAGGCAACTTACTTGCGCGGAAACTGTGTCTTCGCCGACAGCGAGTTTCCAGGGGAGCCCGGCAGCCGCGAATTGCGGCGGTAAGACGCCGATGGAGACTTCAAATACACATTTGAAAATCTCGGTCTTTCCTACAGAATGTTGTCTGCAAGAACATTTTTTATCGTCCGCGATCAGGATGCTCGGGCCGCGGAATCCCCGCTAGGAGTTTTCCTGCGCGGGCAGGTCCATCTAATCTGTTGTGCCAAAGGGTGAGGTCGTCAAGTTTGCAAGAACATCGCATCGTCGGAGCATCGGTACCACGCAAGGAAGGCTGGGGCAAAGTCACGGGAGCGGCGCGTTACATCGACGACATGGTTCTCCCCGGCATGCTTTACGGCGCCACCGTTCGCAGCAACATAGCGCGCGGAAACATTCGAAAGATTTCCTTTGATCCACGGGTGGCTTGGAACGAATTTGTCATCGTAACCGCCAAAGACATTCCGGGAAAAAATTGCATCTCCCTGATTCTCGACGACCAGCCTTGCCTCGCCGCCGAAACCGTGAACCACCCTGAAGAACCCATCCTGCTTCTGGCGCATGAGGACAGTCACAAGCTTCGAAAAGCAGTCGAAGCCGTATCCATTGAATACGATCCGTTCCCTCCCATTCACACCATCGAAGAAAGCGAGCAACAATCCACAATCATTTGGGGCTCTAACAATACCTTCAAGAGCTACCTGGTGGAAAAGGGAAACGTAGACGCAGTTTGGAAAGAAGCGGCCCACATCATCGAAGGCGAGTATTTCACCGGCGCTCAGGAGCAGTTGTATATCGAAAACAACGGAGTCATAGCGGCCTTCGAACCGGACAGTGGAATCACCATCTGGGGGTCGCTGCAATGCCCCTACTACGTTCACAAAGCGCTGATGGCTCTGTGCGGTCTTCCCGAGGACAAGGTTCGCGTAGTCCAAATGGAGACCGGCGGCGCATTCGGCGGAAAAGAAGAATACCCCTCCATGATCGCGGGGCACGCCGCGCTCCTCGCCATCAAGTCGGGCAAGCCGGTAAAAATCATCTACGACCGCATGGAAGATATGGCGGCGACCACCAAGCGCCATCCATCCCGAACGCGCCATCGCACCGCTGTAACCAAGGACGGAAAGATTCTCGGCGGCGAAATCGAGTTCACCATCGATGGCGGCGCTTACGCAACCTTGTCCTCCGTGGTTCTGTCTCGCGGCACTATTCATGCCGGCGGCCCTTATTACTGGCCCAGCGTGCGCATTCGAACGAAAGCAGTCGCAACGAATTCGCCGCCTCACGGTGCGTTCCGCGGTTTCGGCGCCCCGCAAAGCCTCTTTGCCCTCGAGCGCCACATGGATCGCATCGCCCAAGTCTTGGGCATTTCTCCCGTCGAAATCCGCCGCAGAAATTTTCTCAAGCCCGGGCAAACAACCACCACGGAACAGACTATTCGGGAAAATATTGACCTGGATCGTTTACTCAGCCGCGCGCTGGAACTTTCTGACTATGCCGCGAAGAAAAGGCGTTTCGCGGAAGAGAATAAAATGGCAACGCGCAAAAAAGGAATCGGCATCGCCGCCTTTTTGCATGGCGCGGGATTCACCGGGTCCGGCGAGCGCTATTTGAATTCCCTGGTTGGCGTGGAAGCCACCACCGAAGGCAAAGTTCGCGTGCTGGTGTCCAGCGCGGAATTCGGTCAAGGCACCAATACTGTTCTTTGCCAGATTGCCGCCGAGGCGTTGGGGCTTCCGTATGAGAGCGTCTCCATCGCTCAACCGGACACGATCGTCGTTCCGAACAGCGGCCCGACCGTGGCTTCGCGCACGGCGATGATTGTAGGAAAACTGGTTCAGTCGGCGGCCACGGGAATCCAGCAAACGCTCACAAAAAGCGGTCTGGTGAATAGCGCATACCCTGCAGAACAATTTCAAGCCGCATGCCGTGAATACATCGCGGCACACGGGGAGCTGAAATCTTATGCGCGGTATGAAGCGCCCGGCGATGTCTACTGGGACGATGAAAAATACCGAGGCGAGGCTTACGCCGCTTTTGCGTGGGCCGTGTACGTCGCAGAAGTTTCGGTGGATCTAACGACATACAGCGTGACCGTGGACGACTTCGTCGCGCTTCAGGAAGTGGGCAAGGTTATTAACCCGGTTTTGGCTGCAGGACAGATTACCGGGGGTGTGGCGCAAGCGATCGGCTTCGCTCTCTATGAAAAGGTCGTTTGGCAGAACGGCCGCATGATCAACAACCAGATGACGAATTACATCATGCCGACTTCCGCGGACCTGCCGCCGATCCGCGTATTTTTTGAAGAGCTTGGCAATGTTCACGGCGCGCACGGCGCCAAGGGCATCGGCGAATTGCCCATGGACGGCCCTGCGCCTGCAATCGTGAACGCCGTCGAAGACGCCACCGGTATTTGCTTCCGTTCGATTCCACTGCTGCCCGAAGATCTTTTTGAGGCTCTGCCGCGCGAGTCTCTTGAGCAAGAAGTTTCTTCTCGCGTGCGAGGGACAGCGTGAGCTCCCCGCCAGAGAAGAGCGTCAAGTGCGAAGTATCGTTCACCGTCAATGGCGAAGCAAAGAAAGTACTCGCGCATCCCATGGAAAGATTGTTGGACGTGCTGCGGAACGACTTGCAATTGACAGGCACGAAAGAAGGATGCGGCGAAGGCGAATGCGGTTCGTGCTCCGTGCTATTGGACGGCATGCTGGTGAACAGTTGCCTCATCCCCGTCGCGCAAGCAAACGGAGCGACCATCGTTACCATTGAAGGATTTTCAACGCATGCCTTGATGAAGCCTCTGCAAGAAGCCTTCCTCGAATGCGGTGGCGCGCAATGCGGCATCTGCACACCGGGAATGATTCTTGCGGCCGTGCATCTGCTCGAGAAAAACCCCCAGCCCGCTCTGCCTGACATTCAAGAGGGACTCGCCGGCAATCTCTGCCGCTGTACCGGTTACATGCAGATTTTCGAAGCCGTAGCGAAGGCCGCGCAACGGAGAGTTGCAAGATGAGAGCCGATCCAGCCGAATACAAACTCGCTTCGCCAGGCAATTTGCGAGCCGTCCTTTCCTTGCTCGCCAGCGAACCGTCTCAATGGCTCCCCATCTCCGGTGGAACTGACGTGATGGTGTTGTACTCCGCAGGAAAACTGCCCAATCGAAACTTGATCAACATCTGGAATCTTCCCGAGCTTCGGCAAATTGAAGTTTTTCCCGATGCCATTCGCATTGGCGCCGCCTGCACCTATACCACCCTCCGAAGGCATGGACTTGTTTCGCGGGAATTTCCCCTGCTGACCACTGCCGCCTCCTGGACCGGCGGAATCGCCAATCAGAATCGCGGAACACTGGGAGGCAACATCGCCAACGCTTCTCCTGCTGCCGATTCCCTTCCCGCCCTGCTGGTCTACGACGCCGAATTGACACTGATTTCAGTTCGCGGCGAGCGCCGGGTGGCGTATCGGAACTTCCACACCGGCTACAAGCAGACGCTAATGGCTCCCGATGAATTAATTCGCGATATTTCGCTTCTGCGACGGTACTCGGGATTTTTCTCGCATGCTCGAAAAGTGGGAGCCCGCAACGCTCAAGCCATTTCCAAGGTCTGCCTCGCCGCTCTGGGCAAAATCGCGAATGGCACGATTAGCGACGTGCGGCTCGCCCTGGGAAGCGTCGCGCCAATTCCGCTTCGCTTGAAGGAAACGGAGCGCATTCTCACCGGAAAGAAAATCGAGCCATCGCTGATCGATGCCGCAAGAAAGAGCGCCGTGAAGGAGATTCGCCCCATCGACGATATCCGTTCCACCGCTCGATATCGCACAGCAGTCGCAGGAAATCTCGTCGCTGAGTTTCTCGAAAAGCTTGCCTCCGGGGCGAACGCATGAGCCAAACTCTTGCTCGCTGGAATGGGTTGCCCCAGGAAGAAGCTGCGCGCGAGATTCTTCCCTGCTGCGGCTCGGGGATTTGGGCCGCGAGAATGGCTTCGAAAAGACCAATCCAGGATGAAACCACGTTGCTTGAAACTTCAGATGCCGTCTGGCGAAGCCTTGGAGAACCCGGCTGGCTCGATGCTTTCCGAAGTCATCCGCGAATCGGCGAATCACACGCCGAACAAACTGTCACGGCGCAATCTTCAGCGTGGTCAGAGCAGGAACAACCGAAGTCCACAATGGCCGAAGAGGCTGTGAAAACGGCGCTGAAATGGGGCAATCGCGAGTACGAGCAAAAATTCGGGCGGATTTTTATTGTTTGCGCGACGGGAAAATCCGCCAGCGAAATTCTGGAGATTCTGCGGCGCCGGTTGCACAATGATGAAGCTACCGAACTGCAGCAGGCCGCCGAGGAGCAGCGCAAGATCATGCATATCCGTCTGAACAAATGGATCGCCGGATGAGCCGAATCTCCACGCACGTTCTGGACACGGCCAAAGGCAAACCCGCCGCGGGCGTGCCCGTGCGCCTGGAGCGCCAGGATTCTTCCGGCAAATGGTCTTTCCTCAGTTCCGTTCGAACGGACCAGGACGGAAGGTGCGCGCAATTATTGCCCGACGGTGCAACACTCGCGGAAGGTGTGTATCGTCTTGCGTTCGACACCGCCAGCTATTTCGCCGCGTGTGGAGTTGATGGGCTGTATCCCGCGGTCGAAATTCTATTTCGCGTTCGAACCGGCGAATCGCATTTTCATATTCCCTTGCTGCTGAGTCCGAACGGCTACACCACGTACCGGGGAAGCTGAGATGAATTCTGCGATCCGTGAATGGCTAAACCTCAGCGTGCGCTGGTTTCACGTTTTCGCCGGAATCATGTGGGTCGGGCAGACCTACTATTTCACCTGGCTCGACGGCCAATTCACCAAACTCGAAAAAAAAGCCGATTCGAACGCGGCCGCTCCAAAAGTGTGGATGGTGCACAGCGGTGGATTTTATTCCGTCGAAAAACAAAAATCGCTCGGCATCGCGCCGGAACAAGTGAATTGGTTTCGCTGGGAAGCATTGATGACCTGGGTGGCCGGCGTGATTCTTCTTGTCCTTGTGTATTACTTGGGCGATGGGCTCATCGATCCGGACGTTGCGGACCTTTCGAAACAAACGGGCATTGCCATCGGAGTGGGCTCGCTGGCGGCGGGGTGGATCATCTACGATTTGGCCGTGCGGTCAGCGCTCGGAAAATCACAAGCCGCGTTCGCGGGATTTGGTTTGTTAATGACCGCGGCAGTAGCCTGGGGATTGACCCACGTGTTCAGCGGCCGCGCCGCGTACATCCACGTGGGAGCGATCTTCGGCACCATCATGACCCTGAACGTGTGGATGCGCATTCTTCCCGCGCAGCGCAAGTTGATCGCGGCGGCAGCAGCGGGCGAGAAATTCGATGCGTCGCTGGGCGCGCAAGCGAAGTTGCGTTCAAAACACAACACGTTTCTCGCCGTGCCGGTCGTCTTCCTGATGCTGAGCAATCATTATCCGGTCGCGACCTACGGCAATCGTTACGGTTGGGAGATTATGCTGGCGCTCATTGTCGCGGGATGGGGCGCGGCGAAACTGATCCGGGAGTTCTGAGTCAGTTGAAACTTGTGCTGTGAGCAAAGGCAGAATTCAGTGCTGACGAGCAGCAATTTTACAAATTTCGCGGAAGAGGTGATTGCGCGCTGCCGCAAGTTGGCTTCGTTTTCGGAAGACGCAGGCGGCACGCGGCGGACTTTTCTTTCCGCCCCGATGCATGATTGCCACCGCGAAGCTTCTTCGTGGATGAAGGCTCTCGGCATGACCGTGTCGGTGGATGCGGTTGGAAATCTGCGGGGATCTTATCCGGCGACTTCGCCCAGTGCTCCGCGGATTCTGATTGCATCGCATCTTGACACGGTGCCGAATGCTGGCGCGTTTGACGGGATTCTTGGAGTGGTGCTCGCAGTCGCTGTCGTGAAATCTTTGGACGGAATGAAGCTGCCACTTGCGATTGAGGTCATCGGATTTTCGGAGGAAGAGGGAGTGCGGTTTGGCGTTCCGTTCATTGGAAGCAGAGCGCTGGTGGGCCGCGTGGATGAGGAACTTCTCGGACGCAAAGA
>WNEZ01000740.1_pt1 | contig 28503 bp, 26 predicted proteins | sample 5400521 | NCBI WGS metagenome assembly WNEZ01 (sample SAMN13153339, study PRJNA577476) | soil metagenome | isolation source: 120 cm saprolite under Douglas fir tree site 2 hole 1 replicate 1 | place: USA:California | collected 2015-04-18
CACGTCCTATGGGCAGAGTCATTCTGCTGGCCGGGTTGGCACTGCTCATCATAGCCAGTGGCATAGGCCTCTTCTCTGTCATCCATGCCAATCAGGTAGCCTCCTCCAACGCCAATGCGACGGCTACCACCCAGGCCAAGAGTACCGCCACTGCCGTTGCTGCTCAAGCAACTAGCATCGCTGAGGCGAATGCTGTCGCGACGCAAAACGCCGCCACTCCCACAGCCATCGCCCAGGCCACGGCCTCAGTGATTGCAGCCAACCCTGATCCCTACGGCGGTGGAACACTGGCCTTCTATGATCCCTTAAGTGATAATAGCAACGGGAACGGATGGTACGAAGCTACTAATAACAATGGCACTTGTCAGTTTACAGGAGGAGCCTTCCACGTTAGCACAGCGCATACAAACTTTATCTGGAACTGTACCGCGTCTCCCAACTTCACTAACTTCGCCTACCAGGTGCAGATGACGATTATCAAAGGCGACGCTGGTGGGCTTGCATTCCGCGCTAATACTACGATTAAGGCATTCTATCTATTCGATGTCGGCCAGGATGGGTCTTACCAATTCGTTGTCTGTCCTCCAGACCCCGCCTTATGTAACTCACCATTATCGAAGGGCTCCAGCGGGGCTATCAAGCAAGGGCTGAACCAAACTAACTTGCTTGCTGTGATAGTAAAAGGCAACACCATGACGCTCTACGTGAACCAGCAAGAAATCGATAGTGTGACAGACAGCACCTTCAGCCATGGTCAGATCGGGCTTATCGCTGTCGATTTCAGTAATTCAACGGAGGTGGTATATAGTAATGCGAAGGTGTGGACGTTGTAGACCCCACGATGAATCGGGGGTCTACAGATGCCGTCGGCACGAGCAACGGCAATCCGAATCCCCAATCCAGTAACGTTTGCGCATCAGCGAAGCGGCGTTGATCACTTGTACTGTGCAGCACAACACCGATCAGGTGATGACCGTCACGTGTTGCGGAGAACACCAGGCAGAAACCGGCTTCTGGTGTTGTTCCGGTCTTGATGCCGGTCGCTCCCACGTACATCGTCAGCAGTCGATTGGTCGTCTTCCACACGTATCTGTGATGCAGTCTAGTAGAAGATAGAATGTATTGTTGCGTCTGAACAATCTGGACAAAGATCGGAAGGGTCATTGCGTACTGTGCCAGGCGCACCAGGTCATAGGCACTTGTTTGGTGACCAACTGCAGGAAGACCATCGGGGTTCGCATAGTGGGTCTGGTACAAATGGAGTCGATAAGCAACAATATTCATTAAGCGGACGAAGTTTTCCTTTGTCCCGCCGATTGCATCTGCAATGGCTACGGCCGCATCGTCACCGGATGGCACCAGCAGGCCATAAAGCAGATCTTTGAGCGGAATCTCATCGCCAGGAACGAGTTGTGCGCTGCTACCCTGGTTCTGAATTACCTCATCGACAGCATCCTGGTGGATGGGAACGAGTTCGTTGAGGTCAGCCGTCTCGATGGCAATCACAGCAGTCATAATCTTGGTTGTGCTCGCCATTGGCAACGGCTCCTCGCCATTGATATCAGCCAGTGTATTGCCCGTATCGTCGTCGAGCAAATAAGCAGCACTGGCACTGACCGTAGGAGGTTTCCCCTCGACAGTCAAAATAGGCGTCGGCGTTGGTGGAGCCGTGGGTGTTGGTGGAGGTAGCGTCACGGTAGCAGGGCGACCGCAAGGGATCGCCCCTACTATACACGGGCTTGGCGAGGCGCTTCGTGTATGATAGGGGCGTGGGTTCCCCCCTGGCTTGCCCCCGCCCTGGGAGTTGAGCAAATGCGCCCCCACCGGAGTAAAAACAAGCACTGGTGCCAGCGTCGCCAGGCAGACTGCTACCACTATCAGTAGCATACCAACGAGACGGCGTTTCATCAAACTTGCTACCTATTCCCATCAGCAAGGCGGGATAATGACCTTTCACAACATACGTGAGCTATGCGTAGGGGCCGATAAATCGGCGGTGGGCGCGATGAATCGGCCCCTACGGTAATGCTTTTGGCCAACGTGTATGATAATCCGTCACGCGCTCGAATGCATCGGCAACACGCAGGATAACATCCTCGGCATAAATGTTCCCCAGCAATTGTAGACCTACCGGTAGACCATCACTGAAACCACCCGGGATAGAGATACCACAGATACCTGCCAGGTTTGCCGGAATCGTGAAAACGTCTTGCAGATACATCTGATAGGGATCAGATATCTCCCCAATGCGAAAAGCCACCTTCGGTGAGGCGGGGCTGACCAGCACATCGAAACGCTCGAAGGCGCGGTCAAAATCCTGCGTAATCAGCGCTCGTACCTTCTCAGCTTGCTTATAGTAAGCATCATAGTAGCCTGAAGAGAGCGCATACGTGCCAAGCATAATGCGCCGTCTGACCTCCTGGCCAAAACCATACTGGCGTGTCTTCTCCATAGCTTCCCACATGTCATCGGTGTCACGGTAGGAGTAACCATATTTGACGCCATCATAGCGAGCAAGATTTGCACTCGCTTCTGCCGGGGCAATAATGTAGTAGGCGGCAATGCCGTACTTTGTGTGCGGCAGTGAGACGTCACTCACCTCTGCTCCCAGTTCGCGTAATAACTCGATATCAGCGCGCACGGCTTCAACGACACCTGGCTCTGTCCCTTCTACCCAGTACTCCTCCGGTACCCCAATGCGTATGCCTTTAATCCCACGATAAATCGGGGATCTACCATTCAGCGCGGCGCTATAATCAGGTACCGGCCTGGCCGAGCTGGTTGAATCGAGTGGATCAGCCCCTGCAATCGCTTGCAACAACATTGCGGCGTCGCGTGCAGTTCGTGCGAAGGGACCAATTTGATCGAGTGACGAGGCGAACGCCACCAGGCCGTAGCGGGAAACTCGTCCATAGGTAGGCTTGAGCCCCAGCACATTACACAGTGACGCCGGTTGGCGGATAGAGCCACCCGTATCACTGCCAAGAGCTCCCATCGCCATGCCTGCTGCCACCGCTGCTGCGGAGCCACCACTACTGCCGCCGGGCGCACGTTCCAGGTCCCACGGGTTGTGCGTAGGGAAAAAGGCCGAGTGTTCCGTCGAGGAACCCATGGCGAATTCGTCCATATTTGTCTTCCCCAACACCACCACACCTGCCGCGTTCAACCGTTGCATCACGGTAGCATCGTAAGGTGGCTTAAAATGTTCCAACATGCGCGAGCCACAGGTGGTTGTAATATCCTTTGTGCAAATCACATCTTTAATCGCCAGCGGAATGCCGGTCAGCGGAGACACTGTTGCTCCACTCTCAAAACGTCGGTCCGCCTCCACGGCTTGTTGCAACGCCAGGTCATCGGTAACTAGCGTAAATGCGCGTACCTTATCATCAACAGCCCGAATGCGGTCAAGATGGGCACTAGTTAACTCCACCGAGGAGATTTTGCGTTGCCGCAGCAGTTCCCCTGCCTCGAAAATGCTCAACTTATATAATTCAGTCATAAATCAGGACTCCTCCAGTACTGCATTGACCTTCAGACAGTTATCTTCCTGGTCAGGGGCATTGGCAAGCAGTACTTCTGGTGGATAGGATGGTTGTGGGTTATCTGCACGCATAATGTTACTCAGTCGTGAGGCATGTGCAGTCGGTGAGACCCCACTCACGTCGGCCTCTCTCAATATTGCGATGTGCCCCAGAATGGCTGAGAGTTCTTTGCCGAGCGTATCAACTTCTTCTTCGCTCAACCCCAGGCGAGCGAGCTTGGCTACATTCTTGACAGTTTCGCGATCAATCATAGCTTTCCTAAATTCTATTCATAACAGGCTTGATACTGTTGGCGAATTGCCGATGAGAGACGAGCGAAGCGATGTCGGGTGCGTAGGGGCCCGATTTATCGCGCCCAGGGGTGGGGTAAACGCCCGGACGAGAACATCCAACTCGCCAATAATATCAAGCTTCTATACACGGATTACGTGGTGTGACTCGCCAGCATTATAGAAGTTTCAGATAACATAGTCAACCAATCAGAAACAAAAGCTGTAATGTGATATCGTGCCTCACACTGCTTGCCATACGTTCACCATACTATCTGCGCTGGCGGAGGCAATACGTGTACCATCCGGTGACCATACTACGCTAGTCAAATGATTCCTATGGTTAGGATAGGTGAAGGTGTGGCTACCAGTGTTAGCATCCCATATCTGTACAGTCTTATCTTTGCTTGCAGAGGCAATGTGCTGTCCATCTGGTGACCATACCAGGATACGTACTGGATTAGAATGGCCTCGATAGGTGACGATTTTACCTCCAGTGATGGTGTCCCATACCTGCACAGTTTTATCACGGCTCGCAGAAGCGATAAGTTTGCTATCAGGTGACCACGTTAGAGCGAGCAGCATATTAGGAAGCAACGTGTAAGGTTGAACATGATGAATGAAGACCGTGTGTTTGCTATCAGGTGACCACGTTAGAGGAAGCAGCATATTAGGAAGCAACGTGTAAGGTTGAACATGATGAATGAAGACCGTGTTTCCAGTAGTGGCATCCCATACCTGTGCAGTCTTATCTTCACTAGTAGAGACAATGCGGGTGCCATCCGGGGACCACGCTACAAAAAGCACCTTTTTAGAATGGCCATGATAGGTGAGCACGTTGAGTCCAGTAGCAGCATCCCACACTTGTACTGTTTTATCATCGCTTGCCGAGGCGATGCGCTGTCCATTAGGGGACCAGGCAATGGCATTCACCTGGCCAAAATGCCCCGGATAGCTGAACACACTATCTACGGCGGGGTCCCATATCTGTACAACCTTAGTAGAGTGCGAAGCGATGTGTTTACCATCAGGCGACTCTACTACACCAAGCAATGCAGTGGAATGGCTTAGATGGGTAGCAAGCTTATCCCCAGTGGCAGCATCCCACATCTGCACTGTCTTGTCCTGACTTGCTGAGATAAGGTGTGTCTTGCAGGATGACCACATTACAGCATAAACAGCTCGGGAATGACCGCAATAGGTGAAAATGTTGCGGCCAGTAGTAGCATCCCACACCTGCACAGTCTTGTCCTGGCTCGCCGAGGCGATGCGTGTGCCATCGGGCGACCATGCCAGGGCATGCACGACAGCAGAGTGACCACGGTAGGAACAGAAGGTGATTCCCAAGGGCTGTGATCCCTTAGGAGGCTGCTTAGGCGGAGGTGACGGTTCGGATAGAGGCTGAGTTACCTTTGGTGGTGGCGCGGTATTTGTCTGGCCGATAACTTGCTGAATACGCTGCAACTTTTCCTTTATATCAGCCATGCCGGTAGGCCTGTTGTTTTCGTTACTTTCTAGCATCTGCATAATGAGTATCTCGAATGCTTTGAGTTGGTTCGTCAATCCTAAAGGAGTAAACTGAAAAGGATGTAGTGAAGGATCGTTACCCGAAAGTAGTTGGTGGAGTGTTACTCCTAGACTATAGATATCTGAGCGAGGAGTCGTTTGTGCTTTACCATATTGTTCCGGGGCCGCATAGCCTGGTGTACCGAGGGCAATCGTATCTTTAATCTGCCCTGGCTTAAAGTGGCGAGCAATACCAAAGTCGATCAGGTAGAGATGTTTAGAAGATGTTCGCATGATGTTATCTGGTTTAAGATCGCGGAAGACGATCTGCGTCTTGCGGGTATGTAGATAGTCAAGCACCGTGCAAAGTTGCACTCCGATATCGAGAACTTCTGCATCAGGAAGCCTTTTCCCGCTAGCTTTGTCGAGGTATTCCTGTAGTGTTTCGCCTTCTATGAAATCCATGACGAGATACCAGTGTCCAGCGTCGGTAAAATGGTCATATATGCGGGGAAGGTTCGGATGCGTAAGGCCAGCTAATAGGAGTGCCTCACGTTCGAAGTCCTTGATAGCTTGAGTGATTTCCTGTGGACTCAGATCACTCTGGCTCATCTGCTTCACGGCCATAAGTCGATTGCTAAGCCGGATATCCTCTGCCTTGTAGACGATTCCCATGCCTCCGCATCCCAACCGGCTTACAAGACGATAACGCTGATTTAGTATCTGTCCAATTAACAAAGGAATCATGCATTCCACTCCTCTTCAGTTTCCCTTGTCCCTGGCATCTGACTCAAAAATGAGATTGTCAATGCTCACCAGCGAATATGGAACCCGCTAAAATGCTCGGTTGGTTGTCCCCACTTGACCTGTACTTCACTCACGCGAGCAGCAGAAGGCCCCCGCCTCAGCACAGTGAGGAGTCGTTCAAGCGCAAGCCGGTTCCCCTGGGCCAGTACTTCGACGTCGCCATTGCTCTCGTTACGTACATACCCACGCAAGCCAAGAGACAGGGCAATTTCAATCACAAAGTAGCGGAACCCAACCCCTTGCACTCGCCCGCTCACCCAGGCGTGTAGTTCTTGCATGTTGTTCCTATCATGCTGGCTCATGGGCACTATCATAGCATACTCTTGCCCACCTCACCAGTAGTAAAAACCTATGGGGATCAAGTACGGGATCGGTAGCGGTTTTTCTCATGCGCCAATGAGGTAAGCAAGAGCATGCCTCTCTTAGCTGGATACCGTGACTGTGCCAGCATCCCCATCGACCGTGACACGCTGTCCACTGCTCAGACGCTCGGTTGCCACACCAGTCCCCAGAACAGCCGGAATATGATACTCGCGGGCTACAATGGAACTGTGGCTGAGTGGACCACCCACATCGGTAACTACCCCCGCGGCAAGTGCAAAGAGTGGTGTCCAGGCGGGCGTCGTGATCCTTGCCACCAGGATATCACCCTGTCGCATCTGATCAAACTCGTTGGGACCCGAGATCACTCGCGCCGGGCCAGCGACTTGACCAGGGCTGGCAGCGATTCCTTTCAGCACATTGCCCTCGGGCTGGTCGGTGCGAGCTGGCATCATACTGCTGAAGTCAATCCCCAGGAAGCGGGCCCCACCTTTAATTGGCAGGCTCACTGGTGGCGTCACGGCGCGTTCACTCTCCCATATCGCACGCCGCTCGGCCACGACTGTGTGATAGTCCGCTAGCGGTTGTCCTGTGTCAAGCGCAGTTGCAGCGGCCTGCACATCGTCCTGGGTCAACCAGAACACGTCGTCTGGCGTGTCGATCACACTCACCTCGGTCAGACGCCGACCGATCTCGCGCAGCATCCGGCGCAATACCGGCCAGCCCAGGCCCACATCGGCCAACGCGTCCTCGCGCAAGGGGGCAAATCCCTGAGCCCACCCCACCAGCCGCCGAAACAACGACAGGCGCATTCCGTGCAGTCGCGTGAGCATCGCCTGTACTGCTTGTTCGCGTGCCGCTGCCGTTGCTTCCTGGCGTGCATGGGGATCGGGTGCCTCGCCGCTCAGGAAGAATTTGAGGGTTTCCAGCAATGATGCCGGGTCATCAGCAGGCACGGCCTTGGCGAAGTCGAGATCGTAGATTGCGTCTCCGAATCTTGCCAGGTGAGCCGCAAAACGTTGTCGGAACTCCGACCATATCCCTTCTTCAACACCCGCTATCCGCTCTACCTGATATGCGGCGGCAAACTCGTTGCTCGACATGTTCGCCAGCATCGTGGCCAGTTCTGGCTGTCCGCGTACCCACTGTGCCAGGTCATACAGCGATTTCTCGGCCTGAATCGGCGCACTATCATAGCCCAGCAGAAACGTCAGAGCAGGTGGATCATTATGGCGCTTGATCAGCCTGTTGTACACCAGAGTAAAGAGCAACTCGCTCATGTACGCCGCTGGCAGGATGCCACTCTGGACAGAGAGATAGTACTGAGCAGCTTCGGAGGTGATGGCGCGTACTCCACCCAGAAGGTTTGCGGCTGAGGTGGTCGCCAGGTCTCTTGTTTGCCAGTAGTCAGCAACTGCTGCATACCTGGAATGCGACTCCTGCCAGCGTGTCCGTGAGGTGCGCAACAGGCGAGGCAGAAGGATGGCCAGGATACGTGGCATGGCCAGCACCATCTTTGCCGTCTGTGCAGGCGTGAGGGTGTAGTTATAGTAGCCGTAGCCGTTGATGGTGATCAATGCCTCATCAGGCCACGCTATCCCTATGCTCCTTACGAGTTCCATTGTGGCCCTGGACCATACAGGGAGTCCGAGCGTGGCGAACAGGGGTGAAAGCGGATCAGGCAGCAGTTCGAATACACTACTACGGTAGTAGTGCCCTTTGGCATTGGGAAGTTTCCACTCTGCTGCTTGTGCCACCTGAGACCCGGCGGCAGCTTCGGGCAAGGCGGTGATTGGGCGGGCCTGCACAATGAAGAAACGGCCATCGTGCAGCGCCCACTCGATATCCATTGGCCGACCATAGAGGTCCTCGATCTGCGCACCGATGCGGGTAAGTTCAGCAGCTTGCACCGGGCTGAGCACTGCCTGGGTGCGCTGATCTGCTGGCACCGGTTCCTCGTGCGTGCCTTCCAGGGTGCGCACGGTCATCACGTCCTTCTCACTGATCTGCTGTTCAGTAATCGTCCCGCTTGATTTGTCAACCACGACCGTATCGGGGGTGACCTGCCCACCGACAATTGCCTCACCCAGGCCCCAGGCCGCGTTGATCATCACCTGGTCGCGCGCCCCCGTCAGCGGATTCGCGGTGAAGAGGATGCCTGCTGCATCGGCGGGCACCAGTTCCTGCACGACCACCGCCAGGCTCACCTCCTCTTGCGCAATGCCATGGCGTGCGCGGTAGTCAATCGCTCGCGCCGTCCAGAGCGAAGCCCAGCAGCGTTTGACGGCATCGAGGACCATCGCTTCGCCGTGCATGTTGAGAAAGGTCTCCTGCTGACCGGCAAAGGACAGCTCAGGCAGGTCCTCAGCGGTAGCAGAGGAACGCACCGCGACGGGCAGGTCCCCTCCGCCAAGTGCAGCATACGCCTGGCAAATCGCCTCGGCAATAGCAACCGGCATCACACCATCCACGAACAGCCTTGCTATCTGCCTTGATGCCTCTTCGAGCTGAGCTGGATCATCGGCAGTGACAGCCGGTACACCGGAGACAGCCGCCAGAATCTGCTCTTGCAGCCCATTCTCGGACACAAAGCGGCGATAGGCTGCGGTGGTGACGTGAAAACCAGGCGGCACAGGCATGCCAGCCGCTGCCAGGCGTGCCAACGAAGCCCCTTTTCCTCCCACCTGCTCCAGTGTGGCAGAGGCATCATCCAGTGCTAAAATGAGAGGGATACTTTGTTCATTGCTCACGCGTGAACTCTCCTGAAAGGTCATGATTCTACCTCTTTCTGAAATTGTTCTTGTGCAAGTGCTGTAGCACGATTCAGGTACTGCATAAAGGCGTGGGAGACGGTTTGTAATTCATCGGATGGGACAGAGCGACCAGACTCAAGTGTACAGTGCACCGTCTCGGCCATCAACTCTGCAAGCTCCTCGTCAGAAAGCGTGAATTCGTCGGGCACCAATGGCGCCACGAGGAAAAACCCTGCAAAAATGGCGCTGAACATATACACTTGCGCTCGCAGACTGAGGTCAATACGCACCAGATCATGTTCGCGCAGCAATTCGAGGTAGGTTTTGAAGCCCGCCAGCCTCTCTGCATAGGCAGCACTGCTATGCTCGCTGTGTGCCAACTTCCCTATGACCTCCATATCGCGCAGAAAGACCGCCTTCAGCAACGGGCGTTTCATCAGAGCAAGCGCTGAGTGTTTGAGTATCCCTCGAAGCGTTGCACCCTCGGGATCGCGCTCGATGCGCTGCTTGAGATCCTTTGCCATCTCTAGCTTTTCACGTTTGATGAGTGCTGCGAACAGCTCTTCTCGTGTTTTCCAGTGCAGATAAATCGTGCCTTTCGCGACTCCAGCCTGCCTGGAGATATCGTCGAGGGTGGTCTTGTTGTAGCCCCAGCGCAGGATCAATGCTGCAGCAGCATCCAGAATGCGCTGGGCCCGAGCCTGACGCCTGGAGACTTCCCGTTGTCGTATGCTCGCTCCATGACTCTGATTTACCAAACGTCTTTCTCCTTTGCAATCAGATAAATGACTATTTAAGATGATATAGTCAATAACTATCTATCAGAAATATACAGTGGAGAGGACGAAAAGTCAATGGTGCGGTGTGTACCCCGTGTGGAACGTGAGCACGAATATTTACGTGCTATTTATGACGGGGTAGGTCACGTTTATACGCCGTTTACGTTCAATCGACTATACTTTCACCATAAGCTCGTAGCACGGTTCACTCATCCTGAGACGGTGACACATCTGTGATTCAGATGCACACCCTGCTTGCGAGCAACGACTCGCACTGCTACACACGAAGTGGTGCCAGAAGACCATCCATGAAAGGAGTACTGTGATCGACTCTCTACCTATGAAAGATGTATCAACCAGTACACACAATGCGTCGGACCGGGGCACCTACGCCATCGAATTACGCGACGTCACCAAGCGGTTCCCGACACCAACGGGCCAGGCCTACACCGCGATACGGAACTTCACCCTCAGCGTCGCACCTGGTGAGTTCGTCGCCGTGGTTGGGCCGACCGGCTCCGGCAAATCCACCACCCTGGGTCTCATCTCCGGCCTGGAGCGGGCGAGTGAAGGTTCGGTGCAGGTGATGGGCAAACCCGTGCAGGGTATCGACCCGCGCATTGGCTATGTCTTCCAGGCTGACGCGGTCTTCCCCTGGAAGAATGTGTTCAGCAACGTCGTCACCGGCCCGCTGTTCCGCGGTCAGCCAAAAGCCGAGGCGCGCGAGCGCGCTCACGATTGGATCGCGCGTGTCGGGCTGTCCGGTTTCGAGGACCGCTACCCGCACCAACTCTCTGGCGGCATGCGCAAGCGGGTGGCGTTGGCCCAGACCTTTATCAACGAGCCGCAGATCCTGTTGATGGACGAGCCGTTCAGCGCCCTCGACGTGCAGACGCGCACCTTGATGGAAGACGAACTGCTCCAGATGTGGTCCACCCTCTCGGCCTCCGTGGTCTTCGTCACCCACGACCTGGAGGAGGCCATCTCCCTGGCCGACCGGGTGTGCGTCCTCACGGCCGGGCCGGCCACCGTCAAGGGCATCTATACGATCGACCTGCCGCGTCCGCGCAAGGTGGAGGAAATCCGCTTCGAGCCGCGTTTCGTCCAACTGTATCACGAAATCTGGGAAGATCTTCGCAACGAGGTATTGATTAGCTATGAGCGCAATAAGCAACGAATCTAAAGGAACCATCACCACTCCTGAGAGCACAGGAGTGCCATCGGCCACCGCTGTCGTCCGTCGCCGCCGCATGGTGGTCAACACGCTGCGCATTCTGCTGCTGGTCGTGATCATCGGCGGCTGGGAACTCACTACCCGCATCGGCATCGTCGACCCCTTCTTTTGGGGCCGACCCTCTGGCATCTGGGCACAGCTCGTCACCTGGGTGACGCAGGGAACGGCGCAGGGCCCGTTGTGGGAGCAGATCGCCGCCACGTTAGAAGAGACTGTCCTGGGCTTCGTGGTCGGCGTGGTGCTCGGGGTCATCTTTGGCGTGGTGCTGGGACGCAATCGGTTCCTTTCCGACGTCCTGAGCCCCTACATCAAGGTAGCCAATTCGATCCCACGTATCGTGCTCGGCTCCATCTTCGTCATCGCGCTGGGCCTGGGCATGCAATCCAAGGTCGCGCTTGCGGCCGTGATGGTGTTCTTCATCGTCTTTTACAACGCCTTTCAGGGGGTGCGCGAGGTCGATCGCAACCTGCTCGCCAACGCACGCATCCTGGGGGCGAACCAGCGACAACTCTCCACTGCCGTGATCATCCCTTCCGCCCTGACGTGGATCACCGCCAGCCTGCACACCAGCTTTAGCTTTGCGCTGGTCGGCGCCGTGGTCGGCGAGTACCTGGGCTCGACCCAGGGCATCGGCCTGATGATCCAGACCGCGCAGGGCACCTTCAACGCCAATGGCATCTTCGCGGCGATGGTGATCCTGGCAGTGCTCGCCTTGCTTGCGGAGCTCCTGATCACCGCGCTGGAAAACCGCCTGATCAGCTGGCGGCCCAATACTATCAGCGACGTGGCCATGTAGAGCAGGGATGGGCAGAACGAGTCGGCACCTCACATCGCTGCTACGTCACTGGTGGGTTTAGCCTGGGGTCTGGCAGCGATGCAAGCAAGCGACATCAATCCATCGCTGCAAGGCCGCTGTCGCGACGAGCCTTCGGCCGAGCCTCGATGCAAGGAGAAGGAGGAAATGGCAAAAAAGGGGAAGAACACCTACGAGATGTGTCACTGTAGCAAGAAAACCGCCCGATCAATGGGATCTGTTGGCGGCAACATCTCAACTGGTCACGTAGGTGACCAGCGAAAACTGAGAGGAGACAATCTATGAACACGTGGAGTCGACAGGGTCGACGGTTTGGCCTGATAACCAGCATCATCTTAGTTTTTCTGCTTAGTGCGTGCGGCAGCAGCGGACCCAGTACCACTACCACCACCGTCAATGGTACCGCTACTACAATAACGCAACTCAAGATCATGGTAGGAGGGCTGAGCAAGCAGATCTATTTGCCGAACGAGCTCACCCAGCAGCTCGGATACTTTAAGCAGGAGGGACTCGAAGTGACGCTGATCGACGAGGCCTCGGGGCAGTCGTCGGAGAATGAAGTGCTAGCGGGCCAGGTGGATGCGGGCTCGGGGTCCTACAACCACACCATCGAGCTGCAAGCGTTGGGCAAGCAAATGGAGGCCGTGGTCCTACTGAACGTCGCGCCCGGTGAAGCCGAAATGGTTTCCGCCAAAGAAGCCGGCCAGATTCATTCAGTTAGCGACCTCAAAGGCAAGAACCTGGGCGTCACCGAACTCGGCTCAGGAACACAAACCCTGACCACCGCCCTGCTGCACAAGGTCGGGATAACGCCAGACCAGGTGCATTTTGTGCCCGTGGGCGCCGGCGATACCTTTATCGCAGCGCTGCAGCAGGGCAAAATCGATGCAGGCATGACGACCGAACCGACGATCTCGCGTCTTGTATCTAGCGGTGTCGGCAAAGTCCTGGTGGACCTGCGCACTCCGGAGTCGACGCAGGCGGCTCTTGGCGGGCCTTACCCGTTCATCTGCTTGTTTATGAACAACAGTTACGTCACCAGCCATCAAGACGTTGTCCAGAAGCTGGTGAACGCCTACGTCAAAACGCTGAAGTGGATGCACACGCATACGGCGGTGCAGATCGCCGACATGATGCCACCTGACTACTATGCCGGCAATAAAGCCCTCTACGTGACGGCGTTGCAAAACCAGATGGCCATCTTCAGTCCGGACGGGTCAATGCCTGCTGGCGCACCTCAGTCCGTGCTCAATATCGAGTATCAGAGCAATCTGATCCCGCAGAGCAAGCAGATCGATCTCAGCTTGACCTACACCAACCAGTTTGCGAGCAACGCGAGCTAAGTTCCCTGGTATGAACGCTCGGGTGCTGGCCTCAAAGCCAGCATCCGAGCTGTCTTCGTCGACGAGCGCGTCCACCTCTGACCAAGACACAGCATGTAGTCCCCCGATTTATCGCGGGAAATTCATTTTGAAAGGTAGATCACCATGGATGAGTTTCCAGATTGGCTTGCTTCCACACTCGCGTCGGATGCAACCGAAGGGCGCGGCGTCCTTCCTTCCTGGATTGGTCCACTCAAGCCAGATGCGCGAGTCGTCGGTCCGGCCTTCGTAGCCCTCATGAGCCAGGACGACAACCTGTCCGTGCGCGAAGCGATGAAAGCCCCACACTCGCCCGGTTCAGTGCTGGTCGTCGCGGGTGGCAGCACCTCGCGTACCGCGACCATTGGCGGGTTGATGGCACTCGAAATGCAGCAGGCAGGCATCGTTGCCCTCGTCACCGATGGCCTGGTCCGTGATGCCAGGGATATTCGCCAGATGCAGTATTTCAGTGTGTGGTGCCGAGGCCTCACACCGGCAGCATCAAACAAACAGGGCCCTGTGGTGGTCGGCGGCTCTGTCTCTATCGGGGGTATACTCATTCGCGATGGCGACCTGGTCATCGCCGATGAGGACGGGGTAGTGGTCTGGCCGAAGGAGCATATCGACGACTTGCTGGGCAAAGCCGATGCCAAGCGGCAACAGGACAATGCCCGGCTTGCGCGGCTACAAGCTGTGGAATAGCAAGGAGGGACATGTTCATGACGACAAAGGAGGGTATTTGCTTGCTCTCCCAATTTCCGGTGCAACAAAGCGATACCCGACGCCCGGCTCAGTGACTAAGTAACGCGGATGGGCAGGGTCGGGCTCGAGCTTCTGGCGCAAACGGTTGATATAAACGCGCAGGTACTCGGCCTCGCCGCCGTATTCAGGTCCCCAAATACGTTGCAGCAGCACGCGATGAGTAACCACCTTGCCTGCGTTAATGATCAGTTGCTCCAGAAGGGCAAACTCTATTGGTGATAGCCGCACCTCCGCCCCGCGAAGTCGCACGATATGACCCGTGAGGTCAATCTCGAGGTCGCCAAATTGTTTTATGCCACTCACAGGCGGCATCGCCTCCCATTGGGTACGGCGCAACACGGCACGCACGCGGGCCAGGAGTTCTTCCACCCCGAACGGCTTGGTCAGGTAATCGTCTGCGCCGAGATCGAGTGCTGTAACCTTCTCACTTTCAGCATCCAGCGCGGTCAACACGATGATGGGCACAACAGAATGCTCGCGTACGCGCCGACAGACTTCGAAGCCGTCCATGCGTGGCATCATGATGTCCAGAATCAGCAGATGTGGATCTTCTCGCTCCCACAGAGCCATGGCCTCCAATCCATTGCTTGCTTCTAGTACCTCGAAGCCACGTGCGCGCAGGTTCCGGCTCACGAAGTCGCGCAGCGCGACTTCATCTTCAGCGAGCAGAATGCGCCTTGCCTTTGTCGTCATACGTATCTCCGTTCCTCTCTCGAGAGCTCCTTTGCCCTTGTATCGACAGGCACAGCGGCATCTGTAGGCGAGACGAGCGGCAGTGAGAATGAGATAGTGGTGCCCTGCACGCTACTTCCCGCCCAGATAACGCCTCCATGGGCCTCGATGAAAGCTTTGCAGATGGTCAATCCGAGGCCAGTGCCGCCAGAATGCTGCTGGCGGCCATAGCGCGCTCGGTAGAAACGCTCGAACACATGGGGCAACTCGTCGGGAGCGATGCCAGGTCCAGTGTCCGAAACTGATACGACAATCACATCGTCCCGCCTCTCGGCAGTGATACGCACTTCGCCATCACCGTACACCAGCGCATTGGCGACCAGATTGTGGAGCACGACCTCTATGCGTGCACTGTCCACGTTGACCGGAGGTAGGTCGTCGGGGATGTGCGAAGATACGCTGGCACCCGCATGACTCAGCTGCTCGATGATCTTCACTACGAGATCCTGCATCCTTGTAGGTCCGCGATTGAGGAGGAGCAGCCCAGCTTCCTGGCGCGAGAGGTCAAGCAGGTTGCTTACAAGCTGCGCCAAGCGATCGGCTTCGCCGCTGATCGTCTGCAGGAAATGGCGCTGGTCAGCAAGCGGCCAGGTTACGTCTTTCTGGAGCAACGTCGAGGCGTGGCCTTTGATTGCCGCCAGTGGGGTGCGCAATTCATGGCCAACCGCCGCCAAGAGCGTCGTCTTGAATTCGTCAAGCTCGCGTTCGCGGGTCACATCGCGCAGAAGCAGGCCGCGCCCAATGGCCCGCCCTGACTCGTCACCCACGTCGAACAGCCGCAGGTGGATGGCACGGTGCCGGTCATAGCGCCTGATTTCAACAACCAACTCCGTGGTTTCGGTGGACTCAGCCTGCGCTAGAATCCGCTCGCAATCCGCGGGATCGACTGCCCTTGCACGCAGCGCATCGTAGAGGGTGCTAATGGGGTAGCCTACCAACGCCTCGCTGGGTAGACCCACGATAGTGCTTGCTCCCTGGTTGGCATACAGCACCATCCCGTCGATGCCTGTCAGCACCAGTCCGTCGCTCATACTGCTCATGATCGCCTCCAGCTTTTGCTTCTCTTCCGAGGCATGCTGGTAAAGCCGCTCGTTCTCTTGTGCCACCGCGCGGAGCCTTTCATCGCTGCGCTCATAAAGCACTGCATGTTCCCAGGCAAGTGTAGCGTAGTTGGCGAACGTCAGCAGCAAGTTAATCTCGTTCTGGTTGAAAGGACGGGGCTCGGTACGATGCACCAGTAGAATCACGCCTCCCACATGACGACTGATGATCGGGATCGCCAGCACCGAGCGGAATCCTTCGTCGTAGGAGAGTGAAGGCACTGGCAGTTCGGGACCGAGCAGTTTCTGCACCGGTTTACCGTCGCGTAGTGCCAGCACCGGTGCCGAACTCACATTCTCAGGAGACAGGGAGAGCACGTTGTGGTAGCGTTCACTATGGCCGGAGCTTGCCAGCACGCGCAGCACACCATGCTCGTCTGGGAGAAGCACTGCTGCGGCCTGCACATCCACCAGCCTTCGCACTTCGCGAATGATCTCTCCGACGACAGCGTGGGGTTCAAGCGACCCAACCACGGCGTTCGACGTTTCAAGCAGCGTGCGCAGTTCGCCAAGTTTTTTCAGCCCGTCGAGCTCCAGACGGACGAGCGAACGTGCCAGATCCCCAACCTCGTCATTGCGTGCAGCGAGGACGTTCGTATGTACTGGGATGGATTGCTCCGAGGCAGGCAGCGCCTGATGCTGGATGGCGAGGGTGTGGAGAGGTCGGATGACCCGGACCAGCAGCATGAGCCAGAACAGCAGGCCACCGATGGCGAAGAGCAGTGCGGCAGTCAGCAACCAGAGATGGAACTGAGCGACGACGGCCTGGGCCTCGGCTGCAGGTCGCTGCACGACGACGGCCCAGCCGACATCCGGGACCGGAACGGCACTGAAAAGCCAGTCCTGGCCACCGGGCCCTGGACCCAGGCGTGAGGCAGTGTGGCCTTGCAGCGCCTGATCGGCGCCCGGCAGTTCGTCCAGCACCGTCTGCAAGATCCGCGTGTTATCGGGCGTGGCGATGAGCTCACCCGTGTCATCTATGACGCTGATCATGAGTCGTCGGCCCTGACGCTGCTGAGCCTGTACGACAGTTCTCAGGGGGGCGCTTAGCTCGACAAGCGAGAGGCTGGCCGCTACGATGCCGATCAACTTCCCGCTGGGAGCGCGCACAGGTTCAGCGACGATGACACCCGCGTTGAAGGTGGTTTCAGCCGCAATGCCCACCTCGAAGACCGGGCTGGTGGCCATGCGGGCCCGCTGGACAACAGTGGGGGGCGAGAACTCAGCCCCTAACCCGACCTTGCCCGACGGCCAGGAGACGAGCAGAACACCCACCGGGTCGAGCCAGTAGACCTGATCCACGTCGCTGCGAGCGGCCTGGAAGGCTCGGAAGGTACTCACCATCGCGGCAGGTGTACCGGCCTGTCCCGCAAGCTTGCCGAGGGCGACAAGCGCGTTCTCGTCACCTCGCAGCTGGAGGCTGGTCTGAAGCGCGATCTCCTGCGCCAGTGCCTGATCTGATGCCTGGACGTCAGCGCGCAACTGCTGCTCGACCACAGCGTTGACTTCCACGCCTCCGATCAGCACGACGATGACAAAGAGCAGATACACGCTCACCAATTGGACCAGGAGCGATCGACGCACGAAATGCAGCATAGCCAGTACTCCCGAGTGAAGCCTGTCGGGTGACCCGTTTGCGCGTCTGCCAAAACTCCAAAGATCACCGAACACGTCAGCCTCGATGCGCTCGATGAGTGCATCGAAGACGGTGAATGCACCCTCATCATTGGTTCCACGATAAATCGGGGACCTACAGCCGCCCAGGTCGCAGGCCTGTCCCGCGCCTGGGTGTCGATTCGTGTGCATTATACCACGTTGGCTACCCACATGGTACCTCGGCTGCCTGAAACCTTCTACCACGAACCAGGGATTTGAGAACGAATATTTACGCGCTATTTATGACGAGGGCGGCCATGTTTATGCGAAGTTTATGTCCAGTTGACTACACTTTCATCAGTAGCGAAAAAGAAAGGAAAGAACTTATGACGGCAACTGTGATCGACTCGACCATCTTCCGCCATATCTTTAGTAGTGAAGCAATGCGCCAGGTCTTCTCTGACGAGAATCGGGTGCAATGCTACCTCGACATTGAGGCAGCGCTGGCGAACGTGCAGGCCCGCCTGGGCCTCATCCCACAGCGGGCTGCCGATGAAATTACCGCCAAATGCACCCTCGACATCATCGACATGGCGAAGCTCAAGAGCAAGACGGAGTTGATCGGCTATCCTGTGCTGCCCGTGGTGCAGCAACTGGTGGCCGCATGTTCTGATCATCTGGGAGAGTATTGTCATTGGGGCGCGACTACCCAGGACGTCACCGATACCGCCACGATCATGCAGATTCGGCAGGCGCTCTCGCTCATCGAGGATGACCTGACAGCCGTCTCTGGCCACCTGGCCGATCTTGCCCGCCGCTATCGCGATACACCGATGGCAGGACGCAGCAATCTGCAACAGGCGGTCCCGATCACGTTCGGCTACAAAGTAGCCACCTGGCTCTCGGCCATTGAGCGGCACCGGCAGCGGCTGGCAGAACTGCGCCCTCGTGTGCTCGTAGGCGAGTTCGGCGGTGCTGCTGGTACCCTTGCTTCGCTTGGTACTGCTGGCTTAGAAGTGCAGGAGGGGCTGATGGCGGAGCTTGGGCTCGGCCAACCTGATATCGCCTGGCACACCGCACGCGACCGGATCGCCGAAGTCGGCTGCTTCCTGGGACTGGTAACCGGGACACTGGGTAAGATCGCGACCGATGTGAAGCTGCTGATGCAGACAGAGGTCGGCGAGGTATTCGAGCCCTACGCCAAAGACCGTGGCTCAAGTAGTACGATGCCGCAGAAGCGCAATCCAATCTCTTGCAATTACATTCACGCCTGCGTGGCGATGGTTCGCCAACTCGTGGCAGCCCTCCTCGATGCGATGGTCGAGGATCACGAGCGTTCCACCGGTCCCTGGGAAATTGAATGGATCGCTGTGCCCGAGATTTTCTTGTTGACAGCTGGAGCTCTGCAACAGGCACGCCCGCTGCTCGCAGGCCTGGAGGTCGACGCCGAGCGTATGCGTGCCAATCTGGAGATCACCCAGGGCTTGATCAGTACCGAAGCCGTGATGATGGGACTGGCACCACATCTCGGGCGGCAGCGGGCCCATGACCTGGTGTATGACATCAGTCGGCAAGCAAGCGTCAGTGGGCAGCCATTGCTCGATCTGCTGGCGCAGAACGAGGAGATCGACGCCTCCCTCGACCGAGCCGCCCTGGCAAAGCTGCTCGATCCGGCAGCGTACCTCGGTCTGTCCGGTGAAATGGTTGATCGTGTCCTGGGGAGACTTGCTCTGACAGGCTAAACACACCGCCTGGCCGGATCACAGGAGTGACAGGCGCATCCACGATAAATCGGGCTCCCTCGATAAATCGGGGAGCTACGGGAGCTACGAGCCAGGCGATATGACAGCCTGTACCGTCGAGCATGACGCACACTCCCGGTAACCTTGAGAGAAAGGAGGCCACCCATGGCACCAAGAGAGAAATTTCCAACCGAGACGAAAGTACAGCAACTTGAGCAAGAAGGCTTTTCGCAGGAGCAGATTGATAGCCTCCTCGCACTTAGAGCCCTGTATACCCACGGGGTCTATCATGAGGATGACCCACAGCGCAAGCGACAGGAGTTTATCCGCTGGCTCTTCCTCCAGGGTCGCCTGGAGAGCTAGGACGCCACCCACGATAAATCGGGCTCCCTCGATAAATCGGGGAGCTACGGGAGCAATGTTCCACCAGGAACAAGAGGATCATATAGCTGTTACCATGAGGAGGGTCTACTCATGTTGCCGTTAGAAGGAATCACCATTATCTCGATTGAACAGGCAGTCGCGGCCCCGTTCGCGACGCGCCAGTTGGCCGACCTGGGAGCACGCGTCGTGAAGATCGAGCGTCCCGGTGTGGGGGACTTTGCACGTGACTACGATGAGACGGTGAGAGGGATGGCCAGCCATTTTGTCTGGCTCAATCGCTCCAAAGAGAGTCTGACCCTTGACCTCAAGCACCCGGAGGCCCGGCAGATTGTCCACCAGCTGCTCGAGGACGCTGACGTGTTCATCCAGAACCTTGCCCCGGGGGCCACTGAGCGGCTGGGGCTGGGTCCTGAGGTTCTGGCCCAGCACTACCCACGCCTGATTGTGTGCGACGTCTCTGGCTACGGTGCTTCGGGGCCCTACCGCGACAAGAAGGCCTATGATCTGCTCGTGCAATGTGAAACGGGACTCGTCTCCGTGACCGGAACTCAGGAAACCCCAGCGAAAGTGGGCATCTCGATTGCCGATATCTCTGCTGGCATGTATGCCTTCACCGGGATTCTCACCGCGCTCTACCAACGCGAACGAACGGGGAAAGGAACCGTCCTGGAAGTCTCGCTCTTCGAGGCCCTCGGGGAGTGGATGGGCTATGCGGCGTACTTCGCGGCCTATGGTGGCACCCCACCGCCGCGCACTGGAGCGAGTCATGCCACCATCGCGCCCTATGGTCCCTTCCGCGCTGGCGATGGCAAGCAGGTCAATCTTGGCCTCCAGAATGAGCGCGAGTGGGCACAATTCTGCATCATGGTGCTCGAACAGCCCGAGATGGCGACCGACCCTCGATTCGACAGCAACGCCAAACGTGTGGCCAACCGCGAGGCGCTGCATGCCATGATCGACGCCGTCTTCAATCAGCTCACCATCGACCAGGTCATCGCACGGCTGGACCAGGCACAGATCGCCAACGCCCGTATGAACTCGATGCAGGAGTTCTGGGACCACCCGCAGCTGCAGGCACGCGAGCGCTGGCGTGAGATCGGCTCTCCCGTCGGGCCGCTCAAGGCGCTTTTGCCGCCGGTCACGATGCGTGACGTCGAGCCGCGGATGGACCCCATCCCAGCCCTCGGGGAGCAGACAGCGCAGATTCTCCGCTCCCTCGGCTACCGGAACGAGCAGATCAATCAGATGCGAGCCGAGCATGTGATTTAGCACGAGCAAACAAGAAGGAGGAACCTACGCATGGCAACGAAAGCGGGCTGGCAAGGCCGATTCTTCGAGGACTTCGAGGTCGGCGACGTGTACCAGCATCCACTGGGCAGAACGGTGACGACGACGGACAATATCTGGTTCACCTTGCTGACGCAGAATACTGCCCCGATTCACTTCGACCACCACTACGCGGCACAAACTGAATTTGGCAAGCCGCTCGTCGACTCGACCTTTACGCTGGCACTGGTCACCGGGCAGAGCGTGACCGACATTTCGCAAAACGTCTTTGCCAACCTGGGCTGGGACGAGGTCCGTCTCCCCAACCCGGTCTTCGAGGGCGACACCATCTACTCGCAATCAGAGGTGCTGGAGAAGCGGGAGTCACAGTCGCGCCCGAATATCGGCATCGTGACGGTGAAGACCACCGGCTACAACCAGAATGGCAAGGTGGTCATCACGTTCAAGCGCATCATCATGGTCTACAAGCGCGGGCAGGCACCTCAGATTCCACGCCTCGTGCCACAAGACAAGCCCATGGTGAAGCCAGAAGCATGAGGCCCTAAGGAGTCACCCACGATAAAAATGAATGAAGGATGTATGATTAATCGCTCCACGTGAGCGTATGGTGTATCAGGTAAGGAGGTTGAAATGCAGTGTAGGATTCGCACGGTGATTATGAGAGGCGGCACCAGCCGGGGGATCTTCTTTTGGGACGAGGACCTGCCAGCGGACCCCGAAGCACGGACATGGACCATCCTGGCAGCCTTTGGCAGTCCGGACCCCTATGGCCGTCAGATTGATGGGTTGGGAGGTGCCACCTCCCTGACCAGTAAGGCAGCGATCATCAGCAGAGGCACCCAACCCGGTATTGATGTCAACTTTACCTTTGGCCAGGTGAGCATCGAGAAGCCCTTGATCGATATGCGTGGCAACTGTGGCAACATCTCCTCAGCCATCGGCCCCTATGCCATCGATGAAGGACTGGTTCCCTGCCAGGAGCCGGTGACCCAGGTGCGCTTTCTCAACACGAACACACAGAAGGTGATTGTCGCGCATGTGCCCACTCGCAATGGTCGGTTTGAGCCAGAGGGTGACTATGCCATTGCTGGGGTGCCGGGGACAGCCTCAAAGATTGTGCTGGATTTTCTTGATCCCGGTGGGTCGGTCACAGGGAAACTGTTCCCGACAGGACAGGTGAGGGAGATGCTGCATGTGCCGGGGTTGGGGCATATCGAGGTCTCGATTGTGGATGCCGCCAATCCCGTGGTGTTTTGCCGCTGTGATGACTTTGGCTTGAGTGGACGGGAGCTGCCGGAGCAGATCGATACCAACCAGGAGTTATTGCTACGGATCGGCGCGACGCGCGCAGCGGCCGGAGTGGCCATTGGACTGGCAGATAGTATCGAGGAAGCCACGCACCGTGTCCCCTCGGTCCCCAAGATCGCCTTTGTGACACGGCCACGGCCCTACCTCCAAGTGGATGGCGAATGGCGTGAGGCCGCCGATGTCGATCTGGTCGCCAGGATCATGTCGATGGGCCACTTACACCGCGCCTATGCGTTGACCGGTGCCATCTGTACCACCGTCGCGGCACAGATCCCAGGAACACTGGTGTATGAAGCGGTCTCAGACGAGGCACGAGCCAGTGGGAGCCTGAGGCTAGGACATCCATCCGGCGTGATGGATCTCTCGGCAAGCATCCACAAACAGGGAGAGAGTTGGTACGTGGAAAAGGCCTCCGCCGCTCGAACCGCACGCAGGCTGATGGAAGGCGACATCTATATTTCAGATGCCTTGGCCTGAGTAGTTCCTTGGCAGGAGGAAGCAGATCGTTGCCACGCCAGCCAATGCGAGAGACGGCAGTCGCAAGGTGTCCTTTCAATGCTGTGGTTGAAGCTCAAGAGAATTGAAAGCCTGTTCTTTCTTGATGTGTCGATAATGCTGCAAGGAGCGTGCTCGATTCATGCAATCGAGGCTGCACCACTGACGCGTGGCACTTTTGGTGGTGTCATAGAAGAACAAGATGCACCGATCATTTTTACATTTGTGCAATCGGTGCTTCTCAGCCTGGGTGAACAGATGTAACGCTGACAGCGCAATGGGTAGGAGAACAGCTCCCTGGTCAGCCTCGCGTGTGCGATAGACCGGAACCATCTCCTGCCCAGAGGCAACGTCCAGCGCGGGGTAGCCTGTAGCAAGGATAGCATTGAGCGTCGTCAGCGCTTCCCGATCAAACGGCTGCTGCTCCACCAGATTCGTACACAGTGTCCTGATAGCTGCCCGGACCCCTTTGATTCTCTCCAGCAGTGGCAGACTCCACATAATAGCCGGCATTTCTTCCTTGACCTTGAAGGCCGATAAATCGGCGATGGGCGCGATAAATCGGCCCCTACGGGCAGGATGGTGTGTGAGGACTTCCTGCCACCAGCGAGCCACATCCTCAGGGGTAGAAAACAAGTCATATCTTTTTCCCCGAACGATTACCTCCGTATTGACCAGATCAAGCGCTAACACCCCGCTCAAAAACACATAATCCAACCGAGGAGTGGATGTCTGTCTGCTTTCGCTATGCAGTTGTTCTTCGACCATGAGACTTTTCTCCTTCCCCGTCTATGCTAATCTCTTTGCAAGTAAGGAATTCCCCACGATAAATCGGGGGACTACAGAAATTATATAATACAAACATGCTATTGACAAGTATATCTTTCTATGATATACCTATGTACAAGCCTAAATCAATATAGATATGTAGTTCATGAGAAGGAGAAAGAGCATGCAACCATTGGCTTCACTGCAAGTGCTGTCGGTCAACGTCGGGCTGCCGAAAGAAGTGGTCTGGAAAGGCCGAACAGTAGTGACCGGAATCTTCAAAGAGCCTGTGGCAGGACGCGTCGCAATCAGACGGCTCAATCTTGAGGGGGATCGCCAGGCTGACCTCACCGTCCATGGGGGGCCTGATAAGGCCGTCTATGCCTATCCAGCCGAATACTATTCTTTCTGGCGAGAGCAATTTCCTGAGATGGAACTGCCATGGGGGATGTTCGGCGAGAACCTCACCATCGCGGGCACGATAAATCGGGAGGACGCGATAAATCGGGTCCTTACGGAAGAAACCGTGTATATTGGCGATCGCTTTCAGGTGGGGTCCGCCCAACTGATGGTGACGCAGCCCAGGCTGCCCTGCTACAAGCTCGGTCTCAAGTTTGGACGCGACGACATCCTCAAGCGGTTTCTGCAAAGCGGGCTGACGGGTTTCTACTTCGCGGTGCTCAAGGAGGGCGAGGTGACTGCTGGAGACCCGATCAAGCTGTTGTATCGTGACGAACATCAGGTGAAGGTGGCTGATATCACGCGCCTCTATCGTCAGGACAAGCACAACCTCGATCTGCTGCGACGGGTGATAGCGGTGGAAGCGTTGCCCGAAGCGTGGCGCGATTACTTCCTGCAGCGTCTCACTCAGCTCACAGGCTCCGCTGCGACGAGCGATCCCTAAATGTAGGGGCAAGGGGTGGCGTGGTAGGGATGTGGGGGCCTTGCGCTTGCCCTGGGTGCGGGCTATCATGGAGTATATTCCAAAGCATCGTGACGGCTTCCGCCTCTTTTCTAAAAAATCCTCTGGTTAGTATATTGTACACGCTCACTGCCTATTGACAAGCACCACCGTTCTGCCTACAATAATGAAGACTTGCTGTTACCACAGCATGACTAAGGTAGAGCAGCAAGAAACATTCTCATTTAGGGGTGGTATACACATGAAACAAAGTATTCCAGTTGGGTCTGAGAATAACACGGTTGTTTTTCTCCAGGTTCCCCAAACACTTTTTTGGCGTCAGGCACACAGCATCACGAACGTTACAAACACGCACAGTATAACAACATCATCGCTCAACAATTGCAATCCCCTCTTCTGTTGCTCTTCCACACACAACCTGAGTTGTTGTCCTCTCCGCTAGTCTAATCGCAAGCTATCCCACGATAAATCGGGAATCTATGGGTCACTGCTGCATGGCCTTAACACGGTACCGTCTACCCGCATGCGCATGATTCTTCAATCTTTTAAAAGTGCCATGTTGTGCCATCGCCATGTTTCCCATAAGCATAAGCTCAATTTAAGAATTTAATGCCCAGGCATAAAAGGAGAAAAGAGAAGTATGACTTCCATCTGGTACGAAGTCTTTCCTGTTACCTTGCTGTCAACGCAGGCTGTGCTCATTCGACATCACCAGGAGGGGAAGCTTCCTCCCTGGATAATCCCGGGTTCGCCGCACATCCACCCAAACGATATCGTTGTGCGCCACATGGTTACCTTCTTTGGCGAGGCCTTTGATCTACGGCAAGCGATCGTCCACTCGACTTCATGGCGATATGAACATGACCGTGATCAACTGCTGCTAACATACCTGGCTGTGCTCCCCCAAGGATGCTGGGTGGATCAATGGATTGCGTCTGAACGTATCTCTGTTGAGCCAATAGAGGCAGCAGAGACCCGATACGGTCATCATCTCTTTCCACCGGAACAGATCGAGCGGCACAATGTACTGGCCCACGCACTTGATCACCTGGCCTCACTGAGTATGTATGACATGGCTATCCAAGCTGTGCTCGAACCTGAATGGAGAGAAGTCTTGTGGCGGAGATCTCCAAAACCGGCTGGGTGCCTCCAGGGACACTCTTCCGGGTTTTCGGTTCTCGGAGCAACACTGGAATATGCCAAGTAGCCAGTATGATATACTATGCATATGGATCCGAACCCATATCTGCCCTTTCAGTGGTTATGTGGCCGACCGTGATATCAACGCTGCGAAAAATATTCTCAAAAAAGCTGTACAGGCCAGGGCATGGCCTTCAGGGACGGCTCCCAATGGGAAACCGGTTGAACTGAGAAGCCCCCAGCCTTAGCCGTGGGGAGTTGTCACCATGCAATATAATCATCCGTCACCGACATCGTTTTTGCTCGATGAGGAGAACCGCAAGCTCATCCTCACGTGGAGTGATGAACACGAAAGTATTCATAGTTGGGAGGCGTTACGCTGGGCCTGTCCCTGTGCGTGGTGCGCAGGCGAAGGTGGCCAACCCGGCATGCTGCACAATAAACAACGCCTGACCGTTGAAGAGACAACCCTGGTGAACGTACAACCAGTAGGACGCTATGGCTTGACGCCCATCTGGGAAGACGGGCATAAGACAGGCATCTATACCTACGAGAAATTACGCGCCAGTTGCGAATGTGACCAATGCCAGATGGCCAGGAGGAAATAGGACTTATCGCCCCATCTGTTAACAACAGGCATATCTCTCGTTCTGCATTATAGAAATGGGGATGCAGGGGCGAAGCCCCTTGCCAGGGGAAAAGGGCAAGCAAGCCTGGGAGTTGCAGTCCCCAGAAACTTATCACCTTTTCTAGTATTCCAACGAGACATGTGTGGTGCATGGCCTGAGCACAGGGGATGGCGATCTGTCACGCCTCCGCGCGAGCTTTGGGTCTCTGCGCGGAGAGAAAGCCGAGATGCTTCGCGTGCGCTGATCCTTCGCTGCGCTCAGAGCCTGCCCTTGAGCGAAGCGAAGGTGCGAAGTCTCGTTGGAATACTAGAAGCCTGACAAAGCAAATAACGGAGCATATTGTATGGTTACAGATGGAATAACTGCCTTATTTCGCACAACGACAGCCCCACAGCGCCGTTTCAGTATCATGATTTCAAGTTTCACGGTGCGGCTACTGATCGCCTTTGCCATTAGTTGGCTGATTATACTCGTCTTCTTCGCTTCTGGAGCGGTCTCCCACTAATTTTCTGCCGTCTCCTCGAAGCGTACCCCATAGCGACCGCTCAGGTAATCGTACATGTGGTCGGTAAAACGACGTGGGTCCGTAAAGCCACGGTCCTCCTGCTTGATCTCTGAGAGCTGGATCATCAACCGTGTATCGCCGTTGCGATAGTGGCAATACAATGACCAGCGTTCGTTGCGTTCCAATAAGGTGAAATCCGATGCAATCGAGCCAGAACCATCGCCAACCCGTTCTCGGCGCAGTTGTGCGTGGTGAGCCAGATGACGATAGGCAGCATCGAGGTTGTCGACAACGAAACCGATGTGATGCCAGCGACTAGGCAAACCATCTGAAAGTGGCGCTTTCTCGGCATCGAAGCAGAACAATGCCGTATTCCCTGTAGTCAGCACCGTCTGATGGCGGTCATCGCGCATAATCTTCATGCCCAGCACTTCACTGAAAAAGGCTCTGGCGTCGGCGCGATCTGCCACTGTAATAGCCAGGTGATCAAAACCAAAGTTCGTCCATGTTTGCTTCTCAGTCCCTGCCGTCACCTCAGGCAATGGCTTAGCCTCGACATGAAACGTAGAGGTCTTGAAATGTGCCGCACTCTCGCCAATAAACATATCTGGGAAAACCTCATCGCCATCGGGTGTGCTGATTCGTATGCGATGCCCACTCAACAATCCCGGCGGTAGCGCGTGTTCGAGCGCCTCGTGGAAAATCTCCTGCGGTTTCGCCTCTGCCTCGTATGGTTGGCCGTTGATGACAAGCGTCAGATGCAATGAAGATGCTGTACTCCGTGTCACCGAGGTTGGTTGTGCCTGGTTGGTCATAATGCTGATCCTTTCGCGGTTGACTTGTCTACTCCATACTATAATATGAAATGACAACATCGGTGGGCGTTTCCGTGTTGAGAACGATCTTTTCTCCTCATACGGAAGACCAGTACAAAAACACGGAGCTGACATGACGACAACAATTCTCGGCATCGGCGGCAGCCTGCGCAGCGGCTCTACTACCGCGCTTGCGCTGCAAATCGCGCTCGAGGCAGCAGAGGAAGCGGGTGCTCGTACGCGATTGCTCGACCTGGCAACATTCCCGTTGCCGCTCTTCGATGGCACCTATAGTCTTGACGGATACACGCCGGAAGGTCGCAGAGCGATTGTAACGTTACTCGATGCCACACGCGAGGCGCGAGGCTTCATCTTTGCCTCACCGACGTATCATAACACGATTAGCGGCTCGCTCAAAAATGCGCTTGATTATATGGAATTGTTGAAAGACGACCATCCTCCACGGCTAGAAGGCAAAGTTGTTGGCATCGTGTCGGTACAGGGGGGCACCTCTGGCACGGGCAATAATACGCTGACGACGATGCTGCTGGCGGCTCGTGCAATGCGTGCCTGGGTGGCACCGACGATGGTGTCGGTTCCAGGCAGCAGTGCAGCTTTCGACGAAGATGGCCTGGCACATGATGCTATCATCAATCAGCGTTTGCGTATGCTAGGTGCCGAGGTTGCACGGGCAAGTGCGATGTTTGCGGCTCACTGGCCGGTTGGGTAATCAGGAAGCTCCACCCATCTTGCAAAAACCGTTATCGTATTCTCCATTTTGAAGACCCCTGCCTTCGTGTCCTCACACGGCGGACGCCTGTACCCCCAAAAATGGCTGCCCGCAGGCAGTACTCAACCGTTGAATACTCAATGAAACACTTGACAGCCATGAGACACTTGTTCCAGTACTTTGACAACGGAATAGTGTTTGC
>WNEZ01000622.1_pt1 | contig 28453 bp, 25 predicted proteins | sample 5400521 | NCBI WGS metagenome assembly WNEZ01 (sample SAMN13153339, study PRJNA577476) | soil metagenome | isolation source: 120 cm saprolite under Douglas fir tree site 2 hole 1 replicate 1 | place: USA:California | collected 2015-04-18
CTGGGTAACCGTAGCCTTAAGTTCATTGACCCGCTGCCCCACTTCGCGCTTCGCGTCTTTCGGCGCCGCCTTCAGCCACAGATCATTGATCTGCGTTAGCACACCGTTCTTCCGCGCCATCCAATGATCGCGGAAGGTCTTCCAGTCAGCTTCATTCTTGGCCGCTGCAGCCTCCTGCTTCAGCGCGGCAAGCAGTTTCTCAACAGCCTTGTCCAGCGCCGCGGCGGAGTAGCTCTTAAGTTTGGGGACGGTGTACATGAAACCCAGTTGTTAGTTTCTAGTTCGCAGTTCCTAGTTTGGAAGCGAGTAAGAGTGCCGGCGCGGCTGTAGAACTGAAGCCAAGTGCCAAATGCCAAGTGCCGTTTTCTACGCTGCCCCGCCGAGAGCGCCCTTCGCCTGCTCGGCGAGGCTCTTAAACGCGCCGGGATCATGGACCGCGAGGTCGGCCAGGATCTTGCGATCCAGTTCCACTCCGCCCTTTTTGAGCCCGTGGATGAACTGGTTGTAACTCATCCCATTTTGCTTGGCGGCAGCCCCGATGCGCACGATCCACAGCGAGCGGTATTGACGCTTCTTCTGTTTGCGTCCGGAGTAGGCGAACTTCAGTCCGCGCTCCACGGCTTCTTTGGCGGCCCGGTAAAGTTTGGATTTGGTTAGGAAATAACCGCTGGCGCGGTCAAGAATCTTTTTGCGCTTGGCGCGACGCTTGGTTCCCCGTTTTACACGAGGCATGGGTAGCTCCTTTTTGACTTCAAAGTTACGGCGGCTGGAGGTAGGAGACTCAAAGGTCTGATCACCTCTTCACACGCCTGGGCCGCGTTTCCAACAGACTTGCAGCCACCAACGCGGGCGGGTTGCCCGCGTCTACACGAACAACATCTAGTACGGAATCATTCGCTTGATCTTGGGCGTATCCGCGTCGCTCACCAGGACCGCTTGACGCAGCTTGCCTTTACGCTTCTTGTCTTTGGACGTCAGCATGTGGCGCAGGTGCGAATGATGGCGCTTGACCTTGCCTGTGGCGGTCTTCTTGAAGCGCTTCGCGGCGCCCTTATGTGTTTTCAGCTTGGGCATAAATCCTCGTTCAGCAACTGGCACTTAGCAATTGGCATTTGGCCAAATCGGCATTTGTGTAACTAAATGCCAAGTGCCAATTGCTAAGTGCTGTTTGAAATTCCTACGCCTGGTTTGCCCGGCCCGGGGCCGGCTGCGATTGCGCTGGCTGCTTCTGTCCCGCGTCCTTCTTGGGCGCCAGGATCGCGTGCAGCGTATTACCTTCCTGCCGCGGCCGGAATTCCACGATGCCCTTGTCGGCGATATCTTTGATCAGCCGTTCCAGGATTTCGCGTCCCAGGTTGGTGCGCGTCATCTCCCGTCCGCGGAAGAAAATCGTCGCCTTGACCTTGTCCCCATCGTCCAGGAACCGCAGCACGTGGTTCTTTTTCGTCTGGTAATCGTGGTCGTCCACATTAATGCGGAACTTCACTTCCTTGACCACAATCACTTTCTGATGCTTCTTGGCTTCGCGTTCTTTCTTTTCCTGCTGATACAAAAATTTCCCGTAGTCCATGATCCGGCAGACAGGCGGAATCGCGGTGGGCGAAATCTCGACCAGGTCCAGGTTCTTTTCGCGGGCCATTTTGAGCGCTTCGTAGGGAGGCAAAATACCAATCTGCTGGCCTTCGTCATCAATTACGCGGATTTCCCGCGCCCGAATGCGCTCGTTTGTACGGATAAAGCGTTTATCGATACAGCCCTCCCCTTAACCACTGGCACAGATGAGATAAAAAAGTATAGCATGACCGACGATTCACGACATCGCAGACAGGAAAAAGCCACGGCAATCAGCCGTGCCTCCTCTCCTTGACACGATCGCCGACGAGTTAGCCGCGAAATAACCGCCCGCTTTCAAAGTGAAATTCTCAACTCGCCACGCCGACTAGTTCTTCATCCTCGACCTTCTCAACCCTCACCCGAATCCACTGGTTGGGTGCATGGGTTCCGGTCAGCCGCAGTTGCAGATAATTATCGGTAAGGGCTTCCGTGCATTCCCCGCCAGGATCGCGCCCTGAGACACTCAGCGTAATAGTTTCCACCGTCATGCCGACAAATTCACGCATAAATGCCAGCTTCTTTTCTGACGCGATTTCGCGCAGAATGCGGCTGCGCTCGCGGGCGACGTGCACCGGGACCTGCCTGGCCATCGCAGCCGCAGGCGTGCCCGGGCGAGCCGAGTAAGTGAAGACGTGGAGATAGGTGAGCGGCAGGTCTTCCACCATGCGGCGCGTCTCTTCGAATTCCGCGTCGGTCTCTCCGGGAAAGCCCACCATCACATCCGCTCCGATCGCTGCCGCAGGTATAGCGCCACGGATCTTCTCGATCTTCTCCCGGTAGTGCCAGGGGCGATATTTGCGATGCATTCGTCGAAGGACGGCATCACTGCCGGACTGCATGGGCACATGCGCGTGCTTGGCGATGCGCGAAGAAGTGGCCATCAGACGGATCAGTTCGTCGCTCCAGTCCATGGGTTCGACCGAACTGATGCGGAGTTTTTGCAGCGCTGTTTCAGAGAGAATCGCGCGCACCAGATCTTCAAAAACTGCCGGGCGAGGGCGCCCGCGCCACATCAGATCCCGGCCCCAGCGGCCCAGATTGATGCCTGAAATCACCACTTCGCGGTAGCCGGCAGACACTAGTCCATCCACTTCGCGAATCAGGTCAGGCAGTTTGAGCGAGCGGCTCTGCCCTCGAACGTACGGAATCACGCAGAACGAGCAACGATTGTCGCAGCCGTCCTGAACCTTGAGATTGGGCCGCGTGCGCTCGTTGGCCGCGTCGAAGACGGGTGCAGCTTGCAGCTCAGTGTGAGCAAAGATATCGGAAACGAAGATCGAACGTCGGCCTTCGGGCGTCAGACCTCTGACATCAGAAGTAAGCTGTGTGAGCGGGACGAAGCCTTCCACCTGAGGAACTGTTTGGCCGTCGAGGTCGGCAAGCTGAGGTCCGACGCCCGAGGTCCGAAGTTCGCCTCCAGCAATTTCTGCCAACCGATGCTTATGCGAATTTCCAATGACCGCAGTTACGCCGGGCAGGGCGGCGATTTCTTCCGGCGCACGCTGCGCGTAGCATCCGGTGACCACGATCTGAGCTTTGGGATTCTTGCGATGAATGCGACGGATGGCGGCGCGGGCGTCCTGGTCCGCCGCAGCCGTCACGGTGCAGGTGTTGAGCACCACAATTCCCGCGGATGCCGGTTCCACGGCGCGCACCAGTCCCCGCTCCTGAAACTGGCGTTCGATGGCCGCACCGTCCGCTTGGGTAGCACGGCAGCCGAAATTCATCACCTGGAAACTGGCCACGTTTCTATACTAACGCAGCGCATGGCGCCGCGAAGACGAGAAGACCTGCCGCCGCCGCGCCGGATACGCCACAGGCGGACAAGATTCGGCTTGGAATCGGGAAAGCGGGAGGAAGGTGAGCTTACCAGCGACTCTGGAATCTTCTACAAGATCTTCATCAACATCAGGCCGTTGCCACTTGCCGTTTCTGCTGGAAACATTCCCGGCAGAATACCGGACGCCCCTGCGTGGGCTTGAAGGGCACCGTGGTGTCCTTGCCGCACTGTGAGCAGGTCGTGCGGGTTTCCACCTTCGCGAAGCCCCCGTTTTGCCCTGACGGCGCCGCCCCCAAAACCGACACTCGCTTGGTTTTGCATGTCTTGCAGCGTTTGGGTTCGTTCTTGAACTGCTTGTCGTGAAAGAACAACTGTTCTCCCGCAGTGAAGATAAAGTCCCCGCCGCAATCGATGCACTTCAACACCTTGTCCTGAAATTCCATTGAGAGATGCTCCCTTCAGCCCATCCCCTGTGTCCTCGCAGACGAATTGCGTGACGCGCGTGGACCCAGGATCGTTGCCCCCTCAAACAACCCCTGGAATGTTGCCCCTGGACTCGGCCCGCCATGTCTCGCCTCCGACATGGATTACTAGATCTTGTGAAGCGCCGCCAAACTCGAACGGGACACAATCAAGAAAGGAAATGGGCCACCGCAATCAGGGTGGCCCACGGTGCGTTAGTCTTGTTCTTTGCGTGCTTTCTTTCTGCTGCGCTTGCGCGCCAGTGCTTCCTTGACGCGCTTTTTCTCGCCCGGCTTCAGGTAAAAGGAGTGACGCTTGACCTCCTTGATGATGTCTTCCTGCTGCACCTTGCGCTTGAAGCGACGCAACGCATTCTCGAGGGACTCGCCCTCCTGGAGTCTTACTTCTGCCAACTGAACTACACCCCCAAACTGGTCCCGTTTGGACGGGGATAGTTATTGCAAGGTTCCCGCAGCAAGTCAAGTGGTATATACCGTTTTCACTCAGAGAAAACCCAACTAAGCGCCACCCCCGTCTCACTTTGGGCCTAGAAAATCAGTTTCAATGCGAACTGGATCTGCCGCGGAGCATATGCGTCAGTGGCCCGCAGGAAACTGGATGGCGATCGATATTGCGCCGGGAAGTGATTGATTCCAATAATGTTACTGATTTGCACGAATTGCGCCGAGTTGGTCTGAAATCCATCCTGGGTGATCAGGACGCGCTGGTTGTCGCGATTGAGCAAGTTGAACGATTCCGCCACCAGTTCCAGCTTCACTCGGTCGCCGATATGGAGACGGCGGGTTAGCCTCACATCGGTTGTGGCGTAATCGGGTCCGATGAGCGAATTGCGCGCCATTCCGGGAAGGCGGTCGTTGCTGTTGTTGCCATCCTGATTCGCGTCGCCCGTCACCGTAGCGCTCACCGGCCTCCCGCTGCCCACCGTGACCACACCGGAGGCTTTCCAGTCGTTGAACATTCTTCCCAGCCACTCATGGTCGCGGTGAAACGGTTTCGGCGCCAGTACGCAGGAGAACACAAAGCGCTGCCGCTGGTCGGTGACGCTGGGGCCTTTTTCCGAATTGGGTGCGTACGAGTTCTGCACCGTGGCGGGACGCCCCGCCACCAGCGCGTCCTGGCCATCGTCTTCCGCATGCGCGAACGTATACGACAACATGAAGTAAACCCCGCTGGTCATGCGCCGCCGAATCGACAGAGTCGCGCCGTGATACACACTCGAGGCCGCGCTTTCAAAGACATTGATCGACCCCAGTTGCGGAATCGGGCGAGCCAGCGGATTGATGCAGGGCGGAAAGGGGCAGGTCAGGCTCTGGGTGGGCTGCCAGGTGGAGAAAGAGTCGACTTTGTAATACGTGCCCAGAAAATTCACACCCGAAGGATCGTACACTGGATAGGAGACGCTCACCGGCGGCGGCAGATTCACGTCGCGTGCCCGGATCAGATCCACGCCATGCACATACATGTAGGAAACACCCACAGCCAACCGGCGCGCGACTTCCCGCTCGACGTTCAGGCTGGCCTGTTCCACACGCGGAGTCTTGAAGTTGTGCGAGAACGCGGAGATGTCGGCCTGCTCCAGTTGGGTAAGCGTGGCGGGTGGCTCGCAATCTGTGGCGTTTACCGGACAGTTCACCAGGGGGTTGGGATACTGGGGAAAGACTTGCCGATCGAAGAAGTTATTGTTATTGAGAAAGAGAAAATTCCCGGCCAGACCATTCTCGCTCTGAATCGTGGAAGTGTAGATCTGCGGAATACGGGTGTAGAACAGCCCATACCCCGCGCGGATCACGAGCGGGCGCTGCTCTCCCACGGAGTAGGCCAAGCCCACTCGCGGCGCGACGTTATTGGTGTTGAAGGGAACCTTGCCCGCATCCGGCCACAGTGGATTCGATTGCAGTCCTTTGCTGGCGAACGTCTGCAGGTCATAGCGCGCGCCCAGGCTCAGCGCCAAGTGATCGCTCACCCGGATCGTGTCCTGAAGAAATCCTGAGTATTCGTTGGTATCCGGATGGGTCGCGGCTGGACCGAAACTCTGCAGGTAGTAATGTGGCACCTGGTGCGCGTACGCCCGCAGGCGTGTAAGTTCCAGGCCCGCTTCCTGGGGCTGAAAAGTAAACGGGTTCACCTTGATGGGATCGAAAATATATTCGCCGCCGCTGAGCGAAGGAAAGAAATTGTAGATCCAGGTCAGCAGCATATCTCCGCCAAACTTCCAGGAATTCCTTTTGCCTTCCACGCTCAAGGTTTCAGCCACGTGCAAACGGTGCTCCCGGGTCTGGCGAGGAAGAATGGAAGATCGTCCAAAGCCGTCGATCAGGTTGGGAATTTTAGTAAGCGGATCTGTACTGTTAGGGCTCGACGACTGCAAGTCGCGCGAGAACTGTGCCCGCAAGCGGCTAACTGTCCGAAAGGAAAGATTACTGGTCAGGGTCGCCGCCCCGCTTTCGGTGGACACGTTTTCTTCTCCGTTATCGCTGATGCCAAAGTTGGTCAGCGGACTTGCCGGGTCGAGAAACACGTTGTTGTGTCCGTAGTAGCGGGATGTGTTCAGGCGGAGCGAAACGTTGTTGTGCTGGGTGAGCACCAGGTCCAGTTTGAAGAATCCGGCGTTCCCCAGCATCGATGCAGGAAAGGTGCCGGCCTGCTTGGAAAGCTGGGCCGCCGAGGCGCGCACCAGTGCCTGGTCGGTGGCTTCGTAGTCGCCGGGAGTCTCAGGTCCGGCGCCGGGTTCGGGGGTCACCACCGAACTTCCATCTGCAAGCCGCACCACCGCGGGAATGTGGAAGATATGCTGATCGAAGCCGGCAAAGAAAAACGCGCGGTTGCGCCGGACGGGGCCGCCCAGGGTAAAACCGAACTGCTGCTGCTGATCGTGCGGTTTGAAATCCATGAACGGATGCTTCGCGGCCAGAGCGCTGTCCCGAAGGAAATAGAAATCCGTTCCGTGAAGACGGTTGGAGCCTGACTTGGTGACCACATTCACCACGGCCCCTCCGGCGCGTCCCAGGTCTGCGCCGTAGGTGTTGGAGGAAACGCGGAACTCCTGCACCACCTCGTTGGAGAACTGGTAAGGTGCGCGGTAGCGGCCGCGGGCCTGTCCGAAGAAAGCGTTGTTGTTGTCCCCGCCATCCACCAGGTAGCTTGACTGATAGCCGCGAATGCCGCCAAACGCGAGGTCGCCGTTAGAGCCCGAGGTCAACCCTCGGGGATCCTGCGTCACCCCAGGCGTCAGCAACGCGAGATCGGTGTAGCGCCGCCCGTTCAGCGGAAGTTCGTCGATGGCCCGCTCGTCAATGAGCGAGGAGAGGCCGCTGGGCTGGGTTTCGACCAGGGGCGGCTCTCCCGAAACCGTGACGGTTTCTTTCGCGCCCGCAACCACCAGCTTGAAGTCCAGTTCCGCAGTGCCGCCCACGTCCACGTGTAAGCGGGGGGTGGTCTGCGGCGACATTCCCGGCGACTCCGCGCGTCCGGAGTAATCCCCTGGCGGCAGCAACTCGAAGGCAAAGCGGCCAGTGACGTCCGTAGTCGTGGCGTAGCGGAAATTGGTGGCCGCGTTCACCAGCACAATGGTTGCTGCGCCGATCCGGCTGCCAACGGCATCAACCACGGTTCCACGAATCGCTCCGGTAGCGGCGTCTTGTGCCGGACAGAAGGTTGCAAAAGAAAAGGAAAACAACACGATGGAAAAAACGCAGGGACAAGAAAAAAGCAACCGGCCAGCATTCGCCATAAGACTCGCACCCACGGGCAAACTGAATTAGTGGACGAGTCCAGACCTGAGAAAGGGAACCTGGTCTGTGTATATCACTGGAATCGTACGTCGTCTGTGACGGGCAACCTTTCTTTCGGAAAGTTGTCCCGCACCGGGAATTAAATAAGCGCAGACCGGACGGGCGGGGACGCCCGTCACTACATCGATCAACTTCACCAGCCCATCTTGTTTCTCAGCTCCGTGATGTGGGCCACGTGATGCCTGCCGTGCCAGGAGTACAGCGCCAGGTTCTTCTCCAGCGGCATGTTCCCCAGCTCCGGATGATGGAAAGGCCGCTTCCATTCTTCCGGTTGCAGCGCGCGCAACAGGCGCACCCAGCGGTCGTGCAGCGAGTCGAGCAGGGCCAGCGAAACCTCCAGCGGCGTGGACTGCACATCCGGCAGCATTGCCCAGCGGTCCTCCATGTAAGGCTTGATGGTGGGCGCATCTTCGGTCAGGGCCAGCTTGAAACGGATGTAGGCGTTCATGTGGCTCTCGGGCACATGATGGGTCACTTGCCGCACCGTCCATCCTCCATCCCGGTAGGGCGTTTCGATCTGCGCCGGTGTAAGGCCTCGCACCGCCGCACGCAGCGCGGCCGGAGTCTGCTCGATGTCGTCGATAAATTTCTTTCGCCGTTCCGCGTCCGGCGGACCGTCGAAGGTAAATTTTCCGATGGGATAACGTGGGTCGCTCATGGTTCCTCCACTAACACAAAACAGGAAACTCGAAAAACTCCCGAAATGCAACGGGAATGAGAGGCATGAGAGAGGATTTAAAGACAGATGGTGTCTAAATTTGTGCAGGCTGGTGTAACCAGTGAATCGAGAAACTGGCAACTGTGAACCGGAAACTGAGAACCGGTCTTACTTCACCAGCGCCAGAATGCGCACCGGCGCCGCCGACCCGCCTGTGACCTTCATCGGAGCCACCATGGCGATGGCGCCACTTTCAGGCATGCGATCCAGATTGGCCACGTTGGTAAGGACGTAGAGTCCGTGCGCCGAAGTGTACTGATTTACCGCGAGATTCTTCGCCGAACCGTGATGCAGGCTGGGTGTGTCAATGCCGAGGCCGAGAGCATTCCTTCCTTCAGCCAGAAAGTGCGCTGCATCTTCGGAGTATCCGGGAAAGTGCATGACGCCCTTGGCATCGGCGTTGCGGTAACTCTTGGCGGAGTGCCAGCGCGAGTCCCATCCCGTGCGCGCCATCACCACCGCGCCCAGGGGAATCTGTCCGTTGGCCTGTTCCCAGCGCGCGATGTCTTCCACCGAGATTTCGTAATCCGGATTGCTCCTGGCGCCGGCGCTGGCATCAAGCACCACCACCGGTGCGATCAAGCGGCCGGCTGGAATCTGATCCACTGTCCACATGCCTCGCACCAGACGCGCCGGGGCATCCATGCGGGTTGCGAATTGTTCCGAGGAAGATGCCGGTTCGGAGGATCCGGAGTTCTCGGCCATGGCGACGTTTTGCAGTCCGAAGGCGGATCTCTCCGACGACTGCGAAGCGGGCGTGGGTAACGAATGCGTGAGATCGACAACCTCGCGGAAGCCGCCGGGCTGCGTCAGTTGCGAGGTCTCGGGCCGGTGCTGCGCGAACAAGAACAGCGCCAGCGCCAGCACATAACCGATTACAAACGTCTGAATCTTCATTTACTTCGAATCGTCTTTCGCCGCTCTCGGGTTCGTCCCAGAAAAATTCCGGAAAACCCAACCTAAGCAGTGAGATGCAAGCATCATTTACCTAAGATGCACTATAATTTTCCGCCTGCCAGGTAACCTCGGGCAAGGTCCGTAAGTACATGACCTACCGGGGTAAAAACCGGAAACTGCCTGAGAACTCAGGAGAGCCAGTAAGCCGCCAGCGCCGCCACGGCGGTGCTGAGGAAGTTAACGGAATCGTTATTGAGCACTCCCCGCCGTTCCAGCCATGCTCCCAGGAGGCTGTCCGCAACCGTGCCCAGGATAGCTGCGCCGAGTGAAATCACCAGCCAGGGGCGGGGAAGCAGTCCGCTGAAAACACAGACCGAGCTTACTATCATGGCTGCGGCAATGCCGGCCAAGGTTCCGGTCAGGCTGACCGCGCCATTGGTTCCCGCAGGAACAGATGCCCAGGTAGTGATTAGCCGCGCTTTCTCGCCGAAAGCCTGACCCACCTCGCTGGAAACCGTGTCGGCGGCCGCCTCGGAAAGCGCCGCCGTCAACCCCAGCAGCAGCACGCTCTGGCCAGATCTAAAGGCATGAAGGGCCGCGCAAAACGTTGCCACGCCTAGGTTGGCAAAAACCTGAGACGCCTTTCGACCCTCCCGCTTTTCCGCCGTCCCCAACCTCAGTTTGCGTTGATAGCCAAGCCGGGTCGTGATCCAGGCCAGCCCAAAGACCGTGATCAGCGCCGCAAATGCGCCCGACCCGCCGCCCAGGTAGAGGACGAAGCAACTGACGGCTCCTGCCAACGCGCCCGAAGTGGTCACGCCATGCATCCGGCGGGCCAGGGCGGCAAACAAAAGAGTCAGCAACCCGCCGATGGCCCACCGGGGTCCGATACCGTCCAGGCCACTGAGTCGCGCCAGACTGTAGACATCCGCCACCATAAGGTCCGCAGCTACCTTTCGCAACGGTGCAGGGCGAGGTAAGCCTGCCCACAAGATATAGTGCTTTCCTACAAGCCGTCCCATCCATAGTGCTTGCTGCTTAGGGTTCCCATTACCACCTACGTCGCATCAAAGTCCCTGCGTAGATTAAACTTCAATACGCTGGCGCGGGTCTCGCGCCTTTTTGCTTACGGGGTGAACTATGGCGGCCTCCGTCTGGTCGGGATATCTGACTTTTGGCTTGATCTCCATGCCGGTGCGTCTTTTCTCCGGCGCGCGCAGTAGCGGGATCTCCTTCAACATGTTGCACCGCGATGACCTGCAGCGGGTCAAGCAACAATATTACTGTCCCGCCGACAATCGCGTGGTGGAGCGCAGTGAAATCGTAAAAGGCTACGAATTCCGCAAGGGTGAATACGTGGTGATCGAGCCCGAAGAGATCAAGAAGATCGAGCCCCAGACCGCCAAGACCATGGAGATTCTGGAGTTCGTGAAGTCCAGCGACGTGGACCCGGTCTTCTTCGAGTCTTCGTATTACATGATGCCGGAGGAAGCCGGGCGCAGGCCGTATGCCCTGTTGACCAAGGCGCTCGAAGAAAGTGAATACGTCGCCATCGCCAAGCTGACCATGCACAATCGCGAGTACACAGTGTTTCTGCGGCCGCACGAAGGCGGCCTGATGCTCCACACCATGTACTACGCCGAAGAAGTCCGCTCGGTGGAAGATTTCGGCGCCCCCGACGTCGAACTCAAAGAGGCCGAAGTTAAAGTCGCTCACCAGTTGATCGAAGCCCTGGCTGCAGAATGGGACCCGGAAAAGTACCACGACACTTTCCAGGACAATTTGAAGAAACTGATCGAGACCAAGCTGGAAGGCGGAACCGTCGCCGAAGTCGAAAAGCCGAAAAAACTTGCCCCGGTCGTGGACCTGATGGCCGCGCTCAAACAAAGCCTGGCGGATATGGAAGGAAAGAAGAAGCCCGCGGCGCCGGCGCAGGAAGCGGCTTCGGGGAAAAAATCCCGCGGGCGCGGTTGAGCTCTCAACCGCAGCCTTGGAATGGGTATTCCCGAAGCGCGCGGTTTCCCCCGGTTAAGTCTTGGCAGTCGCGTTGGATTCAGCCGCCGGCTCTCGGAACGGGCCACAACCGCCACGCATGCCTCGGCGGAACTTGTCGCGTTCTTCCGGGGTCAAATGTTGCCAACGTTCCGCCATTCTCCGTCGCCAGTGCATGCGGTAGCCAGGCCGGCCGCGGAACCCGCCAAAAAGCACCTTGCTGAGAATGAACAGGCCCAGGGCTTGCCAGAAAGTAATCAAGCGCCACCCAAAAAGCGGAGGCATCAGCCAGTTCCACAGGCTCATCACGATCAGGCCAAATACACCGCAGGCGACCACCGCGAACAGAGCAAATTTCAGTCCTCTTACAATCCAGTGCCTTCTCATTTTTCTCGTCCTCACCTTTTCGTAAACTCGTCGTAGATGGCTTGCAAACGCTGGCGCAGATGAAGCACAGCGTAGTGTTTACGCGAGAGCAGTGTGTTCACGCTGAGCCCAGTTTCAGCCGCAAGCTGCTTAAAGCTGAGACCCTCCAGTTCGTGGGCGACGAATACTTCGCGCTGCTCTTCCGGCAACTCCTCCAAAGCCTCATCAAGCTCGTCCAGCAGCAGGCTCCGAGCGTAAGCTGCCTCGGGGCCGGACTCTGGCGCGGGGAGCAGGTCTTGCAACGTAAGTACATCGCTATCTTCTTCCCCGACTGCTATGGGGTCATGGGTCGAAATCCCCGGCTTTTTCTTGCGGAAGAGATCCGTGATGCGATTCCGCGCCACCCGGAACAACCAGGCGCCCACCTGCTCGATCGGCTTCATCCGCCGGTAGGCTTCCACCAGTTCGTAGAACACCTCCTGCAGAATGTCCTCCGCATCGCTTTGGTCGGGCACACGTCGGCGGATGAAAGCGCGAAGCTGGCTCTGCTCCCGTTCGACGGCTTCGGTGATTTGTCGGTCTTGCTCGCCGGCCATCGACTCTATCTTTATCCCGAGCGTTTCCTGCATCTACCTTAGTAGACGAATTCGAAGCGCAAATATTTTAGAGAAAATGAAATGAGTGGTGAGGTGTACCAAGGGTGGCGCTCCCGGCGGCTCCCATTTAGAATGAATGATTCTCCAGGATCTTCGTGAGTTCATGCACTCTCCTGCAGGCGTAGGGAATAATCTTCGGCGTTGGGCTCGGGTGCTGGGCATTCTGGCTCTGGCTCTGATCGGCGTCAGTTGTGGCGACCAATTCCGTCCCGTGGCGGTTCCCGTCACTCCGCCGCCGCCCAATCCGCAGAGCTTTCACTTCGTTCTGGTGCTTAGCGACAATGGCTTGAATGATCCCGGCGCCAGCAGCGAACTGGATGTTTCCGGCGACACCAACATCGGCGTGGCCCAGCTCGGACTGGGTCCTGCGCATGCTGCCATTGCACCCAGCGGCAGCAGGGTATACATCGCCAACAGCCTGGAGGATTCGGTCTCTTCCTACGCGCCGTCGAATGCACGGTCGGTGACCACTACGTCGCTGCCCGTAGGGTCGAATCCTGTATTTGTACACAGCACCGAAACCGCCACCATGTATGTCGCCAACTTCGGACTCGACACCGTGGCGGCGATCACGACCACCAATAACTTCGTGGCCAATCTGATTCCCGTCGGCCATCATCCTGTGGCGTTGGCAGAGACTCCGGACCAGAAGAAGCTGTACGCCGTCAACCAGGGCAGTGGCAATGTGAGCAGCATCAGCATTGTGGACCAGACCGTAACCCAGACCATCGCAACCGGAACCTCCCCGGTGTGGGCGGCGGCGCGCTCCGACAGTGCCAGAGTGTATGTGCTCGACTCGGGTACCGGGACAGTTTTCGCCATCGACACCCTGGCCGACCAGATCGTCGGAACCGCCTCCGTGGGCGCGGGCGCGAATTTCATGACCTACGATGGCAAACTGAATCGCCTCTACGTCACCAACCCCGTCGCCAATACGTTGACCGCTCTGGATATCTCGAAGGATCCGCCCACCGTCTTGTTCGCGTTGCCGGTAGCGGCCAGCCCGATCACTGCGGCCGCCCTGCCGGATGGCACCCGGGTTTACGTGGCCAGTGTGGTGTCGAGTGGCGGCACTGCGATTTCGCAGGCCACGGTAGTGAATGCCTCGGACGGGAGCGTTCGAACTGTGATCCCTCTAAATTCGGTTCCAGCGAATTGCAGTACGGCGCGGTTCGAACTGTTCATCGCCGCTTCCGGCGACAGTTCGAAGGTTTACGTGGGCAACTGTGATGCCGGAAGCACCAGCATCATCCGCACCTCGGATGAGCAAAAGCTGCTGGATATGCCCGCTCCGCTAAGCACGGTCAAAGCACCCAACGGGGGAACTCCGCCGCCGCAAAACCCAGTGTTCGTTCTGGCAGGACCGTAGAGTGGACGTCGGACCTCAGGCGTCGGACGTCGAACCTCAGGCTGTGACCTCGGGCGTCAGGCGTCGGATCTCGGGCGTCGTTCGAGTTGTTAGAGCTGTCATCCCTCCGCTTGCCCCCACCGCGCAAACCGCGGCTCGGGACGGCGCTCGGGATGACAATTGAATGAATGGGTGCTTGTCACAACAGGGAGCTCAAGGTCTGAGGTCTGAGGTCTGAGATCTGACGTCTGAGGTCCCGACGCCTGACGTCCGACGCCCGCCTTTACTCGCCGGCTGCCATCGCAGTTCGCAGGACGTTGTAGCGCAGCGCGATGTTCATGAACACGCTGCCGCTGGCGGTTTCGAAGCAGATCACCAGGGCTTCGGTATCCTCAGTGCTCTGGGGGCCGTGGTCGGAGACATGCAAGACCGGGGGATGCACGCGGAAATGAAAGCCTTGGTCGTTAAGGACGGAGATTGCATTTCCCGTGACTTGATTGGCCAGTTCGCAAACCGCCTCCCGCACCAGATCATCGGACTCGGGCAGTTCGGCGCCGGCAAAATGGCTGGCTACGCGCACTGCGGTCTCCGGATCGAGATCGAAGACGATTCTGCCCTCGATGTCGCCGGTGAGCGCGACCAGCGCGGCTATCCCTTTGCGCCGGTAGGCTTCCTGCTCCATGCTGAGGTTCCCAATCGACATGGGAGACTGCAGGCCCTGGGCCAGGACGGCGTCCGCCGCGTTGATGAACGGCTGGATCAACTCCATCTTCATTGTTAGACTCCCGCGCCGGCGGCGTTGGCCACGGCTCCGTCCTCGCCCAGCACGTACTTGATCACTTCATACAGAACTTCCGGCTTGACCGGCTTCTGCACAAAGTGACGCGCGCCACGCTGCAGCGCCGCCACGATGTTTTCCTGATAGCCCACGGAAGACACCATGACGATGCGCGCCTCGGGATGCTGGCCCACAATCTTCTCCGCCGCCTCGATCCCTTCCATCTGCGGCATGGTGATGTCCATGAGCACGATGTCGGGATTGGTGCGTTCGTATTCGGTGATAGCGGTCATGCCGTCACCGGCTTCGCCCGCCACCTGGCCGCCGAATGTTTCGACAATGCGGGCCAGGTTCTTGCGGGCGAAGACGGAATCGTCCACCACCAGGTAGCGGACGGGTTGACCGTCCTTGCTTCGTTTCAAAGATGCAAAGTGCTCCATAGCTCCTCCTGCTGTGCTGCAAAATCGTTCGAACGTTACTTCATCCCGGATCACACCGCCGGCTCAGCCCAACTCTACTAACTGAACCAGCAGCCAACCATCAATCTCGTCCTGCGCCTGCTCCTTTGCTGCTTTCGCCGGACTCTCCGGCAGAAGTACTCCTGCGATCCGGCGCGCACTGTGCGAGCAATGTATTCGCCAGAACATCCAACCCGACTACCCGAAGTGCGAAACCGCGATCAATGGCAGCTTTGGGCATGCCATACACCACGCAGGACTCCTCGTTCTGAGCGATGGTCATTCCGCCAGCGCCTTTGACCACACCCAAACCCAGCGCGCCATCCTCACCCATTCCGGTCATCAGAACGCCCACGCCCTTGGGCCCAAATTCCTCAGCCAGGCTCTTGAACAGAACGTCGGCCGACGGGCGGTGCCCGTTGACCCGAGGCTCATCGCTCAACACGGCCACATCTCCCAGGGGCAAGCGCTTAACCTTGAGGTGCCGGCTGCCCGGGCAGATGAGCGCCCGACCCGCCAGCAGGACATCCCCCGACTGCGCCTCCTTGACCCGGATGGCACAGATTTCGTCCAGCCGCCGGGCAAACATTTCCGTGAAACCTTCCGGCATGTGTTGCACCACCAGAATGGTCCCGGGAAAATCTACCGGTAACTGTGAGAATACATACTGCAGGGCCTGGGGGCCTCCGGTTGAAACACCGATGGCGATGACTTTGGTCGGAGTCCTTTTGGTGTCGAGGGACGCCTTTTGCGACGTCCGGGGAGCCTCCCCGATCGGCCTGACCCTTACTCCTCGGCTTTGCGCGGCGGCTTTGATCTTGCCGATGAGTTCCTCCGCGATCTGCGGCATGCGGGCGGACACATCAGTGGGCTTGGCGACGAAATCAAAGGCCCCCAGGGACAACGCCTGCAGCGTCACCGAAGCCCCCTGCGTGCTGTGGGAACTCACCACAATCACCGGAAGGCGGTGGCGGCGCATGATTTCCTTCAGCATGTCGATCCCGCCCATGCCGGGCATCTCCAGGTCAAGGGTGACGACTTGGGGCTTCAGTTCCGCGATTTTCTTGAGACCGAAGTTTCCGTCCATCGCGGTGCCCACAACTTCAATCGAGCTGTCGGTCTGTAGAATCTGCGGAATCAACTTCCGCATGAGCGCGGAATCGTCCACCACCAGCACACGGACCAGGCTCATGGACGCACCTCCGCCGGACCCTCAGTCAGATTCTTCCGGTCGGCATGCGAGAGCAGGATTCCGGAGACCACGCCCTCTGCCTGTTGCGGCCGATGTTTGCTGTGACGTTCCACAATCGCAGGCAGATTGACGATGAGCACTACCCGGCCATCGCCCAATATGGAAGCTCCGCTGACCAGATCGGTAGCCACGGTCTGGTCGTCGAGCGCTTTGATCACCAGCTCTTCTTCTCCGTCCAGGCTGCCCACGATGAGTCCGAGCTTGCGATCTCCCATGGAAATTACCAGCACGAAAATCTTTGCGGACGCCGCGGTGCCGGCGCCGGGCGCGCGTCCCAGACGGACCAGGGGCAGGACCCGGTCGCGCAACTGCAAAACTTCGTAGTTGTGCACCTGATGCACGTCGGATTCTCTGGCCCGCGCAATTTCCGCTACTGCGTTCAGCGGGACGGCGTAGAGCCGCTGCTCCACCCGGAACAGCAGGGCCTTGATGATGGCCAGGGTCAGCGGCAACTTCAGGCGGAAGGTCGTGCTGTGTCCAACCCGGGTTTCAATGTCCACCGAACCCTTCAGGCGGTGTAACACGGTCTGTACCACATCCAGGCCCACGCCTCGCCCGGAGACCTCGGTGATCTCTTCCGCCGTGCTGAATCCTGGGGTGAACACCAGCGCGAGAATGTCAGATTCGCTCAACCGCTCGGCTTCTTCCGCTGCGATCAGCCCCTTCTCCACCGCCTTGGACTTGACCACTTGAGCATCGATGCCGCGACCGTCGTCGCTGATCTCCACGATCACCTGATTGCCATGGTGATACGACGTGAGACGAATGGTGCCGCGAGCGGGCTTTCCGGCGCGGACACGCTCCTCGGCGCTCTCAATGCCATGGCTGACCGCGTTGCGAACCAGGTGAGTCAGAGGCTCGGCAATTACATCCAGAAGACTCTTGTCCAAATCCGTATCCTGGCCGCTCATGACCAGATCAACGTCCTTGCCGCATTGCTTGGCTACGTCGCGCACCATCCGGGGAAAGCGTCGAAAGAGCTGTTCCACCGGAACCATGCGGATTTTCATTACCGACCGCTGCAAATCGCTCAGTACCCGGGACTGAAACGCCATGGCATCAGTGAAGCGGCCGCGCAAGGCCTCCTTGGGAACGTGGCGGGCAAATTCGGTGAACGCCTGCTGCAGCATGGACCGCCCGATAATCAGTTCGCCCACCAGGTTGAGCACGTTGTCGATGCGCTCGGCATCCACTCGCAAAATGTTTTCCGCAAGGGCTGGAGCATGAGCCGCCTTCGTGGCACCTCCATGTTCCTCCCCGGATTCCGCAGCGTTGGCATGGCTAGGCTGGACCGTGGCTCTATCCTCCGCCGGCTCGGCCACGACGGTCTTCCGGGTCTTCGGAGCCGCGGCCCTGATCAGCTCCACGCTGACTTCGGAGATCACTGATGGGATGCGGCATTTTGCGGCCAACTGCTCTGCCGATTTTTCGCTGGCCAGCAGCAAGTCCAACCGTTTGGTGCTCTCCGCCGAGCCCGCTTCCGGGCGTGCCCCCAGGATCTCCGCCGAAGTCTTCAATGCATTCAGAACCAGTTGCCGGGCGGCGATCGGCATGACGCATTGGCGATCGATGCTGGCCGTGACCTGATACACATTCTTGCCCCCGGACAAGACATTCTGGATGGCCAGTTTCTCGTACTCGGTCCAGGCCACAGGGCCGGCGGCAACCGCGGCAGCTTTTTTCGAGACCTTTTTCGATCCCGTCTTCATTCCGGCTTTGGTTCCGGTTTTGGTTTTGGGTTTGGTTTTGGGTTGCCGCGAGATTTCGCGAATCATTTTTCCCAGGGGCGCGGCCGAGGGCAGTTTGCCCTTGCGGCGATAGGCGGCCAGCATGGAACCGAAGGTGTCTGCGGCGGCGAAGGCCACCTCCGCCAGGCTGCCGTGCGAAGAAGCGGCCTCCAGAGCCAAAGCATCTTCTAACTCGTGCGCCGCATTGCTTAACTCGCGAAAACCGCAGGCCGCAGCGTCCCCTTTCAACGTGTGCACGATACGCCGGATGCCGCGCACCAGTTCAGCATCGGCGGGACGCTTTTCCAGCTTCAGCGCCTCCTCGTTCAGCGACTGCAGCAGTTCCTGGGCAGTCTCGAAGAAGAGCTCCCGCATTTCCGCGCCGCGCTCATCGGAGAACTGGGTCATCCCGCCACCTCCACCTTCTGGTAGGCGGTGCCGCTGTTGCGGTGGACCATGACGAACTTGTCGGTCAGCGCCAGCAGGCTCTCGGCATGTCCCACGAACAGATAGCTATGGAGGTTGAGGCAGCGTGCGAATTTTTCCAGCAACCGCTTCTGTTCGGCCTCGTCGAAATACATCATCACGTTGCGGCAGAAGATCACGTCATTGCGCTGCGGCAGGTATTCCGTCTTCAGATTGTGAAAATCGAAATGGACCACTTCCTTGAGCGCCTTCTTTATCGCGTAGCGCTCTCCCGTTTTGTCAAAGTAGCGGAGCCGGTAGCTGTAGTCCACGCCCGCCATTTGAGCCTCGGAATAAATGCCTTCCTGGGCCGCCCGCAAGACCGAGTAGCTGATGTCGCTGGCGATAATCTCGACCTTCCAGGGTGGAGGGATCAGTGGCCGGGGTGAGGGCAGGCCCCCCGGTAGGGGATTGCGCAAATAGAAATAAGCCAGGCTGTCGGCCACCAGCATGGCCAGGGTATAAGGCTCTTGTCCGGTGGAGCAGCCCGCGCTCCAGATGCGCAAGGAGTAGTCGCGCTGCGCCTGTTTGTGGCGAATGAGTTCGTCGAGGACGTGCTTGTGGAACAGATCCAGTTGGGCCTTGTTGCGGAAGAAGCTGGTCTCGTTGACGGTCAGGTTTTCCAGCAGCCTGGCCAACTCATCTTTTCCTTCCTTGCTGATCAGCAGGCGATAGTAGCTGTAGAAAGAGTCGAGATGGCATTCTTTCAGCCGCCGTTGCAGGCGGTCCTGAAGGAAATGGGTGCGGCGCTCGTCGAAGTGCATGCCGCACTCCTGGTACACGAGCACCTGCAGAAGCTTCAGTTCAGCCTCGGTAAGCTGCGCGGGTACGCTGGATGTGCCCATGAGTTCCAGTCTGTCCTTGTTCCTTGGCCGAGGACCGTTACTTGGCTGCGGCGGCGCTGCGCGCCTCGCCGTTGCTTCGTTCCGCTTCCTCTTTTCGTGCGCCGCCGTTCTCCAGCAGCTTGGTCATGTCCAGCAGCACGATCAGCCGCCCGTGATATTTTCCCAACCCGGTAACGCAATTGAGCCCGCCGTCTTGCATGACTGACGGAGAGGCCTCGACGTCCGCAGCCGGAATCTTGATCACTTCGGATGCGGAGTCGACAATCAATCCCGAAAGCCGGCCGCCGTGTTCCACCACCAGAATGCGGTTGCGCCGGTTCAGTGCTTTCTTGGCTTCTCCAAAACGCTTGCGTAGGTCAATGACCGAGACGATCTTCCCCCGGAGATTGATGACCCCTTCCATGTAGTCCGGAGCGTCGGGCACCGCGGTGATCTCGGGCACGCGCACGATCTCGTGCAACGACGTGATGGGGACGCCGTAGGTTTCGCGCCCCACCTGGAACCCGACAATGTGCAATTCCTGATTCATTCAAATCTGATTCATCTAAACCTGATTCATGCCACTCTCTGCAACTCAGGCCCGGGCGCCGGCGGCAGCGCGTCGGGCGCTGGCCGCTGCCTGCTCTTCGTAACGCGTGGGAACACGCTCCTGCTGTTGCTCCAGGGCGAAACGGTGCATGGCATCGAGCAACTCGCGGGACATCTTCGACATTTGCTCGGCTGAGGCCGCCAGTTCGGTCGAACCCGAAGTGGTCTGCTGCACCAGTTCGCGCATGCGCTCCATGGCTTTGACCACCGCCTGCGCACCCGAAGCCTGCTCCTCGACCGCGGAGTTGATCTCGTGCGTGATTTCGTTCAAACGGGTGGTGGCGCGGGCGATCTGCGACGAACCATGCGACTGCTCGTTGGTGGCGGCGCCAATCTCCTGCGCGAACTTGTAGACTTCCGTCACTACGTTGGAGATCTTGCGCAGGGCGCCATTCAGTTCCTGGCCTAACCCGAGACCGTCGTTCACGATGCCGGTGCTGCGGTCCATGTTCTCGACTGCCTTGCGGGCTTCTTTCTGGATGCTCTGGATCAGTTCGGAAATTTCCTTGGTGGACTGTGCGGACTTTTCCGCCAGCTTCCGAACTTCGTCGGCGACCACGGCGAAACCCAAACCATGCTCGCCGGCGCGCGCCGCTTCGATGGCCGCATTCAGCGCCAGCAGGTTGGTTTGTTCCGCCAGGTCATCGATCACCTCGATGATTTTGCCGATGTCGTCGGCCCGCTGTCCCAGCACGTCGATGATTTCCCCGGAAGAACGAATCGTGGTGTTGATCTTGTTTAAGCCATCCGTGGCTTTTTCCATGGTGGCGATGCCGCTATGCACCTCTTCCCGCGACCGGTTGGAGATATCGAGCAGGACTTTCGCGGTGTCGGCCACGCGCTGAATGGAGGCGACCATCTGGTCGATGGAAGCCGAGGTCTCACTTACGCTCGAAGCCTGAGTCTGCGTGTTCTTCACCATGTTCTGTACGTTGACGCTCATCTCGTGCATGGTGCTGGTCACTTCGTCGATGGCGGAAGCGGTCTGCAGACTGACCTTGGCCGAATCGTCGGAAGCGCCTGCCACCTGGCTGGAAGCACTGGCCACCTGGGAAGCGGCGTCACGCACGTTGCGCACCAGGTTTCTCAAGCCGTCCACCATGCGCACGAAGGCGTTGCCCAGGGTGTCATCTTTGGAGCGGGGCTTCACTTCTACGGAAAGATTCCCACCGGCAATGGCTTCAGAGACCGACGCCATCTCCTTCAGGTATTCAACCATTCCACTGAAGGTACGACCCAATTCGCCGATCTCATCCTTGCGCTGGATGTCGATTTGGTGATCCAAGTCACCGGCCGTTCCGATCTGGGCAGTTATGTTCATCAGACCGGTAAGCGGTTCGGTGATGGATTTCGCGGTGCGGAAGGCAATGCCCCAACCCACGATCAGCGTCGCCAGCGTGCTCAGCAGAGAGATTCCGACCGTCCAGTTGCTGGTAGACTCGTCACCTTTACGCCGGTCTTCGAGCACGCGCTTGCTTTCCCGGTCGGCCAGGTCGAGATATTCGGTCGAGGTCTTTACCCAGCTGGCAGCATCTTTTTGCAGGTAGAAGATTTGCAGTTCCGCTACGGTAGAGTTCCCCTGATCCACTTCTTTCCGCTTTTGCATCAGCGGCTCAGCGAAATCCCGGGCCCAGTTTTGTTCGGTCTGCTGAACTTTCTCCAGGGCGTTGCGCTGTTCCACCGAGGTGGAAAGACTGGTCGCGATCTCCATCCGCTCCGAAAAGGTGCGGATACCCTCATTCACATGGTCGGCTTCGCGGCTGTCCCCACTGAGCAGGAAGTTGGTGAGATAGAGGCGGTTCTGCATCATCTGAAATCTGATCCTGTCGGTGGCATCCGCGAGTTCCAGGGCCTGGGAGGCGGCGGCCTTGGCGGAGTGTTCGCGGTGCACGGACCACAGGTTGATAAGAAACAGCACCACGACCATTGCAAGCACGGCCCCGAAGCTTACGTAAAGTTTCTTGCTGATCGTCATGCTGCTCCTCCGCTCTCTGCCACTGCGCTCCCTCGGCGCGGGTTAGACTGCTCCAATTTCCGTCTAGTTCTGAGGCTGAAACTTGAATTCCACGATGCCGGTGCTTTCCGCAGCCGCGGGTTCGAATTTCCACTGCCTCACGGCATCCATGGCGGCATTGACCAGTAACGGGTGTCCACCCATCGCCTTCGAACTCTTGACTGTGCCATTGGGCGCTACAACTACGGCCAACTTCACCGTGCCCGCAATGCTCATGCGGCGCGCAATGTCGGGATAGACGGGTGCTACCTTGGTCTTGGCCTTCCGCGTCAACTCTTCTGTCTTTTCTTCCTGCGCCACCGCCGGCACCGGAGAAAGCAATGACGCTCCCGCCCTCGCCGCCAACACCCCTAAGATCACACTCACTACCCAACGTCGCATGTTCGCCCTCCGCACAAGTCTCTCCTAGGCAAGGGGGATCCCCCGCGGGGACAAGAGCAATGCCGATGCCAGCCTTGCGGTGATTCCCAAAAGAGGAAGTCCGTATGACGTAAGTCGTTTATTTTGAATGCCATTCCTCAACAGCAGACCTCGGGCTGAATTCCCGACGCAAGCTAAGAATCGTCTCATCAACCGGTACTTGTCTCTGTTTGAGACAATGGTCGGCGCTTCCCAGGCAGCGTGTCACAACTCGGCACCCGACCCCTTATTCGCTTGACTCAAATTGAGATTGCAGGCTAATTTGCTTGTATATCAACTACTTGTAAATCTTACCCCGGGTGGGCGGTGACACTCTGACCATGTCAGCCGGAGATGCAACCGTAGTACAAGGCAGCAATCCGAGATTGGACGACGCTTTTCAAAAGCTCCTGCTCAGATTCTCTGCTGCCGCCGCCCAGGGAATCTCGTCCCACGCATTGATCCGTTTGTTTTGCCAGGCTACGCGTGAGTTCTTTCAGGTGGATGGCGCATATTTCTGGCAGCGGGTTTCCTCGGACGAACTGGTCGGAGCCGAGGCTGATGGTTTGATGGCCGATCGTTTCACCGGCACCCGGCTCAAGGCCAGCCAGAGTGCCGTCGCCATTGAAGCCTTCCGCTCGCGGAGGACCGTTTGCAAGAACCGCCTGGATCCTGCACGGTACCCGATGGCGTCCGAATTCAGGGCCGTTTCGATCATGGCTGCGCCTCTCCTGGTCGGAAATGAGGCTATCGGCGCGGCAGCGTTTCTGCACACCAGGGATCCGGATTTTTTCAACGAAGATATGGCAGCCAAGGCCACCATTCTGGCCGGACAGCTGGGCAGCCTGCTGGAAGCAAGCCGCCTCACACAGGTTTCCAGGGAGGAGCATCGGCGCGCCGAGATTCTGGCGGAGGTAGCGCAGACTTTGCGCTCCGCGCCGGAATCGATGGCAGTGATCGAGGCCGTCGCCGACCGGTTGCGGGTTCTTTTGCGCACTCGCCTGGTTTGCATTCTGCTGCGGGAAGGAGCTGCATACAGCCTGCGCGCAGTCGCGGCCGAGTCTCCTCAATTGGCCGCTTCGGTGCGTGGCCGGCACGATCGCCGGGGGATGCAGTTTGCCGCGGATCTAGCCACCCGGGCGATGGCAGCAGGCGAACCGATCGCAGTCGCCATCGACCCCGCCACCCACGCGATGGGCGACCTGGTCCCTCCCGGGATGCTGATTGCCGCGCCCTTCCGCACCTCCGTTACCCAGGGTGCAATCCTGGTTTACCCGCGCTCCGAGGGCGTCTTCAGCGCGGAGGAGAAGTCACTGATTTCCGTGGTGACCGGGTTCGGCGCGGTGGCCATCGCCAACGCGGAGCTTTGCAACACCGCTCGCGCGCAGGCTCACGAACTCCACCAACTGCTCGACATCTCGGCCGAACTCGGCTCCATCGGGCAGTTGGACGAGTTTCTGCAGCGCTTTGCATTGCGCGCCGCCGATTTCCTGGGCTTCGGGCGTGGCTTCATTGGACTGCTGGAAAACGGGATCTTTCGCGTGCAGTGGGGCGCGGAAAACGGTCAGCCCAAGCGGGCCGATTTTGCCTTTCCCGCCGGACCCGCCAGCCACACCCTGCTCAACAAGCAGGTGTTCTGGTCCGACGACCCCGGCAAACTGCCCGGCGCGAACACGGAGCTGCTGGCCAAGTTCAACGTGCGGCAACTGTTGACCGTCCCGCTGCTCGATACTGGCGGCGAAGTCCTGGGAATGTTCGGCGTGGTCGACCGGCTGGACGGGGCAGGAATCTCGCAGGAGGACATTCGCCGCGCCCGCGCTTTGTCGGCGCAAGTTGCGGTCGCGCTCGATGTAACCCGAAACCTTCACCAATCCGAGCAGCACCGCCGCCGCGCCGAGTCATTGATGGGGCTGGCCCTGGAACTGAACTCCCACCTGAGGCTCCCCGAGTTCGCCAGGAGTTTTGTCAGCCGCGCCGCAAGCATTATGGGCGCGCAGCAGGCCGCGCTCGCGGTAAAGCAGGAAGCCGGTATGGAGACCCTGGTACTGCAAGCTGGGGACGGGCAGGAAATTCAGGAGCGCTCCCTGCTGCGGCGCTTCAGCTATGCCATCGAGGACGCGTTAACGCAGCATCAGGAAGCGATCGTCTCCTCCACCGTGGCCGAAATCATAGGCCCGGCGCTCGCCTCCGAACTGGGGGAAAACGATTTCACTCTGGTGCGTCTGCTGGGAGCATCCGGCGAACTGGTAGGCGTGCTGTGCCTCGGTGGTCGCGGACAAGCTTTAACTGTCGACGAGGAACAGGTGCTGCACGCCATAGCCGGGCACGCCGCCGTGGCCCTGGAAAATGCCCGCCTGTTCACTCGCATGGATCAGGCCAACCGGCACTGGATCGAGATCTTTGACGCCATCAGCGATTTCATCGTGGCCCACGACGAAGCCGGCAACGTCTTGCGCGTCAACCGTTCGTTGGCAGACTTCATCGGAGTGGAACCGCAGGGCCTCATCGGCGTCAATATGTCCGCTCTGCTGGCTTTAGGCGACGCCCCTCCAATACGCTCCTGCCCGTTCTGCCGCAGCAAGAGCGAAGGAGACGACGAGTACGTTCATCCCGTCCTGGAGCGTACCTACCTGGTTTCCACTTCGCGGGTACACGGCGCCAGCAGCGAGGGCATGCAGACGATTCACGTACTCAAGGACATCAGTGACCGCCGGGAGGTGGAACAGCGCTACCGGGAACTGTTCGACAACATCCAGGAGGGTCTGTTCTTCTCCACGCCCGACGGCCGGTTTATCGAGGTAAATGACGCCTTGGTCCGCATGCTCGGCTACCGCAGCCGGGAAGAACTGCTGCAGGCTGACGTTCGCACCCAGGTTTATTTCGCGGAGGAACGATACCAGGAACTTGCCGGTCAGATGCAGGAACACGGCGTGGTCAGAAATCATGAGGAGACGCTGCGCCGTCGCGACGGATCCGCGGTTTACGTCCTCATTAACGCCTTCGCGGTGCAGGACAACCAGGGCCGGGTGGCGCAGTATCGCGGCCTGATGCTCGATATCAGCGGACTGAAAAATTTTCAGTCGGAATTGCAGCGCGAACGCGACTTCTCCGGAAAGATCCTGAACAACACCCAGAGCCTGATTCTGGTGGCGGACACGGCGGGCCTCATCAGCTACGCCAACCGGCGCTGGCACGACATGGGTTACGAGCAGAAACAATTGCTGGGGCGGCCCCTGGAAGACCTGGTGCCGCCGAACCGGCGTACCACTCTCAGCGAGGCTCTGGCCGCCACTCTGGCTGGACGCCAGGTGGACAATCTGGAGCTGCAGATCCTGCGCGGGGACGGAAGGATCGGTCACTTTTCCGTCAACCTGAGTCCCATGCGCGATGAGCAGTCTCACGTGATCAGCCTGGTGGTGGTGATGACCGACGTCACCGACGCCGCCAGCCTGCAATCCAAACTGATGCACGCGGAGAAGATGGCCGCAGTCGGACAGCTGGTTTCCGGCGTTGCCCACGAGGTCAACAATCCGCTCACCGCCATCCTCGGTTTTGCCGACCTCTTGATGGAAAACACCGAGGTTCCGGAGAGCGCGCGCAAGGACTTGCGGGTCATCCTGCAGGAAGCGCAGCGCACCAAGCAGATTGTGCAGAACCTGCTGAGCTTTGCCCGGCAAATGCCGCCCCAGAGAAAGCCGCTGCAGCTCAATCCGATCCTGCGGCGGACGGTGCAACTGCGCTCTTACGACTTCCAAAGCCATGGCGTGGAAGTCATCGAACGTTTGAGCCAGGAACTACCCAGCGTAATTGGGGATTCGCACCAGTTGCAGCAGGTGTTTCTGAATATCCTGAACAACGCCTATGACGCGGTCAGTGAAATCGGTCGCCCGGCCCGGATTGAGATTGCTACCACCCGCGCCGGCAACTCAGTGGAGATCACCTTTCGCGACAACGGGCCTGGAATCTCGCATCCCGATCGCATCTTCGACCCGTTCTTTACCACCAAGGAGGTGGGTAAGGGGACGGGTTTGGGCTTGAGCATCTGCTACGGCATTGTGCACGAGCACGGCGGCGAGATTCTTTGCCAAAACAACAGCGGCGGGCAGGGCGCGACCTTCGTGGTACGCCTTCCAGCCACGCCAGAAACGGCCTCGGTTGGGGCCGCTGCCGGAGTCAAACCATGATGACCACACAACCTGTTACCAAACCCTTTACTTTGCCGGTGTTGCTCATCGAGGACGAACCCGCCGTGATGGCCTACGTCCGGGCCACGCTGGAGCGTAGCGGCTACTCCGTGGTGTGCAGCGAATCCGGCGCCGATGGCTTGCGGCTGCTGGAGTCGGGAGAGTTCCTCGGCGTAGTTTCCGACATGCGCACCCCGGGGGGCGTGAACGGGGCTGACGTCCACGCCTGGGTGGCGCAGTACCGTCCCGAACTGGCGGATCGCATCGTCTTTATCACCGGCGATATCGCCAATGAAGAAACCGTAGCCACGCTGCGCGAGACCGGCGCTCCCTGCGTCGAGAAACCATTCCGGGTACAGCAGTTCATTTCAGTGGTGGAAAAAACTATGGGGAAAGCACTGTGAGCGACGACTTACGAATCCGCCTCTTGATTGTCGACGATGAGCAGAGCATTCGCCAGCTCTGCATGACGGTGGGTGAAGGCCTCGGGTTCATCTGCATGGAGGCCGACGGCGGAGAGTCGGCCCTGACCCTGCTCGAGGAACAACCCGCGCACATCATTCTTACCGACATGGTCATGCCCAACATGTCCGGGCTCACCTTTCTTGAAAGGGTCAAGAAGATGCTTCCCCGCACCGAAGTCGCGGTCATGACCGGCCACGGATCGGTGGAGACCGCGGTCCAGGCCATGAAGCTCGGCGCCTACGACTACATCAGTAAACCTTTTTCCCCGTTGGAGGAATTGCGTCTTTTCCTGCGCCGTATGGCGGAAAAAGTCCGGCTGGTAGAGGAAAACGAATTTTTGCGCGAGCGCGTGGACACCGAAACCGAGCTGCACGGAATTGTGGGCGCGTCCGCCAAGATCCAGGACGTGCTGCGTATGATCTCGCGGTTGAAGGACACGCACACGCCCGTCCTGATCACCGGTGAAAGCGGAACCGGCAAGGAACTGGTGGCGCGCGCCATCCACTTTCGCGGCTCGTTCGCCAAACGTCCGTTTGTAGCAGTGGATTGTGGATCGCTCGTGCCTACATTGATCGAGAGCGAGCTGTTTGGCTACGAAAGGGGCGCGTTTACCGGAGCGGTGAAGTCGCGCACCGGATTATTTCAGTCGGCCAATGGCGGAACGATCTTTCTCGACGAGATTGGCGAACTGCCTCAGGAGATGCAGGCCAAGCTGCTGCGGGTTCTGCAGGAGAAAGAAGTTCGCCCGGTAGGCAGCAATCAGAAGGTGAAAGTGGATGTGCGCGTGATTGCCGCCACTAACCGCGATCTCGAAGCGGAGTATCGCAACGGCACCTTTCGCAAGGACCTTTATTTCCGCCTGAACGTGGTGACCGTGCGCCTGCCCTCGTTGCGCGAACGACGCTCCGATATCCCGATGCTGGGGCACTGGTTTCTGGAACGCTATGCTCGCGGCAGCTCGATTCAGATCACCACCGCGGCCATGAAATCATTGTTGCAGTACGACTGGCCGGGAAATGTTCGTGAACTGGAAAATTGCATTGAGCGGGCCGTGGCCCTGGGAGACGGCCGCACCATCGACTTCAACGATCTGCCCCCCGCCATCACTTCTGGCGTTGCCGCGATGGATCAGGGACTCGATTCTTCCGGCTTAAGCGCAACCGACCTGGAGGACATTGAACGCACGACAATTCAACGCGTCTTCGAGCAGGTGAAGGGTGATAAGGCACTTGCCGGCAAGATGCTGGGCATCAGCCGCGCTACTCTCTATCGTAAGCTCAAGCGCTACAACATCGGGGCCCGGGAAGCGGTCCCCACCAGCCAGGCGCTCCAGTAGCGCCGACAATCATGGAGGACGGGGTCTCCGCCCGTCTTGCGGTGATCTCTCCAAGACGGGGAGGACGCCCGTCCTCCATTACGCCGGCGCTACTAATCCGTGAGACGATGTTTCATTCTGAGACGAAGGCTTGAGTTTTTCCCATTTTCCTAAAGGTACCGCCTAACAAAGCCCCCAAGTAATCAGCAACTTACGCAACTCACCCTATGCCCTGACTTTGGTGCGGTTCGTGCATCCCTTCCTTCGGATGCGGTCCGGGTGCCCTTGCCATGCTAACCGGCAGGCCCGGGGACCCAG
>WNEZ01000623.1_pt1 | contig 28441 bp, 21 predicted proteins | sample 5400521 | NCBI WGS metagenome assembly WNEZ01 (sample SAMN13153339, study PRJNA577476) | soil metagenome | isolation source: 120 cm saprolite under Douglas fir tree site 2 hole 1 replicate 1 | place: USA:California | collected 2015-04-18
TAACAGATTCGGCAGCATCAAAGCCCCCCAGCTCCGTGAAGTGGAGCTAACCGGCCCTTACTTCCACAACGGCGGCAAGCTGACGCTGCGGCAGGTGGTTGATTTCTACGTGCGCGGCGGCGACTTCCCGGTCACCAACTCGCAACATCGGGACTTCAACATCCTCAACCTCAATGCCGAGCTGCAGTCCGATATGAACGAGGACGACAAGGTCGCGCTGGTGGACTACATGCTCGAATTCACCGATGACCGCGTGGCGCTTGAGGCCGCACCGTTCGACCATCCGCAACTGATCCTGCCTCTGGACGGCACGGCTCCCGAAAGTGACGGCACGATCAACCGTGACGCCATGCTGATGGGCTGCGTTGCAGCTCCTTCCCAGTTCGGTCCTGGACAACAGTTCTGCACCGGCCCAACACCGGCTCCGGCTGGCGCCACAGGGCCGCTGTTCCTGAACGTTCCGGCGACAGGCGCTACTGGTAACCCCGGCGGCCGCATTCCGAACTTCTTGGGAATTGCAGGAGCGGCTCCGGATGCTGCCAACCCGCTTGGGAGGAAGAGGAAGGTTGGGGGTGCCGCATTCGGCTGCACCGACAGTCAATACTGCCACTGAGTAAATGTTTGTAATAACCCACTCTGCGCATCCCCACCCCCAACCCGGGGCTGGGGATGCGCTTTCTGGTACGCTTTAAGGTCGAGTTGGTAGGAGAACAATGATGACTAGTACCGTCGGGCCCCGTTTCCCCTTAGCCGCAGCCTTCCTCATTTTTCTAGTACCTTGCTTCTCACAGTCACCCCAAGGAGCAGCGCCCCCGGCTCCGGCCTCCTCTGTCACCGACATCCAGCTTTCCTTCAAACGGGATCCCCGGGCCGTCGACCCCACGCGCGGAATCGGACCGTGGGTTTCCGGTCCTAACTACGGAGGGGCCACCGCCCAAGACACCGTCGAGGTTCGAGCCGAAGGTGTGGATGCGGCGGGAAGGCGGGTGAAAATCAACCCGCAATGGATGCCGTCGGACCCCGAGATGGTCACGGTGTCGCCCAACCAGGGCGATGACGTCAAAATCACCGTCCATCGTGCGGGCGAGAGCAAGCTGAAGATCACTTATCAAGATTTCTCGATGGAATTGGAGGTCAGGGCGAAATACGTCAACAAGTTCATGCTGTTCGAGATCGGAGAGGCGAAAACAGGGAAACCAGCAGCGCCCGCCGCCACAGAGGCGCCTCCAGCTCGCAAGAGCAAAAGTGATGTTAGTTATGCCGTTGGCATGAATCTCGCCAAAGCTCTAGAGGAGCAGTCAGAGGAGGTGGATGTGGATTCTCTGATGCAGGGAGTCAAGGACAAGCTCTCCGGTGGCAAAACGCGCATGACCGAAGAGCAGGCCTTGGCCGCCCTGGAAGGACTGCAAACGGACCAGAGGATCGTAGAGGCCGGTCTGAATAGAAAGGCGGTCGCCGAGAAGAACAAGCGTGAAGGGGAAGCTTTCTTGGCCGAGAACAAGAAGAAGGGAGGAGTAGTGAGCCTTCCCAGTGGACTCCAGTACAAAATCATCAAAACCGGTGAGGGAAAAAGGCCCACGGCAGACGATGTCGTCATCTGCGGGTACCGGGGGAGTTTCATTGACGGAAGGGAGTTCGATAACTCCTATAAGCAAAGCGCATCCGTGACCTTCCCGGTCAAATCAGTCATAAAAGGCTGGGCGGAAGCTTTGCAGCTGATGACTGTTGGTTCCAAGTGGCAGCTCTACGTGCCCTCCGACTTGGCCTATGGCGAGCGTGGGGCGGGGGGTGGCGGCGGCAAAAGGGCAGGAGGCCCCCGGCCGCAGACCGTCGGCCCGAACGCCACCCTCATCTTCGAACTAGAACTGATGTCCGTCAACGAAGATTCCGGTGGCCGCGTTTCAAACTCAGCCTCGACACCAGAGAAGTCCCTCAGTCCTGAAATGATCGAGGCACTAAAAAAGGCCATCCAGACGGAGACAAAGCAGTGACATTCAAGACAGCAAGGCGATGGACGATGACGGTGGGGATGGCGTTGCTCGCCTGGACCGTCGTCGCCGCGCAACAGGCTCCGGCGGTGAACCCGACCCCACAGGAGGCCCCAGCGGTCAAGACCGAACCGGCAGCTGCAACCAGCAAGGCTGAGCAGGGGCAGCCGACGATCCAGAGTCGTAAGGACAAGGTCAGCTACGCCTTTGGTGTTGATTTGGCGAGGGACCTGAAGCGACAGAAAGAGGATCTGAACGTGGATTTGCTGGTAACGGCCCTGACGGACGCGCTGGCGGGCAATAAGCTCATCATGACCGACGAGGAAGTGACCGCCACTCTGAAAACGTTCGAAGCGGAGCAGAAACAGGATTTCGAGCACGCCAAGGCCATGATCGCCGCGAAAAACGAGAGGGCGGTGGAGGGATTCGTTGCCGAGAATGCGAAGAAGGAAGGCGTCGTTACTCTGCCCAGCGGTTTGCAGTACAAGGTTCTGAAGCAGGGTGACGGAAAGATACCCACGCTCGACGACCACGTGGTATGCAATTACCGGGGCACGTTGATTGATGGCACGGAATTCGACAGCTCCTACCGGCGCAACCAGCCGGCGACCTTGCCTATCAAGGGAGTTATCGCTGGCTGGACCCAAGCCCTTCAACTTATGCCGGTTGGGTCGAAGTGGCAGATTTTCATCCCGCCCCAGCTCGCCTACGGAGAGAAAATGGTGGGAGGCATCGGGCCGAACGCCATGCTTATTTTCGAGGTCGAGTTGATCTCAATCCAAGACAAGCCGCAGACCGTAAGTGCGGTAGGGAGACCCTAGATGTTATCCATGCGCTCGCAGCTCGTGTTCATTCTGGCAGTCGCGGGATGGCTTCCAGTTTCCGTAGGAAGCTGGGCACATGGTCCCCAAGTTCAGGAGCGAGCAGCAACGACAGTGGCTCCCGAGCTGGAACAGATTCCATTGGGCCAAGTGGCTGTTACGTACGAAAACGGCGAAGTTACGGTCAAGGCGCGGAATGCCACGTTAAGCCAGGTGCTGCGCGCGATCTGCAGCCAGATCGGCGCCGGGCTCGACGCTGAGTCGGAGGACCCTGAACCGATAGTCGGTACTTTCGGCCCCGGGGCGGCGAAGGATGTACTGGCTTCCTTACTGATTGGTTCGCACTTCAATTACGTGATGCAGGCTTCGGATGACGACCCAAAGATCCTGGCGCGAATCATTGTTGTTCCCAAGGCCAAGGATTCCAATGCACAGGACCGGCTTGCCAAAAACCAGGTAACTCAGCCGCCGGTTAGTTCAACACCTGCACAAGACCAGCTTGCGCAGAACCAGGTAACTCATCCGCAGGTTAGTCCAACATCCACTACCCGTGTCGCGGAGGAGTCGGGCCTGAAACAAGTGAAGGAACTTCTTATGCAGGGGAAGGCCGAGATCGCCAATTCTGGGGGAGATGTCGATGCGGCGGGCGCTGACATGGCTAACCTCCTCGGGCAGGTTGAGGCTAGCATCACGGCGGCCTCAGCTGAGGCCGCGGAAGCCAATCCCGCCACCTTACAGGCTGCGCAGGAAGCGGGTGCCGTGCCAATCAATCCTGGTAGACGACACCATAGACGGTAGAACTGGGGCAAAAGGCGCGACACGGCTCAGCGGTTCACCGCAGAGATCAGAAACCGGTGGAGAGGCTGCGTTGCCTCGTGCGCGAAGCCTCTCGCCGCCGAAGCCCGCGTAGTGTTTCTGAAGGGGCCCTGCCCCATCCCCCGCGAAAAGGTGCCCGAAGGAGCAAGCGATTGAGGCCATTATTTCGTCACCTCGTGTTAGCCACGACGCTGATCGGCAGCGGGGCGGCCTGGGCCGCTACGCTGCCGGGTACCGTCACGAATGGCACCACTAACAAGCCGGCCGTAGGGGATGAAGTCGTGCTTCTTATCTTGTCGAACGATGGCATGAAAGAGAGCGCACGCGTCAAGACCGACGGCGCGGGACACTTTGTTTTCACCGTCGCCGACTCGGCGGGATCGCATCTGGTGCGCGTAATCCACCAAGGCGTCACCTATCACAGGATCGTCCCTGCAGATGGCGGGCGGGACAAATTTACGGTTACGGTCTATGACGTGGCCGAGAAGGTGGAGGGCATAACCGCGGTCATGGATGTGCAGCGCTTCGAGGCCACCAGAGAGACGCTGGAGATCAAACAGTTGGTGACGATGCGCAACGACTCCAAGCCGCCCCGCACGCTGATGAACGATCACCCGTTCGAAATCCAGTTGCCGTCCGAAGCGCAAGTGAAATCCGGACTAGTGCAAATCGAAAACGGGCAGCCGCTCAAGCAAAGGCCAGTGCCTGGTGAGCAGAAAGGTCAATACTATTTTCTTTTTCCGATCCGTCCCGGCGATACCCGCTTCGCTGTCGTCTACCGAGTGCCCTACACCGGCGAAGCCTTGATGCGGCCCAAGATCCGTAACCCGCTGGAACGATTTGTGCTCATGTTGCCCAAGTCCATGAAGTTCGAGCCACAGGCTGCCGGCATCTTCCAGCCCATGCCGAACGCTACACCAGATCATGTCGAGGGCACGGGCCCGGTGACGCTCGGGCAGACGCTCGCGTTCCGCGTCTCAGGGACAGGCATGCTGGAGGAACTGCAGGGCCGCCGGGAAAAAGCGCAGGAAGGTCAGACGGATCCGGCGAAGCGTCCCGGCGGTGGCTTGGGCGCGCCCATCGAGGCACCCGACCCCTTGCAAGAGTATCGGTGGCAGATTCTCGCCGGACTCGCGGTGCTGATGGTAGTCGGCGCCGTTTGCGTGGTGAGGAGGAAAACCCGGCCGCAGCATACCCGAACAAATCAGTTATTCGCCCGGCAAGTGCCCAGTAGGTCCCCAAGCCAGCAGATTCGGATTCGCAGGAATGACCGGCATCGGCGAGGCGTTCGTGCCTCACAAAAGCTTTCTCACTAAGGGAGGATCGGAATGAAGTCACAATCGAAGATCGTTCTCGGATTGGTACTGTTCGCAGCGGTTGCGGTTGCCCAGGATGCCCCGAAGGCTAACAGCCCGGCGAGGACAGGTGCTGCCGGGTCCAAGACTGAAGCCACACAGGCCCGGGCTGCCAAGAACCGATCCAGGGAGGACGCTGCCGCCGCCAAGCCAGACGGGAAAGGGGAGGCGCGGGCACTTACAGAGAACGAGAAGCGCGGTTATGCCCTCGGCGTACAGGTCAGCACGGACATCGCGAGGCAAGGGATCGAGGTGGATCCGCATCTCTTGCTTCAGGGAATGAGGGACGCGCTCACCGGCAACAAGTTGGTCATGACGTTGGAGGACATGAATGCCACTCTTGCTGGCATGCAAAAGGAGCAGCGCGAGAAGATGGCGCTCGCCATGAAGGAGTTCGCCGAGAAAAATAAGAAAGACGGCGAGACGTTTCTGGCGGCGAATAAGTCCAAAGACGGAGTCGTTACACTACCCAGTGGCCTGCAATACAAAGTTCTGAAGGTGGGTGACGGAAAGAAACCAGCGCTCAATGACAAGGTTGTTTGCAATTACCGGGGTACTCTCATCGACGGGACGGAGGTCGACAGCTCCTATAAGCGTAACGAGCCGTCGACCTTGCCAATGACGGGAGTCATCAAAGGCTGGACCGAGGCTCTCCAGCTTATGCCTGTCGGTTCCAAGTGGCAGATCTTCGTCCCCTCCGACCTTGCATATGGTGAGCGGGGCACGGGGCGTAACATCGGGCCGAACGCAACGCTTATTCTCGAGGTGGAGCTGCTCTCCGTCCTGGAAACTTAAAGACCAAACCAAACCCCAGAGTGCCACCGCCAAAGTCCCGTCGTTCAGGCAGACTTGAACGGCGTTCACATAGGCGAAGAAGCGGACGAGGTCTCCCCGCTCGCTGACCCACCGGGGAGCGGTACACGGGATGCTGATCCCCGGGAAAGGGATTAGAAAGATCAGGATGGCGGCATGGCCGTTCGCAAGGGAATATTACCAGGTATTGAGCGGTAACCAAGAGCCTAAGAGCTGTTTTAACCCTGCCGCTTCAGCGCACGATCCAGCGTCTGGTCCAGCGCAGCTCTCGCTTTTTCATATTCAGCGGAAGTGATTTTTCCCTGCTTGCGTTCCAATTCAAGTTGAAATAGCTCGTCCTTCAGTGCATCGAGCAGCATGGACGACTTGGGGGCCTGTGTACTCGCCGCGGGCCCGGCTGTCGCCGGTGCGATCATTGGTTGCCGCTTCATCACCACCCAGGCGCCGACGGCCAGCACCACAACGAATCCGCCCAGAATTGGCCAGCGGTACTGCTGCAAAGGATCGGGGGCATCAATCGGTGCACCCAGTCCGCCGCCGGGACGGTTATCGCGGCCTTGACCCTGGGCTGCACTGGATGCGACCTGTGCGGACGATTCGGAGATTGTTCCGGTGCCGCTGATCGTGAAATCGAGGGACTGGCCGGCCTGCGTTTGTTGCGCGACCTGTACGATCGTGTCACTTTGGCTGGGGTCCTGCATGGACTGGAACTGGGACGGATTCGCGGCGGCGAATTGCATCGTTTTGGGAAGCACAACCACGACGTGTTGCGCCGGATAGAGCGGCTTAGGATCGATCTTGATCGATCCGGAATAGGGAACGGTGAACTGCACCTGGAATTGGGTTTCGCCGGGACGGACTGGGAACACAATAGCGTAGCGATTCTTTTCGGCCTGGGGCGTTGCTTCAGTGGTGATAGGCTGGCCGTTGGGGGCCTTGGCCTGCGCCGACTCGAGCTTGGCGCCTTCGGGCAAATAGAACTCGAAGTTGTGGTCGTTCATCTGCGTCTTCGCGGGCACCGACGCGTTGTTGACGGCGAACAGACGCTTCCCGCGCAGTTGCCCCCTATCGGCTTCGAAGCGCAGCACGTCGGCGGTCATGCTGAGGTCCGCGATTTTCCGGGCGACGTCGTACACTTGCACCTCGACCGAATTGGTTCCGGGAGGGGCCATCTGGTGATAGGTGACGCCCTGGTGGATGGCACGAATCAGGTGCGGTCCGGCACCGTCGATGAGCTTGAAACTGAATTTGCCGCGGCTGTCGGCTTTGGTCTTGGCGGCTTCTTCCATGCCGTTGGACAAATTGATCAGGATGATTTCATCGCCCGCGGCCGGCGTGCCTGTGGTGCCGTTAGTGGCCGTGCCGGTCAGAGTCTGAGCGGCGGTGAACGATGAAAGAACCACCGCCAGAACCAACGGGCCGAGCGCCGGTGCTGCATCTGCGAATTTCTTCAAGTCCATTCCTTTCAATTCTCAGACGCGGGATGGTGTAGGCGCCGCATCGGCAGCTTGCTCCAGGCGGGCGATTTCGGCCATGATCGCCCCCGCTTCTTCTTCCAGTGAGGCGCGCATGGATTGATAGTCGGCGTCGGGCACCTTGCCGGCCTTCAACTCAAAATTCAAGTCGCGCAGGTTTTCGTAAACCGCTTCCTTGCGCTCGCGAAGATAGATGAGCCGCGTTTTCTCCGGTCCGGCATGCACCTCTCCCGGGTAGAAAAACACGTAATAGAGCGCTGCGGCTGTGACGGCGGCGCAGACATAGAGAATCATAGGTCAGTCTCCCGACGGGCCTTGCGCTTGTAGTCGTCGAGTTCGCCGGTCTGGGGAACGACGATGCCATCTGCCAGCGCGGGCGTTGGTTTGTTTTTCCAGGAACGGACGACGACGACGACGAAGGCCATCCCCAACGCCAGAGCTACAAATGGCATGATCCAGGCCACACGGTTGAAGCCGGCGGCGGTCGGGGCGGCGATCACGGTCGGGCCGTAGTTCTGCACGAAGCCCTGCAGGATAAGGTCGTTGTTGTCGCCGCGACCGAGCGCTGCGATCAACTCGTTGCGCATTTTGTCGGAGGACTGGCACCCGACGTGGTTGCATTCGAGCAGAATCTGTGCGCATCCGCAAGTGCACATCATGCTATGGCCGAGCTTATTGAAGCGGGCATCGTCGCCGGCACCCAGGAAGAGAAAGATCGCCATGATAACGACGGCGAGTTGGGCGCTGCGCTTTGAGAATTGGGAGTTCACCTAGTCATCTGCTCCCACCGGTTGCGGCGCGACTCGGGCTGGTACCGCGACGCAAACCGGTGCCGCGTTTGGAATCAACGCTGTGATCGTGCCAAAGACCATGACGATCAGCCCCGTCCAAATCCAGGGCACCATCGGGTTAAGGTGTGCTTTGATGATCGGCCGGCCGGTGGTCTCGTTGATGCCTTCGTAAACCAGATAGAGGTCGGTGACCAGCAGGAAATCTTCCTTGAAGCTGGGATAAATTCGCGGCAGAGTCTGCGGCTGTCCGCTTGATTTGTAGGAGCGGCGCTCGGGATACATGGTCGTGACCTGGCGTCCGGTGCGGAACACGTTGATGATCGCCCACTCGTTTCCATAGTTGGGATTGTCTTCCTGTGTGTACGACTGGCAGACCAGCGTGTAGGGGCCGATAGTGATTTTGTCGCCGAAGCCCATCTCCTTCTCGACTTCCTTGTTGAAGGGAGTGCCGAGAATTCCGATGACCACCAAGGCCACGCCGAAATGCACAATGTATCCGCCGTAGCGGCGTGTATTGCGATGCCAGAGGTGCGCCATGGCGGCAAACAGGTTCATCTGGCCCTTGCCTGCGATGACGCGGCCTCCGCGGATGAACTCAGAGATGACCGTGAAGATCACGAGCATGGACAGCACGGCGGCCATGGTGGCATAAAAGTACGAAGGGTCCTCCCATGGACGCACACCAAAGATAATCATCACGATGCCGATCGAAACCGCGCCCACCGCGGGCAGCAGGAAATTGCGCTTCAGGCTTTCTATCGAAGTCTTCCGCCAGGCCAGCAACGGGCCAACGGCCGTAAGCAGGAGAAGCAGCAGCGCCACCGGAACCACCACGCGGTTGAAGAATGGCGCGCCCACCGTGACTTTGTGTCCCTGGACCCACTCGGAGAGGATCGGGAAGAACGTTCCCCACAACACCGTGAAGCAGGCGACCAGCAGAAGAAGGTTGTTGAACAGGAAACTCGATTCACGCGAAACCAGCGATTCCAGCTTGTGCTCGCTCTTCAGGTGTGACTTGTTCTTCACGAAGAAGAACACGCAGGTGGCGAATGTCAATGCCATGAACACGATGAACCAGTCGCCGATCGAGGACTGCGCGAAGGCATGCACTGAGCTGATCACGCCCGAACGCGTCAGGAAGGTCCCCAGCATTGAAAGCAGGAAAGTGGAGAAGATCAGCCACATGTTCCAGACTTTCAACATGCCGCGCTTCTCCTGCATCATGACCGAGTGCAGAAAAGCCGTGCCGGTGAGCCAGGGCATAAGCGAGGCATTTTCGACCGGATCCCATCCCCAGTAGCCGCCCCATCCGAGCACCGCATAGGCCCAGTGCGCGCCCAGAAAAACTCCGATGGTGAGAAAGCACCAGGTCACCATCGTCCAACGGCGCGTGATCTGGATCCATTTTTCACCGGGATACTTCATGATCAGCGCGCCCAACGCGAAGGCGAAGGGGACGGTAAAGCCGACATATCCCAGATAAAGCATGGGAGGGTGAATCACCATCTCCGGATACTGGAGCAGCGGGTTCAAACCGTTGCCATCTTGCGGGAGCGCACCGTCCATGATGGCGAACGGGTGCGCCGCAAAATTCAGAATCATCAGGAAGAAAACCTGCACCGCGGCCATTACAACCGAGGCGTGCGAGAACAGCCGCTGGTCAGTCTTGTAGCGCAGCCGCAGCACTAGGCCGTAGCCGCCCAGCAGGAGCGACCAGAACAGCAGCGATCCTTCCTGGCCGGACCACAGCACGGCGAACTTATAAGCAGCCGGCAAATCACGATTGCTGTGATGGAAAATGTAGGCTATGGAGAAATCGTCGCGAAACGCGGCCACGACCAGCATGACCGCCGCCAACAGGACGGCGCCGAAGGCGGCAATCCCAGCCCGGCGCGCGGTTTCGCCGAGGCGCATCGACCCGGCATCGCGCCCGAATAAAGCAAGAAGACCTGCGAGGAATGAATACGAACTAAGGCCCAGCGCCAACAGGAGGGCAAAGCTTCCAATCTGAGGCATGGGAGGAAACCCAAGGGTATTTTTACAGAGAAGCGACCTTTACGCAATACGCCGGGACGCGCACAAGCGCATGCTGTTCAGGAATTTGGACGATGCGGCGGTAGGCGGAGGGACAGTCCAATGTGGCGGCCGCACCGCCGCTAGGAACTCGATTCTCCCGGCTGCTTTGTCCGCCGCAACGTCCAGTGAGAGGGAACTGTCGCAACGGATCCCGCAGTGGAATCTGCTCATCATTTCTAGCTAGTTTACAAAACCGAGAATCGTGTCCCAGCTCGCTCGCTGGGAAAAGTAGTTGACGTGATTGACTCTCTCTGGGGCCTTAGACACCCACACGTGGGGTGGGAGTGCGTTAAGTAAGTTGGAAGTTGGTGGTTTGTGACCCCAGCATTTGGATCATTCCCAAACGAGGCGGCGCACCGCGCAAGCTTCGCGAGCTTTCCGGTCGCAAACCGCAGGCCGGCAACGCGGCAAACAGCAGTGATAGAGGCCGGAATGCGCAGTACTACTGGAACGGTCGTGTCCTGAATGCCAACGACTGGTTCAGTAACACGAGGGCTACAGCCTGGCGCTAGGGCAGGGAACTGCGACGCAGCAAAACCAATCAGTGACGTTAGAGATCGTGACCTTTTACCTGGACTTAGCCTTTCAAATCAGTGTGCCGCAAATGTGCCGCAGGATCTGCAGACTCGTGAGTTTTTCGAGGCTTTTGAGGGCACCTCGGAACCTTCCGTGCGAGCTTTTGTTGTGGGTAAGAGATTGATTCGCATAGGTGGATAGCACTTTCTCTAGTGCACCGGGATCTGCCTGTCACGCAGGAGGCCGCGGGTTCGAGTCCCGTCGCTCCCGCCAAAATTTTGCGCATCACCCGATGTTCTTGTCGCGAGTGCCGAGCGCGCTCGACCCAATTCCGCATCGGGACGGCGCTGCATCCACAAAAGCACAAATGCCATCAAGAGGGGCAAGCTGTCGAGGTGGCCAAGCCTAGCCGCAGAGATGACCAATCCGCTGTCACGCCGACCAGCCACGGCATGAGTATTCCACCCAGATTCCCGAAAGCTGCCAGCAATCCAAACATGGAGGCGCCACCTCGCGGGAAACGGTCCGCGGCGACACCAAGCGTGGTTGGCCACAGGCAGCTACCCGCCAAACCCACGGCCACGCTGGCGGCAAGAGCGACTGCGGGCCAGGGAGCGAAGCAGGCAAGTAGGAAGAGCACCACGGAAGTCCAGCAGCAGTTCAACATTAACTTAATCGGATCAACTCGACGACCGATCAGTCCAGCAAAGATGCGTCCCAGTGCCATGGCAGCCGAAAACGCAAGCAGCGAGATACTTCCAGTCCACTTGGAGAACCCAAGACTCATCTCGGCATAGGCGGGCAACCATTGTGCCAGTCCCAGTTCCAGGGCGCCTCCAAGAAAGATCGCCGCATTGATGGCCAGGAAAGAGGAATTACGACAGAGATCGCGCAGTGCTCCACGTCCGCCTTCTCTGTCCGAGATGAGCGGGGGTAGATCGAGGTTGAGGAATCCGAAAGCCACCAGCAGCGGAACAATGATGAGAGCCAAGGAAATGGCTCGCCATCCGGCTCCCGATCGAAATGCGAGTGTGCCCACGAGGACGGTGATTACGGTTCCGATGCCGTAGAAAGAGTGCAACCAGTTCAAGGCCATCGCGCGGCTGTCAGGCTGGAGAGCAGCAACGATGGGACTGAGCACCATGTCTAGAACTCCTGCTCCGAGGCCCATGTTCAATACTGCAACCAAAACCACGGAATAGCCGGGTGAGATGCTCAAGAGCCCAAGTCCAACGGCGATCAGCAGAGTTCCAAGAACACTGAACGGCTCGCCTCCCCATCGATCGGCCAAGGGGCCGGTAAAAAGGATGCCGCCAACGAGCCCCACAAAGGTGATGGCACTGATGCGACCGAGTTGTTCATCCGTCAGCCCAGCGCTCCCGCCTAGATCCACCCGGACAGTAGTCAGGAAGACTGGCATGAGATTTACCGCGATCGCGAGACAGACCATCCCCGCATAACAAAGAACCAAGGCGTATGCGGGATTGAGTGCGCGATTCTTCATGCTGTTGTTCCCGAACAAGCTGGCATGGCCGCTGCGAGACCGAAGTCCTGGCCGTGAGATTCCATGAGCTGCGAAACGTTCCAGAAATTAGGTAGTGGGTCAGTTCAAACTGACCACCACGAGCCGTCACCTGGAACCTCCAGATTCGAAGCTTCGAATGAGAGATTGCTCGCGCACGCTGACTTGTAAGACACAGGGTTCCAACCGCTCTACTTGTTGAGGTGGACCATGGCTTGAATCTCTACAATCCCGGTGTCTGGGATCAATGCGGTTGTTCCCACGGCCGTCCAAGCCGGGTAAGGCGCTTTCATGAATTCGTCTTTCACGGCGCTGAAGGCGGCGAATTGCGCTGGCCGGTCTCCTTCAAAGTTTGGGCCTTGCCAGACATGGAAAGTGTTGAGCATGACTATATCGTCGAAGTTCGCGCCAGCGGCGTTTAGGGTGGCCTGGATGCGCTGAAATGCACGGCGTACCTGAGCTTTGAAAGCAGCGATATCCTTCCCTTCACCGTCCCGCCGGCCCACTACGACCCCTGAGACATAAAGTGTGTCGCCCACTCTACGCGCCGGCGAATAGTGGTACTGGTCATAGGCTGAAGCTTTTTCGGCTGCCGTTGCAATCAGCACTTCTCCACCAGAACTCGGAATATGAATCGCTTCCTCGGACTTGTCGCCGCGCGGATTCGAGCTGTATTCTCAGGTGTCGGGACTGTAGCCCCAGGGGGAAGCCACTGCGGAAAGTTTTGGACAGGTTGCGGCTGGACGGGTTGCGGTTCAATCATCTTGAAAACGCTCCCGCTGCGTGCGCTAGAAGCTCCGTGCGCACGCCGCGAAGCCCGCCAAGCCCTTTTGTACTGCCTGCGCTGCTCTGGATCGCTAAAAGGCATTTCTCACCTGCCGTTCACCTGCCATTAGTATCTACTTCCATCTACAAACACCGCTTTTTACGCCGTCCGTTGCTCTCTATCTAGTTGAATGTGCGTTTCAAGGCGGATTCGAATCCCACTCTCCGGCAGTCATTGGTCGTTCTGGCAGAGGACGCGGGACACGGGCAACGCCATCGAAACCGAGGCAGTTGCCGCATCGTGCTCACTACCGCCGTGCTGATCCCGCTGTGTCCTTTTTGTGTCCTTCGCAATTAGATGCCGTTCGATTTCGCCAACTTTTCCAACGCTTTTGAAAACCGTCCATGCGGGTCTTTTGATCGTTAAGCTATTGTGACGGCTACAGTTGTCTATGCTGCAGCCACATCGGGAAACATAACTCTTAATCAGTAGGTTGAAGGTTCGATTCCTTCCGCGCTCACCATCTTTTCAAGCATTTGACGGTCGTTTTGATCGGGCCATGCGGCTGATGTGCAACTTCCCCTCTGCTCCTCATGACCAGCAGTCGCCACCCTCAAGTTTCCTTTGAACCCGTCGAACTGCAAGTCCTGGTAATGGCCCAAGGAATGCAGATCTCACCCTGGTAGGCCGATGCGGTGCACAAGGTCTTGGAAGCGCGAGTCGGAACGGAGAGGGTCGAAGCCCGGTCGCAGCAACTGCGGTCACCGTCGACTTGGCGCCCAACAGCCGAAGCCTGGCGGAAGCCCGACGCTGGCGAATCACCACCGCCCGTCAGCGCGTGCCGGCGCTGAACTCGAATACTGTCACGCTGTGGAACTTTTGCCCCGGTTTCAACTCAGTCGAGGGAAAGCTGACGTGGTTGGGAGAGTCCGGGAAATGCTGGGTTTCCAGGCAAAATGCGAATCGCCGGTTGTAGACGCGCCCTTCTTTTCCGGTTATTGATCCGTCGAGGAAGTTTCCCGTGTAGAGCTGCAATCCTGGTTCAGTCGTGAGTACCTTCAGAGTCCGGCCGGTGGTCGGCTCATACACGTCGGCCGCCTCAGCCAACTGGCCTGGCGGATGATCCAACACGAAGTTGTGGTCGTACCCCTTGCCGAGGAGCAACTGGGCGTCGTCCGCATTAATTCGCTCTCCGAGGGCATGCGGAGTTCGAAAGTCGAACGGCGTGCCCGCCACTGACTTCAGTTCTCCCGTGGGAATAAGAGCTGCATCGACAGGAGTCATGCGGGAGGCGTCGATCTTCAGCACATGCCCGAGAATGTCGCCTTTCCCCTGGCCCGCCAGATTGAAATAGGAATGGTTGGTCAGGTTGAGGACGGTATCTTTATCGGTAGTCGCCGAATATTCGATGCGCAAAGCGCTCCCACTCAAGGTGTAGCGCACAGTCGTCGTAAGCATACCGGGAAACCCTTCCTCGCCATCTTTGCTTACATAGGAGAGTTCGATTCCATCGGTTATCTCTTTGGCCGCCCAGACCTTTTTGTCGAAGCCGCGGATGCCGCCGTGAAGAGCGTTGTCGCCATCGTTTTTTGGAATGGAATACGTCTTCCCATCAAGCTTGAAGGTGCCATGCGCGATACGATTCGCGTAGCGCCCGATAATGCCTCCGAAATGCGCGGTCTGCGCCTCGTATTTCTGGACCGAGTCGCAACCCAACACCACGTCGTCGATCTTTCCGTTGCGATCAGGGGTGCGCAGGGAAACGACGATCCCGCCGTAGGTCATGATGCGGGCTTCGACTTTGCCATCGGTCAACGTGTAAATATCGACGGCGGTTCCTTCGGAGGTATGTCCAAACGCCTGCTTGGCGACGCTTGTCTTCCCTTGCATAGTTGCTGTCAGCATAAGCAGAGCCGCGAAAATTGCATACCAGCCGTTAGCTTTGTTTGAAAACATAGTTCCTCTTCTCTTCTCTTTTGCGGGAAGGCGCGTTTTTGTGATGGTGCGTCTTGCATCCAGCGCCGAGCGCGTTCCGTGACATGCCGCGCGCGTAGGCAACAGACTATCCTAAAATTGAAAATCCTGATTCCAGACATGCGCCGCACCTAGGCGATTGTATAAGCGCGGAGGAACCTGGCATAGTGCGGAGCGAAGATCCTGAAGGCCAATCGAAGAACATCCCAGTAGTAGGTCAGTTTCAGGATGCGAACCGGCAAAATCCTGAACGACCAAGGACACGAAGTACCACGAAGGCTTTTGGTCTCATGCATTTCCTTCGTGTGCCTTCGTGGCCTTGGTGGCTAACGTTGTTCGCACTGACCCGCTACCACATTCCATGTCCCCCTTGTAATCCGGCAAACACATGGTAATATACCTGTCGTTAACGTACACGTTAAAGCAAATCGCTCCACGACGAAGGCTGCCGATCAGCTGCGGCGAGCATAGCGACATGTCTTTTCTGGGGATCGACGTAGGCACTGGAGGTATGCGCGCTCTCGTCATCAATGAGCGAGGACGCGTCATTGCCTCCGCAACCGAGGAGCATCGAGCTTTTGCCTCGCCGCAAATCGGTTGGGCGGAGCAGGATCCTCGCGATTGGTGGCGCGCGTGCGGCGTGGCTGTGCACAAGGCTCTGGCGCAGGGCGATCTGCGCGGCGATCAGATTTCGTGTGTTGGTTTGTCTGGACAAATGCATGGCGCCGTCCTGCTGGACGAGCAAGCGCGCGTCGTACGACCTGCACTGATCTGGTGCGATGTCAGGACCGAGAAGCAAAGCCGGGACTTAACCGCGCAAATCGGTGCCGAGCATCTCATTCAACTTACGTGCAATCCCGCGCTCACCAATTTCACGCTAACCAAATGTCTGTGGGTCCGGGAGAACGAACCCGCGAACTGGAGCAGGGTTCGCTCGCTCATGTTGCCCAAAGACTATGTGCGATTTGAGTTGACGGGCGAACGCGCAACCGATGTCGCTGACGCCTCGGGCACTCTGCTGCTCGATGTCGCCCACCGCCGCTGGTCAAAGGAGATTTTAGGGCTGGTCGAAATGGACGAGTCGCTGCTGCCCGCCCTCTATGAGTCGCCCGAAATTTGCGGGCGAATCTCGGCCGCCGGCGGTGCCGCTACTGGCCTGCAACGCGGAACGCCCGTCGTGGCCGGTGCGGGAGATCAGGCGGCGGGCGCGATTGGGATGGGTGTGGTTTCGCCCGGAACAGTGAGCGCAACCATCGGAACCTCGGGAGTAGTTCTCGCCGCAACTGATGCTCCAGCGCTTGACCCCGGAGGACGCTTGCACACATTTTGCCACGCGGTTCCCGGGCGTTGGATGGTGATGGGTGTGACCCAGGCTGCCGGGCTTTCGCTTCGCTGGTTCCGGGAGCAGTTTGGAACAGCGATCAACGGGAGCGGTGAATCCAGCAGTGATGCGTATGAGAGGCTGACCGCCGAAGCGGCGAAGGCTCCCCCGGGAAGCGATGGTCTGCTCTGGGCTCCTTACTTGATGGGCGAGCGCACTCCGTACCTCGACCCAACGGCCCGCGGGATGTTAGTTGGCTTGACAGCATCTCATACGCGGGCTCATGTAATTCGGGCGATCCTCGAAGGAGTCGCTTTCAGCTTGCGCGATACGTTCACGATTTTTCAGGAAATCGAAGTCCCCGTGAAGACGATTCGTCTGGGCGGAGGCGGCGCGAGATCACCGCTCTGGCGGCAAATTCAAGCGGACATCTATGGACAACAAGTCGAAACCGTCGAGGCGGAAGAAGGCGCCGCCTACGGAGCCGCAATCCTGGCGGGAGTCGGCGCCAAGGCGTGGCCGTCGGTTGACGCTGCCTGCGACGCCGTAGTCCGCGTTGCCGGGAAGACGACCACGAATTCTGAAGACTCGCGCACGATGGACAAGGCGTATGCGGTGTATCGCCGAATATATCCCGCTATGAAGGCCATCCTAAATTGATAACTGCTGCGGCATGAAGAATACGTTATGACAAGTAATAGTAATAATGACTACCAGCCACGTGCGGAACACAAGTTCTCCTTCGGTCTCTGGACGATCGGCAACCGCGGACGCGATGCATTTGGCGATGCTGTGCGACTGCATATTTCGCCAATTGAGATTGTCTCCATGCTGGCGGAGGTGGGCGCTTGGGGCGTCAACTTGCACGATAACGATCTGGTTCCAATCGACGCCACCGCCGCCGAACGCGACGGCATCGTTCGCTCGTTCAAGAAGGCCTGCGAGGCCAATGGGATTGTGGTTCCTATGGCAACCGTCTCGCTCTTCTTCCACCCGGTATTCCGCGACGGAGCTTTCACCACCAACGATCCCGAGGTGCGGGCATATGCGATTCAAAAAACCATGCGGGCAATGGACATTGGAGCAGAGCTGGGCGCGAAGATTTTTGTAATATGGGGCGGCCGTGAGGGCGTCGAGACCGACGCATGCCGCCGAGCGGATGAAGCGATCAAGCGATTGCGCGAAGCTGTGAATTATCTCTGCGAATACAACATCGAGCGCGAGTATGGTATGAAGTTCGCTTTGGAAGCCAAGCCCAACGAACCGCGGGCCGACATCTATATGGCCACAACCGGGCAGTACCTGGGCTTCATCCCCACGCTTGATCATCCTGAAATGGTCGGCGTGAATCCCGAAGTCGCGCACGAACACATGGCGGGACTCAACTTCATGCATGCGGTGGCGCAGGCGTGGGAAGCGGGCAAACTTTTCCACATCGATCTGAATGATCAAATGCCAAATCGATTTGACCAGGATCTTCGTTTTGGGTCGTCCAACCTCAAGTCGGCATTCTGGCTGGTGAAGTTTCTCGAAGACGTTGGCTACGACGGGCCGCGTCACTTCGACGCGCACGCCTACCGGACCGAGGACTATGAGGGGGTAAAAGACTTCGCTCGCGGCTGCATGCGGACCTACCTGATCCTGAAAGAAAAGGCTCGCCGCTGGGGCGCCGACAGAGAAATACAGGGGATCCTCAGTGAAATGGCAAGCAATGGAATCGATTTTAAGCTGAGTCACTACTCGAGAGAGGGCGCATCCAAGCTGCTAACCCTTGTTTTTAATAAAGATGAGATTCTCAAGAAGCGTTTGCCGTACGAGCGTCTCGATCAACTGACGATTGACTTGCTGCTGGGTGTCAGATAGCAGTTGTGAGCGTCGAAGGAGTGGACTCTACAGATCGGTGAGGGACAACGAGCAATGACGTCACTGTTGACGATCTATGTAGCAACTCGGCTTGTACATCTTTCTTTCGTCGATATAGTGATTGTGGTTTTTTATTTTGCCCTGGTGCTCTCCATCGGCTGGTACTTAAGAGGCCGGGCCAACACCGGCGAAGACTTCTTCATGGCAGGCCGGGAGATGACGGCTTGGGTGGCCGGTCTCAGTTTTCTCTCAGCCAATCTCGGCGCGCTCGAATTGATGGGCTGGGCGGGTTCCGCCTACCAATACGGCATTCTGGCGACGCACTGGTATTGGGTCGGCGCCATCCCGGCAATGCTGTTTTTGGCGCTGGTCATGATGCCGTTCTACTACATTTCCAGAACCCACTCCGTGCCGGGATATTTGAAACTCCGTTTCGGCGAGCCCGCCCGCGCCCTGTCCGCGATTTCATTCGCGTTCATGACCGTGCTGATGAGCGGCGTCAACATGTTTGCCATGGCCAAGGTCATGCAGATCGTGCTGGGATGGGACATTAATTTCAGCATCTGGGTCTCGTCGCTGACGGTAGCCATTTACGTCACGCTGGGCGGACTGCGCTCGGCAATCTTTAATGAAGTGCTGCAGTTCTTCCTCATCTGGGCCGGTGCCTTGCTGATTCCGATCCTTGGATTGTACGAAGCCGGCGGGTGGACGAACCTGAAACTGCAGATTGCGCAGCGAACGTCGGAACAGTACGTCCATCTCTGGTCCGGATTGGGCTCATTCACGACCAATCCCATGGGAATCCATTGGACCGGCATTGTGTTTGGACTCGGCGCGATTCTATCGATGGGCTACTGGACCACCGACTTCCTGGTCGTGCAGCGCATTCTCGCCGCAAAGGATATTCGCAGCGCGGAAATGGCGCCCATTATCGGCGCCGGATTCAAGATGATGGTTCCCTTCATCGTGATTCTGCCCGGACTGTTGGGCTTGGCCGTTCTGCCCGAGAAACTCGTTCCGGAGTCGGTTGCCGCGGTAACTGGGGGCCATAGTTACAACGACGTTCTCCCGCTGATGCTCGCCAGATATTGCGGCCCCGGCTTGCTCGGCCTCGGAGTTACGGCACTGATCGCGGGCTTCATGTCTGGAATGGCGGGCAATGTCAGCGCATTCACAACTGTGTGGACGTACGACATCTACCGTCCGCTGATCAATAGCAAAGGCAGCGACCATCATTACGTGAACATGGGGCGGTGGACCACGATCATCGGCGTGCTGATCAGCGTGGGTACCGCGTATCTGGTAATGCAGTTCGCCAGCATCATGGATTACGTGCAGGCATTGTTCAGCTTCTTCATCGCTCCGCTATTCGGTACCGTCGTACTCGGAATGCTCTGGAAACGGGCCACCGGCCATGGCGGATTCTGGGGATTACTCTGCGGAACGCTTTCGTCGATTGGTATGTGGACTTGGGTAAAACTCGATCCTTCGGCGCTGCGTTATGTGGCGCTCTCTCCCCACGCCAAAGGCCTTGCCCAGGACATGTATCAGGCACTCTGGTCTTTTGTAGTTTGCGTGACCGTGACCGTGGCGGTGAGTCTGGCGACGAAACCCATGCCCGACGGCCAATTAACCGGCCTGGTATACGGGTTGACGAAAGTTCCCTCCGTCGGAGATGTCCCTCTCTATCAGAAGCCGCTTTTCTGGGCGGCGGTAGTGACTGTCATTTTCTTCATACTGAACATTATTTTCTGGTAAACGATTTTCTGGCACACGGAGGCAAGCAGCATGATTTCCATCTGGTTTTTCATCGGCATTTCGCTGGCTGTGAATGGCGCGCTGATACTCGCTGCGGGAATTTACCAGCTGGTAAATCCTCCAGCCGATCCTGGCGTGGTCCTCTACCACTTGCACGCCAATGTATGGTGGGGAGCGGCGTTGCTGGTGTTCGGGCTTATTTACTGTTTCAAATTCGCGCCGGGACGGCAGTCCTGAACCTGCTTCGGCCGAGCACCAACCCCGCTGTCGGAAGCAACGTCGAAAGCTATTTCAAGTTGACCGCTTCTTTCAGCGGCAGACTCTGCGAGGAACCGCCCACCAGAAATGTATAGTCGCCAGGAATCAGCTGCCAGGCATCTCGCTCAACATTGAAGATGGACAGATACAGCGCGTCTAACTCGATCTTTACCTCTTTACTCTCTCCCGCGTTCAGTTTGACTTTACTCCAGCCGACCAGCCGCTTTGGCGGCTCCCCGGCACTTTCCGGCAGCACAGCATAAACCTCAGCAACCTCCGCTCCAGCCCGATCGCCAGTGTTCGTCACCTTGAAACTCAGGTGAACACTCTTTCCCGGGGTCACTTTGAGATCGGAGTAACTGTAAGTGGTGTAAGAGAGACCGTAGCCGAAGGGGAATAAGACCTGTTTGCGCTCAGCGTCGTACCACTTGTATCCAACCTTCAGCCCCTCGTCATAAGTTACTTGGAATGGCGGGAGACCCTTCGCAATTGTTTTCCAAGCATCGGGCTCGCCATTCGTTGTGGACGCCTTTGGAGGTTTGACGAGGATGGGATGCGGCAGATCCGCCTCACTCTTTGGAAAGGTAATCGGCAATTTGGCACTCGGGTTCACCTCGCCGAAGAGCACACGGGCGACCGCGTCGGCCCCCCGGCTGCCGGCGTACCACACTTCCAGGATGCCGCTCACCTGATCGGCCCACGGCATGGTCACAGGGCTGCCCGTCTCGAGCACCACAATCGTGTTCGGATTTGCGGCCGCGACCTTGGCAATCAAATCATCCTGGCGATCGGGAAGCGAGAGGCTATCGAGATCCATTCCCTCGCTCTCCCACTGGTACGCGAACACGATGGCCACGTCAGCCGTCTTCGCCAAAGCGGCTGCCGAGGCAGCATCCGTGCCTGGGTCGAACTGAACATTCGCATGAGGCGCCTTGGCCCTGATCGCTTTCAGCGGTGACGTCGGAAACCATATGTGAGCCTGCCAAGCAGGTTTGCCTTTACCCGGCGGCATGATCGCGTTGCCTCCCGGCGGATCAACCTGGGCGGACCCTCCGCCTGAGATCATGCCGACGTCGGCGTGCGCACCGATCACCGCAATGCTGCCAACCTTTGAAACTTCTAGCGGGAGTTGCGAGTGCTCATTTCTGAGCAGCACGATGCTTTGCTCGGCAATCTTCTGCGCCACCTCGAAACCGCCTTCCACATCCACCACACTTTTTTCCGGAGGATCATCGATTACGCCGCTCGCAAACATCGAGCGCAGTATGCGATGAACATGCTCATCCAGTTCAGCCTTTGGAACCTTGCCGGACTCCACCGCCTTCTTCATGGTGTCCCCGTAAAAGATTTCGCCGGGTTCCTCATGATCCAATCCGGCAGCGGACGCCTTCGCGGCACTGTGCGTTGCCTGCCAATCCGACACGACAAAACCCTTGAAGCCCCAGTCTTTCTTCAAAACATCGGTCAACAGATACTTGTTTTCACAAGCATAATCGCCATTCACCCGGTTGTAGGAACACATCACCGCCGCGGCGTTGGACTCGCGCAATCCAATCTCGAAGGCCAGCAGATCGCTCTCTCTCATCGACCGCTTATCAATGTTGACGTTGACGGCGTTGCGCCCGCTCTCCTGATCGTTGAGCGCATAGTGTTTTATGTCGCCGATAACGTGTTGCGCTTGCTCTCCCTTCATGACCTGGCCAACCATCGTCCCCGCCAGCACGGGATCCTCGCCCATATATTCGAAGGTGCGTCCATTGCGCGGCTCACGGGCCAGATTTATGCCGCCGCCCAAAGACATGTTGTAGCCCTGGGCTCGTAACTCGCGGGCGATGAGGGCTCCGTATTCATACGCGGCGTCCAGATCCCAACTTGCGGCACCGGCGAGATCGTCCGGCAAAGCGGTGGAATATCGGCCATTCTCCCCGCTGTTCCTCACCCCATAAGCCGCGTCCGACATCTGGATGGCGGGAATCCCCAAACGTGGAATGCCCACGACATATCCAGCGCCGCCATTTGATTTCACGGCCAGCGGGCTGACCGGGCCAAGGGTGGCCATGCCGGTCCCATGCAAAAGGGAAATCTTTTCATCGAGCGTCATCTCCTTCACCACCAGCGCCGCCCGCTCATCTGGAGAGAGGCGATTATTCATCCAGGCCGGCTTGTGTTCCGAGCCGGTCTGCGCGAAAGCCGGCAACAGCGCAAGACTACTGAGGATGGCAATGCCGAGCGACAGTGAGTTCATACGGAGTGAGCGTGTGTGCAAGTTCATAAATCTTCCCCCTACTAACGATAACGAGTACAGTCTTTAATCCGGTACCTTGTCAAGAAGAATATCGATTTTCTAAACGACTTGAGGATACCGGGAAATTGCGCGAGTCGCCTCGGCAGCGAATCCGAATTCCACATTTTTTATACTTTTGGAATAGTTCGATTTGTGAGAACGGAATCGTCAAACTTCATGCTTGCCAGTCTAATCTCTCGGAACAGATGCAGGTTCGAGGACATCACCACCCCGGGGCTGAGATGGACAGTCGGTGGGAAAGGCGCCTTGCTGGTCAGGCTGTCCACCATGAGCCGAACCGCCATTTGGCCCTGACGGTGTGGTTGCTGGTAAATAGAAGCCGTGATTGTTCCTTTTTTAAAGTAGGGAGACATCTCAGCGAAGAGATCCGTTGTTATCAATTTAGTTTTCCCGGCAAGGCCGCGCGCGCCGAGTGCACGGCAAACGGGAAGGCAGTTGACGGTATTCACATAAAGTCCAGTGAGAGTTGGGTCACGACCGAGAAGATCAAACGTCTTCTGAAAACTCTCGTCTTCGTCCTCGTGTCCTTCGATCACGCTGGCGATCTTGCCGCCGGGGCAGTGCTGCGGAAACGCTTCCGAAAATCCATCGGTTTTCTTGCGATGATCTTCGGTATTCAGCATACCCGCAACCACGGCCACTCTGGAGCCCGGCGGCACAAACTTTCCCATCAACTCCCCTGCCAGCCGGCCGTTCAGCCGCGGTTCTACACAAACGATACTCGACCGCCGGCTTTCGGGGGCATCGGTGGACACACAAACTACGCGGATGCCTTTTTCTTCCGCGTCGTCGATAAGAGGCGTGAGACCTTGCGGGTTTCCCGCCGTGAGAATGATGCCGTTGACGCCGCTCTTCACGAGTTCCTTGAACGTCTTGGCATCCCCCTCCCCGAGCGCGCGAACCGGGCGGTTTATAAACTGCGCGCCAAGCTGTGCAGCACGGCGAGCTTCGTCCAGGACTCCGCTCCAAAGTTGATCATAGAAAAAATGGATTTCCCGAGGTATGCAGACTCCGATGCGAAAGCTGGCCTTGGAGACCGACAAAGCGCGCGCCGCCAGGTTCGGCGTATAAGATATTTGTCGCGCAATCTGCAGTATCCGCTCGCGCGTAGATTGGTTGATCCCGTCGCGGCCATGCAAGGCGCGATCCACCGTCCCGATCGAGACGTTAGCCAGTTCGGCGATCAAATGGATTCCGCGTCTCTGCTTCTTCACGCCCTGACCCACACCTTTTACTGTTGCGGATCATACGCCTTATCGTGAGCGAGCGCGTGAGAAAAACTGCGGAATTTCCGTTTCGTGTACGTTGACGGTGCTATACTTCTTCGCGCCTTAACATCGAGCCGCTCATTTCGAATCATACTGCCCTGAGGAGTGCCGCCCCCATGCACGAATTTCGTGTTCCAATGTTTGCCATGCTGATCGCTGTCCTGTTTGTGGCAGTAGTCAGTTCGGTCGCGCAAAGCCCGCAGCCTGCGAGTTCCCTGCCCTATCTGAATCCTTCATTGCCGACGAATCAGCGGGTTGACGACCTCGTCGCCCGGATGACGCTCGAGGAAAAGGCATCCCAATTGGTGAACCAGGCGCGAGCGATCCCGCGGTTGCAGGTTCCCGCTTATGACTGGTGGAGTGAAGCCTTGCATGGAGTCGCCAATGCTGGAACCGCCACTGTATTTCCCGAGCCGATTGGACTCGCGGCGACCTTCGATGTTCCTTTGATCCATGAGATGGCAGTGGTTATCAGCACGGAAGCGCGAGCGAAACATAACCAGGCGGTACGCGCCGGCCGGCGGGACATTATGGAAGGCCTGGATTTCTGGTCACCGAACATTAATATTTTTCGCGATCCGCGCTGGGGACGCGGGCAGGAAACCTATGGCGAGGATCCATTTCTCACCGGGCGCTTGGGGGTAGCCTTCGTTACCGGGATGCAAGGCGATGACCCGAAGTATTTTCGAGTGATCTCTACCCCAAAACATTTTGCCGTCCACAGTGGGCCGGAGCCGTCGCGGCACACCATCAACGCGGAAGTGTCGAAGCATGACATGGAGGACACTTATTTGCCCGCTTTCCGCGCGACCGTTACGGAAGGCAAAGCACAATCGGTCATGTGCGCTTACAACCGGATCAACGGCGAACCCGCCTGCGCCAACACTTTTCTGCTCAAAGATCAATTGCGAGGCGCGTGGAAGTTCAATGGATATGTCGTGTCCGACTGCGATGCCATCGTTGACGTCTTCAAAGGCCACCAGTTCACCAAGAGCATGGCCGAAGCCGCCGCGGTTTCGATGAAGACGGGCATGGACAACGAGTGCGCGGACTTCTTTACCAAGGCAACAGACAATTCGGACTATGTGAAGTATTTGGACGCCGTGAAGCAAGGTCTTCTTAGTGAAAAAGATATCGATGTTGCGCTGAAACGCCTCTTCACGGCTCGCTTCCGGCTCGGATTGTTCGATCCTCCCGAGATGGTGCAGTATGCCCAGACGCCGGATTCGGAAATCGACAGTGAGCCACACCGGGCGCTCGCGCTGAAACTGGCGCGGGAGTCGATCGTGCTGCTGAAAAATGATGGTGTGCTTCCGTTGAATCCGGATGTACGAAAGATTGCCGTCTTCGGGCCACTCGCCGAATCGGTCAGCGTGCTGCATGGCAACTATAGTGGTACGGCTTCACGCGCAACCACCGCGCTGGATGGCATCCGCAAGCAGTTCGCAGCCCAGGTCACGTTTTCGCCGGGGATGAACTTCCTGCGACAACCAACGGTCGTCCCGACAGCCGTGCTCTCGACCGACGACGGTCAAGCCGGTTTGAAGGGAGAATATTTTTCCGACGAGAATTTTGCGGGCACGCCCCAGGTGGTTCGCGTGGACAAGATAGTAGACGTTCAACTTTTCAATCAGGATCCATCCGCGCTTACGCCGCCCTCCGGCATGAAGGACTTCTCGGCGCGATGGACAGGCTTTCTGACGCCCGTCGAGTCGGGTACTTACGGGATTGGTCTCGCCGGCTCGATGAACCAGCTTTGGCTCGACGGCCAACTGGTTGTCGATGACCTTGCGCTGCACGATCCCAAACCTACGACCAAGACACTCCTACTTGAGAAGGGGCATCGCTATGCTTTGAGACTCGAGTACCTGCGCGGGGGTGTTGGTACGAAACTGGTGTGGATGAATCGTATCTCCGATCCGATTGCCGAAGCGGTTGCTGCGGCAAAGCAAGCGGATGTGGTCGTCGCAGTTGTCGGCATCACGTCAAAACTTGAGGGCGAGGAGATGCAGGTGGACGTGCCCGGCTTTAAAGGAGGGGACCGCACCAGCCTCGATCTGCCCAAAGAGGAAGAGGATCTTCTGGAAGCGCTGAAGGCCACTGGCAAGCCGCTCGTCGTTGTTCTAATGAACGGCAGCGCACTATCGGTGAATTGGGCAAATGAACACGCGGATGCCATTCTAGACGCTTGGTACTCAGGCGAGGAAGGCGGAACTGCCATTGCCCAAACGCTGGCGGGCGTGAATAATCCGGCGGGCCGGCTGCCGGTGACGTTTTACAAAAGCGTCGAGCAGTTTCCCGTATTCGAAGACTACTCGATGAAGAATCGGACTTACCGTTATTTTGAAGGTCAACCCCTCTATGCCTTCGGCTATGGACTCAGTTACTCGAAATTTGAGTACAGCAATTTGAAGCTCTCCACAACGAATCTGAAGGCAGGCGATTCCCTGAGCGTGGACGCGGATGTAAGGAACGTGAGCCAGCGCGAAGGTGACGAAGTCGTGGAGCTATACGTGAGTTTTCCAAAGTCTCCAGTCGCGCCGATTCGCGCGCTACGTGGGTTCACGCGGATGCCTCTCGGAGCCGACGAAACCAAGCATGTCCACTTCACACTGGATGCGCGTGACTTGAGCGAAGTGAACGAAAAGGGTGATCGAATTGTCGCCGAGGGCGCCTATCGCATCAGCGTCGGAGGAAGCCAGCCGGGGAATGGTGCTCGATTGGCGGAAGCTGAGTTTAGGATCGCGGGGATGCAAAGACTGCCGGAGTAACAGAGTTGTTGAGCCGGGATCCATTTAGCATAAGTATGTGAGCACACAGAAACGAATTGGTCTGGCGCGAACGCTTTCCAAGATGGGTTATTGCTCGCGATCTCAGGCGGCTGTTTTGATTCGTGCTGGACGCGTCACTCTGAATCAGCGGATCGTTCGGGATCCGGAACGCCCGGCGCGAATGCCTCAGGACCGGATTGAAGTTGACGGTTCGCCGCTCGACAAACAGCCGGCGATCTACCTCGTCATGAATAAACCGCGCGGCGTGGTGACGACCGCCTCCGATGAGAAAGGGCGCGAGACGGTTTACGATCTACTGGAGCCGGGGTGGCCGTGGGTTGGTCCGGTGGGACGGTTGGATAAGGCGAGCGAAGGGCTGCTGCTATTGACCAACGATTCGAAGTGGGCGGCGAAGATCACCGATCCAGCCAGTCATCTGAACAAGAAATATCACGTGCAGGTGGACCGCGTTGCGGACGCCGATCTTCTGGCAAGAATCACTCGGGGTTGCGCGGTTGCGGACAGTTCTCTCGAGCACAAACCAGACGAGCACTTACACGCCAAGGGATCGCGCCTCCTGCGGCACGGCGATAAGAATAGCTGGCTGGAGATTACGCTCGACGAAGGCAAGAACCGGCAGATTCGGCGTCTGCTCGAAGCGCAGGGGGTTCGAGTCTTGCGTCTTGTGCGAGTGTCGATCGGGCCGCTCGAACTGGGCGATCTGAAAAAGGGCTCAGTCCGGCCGTTGACGGCGGAGGAAAAGGAAGAGATCGATCGTGCTCTGAGAGTGGGGGCGTAGGGACAGCCGCCCTCGGCTGTCCAGGCGAGCGAAGCTCGCTTGGGGTTTCATCTTTGCTCTCAACAGCGCCGCGGGGCTTCGCCCCACTGGACAGCCGAGGGCGGCTGTCCCTACGTTCGCTTCGCTCAACAGAGGCCGTGTGTTTCAAGGTAGTCCTGTGCCTGACGAAGCACCTTGCGTTCGTTGCTGTACGCGAGCTGGCTAGCCGCATCGGGGAGCGGCACCCAGAGAGCTCGCTTGACTTCGATCCGCATGTCGGCGTTGAGGTTGTCGATTTCTCCGGAGAGATAGCGCATCAGGTAGAAGCTCACGATTTTGAAAACGCGTTTGCCGTCGCCCCAGGTGCGGACGTAGACGTACTTGTTATCCGAGAGTTTGGTGACCGGTTCGGCCACGACGCCAGTCTCTTCCAGTACTTCGCGTACGGCGGCAGCCTGCGGTTTTTCACCCGCGTCCACCAGGCCCTTGGGGAGGGTTAACACGGCACGGCTGCGCTTGCGCGGTTTCTTTGAAGATTCGGGGTTGGGGCTTTCTACCTGCGGCTCGTCTTTCCGCGGCTCAATCAGGGCGACGTGCCAGACTCCAGAAATCTGCTGAAGCACGACGCCGCCTGATGAAATTTCCCGCTCCATCGCTGATACCTCAAGCCCCAATCCTCCGCCTCAGCGCCTGAAGGCGCTTTCACGACGCCGCGCTTGCGGCATGCCTGAAGGCATGCCCTGATACGAACCGTACTCGCGCCACGGTACTAGCGGCATCAGGAATTCCCCAGCTTCCCAGTCTCTTCCTGAATTCGCTGCCATGCGCGTTCCACGTGGCGGGCCTGAGTGTTGGTTTGGCCGACGCAGAATCGAAGAGTGAATTTGCCGTCGAGCTTGGTATGCGTGAGGTAGAGGTCGCCGCTGCCATTCAGCCGCTCCATCAGGAGCTGATTGGCATGATCCTGATTGGCATGATCTTGGTCCGCACGATCTTGGTCCGGACGATCTGTTGCGCGCAAACGGAAGCAGACGAGGTTGAGTTGGGCGGGCGCGGCGAGTTCGAAGCGCGAATCGTTGCGCACCCAGGCGGCGAATTGCTGCGCCAGGCGCACGTGCTCGCGAATGTGGTGTTGCAGTCCTTCGATCCCGTAGTGCCGAATCACAAACCAAAGCTTGAGCGAACGAAAACGGCGCCCGAGTTGGA
>WNEZ01000624.1_pt1 | contig 28437 bp, 24 predicted proteins | sample 5400521 | NCBI WGS metagenome assembly WNEZ01 (sample SAMN13153339, study PRJNA577476) | soil metagenome | isolation source: 120 cm saprolite under Douglas fir tree site 2 hole 1 replicate 1 | place: USA:California | collected 2015-04-18
ACCACGACCGCAGCTGAACGCAGATTCCCTCTACTGGCTAATCAGTGGTTCGGTTTTGGTGTGGGGCGGCTTAAGCCCGCAGGCTCACGAATGTAACAACGGCTACTCCGGGCGCGCCAGTAGTTGGTACTTCAATCGCACCACGTCGACAAACGCGTGGACGGCATCGAGATCGTCGAATTCCATCCAGCAATGGCGCACGCCGTCGGATATCGTTCCGTCACGCACCGCCTGTTTGATGACGCGCGGCAAGCCGTTCGTCGCGCTGATTTCCTGCTCCTCGACCCCCGACAAGACGAACGTGCCGCTCACGCCCGTCTGCATCGGGTGGAGGTAGCCCAGCTTCCGGCCCCCAACTTCGTACATCCAGACCCATTTCCACATCGTGCCGAGGTACACGACTTGCTCGGTCACATGGCGCAGGTTGCGCAGCTCTTCGCGGGCCGTCTTGAATCGCTGGGCGGCGCGGGCGGAAAGGTCACGCACGGGCTGATCGGGCTTGGGCCGCTGGCGCGGGCTCAGGTACAGATGGCCGGCCCAGTAATCAGTGGTTGGCTTATTCATTGGCGCCCCAATACTACAGGTGTGGTCAAGAGGCGAAATCGACCAGGGTCGAGCAGCCGCCCACACGACTGCTGGGGCACCGCCATACGCCCGTCCCGGCCCATCGCCAGCTTGATGACGTCGCCGTTGCGGCCGAACCAGCGGCTCGATGGCTCGAGATCAGAGGCATAGACGAACAACGGCAATGACGCCGCAGCGAGCCCCGCCTGGGAGCCAATGCCCGATTCCGGCATCGTGCCGGCCCACAACTTCGCACCATATTCGGCAGCCAACCGGTAAATCCGGCAGACCTCCGTCAGCCCGCCGACGCGATGCACTTTGATGTTCCAGACCTTGGGCCCGTTCAATGCCATGATCTGCTGGGCGGCGCGCGCGTCGCGCAACGTCTCATCGAGGCAGATCGGGGTGCGCAACGCTTGCCCGAGCCGGGCATGCCCTACCAGCTCGTCAGGATGGAGAGGTTGCTCGATGTAGAGGAGACCGGCGTCGTCGAGCGTGCGCAACGCGGACTCGTCGCGCGGCCATTCATACGCGCCATTCGCGTCGACCGTAAGGGGAAGATCGCTGCCCTCGAGTCCCTGCCGCGCCGCGCGAACCGCCGCCACGTCCCAGCCCGGCGCCACTTTGATTTTGACCCGCGCGTATCCGTGCCGCACGGCGTCATAGACCGAGCGCGTCAGCTCGGCGGGATCGCGGTCGGGTGGAATCCCGAGCGCGACACCGCAGGCGACCGCGGGCGCGGGCTTCACGCCCAGTCGCTCGCCGAGCAATGCCGCGAGCCCGGTGCCCCGGGCGTGCGCTTCGAGATCCCACGCTGCAGTTTCGATTCCCGCGCGCGCAAACCAATTGCCCCGTACGCCATCGCGCACCACGGCGTCCACGGCTTCGGGCAACGGATCCTCAAACTCCCGGCCCACGACGCCCGGCAACAGTAGTCGTGTGATCAAGTCACGCGCGCTGGACAGCGTCTCCTCGGAATAGAATGGACGCTCGAACGGCGGGCATTCACCGTATCCGACGTGGCCGGTGTCGTCATGCAGCACGACGATAAGCGAGCGCCGTTCCGTCATCGTACCGCCCGAAATGATGAACGGCTCGAGGAGTGGCAGCGTGAGCTCGAACAACTCAGCGCGGGCGATGCGTGTCATCGTGATCTGTCTGTCTTGCGGAACCACACGCGGATCCAGAGGCCAAGCGGAAGGACGACGAGTAGTCCGGCCACTACGAGAAGCCCCTGGCTCCCACTCGACGGGATCAACCATGCCACGGCACCAATTGCAACGCCCGCCATCATCATCTGGAGGTAGGCACTCTCGATGCGTTCGCGCGCGGGAAGCCACGACATCCGATCGGAGAAGAGCGAGATGACCCCGAAGCATCCCAGCGCAACGACCCCGAGCCACCGGGCCCAGGCCTTGGTCGGATCAACGGTGCCGCCCCAGGCCAGGACCACCGCGAGGGCAAGAAACGCCAGCCCTGACAGTCGACGACGCTCGCTCAACGCTTCGCTCCGGGAAGGAGATCGAGGAAATGCAGCTCGCCGCCGCGTCGCTCGAGTGCGCCTGCGGCTTCGCGTTCGAGCATCACCGCGATCAGGCCGTCGCGCGGATCGAACATCAACGCATGGAGCGCACGCTGCGTGCGTGACCCCTCGGTCGCGGGATACTCCTCGAGTGGGAGCTGAAAGAAGGTATGCAGCTGGACGGACGAACAGCCGCGCAGAGCGTATTCAACAATCATCCGACCGCTGGAAACGTTTCCAGTACCCGACAGTTCCGGGATCCCCGGGCTCGTGCCCGGGGTCAGCCGAGCCAACACGCGCAGGTTGCGATCGCTCAATTCTGGTCCTCCGTACGCCACGCCCTGCTGGGGATCGAACAGTCGATTGAACACCACGAGCGCGTCGGCACTCGCCACCGCTTTCACCATCTCGAGCTGAAAGTCATCGTCGAAGCGCGCATTCATCAGCTTCATGGCGAGCCGAACATTGGCGTGCGCTTTGATCTTCGCGGGCACTTCTCGCAGCCATCGCAGGATCTGCTGTTTCTCGTCAGCAAGGGGATCTCCTGCGAGCGTCGGCGAGAAGTCCTTCTCCAACAAGAGCGGCGTCTGACCGCACGCTTGCGCCAGCGCGTGGGTTGTAAAGGCATACTCGTCGTCGCGAAACGGCTCAGTCAGTCGCGGTAGATGATACTTCACCGACGGCACGGTCAGGAGCAGTCCGGCCCGCGTGAAATCCCAAGCGGCGCGTGCCAGCGCAAGATAGTCATCGAACGAGCGATCCCAGCCCCTCCCTTTCCACGTCACCGTCCAGCCTCCGCCGCGCCGCTCGACTTTCATTTTCGTCTCATGAATCGCCCAGGCGGCCATCGATTGATCGCCGGCCGGGTCCTGCGCGATCACGGTCTTCAGCACCGCGAACGCGAGCCCGGCCTCGGCGTCGGTTTCCAGCTGCCCGCTGTTGAGCGACAGCTGGCCGGAGCCTTTGCCGATGGGGTGCGGGATCGGCTCGCCCAGGTAGCGCGCCGCGAGGTTGATCCGGTAGGTGTCGCGCACGTGCGCGGGAAAATCGCGCGGCAACGCCCGCTTGAACCGCTCGAAGTCGTTAGTGAGCGAAGCGCGAGAGCCGGAATTGCTCATCGGGCGTCGCTCCACTCAGGACCAGTCGAGCGACGAGCTCTCCAACGGCGGGGCCGTGTTTGAAGCCGTGGCCCGATCCCCCGCCCACGATCCACGCGTTCGCCGCGTCGGGGTGCCGATCGATGATGAAATGCTCGTCGGGAGACTGCTCGTACTGACAGACGCGCGACTCGAGCAGCGGCGCGCCCTTCAGTCCAGGGAATCGGTACGCGAGATAGTCGCGGGCGATTTGGAGGGCGTCGGGACTCGGGACTCGGGACTCGGTAGTCGGATCGATGACCGGTCCTCTGGTATCGTCGGCGACCTTGAAGCCGCGCCACTCGTTCCCGGGAATACCGTACATGAAGCGTGTGCCATGATCGGCCCAGACGGGCAGGGCTTCTTCGGTGAAGCGTCGATCGCCGGGCGGCGTCCCGAAGAAGAACACCTCCTGCCGAGTCGGCTTCACACGGTCACCGACCGCATCGGGAAAGAGCGCGCCGAGCCACGGACCGCAGGCAAAGACAAAGTGGTCAGCCGTCAGTTTACTGTCGTCAGACAGGCCTATCGCAGAAAGCTCTCCTCCACGCGGTTGGATCGGCGCTTGCACCGCCAGCTGACGGTACTCGCCGCCCTCGGCGAGAAACCCCTCGAGCACCGCGGCGCACGCCCGCCGGGCGGTGAGATAGCCGCCCTCTTTCTCGAGGATCGCCCAGCGAACCCGGTCGCAATTGATTTGCGGGAGGCGCCGCGCGACTTCGGGGCCCTGCAGCTCCTCGAACGTGACGCGCGCCTCGCGCAGGATCGGCAACGCCGCCTTCTCGTACTGGTCGTCGCTCTCGACCAGCCAGAGCACGCCGATGCCGTGATACAGCGGCCGGTGCCACCGCGTCTGGTGCTCTTTCCAGAGTGTCAGCGCACGCGCCGCCATCTTCGTGTAGATCGCGCGCGGTCCGTAGGTCGCGCGGATCACGCGCGTCTCGCCACCCGAGCTTGCGCGCGAGTTGCCGGGGCCCCAGGCGTCAACGAGGGTGACGCGCGCACCCTGGCGACGCAGGAACAGCGCAGTCCAGCCGCCGAACGCTCCCGCCCCGATCACGGCGATGTGCGGTTGCCTGGCTTGTGCCATCAAGACTTTCCCCCCGAGCGCCGCAGCGGCGCCGGTTTTGAGGAACGAGCGGCGACCTACCGTACGCGCGCCTCGCGCACCGCGCGCCGGACCGCCTCGCGCTCGGCCGCCGGCAGTGGCGGGCCCCACGGATCGTCGCACGCGTCGTCCGGGATCACGCCTTCGGCGGCGAGGGCCCAGAGCATCCGCCGAATGTAGCCTTCCATCGGCTCGGTGAAGGTCACTTGCCCGAAGGCGTCTAACTGCGTGGACAGGCGTAAAAAGGCGTGGTCGTCGCCGCTCGCGTGAGCGCTCACCAGTGCCGCCTGCATGTCGGTGAGCGCCGAGCCCATGCCGATTAACGCCGCACGCGCTCCCATCATCAGCGAGTAGCCGAGGAATCGGTCTTCACCGGTGATCAAGAGCTTATCGGGGTGATCGCGCATCACCGCCGCGATCCGTTGGAATGTCATGACCGAATCGAGCGACGCGACCTTGATTCCGACGACACCGGGCAACGCGAGAATCCCGTGCAGGGTCGTGTCGTCGTAGTTCACGCCTCCGGCCGCTTCATACAGGTAGAATGCGATGACCGGCAGCTCCTGCGACAGCTCGTCGTGATACACGACCGCGTTCTCTTGTGTGGGAAACGCGAGGAGCGCATCGGCGCCGCCCCGTTTCGCGTCGCGGGCCATGGTCGGTCCGTTGGCCCCGGCCACGATGACTTTTCCGGGAAGCGCGGCACGCCACTCTTCCAGCACGACGCGCCGTTGATCGTCCGCCAGATGGGGACCACGACCGGTGTGTGCCCACACCGCGACTCCGGCGACTGGCTGCTGCGCCATCCAGGTCGCGTAGGCGCGTTGCGCCGCAAAGTCGATTGTCGAGCCGCGAAACGGGACCGGCACGGCCGGAATGAGGCCGCCCTCCAGTCGGACGGTCGGACGGTCGGACGGTGGGACGGTCAGCTCGCGAGCTCCCCGACGTTCTTGGATTCGATCGCCTCTCGTTTCTCGCGTGGCAAATCGAGGAGATCGAGTTTGGCGATGCTGTTCTCGGGGAGCCGCAGCGGCTGCCCCGTCCCGAAGACGAACCGCTCGGGGCCGATGGTATCGAGCAATGTGGCGAGATGGTCCTCCGGAGGGCCCCAGATCCAGCAGATGTCCCACCAGATGCGGCACGCCTCTTCCGGCGTGGAGCCGAAGTGCACCTCCTCGACAAACGCGCGGTCGGCGTGCGTCACGAGCAGTCGGAGGTCGGCGTCGCCGCGGATCAACGCGCGCACCGCGGCGGCCGGCAGCTCGGGGACGCGATCGTTGGGGTGGCGCTGGCGGCTGTCCTCGAGCCGGACGGCGAGCATCAACGGGATGCGGGCGGCGCCGCAGGCGGCGGCGAGGACGCGGATTTCGCCGCCCGCAGGCTCGAGTCCCAGATACAGCGGATCACAGCGGACTGCGGGCGCTCTGGCGTTGGCGGCGTCGGCGATCACCTGCTCCCACTGCGCCAATCCGGGATGCACGGTGGGCACCGGCTTGAAGCGCTTCTCCTTGCGCGCGGTCTCGTACAACCAGGCATTGCCTGCGGTGGGATCGCGCCAGAACAGGCTGGGGAGATGCGTGATCCAGGCAACATCGATCTGCGTGCGCTCGAGCGCGCGCACCAGCGCATCCGGCGAGGTGCCGGGAACCTTGCGCCACGGATACGCCCCAAGCAAGGCGTTGCAATCGATCCGCATCAGTCGGTCGGAAACGCGCCCGGCGGGAAAATGCGCGCGGCATTCTTCCAGCGCACCAACGTCATGTCGTCCTTGGAGAGGAAGGTCTCGAGGTAGCGGAGCTTGGCCCAGCCGGTGTCCATCGTGATGTCGCTGCCCCAGAGCAGGCGATTCACACCGACGCTTTCGATGCAGGCCTCGAGCATACCGCCGTCCACGCCGCTGCCCGAGAGATCGACGTAGACGTTGGGGACGTCCGCCGAGGCATGCAGCGAATGGAGCCAGTCCCCGCCCCCGCCGATGTGCGCCAAGATGAATGCGACGTCCGGATGACGGCGCGCGAGGGTGGACAGCTCGCACGCGTCCGACGCCTCCTGTCCCGGCCAATCGCAGCGCCGGTGCTGCCAGATGTGCTGCAGGACCGGCACGCGGCGCTCCAACGCCAGGGCGGCAATCGGATCGAGCAGCGGATCGTCCGCCCGGCGGCTCGCCGCAAGCTTGATACCGATCATCCCCGCGTCGAGACCGCGCACGATCTCGGCGCGGGCGTGCGCGGTGTAATTCGGGTTCACGCACACAAGCCCGCGAATGCGATCCGGATGCGCCCGCTGCAGGGCGAGGAGGGCATCGTTCCCGGCTGTGACATCGCGCGGTGACGGGAAATACGTCGGCGAGGTGAGGCCGAAACTGCCCAGGATCGACGCCACGTGTATCGTGATGCCGATCTTGGCGCCGGCGGCCAGGCGGCTTGCATTGCGCTCCCGCCAGTCGGCGCGGGGCGTCCGCTGGTGGTAAAAATGAGCGTGGACGTCGACAAGCATTGCCACAATCTACGCCCCTTTTATCTTGGGGGCTTCCTCAGTGGGGAGATTGGGATGGAGACGACGGTAAGCCGTGCGCGGGGCGTGCTGTTCGAGCCTCGGGCGACATTCAAGGAAGTCGAGTCCGAATTCACCAAACCGGGCGCCCTCTGGGGGCGCTATATCCTGCCGCTCGCGCTGATCGGGCCGCTGGCCGGCGCCGTCGGGCGACTGCTCTTCGGCAAGCGCATCGCGGGAACGAGCCTGCCGGAGTCCGTCACGATCAGCGGCGCGGTCATCTGGTTTGGCATCGCGCTGGTGCTGCAGCTGGCCGCGGTGTTCGCGCTGACGCAGATCATCAGCCTGCTCGCGCCCGGGTTCGGTGGACAGAAAAACGACGTCCAGGCCTTGAAGGTCGCGGCGTATGCGAGCACGCCGATGTGGCTGGCCGGCATATTCAACATTCACGGCCGGTTCCTCATGGTCGGCGTCATCGTTTCGCTGTACAGCCTGTATCTGATCTACCTTGGGCTGCCGACGCTCATGAAAGTCCCGCAGGATCGATCGATGGGCTACACCGCCGTCGTGATCATTGCGGCGATTGTGGTTTTCCTGCTCGTGAGCACGTACACGCTCTTCTAGATCGCGCGCAGGACTTCATGCAGCATGGCGAGGGCACGGTCCACCGTGCCCTCGTCGTGCGCCAGGGAGACAAAGTTGTACGCCGTGCGTTTGAACAGGAGACCGCGCTCGGCCGCGTGAGACGTCAGGGCGCGCGAGAGGTCTTCGGTCACGCAATGCAGGAAGCACATCTCGGCAATACCCGCGACGCCGGTCACCAGGCCCGAGTGCGCGCGTTGCACCTCGTGCAGACCGTGCAGCAGTCGCGTCCCGATACGATGGAGATGGCCGCAGACGTCGTCGCGCGCGAAGACCTCCAGCGTCGCGCGTGCGGCGGCGAGTGCCACACCCTCGGTCGCCAGCGTGGAAGAGATCCAGGTGCGGCTCGCGCCATTCATGAGGTCTGCCCTGCCGCCCACAACCGCGAGCGGGAATCCGTTCGCGAGCGCCTTGCCCAACACGACGAGGTCGGGCGCGGGCTGCACGTGATAGCGTTCGACGGCGCCCCCGATCGCGAGTCGGAAGGCCGTCTTGATCTCGTCGAAGATCAGGATCGCGCCCACACGTTCGGTCTCGACGCGCAGCATCTGGAGCCATTCGCGCGCGGGCTCGGACACGATCACCGGCTCCACGACCACCGCGGCGAGGCGTGCGGCGCGCCCACGGATCATCTCGCGCCCGGCGGCGACGTCGTTGAACGGCAGCTCGGCGAAAAGATTACGCACTGCCGCGGGCACGCCTTCAGTGGCGCCCTGAGACCAGTCGAGCCAGCCGTGGTACCCGCAGCCCAAGACCTCGTCACGGCCGGTGGCGACGCGCGCCAAGCGCACCGCCGCGGCGACGGCCTCGGCACCGGTCTTGAGAAAGCGCACGCGCTCGAGCCAGGGGATCTTCTCGGCCAGTGCCTCGGCGAGCGCTTCCTCGGCGATGGGCGGCAGCGGCCCGACGACGCCGGCGGCGATCGCGGCCGTGGCGGCGCGATTGACGTCGGGGTGTCCGTATCCCAACGCCACGGCGCCCAGCGCCATGACGAAGTCGACGTATTCACGCCCATCCTCGTCCCAGACGCGGCAGCCGTCCGCCCGCGTCATGCGCGCGGGGGTCCCGAACAACGCGTCGGGGCGCTTGCTACCGGTCGACGTGAAGCCCGGAACGCGCCAGTCGTTCACCGTATTTGGTCACCTCGATGGCCATCGCACGCAACAGTTTCACCTCACGAGCGTCCAGCGGCGCCCGATGCGCGATCTCACGCATCGTCCGCATTACGCCGTCGGCATTACGCGTCTTGAAGAACTCGATCGCATGCAGCGCCCGGGCGACATCGGCAAACAGCCGCTCGAGCTCCGCGGCGTCGGCCGGCTCCGATGGCCGCCGCGGCGCCTTGAACGGACGCGCCTCGGCGCCCCGCGCGAGTGCCAGCTCATACAGCATGATGATGACGGCATGGCCGAGATTGAGCGAGGCGTACTCGGGATCGCTGGGAATCGTGACGACGCGGTGGCAACGATCGAGCGCTTCGTTGGAGAGCCCCTTGTCCTCGCGCCCGAAGAGTAAGGCGATGGGTCCGCCCGCGCCCGCGTCCAGCGCGACGATCTCGGCAGCGGCGTCTCGCGGGCGCTGCCGATTTCGCTTCGCCGTCCGTCCGCGCGCCGTGAACCCGACGATGTGTACGCAGTCGGCCAGCGCCTCCTCGAGCGTCGCGTACGTGCGGACGCGCGCGAGCACCTCCTGCGTCTGATGCGCGATGCCCTCCACCCGGTAGGCTTCGTACTCGCGCGGATTCACGAGCCGCAAATCGCGCAGGCCAAAGTTCTTCATTCCGCGCACGACGTGCGCGATGTTCACGAGGTCCTGAGGCTCGTGCAGGACGACGACGATCATCCCACGAGCTCGAGAATCCCGAAGCGGGCGGGATCCTGCCGGTCCCCGCGCAGCCAGACCCACCCGCCGCCGCCGCTCCACACCAGTTGGCCCACGCGCCGCAGGCGGCCGGGCAGCATTTCATTAATGATGAGGTCGAAGCTCACGCGGCCGCCTGCGTGGGGATAGGCGCCGGCGGGCCACGGAATGCCGACGGTCACGCAGTAGCCGGTGTCGGTACGGCGCCAACCGCCGCCCACCGCCCCCCCTCCCTGTGGCCCGTGCGTGTCGCTCGTCGCGCGGGCACGAACGGAGTGAGCGCCCTCATTCGGAATAATGAGGTAGCCAACCGGAGCCGCGCCGGCTTCACTCGAGTGACGGTGGGCCGCGCCGACATACACCTGCAGCCCATCGGAATGGATCTCGTCCGGCTCATTGTCGAGCTTGAGCGGCGGCGCGGCCGCCGGCCGCAGCACGAGATCCGGTTTGGTCACGACCACCGCCAGGTACAGCGCCGACTCGTCCCACGCCGCGTACGCCACCGCGGAGAAATCGTCGGGACCGGGGTACGCATCTTCGCTGCGCCGATATTGGTCTTCGAGTCCCAGCTCGAGCGGTTCCGACAGGTCGAAGCCGTCGAGTGACCCGTCGAGCGGCGGGGGGCCTCCGACCCGGAATGCCGGGGCGGTCGCGGGGGTGGGGAGGTCGATCTCGAGCAGCGGCGCGAACGGAGGCGTTTGCTCCCGCCGTCCACGCAACACCACCGCCTCCTGCCCTTCCCGCTCGACGGTCCATTCCGCGCCGCCGAACCGGTGTCGTTCCACCCCCGCGGCGGTCTCGATCTCGACCGCATCGCCTTGGGTGCGCACGGCGCGGATCGCGGGTTGATCCTCGTGCGTTTCGAGCACGGTGATCACGCGAGGGTTGCGGCCGAGCGCGCGCACGACGTAGAACTTCGCCCGTTCGGGCTCGCCCGGCAGGCCCGGCCCTTCCATTTCCAGGAGCGCGCCGTCGAAGCTGAGATGAGCGGTGAGGCGCCTTCCTTGCTGGACGTGCGACAGCACGACAGGACCAGGCGCGTCCGGAACAAAGCGCTGCACGCGCGTGACGAATTCGTCCGGCAGTTCGTCATTGACCCATCGGCCCCGCGTTGCCACCGCGCCACGACCCGCGATGTGCCACGGCAGCTCGAGCAGCTGGTCTTCCCGGCCCGCCATCATCGTCACATCGACGATGTAGGCGGGCCCGGTTGCCACCAGGCGAACGAGGTCGTTGAACCGCCCCTGGACCCACGCCCACTCTCCCTGGTCGTCGAAGCACTCGCAGGTGGCGTTGCCCCGCGGCTGAGATTCGCCATCCAGGCGCGGCGCGTTATGCGCCAACGTCGAACGGTACCAGAACAGATCGTGCGCGACATACGAGCCCGTGCCCGGGTCGGGCAGCCAGTAGGCGCCGTCCGCGTGCAACATGAGCTGGAGCCGGTCAGGATGGCCGTGCGCTCCACCCTGCGGACCGCACTCGACACCCACGTATCGATCCTCGCGCCGCAGGACCGCCAGGCCCTGGCTCCCGAGCAAGACGGTGTTCGGCTCCCACGGTGCCTCGCTCGCGGGAAGCTCGGGGAGCATTTCGAGCAGGGCCCACCACGAGAGCGTCGAACGGGTAACGGGACACGGGACACGGGACACGGGTGCCTCGTGGAGATAGGACTCCATCAATTCGACCCGTGGCGGTTCGGCCTTTGTGTAAAGCGCTATTAACCAACCGAGCAGGTCGTCCCGTTTCCCGAGTCTCGCTAAGCCGATCTCCCAGAGCTCGAGATATCCGGGTTGCGCCAGCGAAACGCCAAAGCGGGAGTCCTTGCGCGCCGGATAGGTGAAATCCGGGAGGGCGGTCAACGACGGCGCCTGGAGGGCGGCGTGCAGACGGTCCGCGAGTCGCTGATCCTCGCGGAAATCGACTCCGGCGAGCCGCGCCCATCCGATCCCCGTGAGCAGGCCTCGCAACGCGAACAGATGGTAGTTCTCTCCTTCGTACCACATGCCGTCGCGCCCATATCCGCGGACCAGATGTGCGATGAGACCTGTGTCGCCTTCGATGGCGCGCTGCGCGAGCTCCTCGTCCTCGAACCAGACGGCGGCCGCCGCCAGTGCGGCGTTGTTCCAGGTTTGACGGTTCGAGAACCCTTCGTCGTAATCCCCGATCACCGTCGCCGCTTCTTCTACCACCTGATTCACGCCACGTGCCGTCGTGTCGTCGAGCTGGCCACAGGCGCGCAGCAGCGCGGCCGCGGCGACGAAGTTGCAGGTCCATAACGACTCGAGGTACGTGGAGAAGAAGAGGCGGCTCGGTCCGAGCACATTGTCGCGATTGGGATAGCGCCAATAGCGCTGCGCGTAGGCGTTGACGATGTCGCGCGCGCGCGCCGCCGCTGCACGGTCCGTCTCGTCGCCCAACCCTGCGAGCGTCGCCAGGTGCGCCGCGCGTTCGGCGAGCCAGAGATGTTGCGAGCGCGCCCAACTCCAGTTGTGGCGCTCGCCGCGCCACGTCTTGCCGCAGCGCGGACATCGGTGCTCGTCAGGGCTCCAGGGATCGAACGTGAGCGCGGTGCCGTCATCGGGACAGAAGCCCCCATCCACCGTCAGCTGCGCCTTGTAGTCCGGAACGACAGGCATTCGATCGAGCAGCGGCCGCGCTCGCTCCCGCAAATGGGCGAGGAGCGCCCCGAGGTCAGCCGAGCCGCGGACTTCCTGCGCGCGCGAGGCGAGCTCTTCCGCCGTCACCACGTCCGCACTCCTTCCGGTGCCCAGGACAGGGGCAGCACTTTCGCGCCGGTACCGGCGACCGCGCTCGCGGCCTCGCCCGCGTCGCCACGCATGACGAAGAACATGCACCCGCCGGCGCCGGCCCCTGCGGCCTTCCCGCCGAGGGGTCCAGCACTCGAGGCAGCGGCCTCGAGCTGCGCCATCTCAGCGGTTCGCATGCCGGGATCGAGCGCCTGCTGATGCTTCCAGTTCTCGCTCAACAGCGCACCGACGCGAGCGAGATCGGCGGCGCGCAGCGCCTCGGCCATCGCGTTACCCGTTTCCTTCAACCCGTGCAGCGCACCCGTCACCTTGCGGTCGCCGCGCTCGTACGCTCCCATCACGCGCGCAATCGTGTCTCCCGAGACTCGCGACTTGTTGGTGTAGCAGATGAGCGTCTGGCGCTCGAGGGCGGACGCGAATGTCGAATCCAGCGTCACCGGCTCTACGCCGACGTCGGGATCGCGGAAGCTGAGGCGATGAAAGCCTCCGAGCGCCGCGCCATACTGGTCCTGCTTCCCACCGGGGAGCTCGGCCTCGATGGTCTCGACCTGCCAGGCCTGGTCCGCCACGTCCTGTCCGCTCAACGTCTCCTGGCGCGCGCGTGTCAAGGCACCCACGAGCGCGACGCCCAGCGCGCCCGAGCTGCCGAGTCCCGAGCCCGGAGGGGCGTCGCATCGCGTCGTCAGCGTGAAACCACCCAGCACGGGGAAACGGCGCAGCGCAGCCGTGAGCAAGGGCAATTTGCCGGGGGGAACGAGTCCACCGGAATTTGCGCATTCGAGTGTTTCGCCGAGCTCCTCGGAAACCAGGCGCAGCAGCTTCCCACCCATGTGCAGCTCGACGTGCGCGCGTAACGCGATCGCGCCATTCACCACGACTCCGCCTTCACGCGCCGAGAACGGTGGGACATCGGTCCACCCTCCGGCAAAGTCCAGCCGCAAGGGGGCGGTCGCGTGAAACGCGGTTGGGAGATCGCGACGTCTCATGGCTGCACCCACCAGGCGGCAACAGTCGGCAGCTCGCCCCGCATGTCCATGCGGACGCCCTGCACTCGGCTGTTCATCGCCTGCACGCCGCGCGCGTGGTACAGCCAGACGACGGGGAGCTGCTCCGCAAAGACGCGCTGCGCCGCTATGGGATCGGTGGGCACGGAGATGCCCGTGAGTCTGCCGAGTGACTGCAGGTAGCCGAGCTCCGGGTCTCCCGGAATCCCCGTAACCGCGGCGCCAAAATCGTGTCGCTCCCCGGTTAGACGGTTCTGGAACGTCGCGTTCTCGAGCTGGCGAATCGTCACGTCGAAGCCCACCGCATTGAGACGCGCCTGCAGCATCTGCTCGAGTGCTGCCTCGCCGCTCCCCACCGTGAGCAACTCGAAGCGTGGGGTCGCGCCGAGGGCCGCCACGAGGCGCCGCGCCGAGTCGGGCGCGAACGGGACGTGCGGCGGCGCGACGTAGTGCGGTACCCCCGACGGTACCGGTCCCTCCGCCACCGTCCCAAAGCCAAAGAGGTAGCCGTCGACAATTTCCTGCCGATCAATGGCCAGGGTGGCAGCAAGTCGCGCGCGCGGGTCGTTGAACGGCGGCCGGCGCGTGTTGAAGACGAGGCCGTACGGCAAAATCAGCGGATACTCGCGCAGGGCGAGCTCGTGATGACGACGCACGAACGCGGCGTGCTGGGGACTGATCCCCGCGAAGTCGAGCTCACCGGCCACCAGCGCCGAGAGCTTGACCATCGGCTCGTCGACGATCACCACGATCAGCCGATCGACGCGCGGCGGACCACCCAGGTCCCGAGGAAAGTCAGGGCTCCGCGCGAACACCCACCGCCGGTTGGGCTCGTGCGTCACGAATCGGAAGGGACCGTTGCCCACCGGATGGACGTTCCAGGAGGCGTCCCGCAGTCGCGCGTGGGGCACGCTGTCGAGCAGGTGCGCAGGCAAGATCGCCAGATCCGTGAGGACGTCGGGGAGATCGGCTCCGGCTCGAGGCACGGCCGCACCGCTGAATCGCAGCTCGATGGTCGAATCGTCCAACGCAGCAACTGACGTCAACGTCTGCAGCTCCGTGAACCGCGGATAGCCCGTCGCCGGATCGCGCGCTGCCTGCAAGGTCCAGACAACGTCGCGCGCGGTCGTCGCCGTGCCGTCGTGCCAGCGCACGTCCGTCCGCAGTCGGAACGTCAGCGCTCGTCCGCCGTCCGACCAGCGCCAGCTGCGCGCGAGGTAGGGCCGCGGCACGAGCAGTGAGTCGTAGCGAGCGAGCGTCGTGAGCAACACGTAGCGTTGAACCTGGCGAGCGAGTGGGTGGAGGGTGAGGAGCGGGTTGATGCTCTGGAGATCGGCGCCGGACGCGAACAAGACTGTCGCGCCGCGGCGCACAGCCTCGTCGCCGCACGCGCACGTCAGCAGTTCCACTGCCAGCAGCATGGGCACGACCACGCGCGACACGCACGGATTCTAGCGGGGCACGAGTGGCGGCGCGAGATTCCCGCCGATGCTCGCCAGGCTGGGACACCGTCTGCTCGCCGGTCTTGCCGTCGTGCTCGGCGTCGTGACGCTGACGTTCTTCCTGTTGCACCTCGCACCAAGCGATCCTATCGACATAATGCTGGGGCCGGCGGCGACGGCCGAACAGCGGGCGGTCCAGCGTACGGCGCTTGGGCTCGACCGCCCGTTGCCGGCGCAGTTCGCGAGCTGGTTGAGTCGTTTCGCGCGGGGCGATTGGGGGAACAGCATTGCCAAGGGCCGGCCGGTGCGCGCGATCCTCGCCACCGCCTGGCGCCAAACCGCCTGGCTCGTCGCGTTGTCGCTGGTGCTCAGCTACCTGATCGGCCTCGCGATCGGGGCCGTGCAGGCGGCTCGAAGCGGGTCGCGACTCGATACGCTTCTCTCCGTCTCGACCGTCACCCTCTTCGCCATGCCGGGTTACTGGCTGGGGCTGATGCTGGTCCTGGTCTTCACGTATTGGGCGCGGGCGCTGCCGGCCTTCGGGACGGCGGGACTCGACGCTGATTACCTGCAAGGCGCGAGCTGGCTGATCGATCGACTGCGGCATCTCGCCTTGCCGCTCGCGACGCTCACGCTCATCGGAATCGGGGGCGCCGCGCGGTTCGTGCGCGGCGCGATGCTCGACACCCTGAGCCAGCCATTCATCATGACCGCCCGCGCTAAGGGCCTGAAACCGCGGCGCGTCGTGGGCCACCATGCGCTCCGTAACGCGCTCACGCCGCTGGTGACGATGCTCGGCCTCTCGCTGCCGGCGTTGTTTTCTGGCGCCGTCTTTATCGAGGCGGTGTTCGCCTGGCCGGGTGTCGGTCGCGTCCTCGTCGAGGCCGTCCGAGCCCGCGACTATCCCGTCGTGATGGCCGCGACGGCGATCAGCGCCGTCCTCGTCGTCGCCGGCAACATGATCGGCGACGTCCTGGCCGCGTGGGTCGACCCGCGTGTCCGGGCTGGGAGCGCGGCGCCTTGAGCAAGCTGCTGCGGGACCGGCGCGGGGCGTTTGGATTCGTCGTCCTGCTCGTCGTCGTCGTGTGCGCCCTTGCAGCGCCGCTCGTGACGAACGGCGATCCCGTGGGGCAGCATGACATCGTCGCGACCCGGTTCATTCCCCCGCTGTCCAGCGACGGGCATGGAATCTTTCATCCACTCGGCACGGACCGGTTCGGCCGCGATGTCTGGACACGGCTGGTGTACGGCGCGCGCGTCTCGATGGGCGTCGGCGTACTGGCGGTGCTGATCTCGCTGGCCGTCGGCGTTGTGGTCGGCGCGGTGGCCGGTTACTGGCGCGGGCCCGTGTCAGTCGCCCTACTCGGACTCACGGACTTCGCCCTGGCGGTGCCACGCGTCGTGCTCCTGCTGTTACTCGCGGCGCTGTGGCAGCCGAGTACGGCGCTCGTGGTGACGGTGCTGGGACTGACCGGATGGATGGGGATTGCTCGCCTGGTGCACGGCGAAGTGCGGTCGCTCGCAGCGCGCCCCTTCGTCGAGGGGGCCGTCGCCGTCGGCGCGCGGCGTCTCCGCATTCTGGCGCGCCACATTCTCCCCAACGCGCTCACTCCGGTCATCGTCGCCGCCGCGCTCGGCATCGGCAACGCGATCATCCTCGAAGGGGGCCTGTCCTATCTCGGCCTCGGCGTCCAGGCGCCAACACCGTCATGGGGCAACATGATCGCTTCGGGCGGTGACACGTTGGTGAACGCGCCGTGGGTCGCAACGGCGCCGGGCCTCGCGCTGGTCCTGGTGGTGATCGCATGTACCCAGCTGGGCGACGCGCTGCGGGATGTGCTCGATCCGAACCTGCGACGCTAAATCAGTCTTTGCAGCGTCGACTCATCGATTGCGTGCCCGCCCTCGAACGGGACTAGCTCGTACGCAATCTTGTGCTCACGCAGGCGCGCCTCGGTCGCCGTGACGATCTTGGGCGTGAAGAACTGGTCGCGAGAACCAAACACGAGCGTGAGTTTCGAGCCGCGTAATCGCTCGGCGACGCGCGCGTTCGCCAGATCGAGATCGGGGGGCACTTCTCCGCCCCATACGATCAACCGATCGATACGCGAGGAGCCCAAACCGACCCACCGGCAGACCGTCGCTGTGCCCTGCGAGAATCCCAGCGCCGTCACCCGCGCCTGTCGCGGCGCGAGCTTCGCGTACATGCCGTCGAGATAGCGGAGATAGTCGTCGATCTCGTGCAGCCGGTCTTCGCGTGTCATCCAGCTCGCGCCGACACGGCGTTCGGTGGGACTCTCAGTCAGATAGAAACGGGACAGTCCTTCCGGGGCGACGATGCAACGCCCTTCCGCTTCGAGGGGATGAAAGCGCTCGAGAAAGCGGGCCGCGAGCTGACCGTATCCGTGACGCACAAACCACAGGTCGCCGGCGTGCTCGGGTGAGCCCAGGGTGAAGTACCGCGCGGACCGGGACGTCGAGAAATAATGTTCCTGCATCAGGTCACCAGAATCGAAACGATTTCGTGAGGCTCGGCGACGAACCGGACGATATTGCCCCGCTGCTCCAGCACGAGCGCGACGGCCTCACGCTCATCAGCGCGTACCCGATGCGCCGTCTTCACACCGTTGCCGAATCGCCATGCGCCTGCGGCTTTGCGATTGATGGCGTTGTAACACCTGAGCACCATCGGGGACCCAATCTGGGCAGGCTTGAGCGACGAGAAGACGAGCCCCGTACCTTCGAGGGCGATATTCACCGGCGCCGGCGTGAGGATGCCGGCGTCGCGGAGCCAGAGGCCGTGGAGCGGGAGGAACGCGTCCTCCCACAGCTGGGGGACCACGTCCCCGCGATCCACATCGCTCGCGCTTACCGGCACGATCGCGAGCTCGATCCGGCTCGTGCCGAGACACTGGGCGGCAGGGATCGCCGTCGGCCAGCCTGCGTGACCCGGCCGCGTCGGCAGATCAGCGCGCGAGAGGTCGCCGATCGCGCGGAAGAGCGTGAGGAGCAGATCGCCTTTCGCGGTCCATTCGTATTCGACGAACGCAGGCGCGAGAACGGCCAGGCCGCGGCCGCCCCGAGCCGCTGCCACGAAGCGCAGCGCGGGCGCCGTACGGACTGGTGTTTCCCGCGGGTATGCGGCGGGATCGACGCGCACGGCGCTGCGTTCCACGGCACCGAACGCCGCGCCCGCGGTCACCGGAACTCCGGCGAGGCCGGTGACCAGGCGCGCGCGCAGCCGGTGGTAGCGGTTGCGATTGTCGATGTCCAGGGTGACTCGGACGAGCGGGCTGTCGGCGAACAGCTGCACGACCAGGCGCGCATCGATCCCGCGGAGCACTTCCCAGCGCGCTTCGAGGCCGGCGACGAGCGGGCCCGCGGCGAGCCGTCGCACCGCGATCGGACCGTGGCTTTGCTTGATGCGGTCGCGCGCCGGCGGACAGTACGTGTATGCGTCACCCGCGTCACCTGCATCCTCGAGGCGCAGCAGCTCTTCATAGCGTTCGCTGCGGCGGCGGTCCACCAGCGTTATCGCGCCGTTCGGCTCGAGCATCACTTCGACGAAGCGATTTTCGAGCGCACGTCCCCGAACCCGCACGTCTTCGCTCCGAGGCACGGGCACCGGGGCACCGGGTGTCAGCGCAGCGAGGCCAAGACCGGGAACGGGCGGTGCGCGGAATGCGATCCGCACCTGATCGACTTCGTTCTGATTTGGATAGTGACGCGCGGCGTCGGTTCGCTCCTCCGTGACGCGCTGCGCCAGCACCTGGAGCGGAATCGCTTGTCCCTCCTGCCCATACAGCGCGAAGGGCCGATAGCCCCGGCCCTGCCGCGGCAGCCGACCCTCTGACGGTGGACCCACCAACACGTCGTGGCGAAACACGGTGATGTCGGCGACCGTGACACCGCCGCGGGCGCGCGGCACGGGATTCCACAGCACCAGCCTTGGCTCGCTACCATCTGTACGCTCGCGCTGGACGTCTGGGTCGTGTCCCGCGAGGTCCATGAGTCCGCCGCGCGTCAGCTCGGCGGCGTACGCGGCCACTTCGGTGAGACGGTGCTCGGCAGCGGCTGCGACGGCATCGGCCGTGGAGCCTGCGATCGTATCGTGAAACTGTGTCCGCACCAGCGTGCGCCAGGCGGTCTCGAGGATCGGCCGGCGATCCCGCCCGCCCGCCTGGCGAGACAGCGCCACCAGCGGCTCGGCCAGACGCTCCAGCCACAACTCGATCTGTCCGTGCCGCCGCTTGAGCGGCGCGCGCGTACCGTGCACACTTTGCAGCGTCCAGGTGTAGCCGTACGACCACCGCAGCTCGCCCGCCAGAGGTTTCGCCGGCGCGCTTTCGGCTGCCTGGAAGAATTCGTCGAGGCGAGAAATGCGGAACGCACTCGCGGGCTCGAGGTCGGCCAGCAGATCGCGTAGACGCGCGAGGGTGGGATGGGGCGCATGGTGATCGGCGCCGACAAAAAGCGGAATGTGCTTGCCGGCCGCCCGCTGTACGAGCGTGGCGCGCACCTGCGTCCAGATGTCGGGCAGGCGTGCTCCCGCGCCGGGCAAGGCGGCGCCGATCTCGTAGCCTTCGGGCGGCAGATGCCAGAGGAGGATCTCCCGGCCGTCGGGCCCGCGCCAGCGAAAGAAATCGCTCTCCTGGTTGGGTTCGCCGCCGAGGCCGCGCCACAGGACGCCGTACTTGAGACCGAATTCGTGCGCGACCGTGGGAAGTACCGCGGGATGGCCGAACGCATCGGGAGAGTACAGCACGTCGAGTCGTCCGCCGAGACGTTCCGCGTCCGTCGTGCCGAGCAGCAGGTTGCGGATCAGCGACTCCCCCGACGGGACCAACTCGTCGGCGAGCACATACCAGGGACCGATCTGCAGGCGTCCCGTCTTCACGAGCGCCTTCACGTCGTTCTCGCGCTCGGGACGCGCGCGCAGGTAGTCCTCGACGAGCACCGTCTGGCCATCGAGCAGGAACGTCCGGAAGGCGGGGTCGGCGTGCATGCGTTCGATCAATTCGTCGAACATCAGAATCAGGCGCGCGTGAAATGCGGCACGCGGGAGAAACCACTCCCGGTCCCAATGGGTGTGCGGAATGAGATGAAAGATGAACGCCGTCACGGCTTCACCTGCGACAGCTCCGCAGTACTCGAGAGGTGCACGTGGGCGACGCGCCGGCCACGGGCGAGCAGGGCCCGGATGTCGCCGCGCGCCTGGGCGTGATGCAGCTCGCCGAATGTCCAACCCATCGACGGGATCTCGAGATCCTCGCCGCTATCCGTCGTGATCACAAGAAACAGACCGGTGTTGGGTCCGCCCTTGTGCAGTTGACCGGTGGAGTGGAGGTAGCGCGGGCCAATACCGAGTGTCGTAGCGCAACCAAGTGCCTGGCCCCAAGCAGCCCTCAGCTCCTGCAGCTGCGAGAAGATCTCCGGCGTGGGCGGCACGTAGGCGAGAATGGCGACGTAGTCCCCCGGCCGAGCCCGCCTTCTGAGCTGCCCCGGCATCAGAGTTGGGAGGGGCGCAGCATGCTGGGCCCCTGCACCTCCCGTACCATCCAACTCAGCCCTCGCGAGCCGTTTCGCCTCCTCGACGTCGGGTTGATCGAACGCATTGACGCCGAGCCCTTCACACAACGCGACCGTGGCGTACTCCCAGCGCAGGAATTCCGCGCCGAGATCGAGCGGATCGGCGGAAAACAGTTCCGGACCCGCTGTTTGTGAATCGGGCAACCGGCTCCGCACCGGATCCTGAACGATGGGAACCACGCCGCGTCCATCTTTACCGGAGCTTTCGGCAGTGAGCTGCTCGATCCAAGACGCGAGCGCGCCGATCGCAGGAGGCGGGTCCATGCGCAGCTTGTCCTGGCCGCGCTTCGCCTGGTCCGCGATCGCCGTGCCGAGCGCGCGGGCGGCAGCGACGTCCACGCGCCGCGTCCGCTCGAGGAGCGTGCGGCCATCGATTCCGCTCAGCGCTGCGGGGACCATACCGACTGCCGTGAGCGCGGAAAAGCGGCCCCCCACATCGGTCGGATGTGGGATAACCGCCCGGAACCCTCGCGCGCGGGCGATGCCGTCGAGCGGGCTGGCGGGTTCCGTGATGGCGATGAACTGTTCAGGTCGCGCACGCGCCGCGAAGTGATGACAGAAGGCGAGTGTTTCGACGGTATTGCCGGACTTACTGGAGACGACGAACAGGGTGCGAGCCAGTTCGCCGCTCGTCCCCGCCGCCCGCACCGCTGCCGGATTCGTGCTGTCCAGCACGTGGAGGTCGCGCGCACTGAACGTTGCGGCGAGCACATCGGCGACGAGACTCGAGCCGCCCATGCCGCACACGAGGGTGCGCGTCAGCCCGTCGGCGCGGACGGCCGCTGCCAGCGCGACGAATTCGTCCCACTGGGCAAGCGATTCCTCCGGCGCACGCATCCACCCGAGCAGATTCATTGGCGGGCAAAGATAATGCGGATAATTTAGGCCCGGAGTGTCCTTGAGATGATGCCGCTGAGCCGGCCTGGTCGCGTGTTGGTCAGCATCGCCGTTGTGTCGCTGGTGGCGATGGTGGTCCTCTACGCGTTCCCCTCAGTCGACCGGCGGACCGTTCACATCCTCGCCGACATCAGTTGGACCTGGTCGGCGGCCTTCGCCACGTACTGTTGTTTCGCCGCCACGCGGCGCATGAGCGCAGCGGAGCAACGTCGCGCGTGGCGCTGGATCGGTGCAGGCTGCGCCTCGTTCCTGGCGGGTCAACTGGTCTGGACGTACTACGACCTCTGGCGGGGCGCGGCGCCCTCGTATCCCTCACTGGCCGATGTGGGCTTCCTCGGGATCTACCCGTGCCTGCTCGTGGGCGTCATGACGCTGGTCCGTGGCCAGCCGACTCGCCGCGCCGATCCCGAGCTGATTCTCGATACGGTGCTGGTGTCGTTCACCGCCGGTGCGCTCGTCTACGAGTATCTCCTCAAGCCACTGATCAGCGGTCGCGCTGCGACGGCGGGACTCCTGACGAGCCTCGGATGGTCCATCGGTGCCGTCGCGGTGCTCTGGATGATTCTCATCCAGATGCTGCGACGGCCAGCGTCTCCCACCGCCACCGCCACCCTCGTGCTTCCAGGCGTCATCGTTTTTGCGGTCGGCAATCTGATTTATGCCGTGGCCGCGCTGGGCGGCACGTCGCAGGCGGGGCGCCCGCTCGATCTCACCTGGGACGCCGGGCTCTTGCTCATCGCGGCCGCGGCGGCCGTCGCACCGGATTACACCTACCATCTCCTGCGGAGCAGCTCGGCAACGCCCGCTCCCAGCACCGCAGCGCGCGTGGTGACTCTGGCGATCAGCCTCGCGGGCATGACCGGCATGGCGATTGTCGCCCTCGTGCGCGCCGGACCCGAACCCGACGTTGCCATCATCCTCGGCGTCGGTATGGCGATCGTGGCCGCCCGCGTGCTCCACTCCCTCGGCGTCGATCGGCGGTACGAGCGGGTCCTCGAAGACGAGGTCGCCAATCAGACCCGATCGCTGATGAGCGCGCTCGGCGCGACGGCGTCCGCGGAGCGCAATCTCCGCCTGCTCATGGAAGCGGTTCCCGACGCTATCACCGTGGTAGACCGCGACGGCCGGGTGCTCGACGAAAACTCGTCGGGCCGTGTCCTCGTCAACGCCCCACCCGGCGACGCCCGGGAGAGCGGCGGCCGGCGCTCGGCGCTGAGGTGGCTCGAGGGAACGGGGGCCCGTATCGCGCGCGAGAATCTGGCCGCGGCGTTCGATGGCGAGCTGCGCCGCTTCGAGGTCCCGTTTCAGCGGCCCGACGGCAGCGAGGGTACCGGCCAGGTCCTGCTCTCGCCGGTGCGCGAAGGCGGCCGCATCCCCAAGGTCCTCGTCCTCGTGCGGGACATCACGGAGCAGCGCCGCACGCAAACGCAGCTGCAACAAGCCGAGAAGCTCGCGGCGATGGGACAGCTCGTGAGCGGCGTGGCCCACGAAATCAACAACCCCGCCGCCATCATTTCGGGATTCGCGCAAACGCTATTGCTCGATCAGCTCCCGCCCGACCAGCGCGAGACGGTCCAGATGATGTACGACGAGGCGACGCGGATCGGCCGCATCACCTCGAACCTGCTGGCGTTCGCACGCGCTGGAAGTAAGGAGCGGACGCTCGTGGAGCTGAACGAAATCGTCCGCCGGACCTTCGCGCTGCGATCGTACTATCTCACCACGCTCAACATCACCGTCAATCTCGAGCTCGACGAGGCGAACCCCAAAGCCTGGGCCAATGGATCAGAAGTCCAGCAGCTGTTACTGAACCTGCTGATCAACGCCGAGCAGGCGCTGACCACGGTGCAGGGCCGTCGGGTCATTTCGATCCGGACGATGGCGGCCGGCGACGAAGGCGTGGAGCTTCAGGTCGCCGACACCGGGCCCGGCATCGCGATCGACATTCAGGAGAAAATCTTCGATCCGTTCTTCACGACCAAGCCGGAAGGCACAGGGACGGGACTCGGCTTGTCGATTTGTTACGGGATCGCGCACGACCACGGGGGACGGATTGCCGCGCACTCCGTCCCGGGAAACGGCGCGACCTTCACGCTCACGTTGCCGCGGGACGCCCGCACCCGACAACGCTCGACACCGTCTCCCATGCCCATACCCGAGGAAGCACGGGAACCGGGCGACGCACTCTCCGTGCTGTTGATCGACGACGAAGAGGGCCTGCGCCGGGCGGTCGTGAGCTTTCTCAAACGCCGGGGCATGCACGTCATCGCAGTCGAAGATGGAGGCGATGCCCTCCGCGTGCTCCGCCGCGAGCGCTTCGACGTGATCGTCTCGGATGTCCGGATGCCGGGGATGAGCGGCGGTGAGTTCCTGGAGCGCCTGCGCCGCGAGCATCCGGCGATGGTGAAGCGCCTGATCTTCACGACCGGCGATACATTCGCGAGCGACACGTCGTCCTTGTTGCGGGACTCTGGCGTGCCCTCGCTCGTGAAACCGTACGACTTCGCGAAACTCGAGGGCGTGGTACGGAAGGTAGCAGAAGCCGCTAAAACCTCGACTTGAGCCGCACCTCGAGGTCCGACCGGCCGATGCCGTTCGCGGTCGGTGTCAGGCTGAACCGGACCGGCTCGGCATCCACGGCCAGCGCGTCGAGCACCTGCTCCTCCACCGTCAGCTCGTAATCCCCTGGCTTCACACCCATGAGATAGAAGGCGCCGTCGTTGAAGGTCACGAGCGAGCGCCGGGTGCCGGTGCGCCGATCGGTCAGAATGAGCGTCACGCCCCCTACTCCAGCACCGCTGCGGACGACGCGGCCCTCGATGATGCCCGCTTCCACCACCGGAATATCGAGAGTCCGAAAGCGATTGGGTCCCGGGACGATGCTCGTCCGCGCGAACAGCGGCACGAGCAGCGGCGAGTCGAGCGACACCGAATCGAGACTCACGATGACCGGCTCAAACGGCACGAGATCCCAGACACGATAGGCGCCGCTCGAGTCGGTGCGTGCCGACATCGAGCCGACCAGCACGCGTGCGTTCGCGATAGCCGGTTCGCCTGCGTCGCGGATGCCGTTGGCATTCACATCCAGGAAGACGCGCCCGTACAGGCCGGAACGCTCCAGTGACGGACCCGGGGCCACGGCGAGCCGATCGGTTCGCCGATCCCAGAGTACCGACCCCTGAAGAAATTGCGTGGCGCTGACCGGCTGGCCCGGAGGCGCGACCATCGATGTCACGGCGCGCATCGCCGAGAAGTACGACGTCACGGTCACGGTGTAGGTCAGTCCGGCATCGCCGCGCAGCCAATTGGCGCCCACCTCGATACGCACGCCGCGCGCGAGTGGGTGAGCGGCAAACGCCGACCAGGAGACGAGACCGGCCTGTCGTTCGATCTCCGTGTTGGTCCGCAGCAGGGTCTGGCTCAGGAACCTGCCCCAACGGGCCTGTGGCATCACGAACGTCGCGACGCCGACGTACTCACGGTTGGTCACCCCGCTCGCTCCAGCCGTGGTTTGCCCATGTTCGGTACGTACGTACGGCAGGAAGCGCATCTCATCGGTCTGGATTGATGCGCCCAGGCGAGTGCGCGTGAGGGCGCCAGCAGCGGTACTGATGCGCTCGAACCGTCCGTCGAAGAAGAAGAACCCCTGGCTCGTCTTGGGACGGAAGAATCCCGTGACGGTCCATTGCGCGCGGCGGCCGGGCACCGCCAACACCGATGCCGAATCAGGCGCGAAATGCACGTACTCGCCTTCCAGCCGGAGATCGACGGACGGCTCGTACCGCAGCGCGCCGCGCACGAGTCCCGCACCGATCACTTCGCTCTGGATCGCCCAGTCGTTGCTCGGATTGCCGACCAGCGTCGCGTAGGGGTGCGTCCGATCGGGAAGCGAGTCCCGCCAGTACTGATCCAGTCCACCCTGCACGGTCCAGCGCGCCGTGGCGCCGTAGCGCAGGTCGAGATTCGTCGTCGCGTTGCAGATGTAGGACGGCTGCGGGCAGCGGCCCGCCGACAGCCCGTACTCGAACCGACGGGCGGGCAGCAGCTCGGTCAGCACCCGATAGGTGCGGTTGAATTCGCGGATCTCGCCGAACGGACCATAGGCGACGAAGTCGACGGGGTTTTCGCCGTAGCGCACCGGGAGGTCGATGCGGAACGCGCCCGACGCGTCGGCCGAATCGTAGGCGACGAGGTCGCCGCCGCGATACGCTTCGACCGACCACCCCGGTTCGAGTGCGCCGCCGTAGCGCAGCGATCCGATGAGCGATGGCCGGACGAACGGGGCGTTGGTAATGGAGACGCCCTCGAGCGCACGCGAGCGCGGGCCCGTGGACGCTACATCGCCGAACCGCAGCTGCTTGACCCAGCGGTTCTCCCGCCAGACGCCGGTCCACGAGGCATCGACGTGCAGCTGGCCCCGCTCCGCCGGACCGACACTCTGCGCCAGCATCTCGAGCGATCCGCCGCCGACGTCCGCGCCAAGTCCGAATCCATACGTCGAACCGGCAAGCGGATCGCTCGACGGCGAAAAGAGCGAATAATCGACGACGACGCCGTCCCAGGACGGGCGTTGCAGGCCCAACGTAACGTCGGCGCGCATGCCGTCGGGACGCCGCAGGTAGGCCTCGCGCGCGGCTTCCCGGCGCAGCCGCCGCCCGATCGGCAGGGGGCTCGGATCAATGACCGTTGCGGTGAGATCCGACCAATCGACCGCGAACATCACGCCGAGCAAGTCGCCCAGACGCTCGCTGCCGACGTACAGCTCCGGCGACTCGAAGCGAATGAATTCTCGCTCGATGCGCACGCGGCGATCGCCATACTGCATCGAATCGCTGTGCGGATCGATCACGATGCGGAGGTTGCCTGGATCGACCGTCGCTTCCAGCCGTCCATCCGGAGTGAGGCGATGACGGATCTCGACGAGCTGAAAGAACTGTGACAGCGGCAGCAGCACCTCGGAGCGCACGCGATAGGCCTGCACCGTCGTCCCGGTGATGCGGCCGATGCGCAGGTCGATGACGACTGCCTCCGGCACGGTATCCTGAGGCGCGACGGCACCGAGGCTCAGGGCCGCCAGCAGAGCGAGCATGGCCTACTGGTACAGGAGGGAGACGACTACCGTCCCCTGGTAGATCCCGGGCTTCGCCGCGGCTGGAGGGTTCACGGTCCCGCCGAGCCAGATGTACATGTTGGGATTCGGGGGGGGACCGAACCGACCGACCGCACCAATCGCCGGACTGAACGGCGTCCCAGCTGCCGGGTTATTGTTGGCGCGGTTCCAGCGTGCCGAGGTGAGGCCGAAGGTGATCGGCATCGTCGAGCCCGGCAGCGCCTGGATGTTGGTCAGCTGCGCCGGCAGCGTGAAGCTGATGATCACGAACGCGTTCGAGCTGCCGGTGACTTGCCATGCGCCCGCGGTAGCGGCTGTCGGCAGCACCGTCGTCGCGACGCCTTTGATGACCGTGCCGAAGTTCAAATCGCGCAGCGTCGCGATTGACATGCCGACGGTGACCACCACCGCATCGGCCGTGACGGATGCCCCGGACTGCGCTTCAGCGCGCGCACATAACGTCACGGACACTGCCAACAGCAGAGCCCGTTTCACGGCACGATCAGCTGAACAGAATCACGGACCGCGGGAGCCTTGAGCACGACCTTGGGATCGAGATCTTCGCGCTCGGCGACAACTTCATAGCGCAGCCAATAGCGGCCCCGCGGCAGTCCCGGGGCCGGGATCGCGCTGGCGAGGCGTGGCTCCATCGTGAAATAGACGCCGATCGGAGACTGGTACGACGTGACGAGCGAATCCCCAACGCGTTGCGCACGCACCGCGCCGGTCGAGTCCACGAGGGTCTCGCGAATCATGCCGATGAACGCGGCATTGCCGCGCCGTTCGATCCGGGCGCGGGTGATCACCGAGTCGCCGACAACCTGGGCGCGCACGTTCGACAGCGCGACACCCGTCATCACCGCACCCTTGCGGTAGTTCACGCCGATGATCGTGCGGACCTCGAGCTTGAGACCCACCTGGATCCCGGTCGTATCCGAAACGCCCGTGATCGGCACGCTCCCGGCCTGCGCGGCGATCCTGAGCCGCAGCCAGTACTCGCCGTCGGCGAGGCCAACCGGTGGACGCGCGAGCAGGCGTACCGTCTGGCGCTCGCGCGGCCCGACGGTCAGACGCCGCGGGAACGCCTGGATCCAGCCGAGCGCCGAATTCGTCGAATCGGCCATTAACGTGTCGAGCTGGATCCGACCGATCGAGTCGGTAATCGGATAGCCAAAGATCGTCGAGATCGTGACCTCGACTGGCTCGGTGCCCGGATTGTAGAGCAGCACCGATCCGCTGCGCTGGTTGTGATCGATGAACACCGCGTGCGGGGCGACCATGACGCCCTGCGCGGTGAGTGGCGCGCCGGTGAGCGCGAGCAGGCCGGCGAGGACGATGGGGCGCATCATGGCAGCACCGTCACGGTGAGGGTGATCGTCCCGGTGTACGCGCCGGCCCGCTGGTTCGCCGCCGGATTCGCCGTGGCCCCGACGAACACCGACGCGGCGCCATTATTCGGAAACGTTACGGTGGTCGGCTGCTTCGGGTCGAAGCCCACTTGACTCCCAATTGACTGCGTTGACGAGAATCCCGCGTCACTCGCCCCAAACACGATGGGCATCAGCGCGCCACCAGGACCAGTCATCCTCAGCGGTAGCACGAATGACAGCAACATGGGACCACCCTTCGGACCCTTGATGTCGAACTGCCCGCTGTTTGCTGGATCGGTGCGCAACACCACGCGCGGCACACCGGGCAACACCGCGCCGAACGTCACGCCACGTATTCCGGTGACGGTGAGCGGCTTGCCCTGTGCCACGAGCGGCACGCCGAGCAGCATCGCCCCGATCACGACCCACCATTCGCGTTTCATATTTTGAGTGAGTCTCCTTGCGACAGCGCCGGCAGAGGATATTGCATCCCCTGCCGGCGCGCCATCAGCTCGACGCCAAACTCCAGTCGCTTAGTAAACCACCGTCATGACGATCGAACCAGTATAGACACCTGCCACCTGGTTCGTCGCCGGCTGCACCTGCGCGCCTACCCACACGAACAATGCGCCGGTACCGCTGAGGGTCGGCGTCGCGCCCGCGGCGGGCGAGAACGCAATACCACCAACCTGCGTGGCGAGCAGCGCGTGGACACCCGTGTAGCTTACGATCGGCATGGTGTTACCGCCGGACGACAGCGTCGCGGGGAGGGTGAAGGACAACGTAACCGGGGTGCTCGCCTGGCCGGTGACGTCGAAACGGCCACCGTTGGTGAGGTCGGTCGCATTGACCGTCTTGTTCACGCCGGGGAAGACGTTCCCGAAGCTCAACTGCTGGGCGCCAAGCACGTTGATCGGCGTCTGGACGCTGGC
>WNEZ01001753.1_pt1 | contig 28435 bp, 24 predicted proteins | sample 5400521 | NCBI WGS metagenome assembly WNEZ01 (sample SAMN13153339, study PRJNA577476) | soil metagenome | isolation source: 120 cm saprolite under Douglas fir tree site 2 hole 1 replicate 1 | place: USA:California | collected 2015-04-18
GTCTTTGCCTCCCTTGATGCCGTTGAGGCGCAGCTGTGTCTCGGACTCAATGCGCCTTCCTGCCGATCCTGATCTCGTCCGTTCCATGACCTTGTTCCCTCATCTTTGCATTGTAGATAAGAACGCAGTTTAGTATGAGGTATGCATGAAGCGGCAAGCAAACCCTGAACTCTCCTCTCCTGGCCAACATGCACTGGCGCAGTATGAGCAAACCCTTCATGAACAAGAAGATCTCACCGTCGCTTCCATTCGCAATTACGTGAGTGATGTTCGCCACTTCATCGCGTGGTATGAGCAACGAGAGGCCGAGGGGGCTGCTGATGGCCAAGCTCGTAGCAGTTTTGACCCACGAGCCATTACGACCCCAACACTCACCCGTTATCGCACCTATCTCCAAACAATCCAGAGACAGAAACCCGCCTCAGTGAACCGCTCGCTGATCAGTTTGAAACGCTACTTCGGCTGGGCGAGACGTAACCACCTCATTCCCTATGATCCCTCGACTGCTGTGAAGCTTGTTGGGCAAGAAGAGGTCAGTCCCCGACAGTTGGACGATCAAGAAGAGCAAGCCCTGGTAGCAGCCGTGACGAAAAGAGGATCGCTTCGGGATCGTGTCCTCATCGTTCTCCTGTTGCATACGGGTCTACGAGCGCGAGAAATCTGCCAGCTTCGACGTGATCAGGTGAAACTAGGCAAACGAGGCGGCTTTTTCGAAATCATCGGCAAACGCAATAAGTATCGCGAGGTTCCGCTCAACGCGACCGCGCGCCTAGTGCTCTCGGAGTACCTTCCAATCCTGCCTCCTGATGCAGTATTTCTGTTCCCATCAGGGAAGACGAAAGATGCGTTGTCAGAACGAGCCCTGGGCTATATTGTCAAAAAATATGCGTCTTCTGCACAACTTCTCGACGTGAGTCCTCACGATTTGCGCCACCGTTTCGGCTATCGGATGGCGGAGTCCGTGCCGCTGCATCGATTAGCACAGATCATGGGGCATGACTCATTGGATACGACCAGATTGTACACTCAAGGAACCAGGCGCGATTTACAACAAGCTGTTGAGACTATTGCGTGGACATAAGGGAGAAGCTGATCCCGCGAGCAAACAGGAGGTCACGGATGCGAAAGTATGTCGGAGAGCAACTGGGCAACTACCGTGTGCTGCGCTTGCTGGGAGAAGGTGGCCAGGCCTCCGTTTACCTGGGCGAGCATGTCTACCTCAAGAGCCAAGCGGCCCTCAAAGTCCGTCACACGGTGCTCACCGAGGAGGAGCAAACGGTCTTTTTGCAGGAAGCGCAGACCCTGGTTCGTCTGACCCATCCCCATATCGTGCGCATCCTCGATTTTGCCATTCAGGACGGGATACCGTTTCTGGTGATGGAGTACGCACTCCATGGCACGCTGCGGCAGCGCCATCCCAAAGGAACGCAACTGCCGCTCGGCCTGATCCTCCCCTACATCCAACAGGTGGCCTCCTCCTTGCAATACACCCATGACCAAGGGTTGATCCATCGCGATGTCAAGCCGGAGAATATGCTGCTCAACTCCCATGACCAGGTACTGCTCAGTGATTTTGGCCTGGTTATGCTTGCACCTCAGCTGTTCTCCTCAGAGGCCACGGAACCAATGGAGAAGTCGCTGGTGGGGACGACGTCCTATCTTGCCCCGGAGCAACTTCGGGGCAAGGCACAATCTGCCAGTGATCAGTACGGCCTGGGGGTGGTGGTCTACGAGTGGCTCTGCGGCAAGCCGCCCTTTCGGGGTCCCTTCCTGGAGGTGGCGGTGCAGCATGTTTCGGCACCGCCACCATCCTTACTTGAACAGGTACCCGACCTCTCGCCTGCCATCGAAGAGGCGGTCCTGCGAGCCCTGGCAAAAGAGCCAGAGCGGCGTTTTCCCTGTGTGCAGGACTTCGCCACCGCCTTGGCACACGCCTCTCAGGAGGCAGTGTCACCTCGTCTCACCCCTGTGCTTGCCCCAGAACACGGAGTCGCAACGGGACCAAGACCATCCTCCATGCGTCAGCTCCCCACAGGGACCGTGACATTACTCTTCACCGATATGGAGGGCTCGACGCGCCTGCTTCAGCAGGTGGGTGAGGGCTACGCCGGCCTCCTGGAAGCTTGTCGGTCCCTCTTGCGTGCCGCGTTCTTCGAGTTCGATGGCTATGAGGTTGACACGCAAGGGGATGCGTTCTTCGTGGCCTTTGCGCGCGCCACCGATGCCGTCGCGGCAGCGGTCGCTGGCCAGCGGGCCCTCTTCACCCATGCCTGGCCGGAAGGAATAACGGTGCGGGTGCGCATGGGCTTGCACACCGGCGAGCCGCAGCGTTCTGCTGAGGGCTACGTGGGACTGGGCGTGCATCACGCGGCACGCATCATGAGCGCTGGTCACGGCGGGCAGGTGCTGCTCTCGCAGACGACCCGCGACCTCGTGGAGCATGACCTGCCGGATGACGTGAGCCTACGGGACCTGGGAGCCCATCGCCTCAAAGACTTACAGCATCCCAGCCACCTTTTTCAGCTCATCATTGGAGGCTTGCCTGCTGACTTCCCGCCCCTCAAGACGCTTGACACCCATCCCAACAACCTGCCTGTCCAACTCACTTCGCTGATTGGACGCGGGAAGGAAGTGGCTACTGTCCAGCACCTTCTGCATCGTGAAGATGTGCGTTTGCTCACCTTGACCGGGCCTGGTGGCACGGGCAAAACGCGCCTGGGATTGCAAGTCGCAGCGGAACTGAGTGATCGCTTCGCGGATGGGGTGTATTTCGTGAACCTGGCTCCCATCAGTGATCCTGCTCTGGTCGTGCCGACGATCGCCCAGACGCTTGACGTCAAAGAGGTCGCAGATCACCCATTGCTTGACCTGGTGATCGCCTTTCTGCGCGAGAAGCAGGTGTTGCTGCTGCTGGACAACTTTGAGCAGGTGGTCAGTGCGGCGGAGCGGATAACAGCGCTGCTTGCCACCTGTCCACAGCTCAAGGTGCTGGTGACGAGCCGGGAAGTGCTCCATGTCCGCGGGGAGCAGGAGGTTGCTGTCCCACCGCTCTCTCTGCCCGACCCCAAGCGCCTGCCCGATCTGCTGGCCCTCTCACAGTATGAAGCGGTGGCGCTGTTCCTCCAGCGCGCCCAGGCGGCCAGGCCCGAGTTCCAGGTGACCACTGCCAACGCTCCAGCCGTTGCGGAGATCTGTATCCGCCTGGATGGGTTACCCCTGGCCATTGAGCTGGCAGCGGCTCGCATTAAACTGCTGCCACCCCAGGCGCTGCTGGCGAGGCTGGGCCAGCGCTTGCAGGTGTTGACAAGTGGAGTACGGGATGCGCCAACACGGCAGCAAACCCTATGGAATACCATCAAGTGGAGTTATGACCTGTTAAATGCTCGGGAACAGCGGCTCTTCCGGCGACTCTCGGTCTTCGTCGGCGGCTGCACACTGGAAGCAGCCGAAGCGGTATGCGGTGCCGGGGGCGACGCTGCTGCTGGCATGGGAGGCTCGGTGCTGGACGGTGTCGCTTCGCTCATGGACAAGGGCTTGCTGCAACAAACGGAACAAGACAGTAACGAACCACGTCTGGCCATGCTAGAGACGATCCGCGAGTATGGGCTGGAGATGCTTTCCGCTAGTGGAGAGATGGAGACCACGCAGCACGCTCATGCTGCTTACTATCTGACCTTGGCGGAAAAGGCGGAGCCAGAGCTTGAAGGCCCACAGCAAATTGCCTGGTTGGAACGGTTAGAGCGGGAGCACGACAACCTGCGAGCGGTACTCGAGTGGTCGCTGAAGCGACAGCCGGGTGAGGAGGTCGGACGCCATAGAGAGCTCACCTTACGGTTGGGAAAAGCCTTGATGCGGTTCTGGATCACCCGTGGGTACGTGCGGGAGGGGCTGGCCTTTCTCGAACAAGCGCTGATGGAGCGTGAGGATACCCCAACAACTCTGCTCGCACGAGCGCAGTATGTGACCGCAACGCTCGTCTGGTACCAGGGTGACTATGATCGGGTAGAGGAACTGTGTCAACAGAGCCTGACTAGAGCAGCACAAGCTTGGGGAGAAGAAGCCCTTGCCATCTTCAGAACACTTGGGGACAAGGGAGAAGCCACGCGCACCCTGGAAGGGCTGACCCTCGTCGCTTTGTCACAGGGGAACTATGCTGAAGCAGAGTCCTTCGCAGAGGAGTGCCTCTCGCTCGGCAAGGCCATCGGCATGCGATATGTCATCGCACGGCCGCTCCTCTCTCTGGCCCGTATCGCCATCGACAAAGGCGAGCATGCCAGAGCGCATCAGCTCCTCTCGGAGTGCCTCTCGCTCAGCCACGAGTTGGGCGACAAAGGAAGGCAGGCAACTGCTCTGGCCCTCTCAGGGCGGCTGGCCCTTGCTCAAGGGGACACAACCACGGCTCGCTCCCTGGCAGGCGAGAGCCTGGTGCTCTTCAGAGAGAGCGGAGATCACCAGGGTGCAGCTGAGTCGCTCTCGATTTTAGGGATGGCAGAGGCGGCTCAGGGAGACTTCGCGGCAGCACAAGCTCTCTATGCCGAGTGGTTGACCCTGGCCGGGAGCGACGAGCGGAGCATCGCCTTTTCCTTGGAGGGGTTGGCAGACGCCGTGGTTGCGCGAGGACAGCTGGCCTGGGCGGTGCGGCTGTGGAGTACAGCAGAAACCGTGCGCGACAGGATCGGTATCCCTATGCAGCCTGGAAGGCGTGCAGCCTACACCCGCAAGGTGACGGCAACACGTGCCCAATTAGGTGAGCAGGCCTTTGCCGCCGCGTGGGCCGCGGGGCGCACCATGACCCCAGAGCAAGCGTCAGTTGTGCCGTACCAAGCTTCCCTGTCTGAACCCGTCCCCCAGGCCCTGCACGCACCGCAGCCTCCCGCTCCTACCGATTTGACGGCACGTGAGAGGGAGGTGCTGCGACTGCTAGCCAGGGGACTCTCCAACGCCCAGATCGCAGAAGAGCTCATCGTGAGTTTGCTAACCGTCAAGGCCCATCTGCGCTCCATTTACAGCAAGTTGGGAGTCACCTCTCGCAGTGCGGCCACGCGCTATGCCCTGGAGCACCACCTCAGTTGAACGCCATGCACAATATATCGCTCGACGCTTCCGCTTTTGCCTAATTTCATGCAGTGCTGGGAGGACAAGCTGGTAATATGCCTCAAGCAGCGTCTAGTTCTTTCGAACTAGATGCACCCCGCTTCTCCTCATGACACAATTACCTCCTACGAACGATGTGTTTTCCTGCTCATCCCAGTACACTACAGGTAGTGGTGCGAGATGGACAGGCAAGAAGCGAGAAGCCGCTGGACATCCTTTAAAGAAGTAGCTCGCAGAAAGGAAGAATTTCTATGTCAACAGAAGAAAACAAAGAACTCGTTCGTCGTTTTGCTGAGTGCTGGAATCAGGGAAACCTCACGCTCATCGAGGAGTTCATCGCCCCCGACTTCATTCAGCATGATCCTCACAGACCCGACATTCGCAGTCGTGAGGACTACAAACGCTGGTTCGCCGAGACCCACAGCCTCTTCCCCGACCTTCATATCACAGTTGAGGACCTGGTCGCTGAAGCAGACAGAGTGGTGGCGCGCTGGACCTTTCGTGGCACCAATACCGGTGATTTCGAGACGCCAGCGCCCTCTCCTGCGACTGGTAAGCAGGTAACCGTGTCGGGAATAGACATCTTCCGCCTTGCAGGAGGCAAGATCGTCGAAGCATGGTTCCAGGAGGATACCATGGGCATGATGCAACAACTCGGCTTTTTGCCTGTACCAGAGCAAGCCAGTTAGTCACATCTCTCGCCTTTCCATGAGAATTCCAAAATTTACAGACTATGGCTCTGACAGAGGTTTGACCCTCTCTCATGAAAAAGTGATGAAGGCAGAAATGAGCAGAGAACCGGAGACGCCTCTATCGCATTTACTGTACGATTCACCTGAGATGAATTTGACGATGGTAGTGCAATAGATGAGTACACACTCTCAACGCGAGGACAACCCATGGAGCAACAGTGCTCCATGGCCCCTTGAGGAGGATGAAAAAGATGACAGATATTACCCATCGGTTCATTGAAACCAACGGCATTCGTATGCATGTCGCAGAAGCAGGACAAGGACCACTGGTCCTGCTTCTGCATGGCTTTCCTGAATCATGGTATTCGTGGCGGCACCAACTGGCCGCCTTGGCGCAGGCGGGTTATCATGCCGTCGCTCCCGACCAGCGCGGTTATGGGCAAACCGACTGCCCTGCAGAGATTGAAAAGTACACGCAGCTCCACCTGGTCGGCGACACCATCGGCCTCTTAGATGCGCTGGAAGAGGAGCAGGCGGTGATTGTCGGGCACGACTGGGGAGGGCCGGTAGCTTGGAACGCGGCCCTCATGCGGCCCGACAGGATTCGAGGCGTGGTCGGGCTCAGCGTCCCGTACATCCCACGCGGACCGGTCAACTTCCTGACCGCAATGCGTTCACTGCTAGGCGAGGGCTTCTACATGGTCTACTTCCAGCAGCCCGGTATCGCCGAGGCAGAGCTTGAGCGCGACGTGCGCACGACCATCCGCACGCTCCTCTATTCAGTCTCAGGTGATGCTCCGGCAGACAGAGGAGCGCCACAGCCAATTGTGCCACAGGGAGGAGGCTTCCTGGACATCATGCTCGACCCTGAGACACTGCCCGCCTGGCTGACAGAGCAGGATATTGACTACTATACAAGCGAATTTGAGCGAACGGGCTTCAGCGGTGGACTCAACTGGTATCGGACGATTGAGAAGAGCTGGGAACTGATGGCGGCATGGACGGGAGCCCTGGTGCGCTCACCAGCCCTCTATATCGCTGGTGAGCGCGACCTGGTCGTCAACCTCCCTGGCAGTCAGGATCTGATCGCCCACCTGAGAACGTTCATTCCCAATCTGCGGGGCACCTTTATGCTACCAGGATGTGGTCACTGGACCCAGCAGGAGCGTCCTGCGGAGGTCAATACAGCTCTTCTCGCGTTCTTGAAGGACTTGACGCCTTTGGGCTGAGAGAGTGAGGCACACCCGATCAGAACTTCATTAATGAGGGTGGACTACGGAAGCTGGGCCCACAAGAAGTGAGCGCCATTTCAGGTCTCTGGGCAACAACGGAACGGTTAGGATGGCAAACTCGTCTTGAGGCACACTCATTCTGAGACGACACAATGAACAGTTTCTCGCTCGCGTCAAGATAGACTTGCCATTCTAGGGATTTTTTTGCACGTAGGGGTTAGCCTGAGCGGGGGCAAGCCCCGCCACAACGCCAGTCTGAAGCCAGTGGTTGGCCATGCGAGCGTAGTGGCGACCCTTGCGGTCGCCAGGTTCCCACCCACGCCATGTTGGGTCTCTCGCTCCACGCAAAAATCCTACGCACACCCGTGCGTTCGAGTCTACTTGTTACGATTTCATCTCAGGGTGTATACTGGTGGGAGGAAAACGAGGGAGCTGGTCTACGGCAAAGTCTGCTGACTACGGGAGGGACATATGGACATCTTGCTGCTCAATGAAACGGAGGTCCAGCGACTGTTGGACCCTGACGCGCTCTTGGACGCGCTGGCCGAGGGATTCAGGGCGCAAAGTAGCGGCCTCGTTGATGCCCCGAAGCGCAATGGGGTCTCCGTCCCCAACACGGGGTTTCTGCTCACCATGCCGGCCTATCAGCATGGCCGAGAAGTCACCGTCAAGTTGGTCTCCGTCTTTCACGGCAACGAGCAGCTCGGCATCCCTGCGCACCAGGCCCTCATCTGCTTGTTCGATCCTCAGACGGGTACCCCCCTCGCGGTCATGGACGGGACCTACATCACGGCGCTGCGGACGGCCGGCGCGGCCGCTCTCTCGACCCGGCTGCTGGCACGCACGGACACCCGTGTGCTGGCGATTGTCGGCGCTGGAGTGCAGGGCCGTTCGCATCTGACGATGCTTCCCCGCGTGCGGCAGTTCTCCGAGATCCGCATTGCATCGCGCCACTTCGCCCATGCAGAGCAGCTGGCAGCAACAGATACCAGGGCACGCGCGGTTGGAACCGCTGAAGAGGCCGTGCGCGGAGCCGATGTAGTTTGCCTCTGCACCAATGCAGGTGAGCCGGTGATCAGCCTCGACTGGCTCACGCCCGGGATGCATGTCACGTCTGTTGGATACAGGCCTCCGGGCGGAGAACTGGACCCCAGGGTGATCGAGCATGGCCGCCTCTTCGTGGAGACACGGCTTGCCTTCGAGCCCCCACCGGCTGGCTGCGGTGAACTGGCTGGTCTGGATCCGAGTGTTGGCACGGAGCTAGGCGAGGTCTTGCTGGGCCGGGGCCTGGGACGGCAGTCCAAAGACGAGCTCACCGTCTACAAGGCCATGGGGCATGCCTGCGAGGACATGGCTGCAGCCAGCATTGTCTACCACCGTGCGAAGCAGGAAGACGCCGGCCGCAGCGTGGTGCTCTAAATCTCTAGATGCTTTTTGATTGTCTAGACCTATTGCGGGCAGTAGCGTGGAGGATAGTTTTGACCAGAAATGGCGTCAGTCCCGGGTACTTGCCCAGAATCTTGGCCACCAGGCCAGAGATGTGCGGGGCCGAAAAGCTGTTGCCCGTCACCGTCCTTTGCTGGCCACCAAGCCATGCCACCGTCACGTTGACCCCTGGCGCGCCGAACTCCACAGGTGGCGTAGGGTTATAATAAAACTCGTAGGGATCCTGTCCCGAGTAGGAGGCCACGGATATGACCGAGGCGTAGAGGGAGGGGAAACTGGGCACCGGCATATTGTTCGCGGCCGTCACGAGTACGATGTCCTTGAAATATGCCACGTCGGTCAGCTCGTAAAGGATGCCGCTGTACTCCTTGTTGATGCTGCCCAGCGACAGGTTAATGACCTGCATGCCCTGCTCAATGGCCCAGCGCAGTCCTGCCGCGAGGGTGGGGCCTTTGCCGGTCAGCCTGACACCCAGGATCTTGACACTGTACAGCTCACAATCGGGGGCCAGGCGGCGAATAATGTCTGCGCAGGCCGTGCCGTGGCCAAAGGCATCACTGTGCGGCTCCTGGCTGCTGTGTATTTGCCCATCGTCGTCCTCCCAGAAGGACACGTAGCCTTTCACGTGCCCTGCGACGGCAGGATGGTCGTTGTCGATGCCCGAATCGATGACGGCTACTTTCACACCCGCGCCGGTGCTACCCCCCCACGCCCAGTCGGGTGTGATGTCTTCTACTCGCGGCAGCGGGGAAAATTGCTGCATATGGTCGGGAGCAAACTCCCAACTCCATGCTGGAAGGTTATCAGGCAATGTTCGTGTACTCATTCTACAATAACTTTCTGGGTCATCTATCACTTCTATGGCAGGGCGGGGGCAAGCCCCGCCCCTACTATACACGAACTTCAGGCGACCCCTGCTTTATTCCCGGGCCCGTCGTCAACAACGGAGATGGAGGTGCTCTGAGCCTAGAGTTGTGCGGTCACCTGAGCCCGTTTGATCATCATCTGCTCCAGCCGGTCACGTAAGCCGGGTACAGTCGCGAGCAAGGTGTTGAAACCCTCTTTGCTCAGACTGTAGAGCTGCACCGGCGTGCGTGCGCGCACCGTTGCAGTGCGTGGCATATCATACAAGAGCGCCATCTCGCCGAAATGGTCGCCTGCCCACAGCACGGCCAGCAACCGCTGCCTGCCGCCTGTGTCGGCAGCGAGCACCTCCACCTGCCCCTGCTCAATGAGGTAGAGTTTGTCACCGATGTCTCCCTGGCGAATGATGACCTCGCCGGCAGCATGGCGCTCGAGCGAGAAGCGTTTGGCGCAGGCAGCCAGCAGGGCAGGATCCAGCTCGGAGAAGAGGGGAATCTGTTGCAGACGCGTTACCTCTAACCCTGCATCCTGAGTCTGGGCAGCAGCGCCGCCGCTCTGCTCGTACCAGAGCTGCGCATACAGCCCGTCCCGCTGGAGCAGCTCGTCGTGCGTGCCCTGTTCTCTGAGCACTCCCTGGTCAAGGACGTAGATGCGATCAGCGTGGACCACATTGGAGAGATGATGGGTGACACTGATGGTGGTGCGCCCGCGGGCGATGCTACTCAGCGTGGCATTGATCGCTGCCTCGGTGTGTGAGTCGAGGGCGGAGGTGGCCTCATCCAAGAGCAAGATCGCCGGGTTGCGAATGATGGCGCGAGCAATGGCCAGGCGCTGGCGCTGCCCACCCGACAGGCGATTGCCTTGTTCGCCCACGACGGTATCATAGCCCTGTGGCATGCTCAGGATGAAGTCATGGATCTCGGCCTCCTTGGCCGCCTCCTCCACCTCTGCGTTGGTCGCATCCAGCTTGCCCAGACGAATGTTCTCGCGGATGGAGATATTGAAGAGCACATTGTCCTGGAACACCGTGCCCATCTGCCCACGGACCGACTCCAGCGTCGCCTCGCGCAGGTCCACGCCATCAAAGAGCACGTGGCCTTGCTGCGGATCATAGAAGCGCAGAATCAGGTTGAGAACCGTGGACTTGCCAGCGCCGCTGGGGCCGACTAACGCCAGGCTGGCCCCGGCCGGGAAGTCCATGTTGAGGTTACGCAGCGTGGGCTGACCCTCGCTGTAGCTGAACGTGACATGCTCAAACTGGATGGCCTGTGACAGCGGCAGCACGTTGCGTGCGTTGGGCCCGTCCGCAATCGCTGGCTGCGCTTTGAGCAGTTCGTCCACGCGCTCCATTGATCCGGATGCCTCCTGGAGCGCCTGAATGACGCCGGAAATCCCTGTCAACGGCCCGATGACCTGGGACAGCAACGCAAGGAAGGCGAACAGCGTCCCAACCGATAACGCTTTGCCAATGACCAGATAACTGCCGATGCCAATCACGGTGAGCTGGATGGCGTAGGCGATAGAGCTTATGGACAGTCCGTAGATGCCTGAAAGGAACGTCAGACGGATGGAGGAGCGGAAGAGCGTGTTCAGGACGCGGGCGTAGTCGTCGATCACGCGCTGCTGCAAGCCGAAGGCCTTCACCAGCGCCTGCGCGCCCAGGTTCTCCTGCAGCGTACTGGTGGTCTCGGCCAGGTCCTGCTGGCGTTGGAGGCTGGTACGAGCCATGGCAGGGCCGAGGAAGCGGCTGGTGAGAAATAACAAGGGCGTGCCCACGAGTGCGATGATCGCCAGTCGCCAATTGCTCAGGAAGATCGTGGTAATGGCGGCGACGAGGGTCAGAATCATCTGGATACCTTCCGTCAACACGGTGCCGAGGGCATACTCGACCTCATCCAGGTCGTTGGTCATGCGCGAAAGGATATCGCCGGTCTGGATGGTCTGGAAGAAGCCTGGATGCAGATTCTGGATGAGCGAAAAGCTCCTCAGGCGCATGGCCCGCAGCACACTCTCGGAGACGTAGGCTGACACGTAACTCCTGCGCAGCGAGATGAGAGAGATGAAGATGAAGGCCACGATCACCACGCTCATAATCACCTCCAGGACGTGCAGATTTCCGGGAAGCAGCGCTTTGTCAAGCAGAAGGCCTTGCATCTCGGCCAGGCCAATACCGAAGGCCACCGAGCACGCGAGGTAGATAATGACCTCGCCCACCTGTCGCCAGTAGGGCCGCAGATACGGAACGATCAGCGTGATGAAGCGCAGAATACCACCCTGCGAGGCCACCTTGAGCGTCTTGTGCCAGGCCTGCTCGAGTTGGCTGAGAGTGCGCTGGTAGGCGCTGCGAACGGCCTCCTCCACGGTGCCCGTTTGCAGCCGCCGCACCAACTCCTGGAAGCGGTGTTCACCATAGGTGCGGATGAGGAACGCGACGAAGCTGGCCGCGGCGGCGTGGTAGATGGCCTGCGTGTCTGGCGTTGGACCGGAGAGCAGGCTGGTCAGCGACGGTAACGTATGGTGCGCCCTGGCTGTCGCCAACTCCATCATCCCCTTGGGATCGGGTGAGGAATCATCCAGGCGTTGTGTGACGTAGGCCAGCAAGCCTTCCATGATCAGGGGTGGCAGCGCATGGTCGTTGCCGAAAGCCATCGCCAGCAGCACCTGGAGCAATGATCGCTCCAGGTCATGACCCGGCGCATCGGCACGATAGACCTCGTGGATCTCCCTGGCGCTGGCAAGGGCGTACCCACCGCTGCCGGTCATCTGTGCCCCCGCCAACATCTCGGAGAGATAGACATCAATGATGCCTGCATGGGCTTCGTCTATGCCCAACACATTGGCCATGATGTGGTAAGCCTGCTCAAGTCGTTCACTCACCAGCGCCAGATGTTGGTCGGCGAACGACCCGGCTATGTAGTGGATACGAAAGTGCGGCGTTTGCTGGGTCAGCTGGGTATGATCACCGGTGCCTTGCACTCTCGTTTCCTTTCCACGCAAGGGAACTCATCCTGCAGGCTGCTGACGTGAGAGCGGGCGGTCGTGTTGGACCACCCGCTCGCAGTTTTAATGGATCAGACTACTTTCTTTCACCAGGCCTATCAAGCCCTTTTCTGCTGGGTGGACCGAATATGTTGGTTATGGGACTAAACGGGTCACCGCCCACTTGCGCCCCGATCGCGCCTACATTTTGTCCTCCCTGTGGTCCGGACTGTGAGAAGCCCTCCAGGTCCTCAGACGGCACCGCTCCCCTCAGGATCACCATTGCGAGGATCGTCTGCTCACCGGGCGTCAAGGTCTGGTTGAACTGCGTCAATTTTTGTGCCAATGACTTTACATCAGCTTGCGTAATTGCTTGTGCCATGATAGAAACTCCTTTTCTTCTAGCTGCATTACATGCAGCCTTGTCATCATTTGTACTTTTGTGAGCTCACAAAGTCGAGCTTATTGCTTTCCCTGGCTCACTCACAATCCTCACCCCTACGATTATACAATAATGAGGAAGCGTAATGAAAGCGTTAAGAGCACCGTCAAGGGCAGTGGCCCCAAATGAAGTGTTTCCCGTCATCATGGCTCTTCCCAGCTTACGTGCACCCCAATCTTCAGATGCAAGATAGATGATTTGTGCTACACCACCCCTCTATACTGAAAGTGCAGAAACCCGGTGTCTCCTGCCACAGGGGATACCAGCAAAACGCTCACCCAACACGAGCACAACTTCTCTATCGTCCACGTTGCACACTGACGAAAGACATACTCTATGCGTACTCAGAGCACTGACAGGCGAATACCGCACATACCCTGCCAGAGGGCGAGCATAACCCACATCGCCCTCACCATCACCTTCGTTGCCATCATCGGACTACCCAGCCTGCTAACGACACCACTTCCCGGCAGAGCAAGCGGGAGGTTATCTCCAACTCCGACACCAACGGCAAGCGAAGGGTTATCCCCAACTCCGACGCCGACAGCGCGCCCCAGTCCATCACCCACAGGACCACCCCCGCCGGTACTCTCACAAGTACTCGTAATGCTGCAGGCGAAGAACCGCCTCCTCTACACAGGCAACGCCTCTCTGCCAGAAATCGCCCTGACCTTCGACGACGGCCCAAACCCCTACTACACCCCACAGATACTCGCTATCCTCCAACAATACCGGGTACCGGCCACTTTCTTCTGCATCGGGCGCCTCGTCGCGGCTTATCCCGCCCTCGTGAGGCAAGAATTTAACGCGGGCTATCTAATCGGCAACCACAGTTGGTCACACCCAGACCTGGCCTTATTCTCCGCCTCATACGACCAGCTTCAACTGACCAGCACCTCGCAGGCGATCCAGGCTGCAACAGGGGTACGACCCACATTCTTTCGTCCACCCTATGGAGCGCTGAGCGTTCCACTCCTGATGCGGGCCTACCAACTAGGCCTGACCACCGTGATCTGGAACGATGAAGGACAGGACTGGGCAAGGCCGGGAGCAGGGGTCATCATCCAGCGAATCTTCAGCCTGGCTCACAACGGCACCATCGTCCTGCTGCATGACGGTGGCGGAGACCGCTCCCAGACGGTAGCGGCTCTTCCCTTCATCATCGTTGGACTGGAGGAGATCGGCTACCATTTTGTGACGATCCAGCATATGGTTACCGATCTCGACCGCCAGATCAGCGCCACCAGCAGCGGGACAGCGCTGCTGGAGCGCCCAGTACGGGAGTGATTCCAAAATTGCCTTTCTTGAACTCTTGAATTGGCTTTCTTGAGCACTTGCTTTTTTTATCATTCTATGGTACAGTCTGATACGTGGTAAATCATATTAATACATACGATATGAATACCAGGCTCGCATGTTCATCATTTGACGGGGAAGGCTGTTTGAAGGGTGTTTCAGTGTACGCTTTATAGTATATGTTAAAACTGCTTGTGTCCTGCAACGGGACACAAGTTCTATGCAAAAAACAGAAAGTGAGAATTATGAATGCGGTTATCCAATAACCTCAAAGTAACCTTTGTAACTATGTTTTCCTGCCTGGCGCTTATGCTGGGCCTGTTCTCCTCGACAGGGATTGCCTCAGCGCATAGCGCACACACCCTCAATAGTCAGACGAGCGCCAGCCAGAGTGCTGAGCAGAGGGGAAACCGGTGTCGATTACTCGTCATTGAGAAGGTAGTCTTCGTGCCCAGGCACCACTGGTGGAACAACGGCTGGAACAACAACTGGGACAACGGCTGGAACAACAACTGGGACAACGGCTGGAACAACAGCTGGAATAATGGGTGGAACAATGAGTTCCAGCCAGACCAAAACTTCCAATTCAGTGAAGATACCAATGGCTTCGACTTCAATCATGGCGACTTCAGTAACTTCAATAGATTTGATGAGAATCGATTCGGTGGATTCTTCGTCGTTAAAGTGACCGAGATCAGAACCTGCCATGGTTTCCGCGACAATCGTTTCTTCCAATTTGATGAGAATTAACGACGCGACAGGACACCTGTTAACAGCTTCTCATGTGGGCTTGGCCTCCAGGAACTCAAGGTCCTGAGGCCGCCTGATCAACTGATGAACGAGCAGTGCCAGTGAAGGAGGTTTCCTTCACTGGCACTTTTATGCTTGCTCTGTGATACAATGTGATGGTGTCAAAAAACAACTGAATAAAAAAGAGGAGTCATACCACTATGCGTGCAAACCAACTACTCAGGCGGGTGGTGGGGAGCTCACTCCTAATGCTACTGCTCGCAGTGCTGGTAGCGGGCTGCAGCCTCCCTTTTCTCTCCCCGTCAACCACTTCCTCTTCAGTGGCAGCTTGTCCATCGACGACTTCGTTTCAAGCGATCAGGGGTACGATCCAGAGCATCAACGGTACGACGCTCCTGATTACCAACACGAATGGCGCTACTGTCAAAGCCACCTACACGAGCACGACTCGTTTCACGCGTGAGGCCAGGGCGACGACGGCGGCTCTGCAAAATGGCACGTTCGTGTTCATCGTCGTGACCCAGAATCAAGCTAACACCTACCCTACGGCTACCAGGATTTCTCTGTTAAATGCTAGCAATCCAGGTTTCCGCCCGGGGGGATCATTCGGAGGTTTCGGCCGGGGAGCCAACTCAGCGTGCGGCAGACGAGGCCTGCGCGGCGGTAATGGAGGCCAGGACTTTGGCAATGGAACTGGCAATACGCGTGGTATCGCAGGGACCGTCAGCCGGTTCAGCGGGAATACGCTCACGGTAACCGACTCGAACCAGGCAAATTTCAACGTAGCATTAGACTCAACCACGCAAATTATCCAGACCAGCCGGGTTTCTGCAACTTCCCTGCAGGCCGGGATGCGGGTCAACGTTGTTGGCTCGCGCAATGCTCAAGGGGTGATTACGGCCCGGTCCATAACGATTCTGCTGCCTGGTTTGGGGGCATGAAAAAAACACATATATTGAAACAGGATGCAACTTTTTGGTGGATGAGGCGTAGAATAAGATGGCTAAAACGCTATATCGATATAAATAAGTACTAGCATTGGGAAGGCCATTTCTCGGCCGGCCCAAAAGGAGAAAGATCAATGACCAATTTGCTGAAGGAGTACCACATCGGCGACTGGTGTAAGCGGGGTGCGTGGATCATCCTTATCATAGGGGTTCTCGAAATTTTGCTTGGAATCTATACTACTTTCCAGCAAGCCAGTGCTTCAGGCGGTGCTCCATTATCCTTCACGATCGCGGATGTACTCCAGGTGGCGTTCTCTGTAGCCTCTACCACCCTCTTCTACTTCCTGGTTCTCTATAGCGCCGGGCTGGTTCTTAATTACGTTGCTGCCAGAGAGAAGGTCCCAGTTTCTGAAGAGGTCGCAGTCTCTGAACCGGCCGCAGTTTCTGAGGAGGTCCCAGTTTCTAAAGCGGAGGAAGAGCATGAGCATAAGGATGAGGAGGAAGAGCACGAAGAGGAGGCGACACAGACGCAAGTCAAATAAAATTTGTTCTTTCCTCACAGCCCTAAATCCCACTCGGGATCAGCTGGGCTCGTGAGGATGTGTGGCTGCCGTACCCTTCTTGCTGCCTCTGCTCTAATAACAAATCCTTTGAAAGAGAGTATATTTTCGGGGACACCGTCTCTTGGACCCCCGCTGTTTTCAACCACTCTTCAACAGGCCATTGTGTGAAGTGATAGATGTTAGCTCGGTAACTGATCCGGCGCAGGATACACTGCCACACTACTAAAAGAGGCTTTTACTCCATTCGAGGTAGTAGCATGCTCCACAAAAAGAGCTATCTGGCCGCTGGTATAATCACTGTCAGTGATTGTTTTTACCGGGGTATCATTGATCAACAAGACGAGCGTTGACCCTTTCATTACTACCGTTATCTTGTTCTCTTGCCCCGTAGGATGAAGCGAAGGTGTGCTGGTGGCATTGACAAGGGCAGTCTGCTTCGAATTATTGCTGGAGTCTAAATACTCCTTGTAGATAGCATAAGTAGAGTCACCATAGATCTCAATACGATAATCGTGATTGAGGTTGTTATCACCTCGTACGTAGAGGCCTATCCCGTCATTCTGGTCCCCTTGGATGAACGTAAGGCTGGCGGTGAGTGTGAAGTTATCGAAGGTAGCATTCGTTGGTAAAATCTCATATGCGATTTGGTTTTGGTTGGTATCCGCCAGGGTAAACATGTGATTGCTAAGAACACGGGAGATACCCTTGGCGGTCCCTGTCGACCAACCCTGGCTGTTGTCAGCAAAATTATCGGAGAACAATGCCCGTGGCGTCGGCAGTGTGGTTGGTATCGTTGGACTACTACCAACAGAGGTAGGATTGCTCGTCGTACCTGTATTTCCACTACCACTTCTGGGCCGTGTTACTAAGAAGATGCCAGCCCCGACTACAACCACAATCAATGCAATAATACCAATGATTAGCCCGATATTTGGACCCTTCTTAGGTTGGAGAGCTTGCGGGAATCCTCCAACGGGTCGTCCTGGCTGCTGCTGCCCATATGCATTTGGTACTCCTGCGTAGGGTACGTTAGACGGTGGCGGTGGCGGCGGGGCATAGCTCTGGCCTTGAGACCCGTAAGATGTGCTGGGAGACCCGTAAGGTGTGCTCCCATAAGGGGAGTTATCGTATGGTGATGCAGCAGAGGACGACGGGCCAGCATACTCCGTTGGCGGTAGCGGTGATGGACCAGGGCCAGGATATGGAGAGGACGATGATGGCCCGGCGTACTGCGTTGGTGGTAGCGGCGCTGGACCAGGAGCACCGGGGTTCTGATAGGATGCTGCACGCTGCGTCGGATCTACTGTACCTGGCTCGATGTAATGAGCGCCACAATTACCACAAAATTCCTGGCCAGGGGCTAGCGGAGCACTGCACTGCTGGCACATGCGATTAGACATAAACACCTCCCGATAATACTGTACAAGGGCCCGGCCGGTACATAGACCCCAATCCTTGAGGTTTATTATACCCTGCCCCATGATACTACACAACAGCAAAACTGTCGAGTTTGTACAGATGTTCGTATCTTGACAATTCGCCCACTTACAAAATAGATCTTTTGTTCAATTTCACATCTACTAATCTCTGGAACTTATGATCTAATCTTCCGATGATAACTTCATTGATCCTTCTAATAATCATTGATCTTATTTTGATAAGTTAAATTTGAGTACGTCTAACATATCAAGAAGTGAAAAATGGAGCAATTCTACCTTTCAGCTCCAAAAGGAGGGGCCATGCAGGTACTCAATGGTAACCTTGTTGGAAAAGTACTGGGGAAATATAGGCTTGAAGCGCTTATTGGAACGGGAGGTATGAGCGCCGTCTACCGGGCAGAGCAACTCCCGCTTGCACGTCGTGTCGCCGTGAAAGTACTGTCGCCAGACGTAATGTCGGACAGCGATTTGCAGGAAGAGTTCCTCATCCGCTTCCAGCGCGAAGCGAGTCTTATCGCACGACTTGAGCATCTCAACATCATGCCCATTTATGACTACGGTAAACAGGGAGGAATCGTCTACCTTGTGATGCCCTACCTTGCCGGAGGAACACTGCGCGATGTACTGACTCAGCGCGGAGCGCTTCCACTGCAAGAAGCGCTTACGTATATTGAGCAGGCAGCGGCAGCTCTTGATTATGCGCATGCGCACGGAATTATTCACCGGGATTTGAAACCGAGCAACTTCTTACTGCATCCTGATGGGAGGCTGGTGCTGGCCGATTTCGGCATTGCTCGCATGATGCAGGGAAACGGGAATGCACGCGGAATGACACTGACGAGCACAGACGTACTTCTCGGGACGCCCGAATACATGGCACCCGAGATGATACGGGGTGAGCAAGTTGACCGCCGTACAGACATCTACGAGCTGGGCATTGTCCTCTTTCAAATTCTCAGTGGCGCTGTTCCTTTCAGAGGCGATCCGCATCTCGCCATACTGATGAAACACCTGCAAGAGCCCATACCCCTGCTTCATTATAGTAACCTCGCTGTTCCACCAGCGGTGGATGCAGTGATACAGAAAGCTACGGCTAAAAATCGTGAAGATCGCTATGCATCGGCAGGTGCACTGGCCCAGGGGCTGAAGGCTGCTATTAACACGGCAACTTACCGTGTAGTGGAAGAGCGGCACTATGCACCTATTATATTGGCACCGTATTCGCCACCTTCTGACCGGTCTGCACCCACGCAAGCGGATAGCGCACACATTCCAACCATGCCAGGGGTAGTTGGTACACCTGGCCCCCAGGTTCGCAGGCACCCTTCGACCAGAACCAGGCTGCCATGGTTAGCGTGGATCGCTTTACCAGTAGCCTTTATGCTAACCCTCGGCGGCCTACTCGTTGGGATAACTCAAGTTTCTCCTCGTCCGCCCGGGCTGATTGTTGTTTCAGAGAGTACTCCCACAAGTGTCGGAGGAGGGGGAGGAGGAGGACAAGTTGGGAGCATTCCCTGTCCTGGTGCAACCAGTATCCAGAATGTGGACGGGACGGCTTACGTCTATTGGAGAGTTGAACAGCCGGTGACCAAGGGTAAGGCGCTCGTTTTGTCCATCTGGGGCGGTACAAGCCAGGTGGTGGGCTTGTTTCAGAGCCAAGGTGATCTGAAAAGTTACATCTCACAGCATGATGCCAAGGGCTTGCCCTTGTACCAAAAGCTTATGTACCCTGGACCATCGATATTGGTGCTCGAGCAGGTCAATCAGGATGCCTACGATTTGATTGTGCTACAGGGCAAGGCACAAGGTGGCAATCCCAATTATGACTGTCGCGTTGTCGGGAACGATCAGATAGATCAGGCCATCCAACAGCTATCGAGCCTTCATACGGAACTGCAAGGGGTGCAGCCGTTAGTGTTAAGCGACTACAAGTACACCCTGCCTGCAGATCAAACTTTCGCATGAGCAAGAGCCAGACCACCCCAACCTCCCAGGGCGTCAGCTTGCCTGCGCCCTGGGGTGGGGGCCCCTACATACAATGCCATCGAGGACACAAACTTTCAACTTGCTCTCATCTTTGATGTGTGCTCTCCTGGTCTCTGTGACACTCTCAATCCCCTAGAAGGGGATAAGCTTCTGAGCATTGGAGGTACATTGGCCATGTTCCCGCAGGAACCCCACAAGGTGGGTGGTTGCACGCACAACCTAACTCAGACAACATAGGTGCAAACGCGTTATCCGCTCCCTGTGGCCCGTGTCCTAGGCTACTACTACAGGATGTTTCTTGCGATTAGCTACGGTTCTTTATCCCGTATCCTACCCATATGGGAAGACCTTGTAGATACGTTGGTGCTACAAGCTATCGCCTTTGATCATGCGCCAACACATGAGGCGAAGGATCTGGGCTTTTCAAGCCTTCTGTCAGCGTTTGTGGAAGGAGCAGGCCAACGGGCTTGTACCGTACCTACGAGCACGACCACGCTGTACATGCAGTATAGCACTAATGTACAACCAGCGCAAGATTTACGGCTCAGGCCGTGCAGCGGCGCTTTCAACCCGTCCCGTGAACGGAGACGGGACTTCCCGCGCCGTTTCGTTAAACTATGGGGGCAATACTCCCGTACCGGTAGTTTGCTCCCAACGCCTCTCTAATGAAGCAAGATAGTCCAAAGGCCGATGACGAAAGCGAAAACGGTTGAGTTGCTCCTGATGGCATTGACGAGTCTCTTGTCGAACCTGTCGCCAGGAAGGGGAAGGCACCTGTTGTAGCTGAATCTCAAGCGTTTAAGAAAGGTAAGCGGGGAGTGAATCTCAAATTCATGCTCTAAAATGAATGATTACCATCGTATGTTCATTGAAGCAGAATGTCGTGTTTATACTACCTAACGACCTGGTACAAGAGATGAAACCAAGGAGGACTTATTATGAACTGTGGTAATTGTGGAATCTTACTCCCTGCGGGTGCTCTACACTGCCCTAATTGTGGCGCTGCTACGTCCAATTATTACTCCTTTTCTGCGACAACGCCGAATGATCCTACGGTAGTCACAGAACCTTATAGCGCTGGACCGCAAACGCCGCCAACCGGGTATGGTGGTTCACAGCCTTATCAGGCAACACCACCTCCATCCACTCCTTACAATCCTTACAATCCATCCACACCCTACTCGTACACACCTTACCCGGCGGAACCGCTCGCACCTGTTCCTGCTCCACCACAACGCCGGGGTAAAGGTATCGGTATTATCATCGGTGTGGCAGCCCTGGTGTTGCTGATTGTCGGTGGCAGCATCTTTGCGCTGCTGCGTTCGGGGTCCCGCACCTCACCGGCTAAGGTCACACCTACTGTCAATGCTACCGCTACTGCTCATGCCAATGCTACCGCTACTGCTGTGGTAGAGAACCCGTATACGCATAGTGGGACATTGACTCTCGCTGATCCCTTGAGCGATAATAGCAAAGGTCAAGGTTGGGATGTAAATTCCAACTGTGCCTTCATAGACGGAGCCTACCATGCGATCGCACCGAATCCACGCTTTAGTGACTACTGTATTGCCAGGTCTACCAATTTCAGCGACTTCGTCTTTGAGGTCCAGTTGAAGATTATTAAAGGCGATGAGGGCGGAATCGACTTTCGCGTCACGAGTACTACCTACCCAACCGACCAGTACTACGATTTCTATATTGGTCAAGATAGGTCGTACGAATTTGATAAAATTATATCGAATAACTCAAGTAAAATACTGGCGAGCGGTACCAGTTCAGCGATCGAGCAGGGGCTAGACCAGACCAACCTGGTTGCCGTGGTAGCACAAGGCAGCCTCATCAAGCTGTACGTGAACCATCAACTCATCACTAGTGCAACTGACCGCACTTATACCCACGGTCAAATCGGCATCGAAGCCGACACATTTGCAACCAATGGTCATCCAACAGAGGTGGCGTACAGTAACGCGAGGGTGTGGACGCTCTGATCGTAGTGACATATGCAATCAGCGAGCCTTAGGACCCCCCTTAAAATGCGGTAGAAAACACCATCTGCGGCCTGGGCTTCTTCCATGGCGGATGCGATTTCTTCACGAGCGACTGCGGCAACTGCGACTTCTTCTCTGACTGCAACTGCTGCGATTTCGAGTTCAATATCGGCTTCTGCCGCCATTGCGACCCGGACATCTTCAGCGACTGCCGCCGCTGCGACCCGGAGGCCTTCTTCGACTGCCGCCGCTTCTTCCCGAGGACAGTCACTCTCTTCGCGGAAGATAGGCGCACAGGCGAGGATTCCAATAGGGTCGTCATACGCATCTTCTAGGAGGTCAACTTCCTCGGTTGATCTAGACGCCTGACTAGAGAGAGGGGCCAGTGAGCTTTTTTGTGAACAAGTGAGAGTACATCACTCCTTGACAGAGCTAGTTCTCCTCTGTATAGTAAACCCGAGATACAAAAACATTGGTTGAAAAAAGGACCCGGGGTCAATGACTCAGCAGGAGAGCGTAAAGCAGAGCAACAGCACCACTCGTCGAGCTCGAAGAATGAATCGTCGCCAGCAAGACATCCTCAAGGTGGCAGCACGGCTGTTCGCCGAACGTGGATATGAACGCACAACGCTGGAAATGATCGCCGACGAACTTGGCCTCTCGAAGCCGAGCCTGTACTACTATGTGAAGAGCAAGGAAGAGATCCTGGCTTACATCTTCCAGAATATCTTTCAAGACATTCTTGATCGCGTGCAGACCGACGTCTCGCCAGATATGTCAGCTCCAGAGCGCCTCCGCCGCCTCATTCTCGCGTATGTCACGCACGCCTGCACCTACCCAGAAGGGCGTACCCTCTTCCTGTACGAGAGCTACTTACTGAGCGTGTGCAATCCCGAGCTGCTCGCGCTGCGTGATCGCTATCAGCAGCAGATTGAGGATGCCATCTCCCTGGGCATCAAACAAGGAATCTTCCATGTCTCGCATGCCAAGCTCGCCGCACTGGCGCTCGTGGGTGCCCTCCACGCTATTCCACTGTGGTATGTGCCAGGTGGTCCCTTATCGCCAACGCAAATCAGTGACGAATATGCCCGTCTCCTCATCGGTGGGTTCGCTACTCCGTTTGATCTGTCGCAGGCCATGCCACCCCAACTCCCCAGGGCGTGAGCTTGCCTCCGCCCTGGTCCTGGTCTCCCCGTGCAAAAAAAGAACCTCACACTCTCCTTCCTCCACGGCTTGACAAACTCTACCGCTCTTGTATATACTTACTATTAGTCGAAAAACAAACCAATGTTAGATTTGTCAGGCTATGCAAGAAAGGAAGCGGATGATGTACCAGCTCGCCCAGGTCAACATTGCTCGTATGCTGGCTCCCCTCTCTGACCCGTTGATGGCCGGGTTCGTGGCACAGTTGGACGCGATCAACGCTCTCGCCGACGGGAGCCCCGGCTTTCTCTGGCGCTTGCAAACGGAGGAAGGAAATGCCACGACCCTACGTCCCTTCGAGGACGATCTCATCCTCGTGAACCTCTCGCTGTGGGCGAGCCTCTCCGATCTGCTGACTTTCGTCTACAAGAGCCGCCACCGTTCGGTGTTGCAGCAGCGCCAGCAGTGGTTTGAGCGCTTCGAAGGCCCGTACCTGGCCTTGTGGTGGGTTCCCTCCGGTCACATCCCTTCTGTCGAGGAGGCAAAGGAGCGGCTAGCCTACCTGCATGCCCACGGTGAGACTCCGTATGCCTTTACCTTTAAAAAGCCATTCCCAGCACCGGAAGCAGTCAGCGACCTCCCGGCTCCAGTCGTCATTGAATGGTAGAGACCTGGTACCAACGGGGTGACAACCTGCGAGACCAGGAGGGAGATCCGGGGCATTAGGGGAGCACGAGAGAGACTACAGGCGTATCCGGCGATACACCTCGTCAAAGGGAAAACTGACGCCGAGGCTTTTGAGTTCGACCAGGTCGCCTGATCGATAATGGTACTGTCTCCAGAAGTTGCCCTCGCGCCGGTGAACCTCAATCGCCTGGTATTCGCTGCTAATCAACACGTACTCTTGCACGGACGGCAACGCCTTATAGGCTTTGAACTTTGCGCCGCGGTCGCGCTTCTCGGTGGTTGGTGAGAGGACTTCAATCACCACAACCGGGTTGGTGAGCATCATTCCTGTCTGCTCACTACAGGCCACCGTGACATCCGGGTACAGGTAGCGTTTCTCAGCGAGTTTCATGCGGGCGTCACTGGTGTAGACCGTGCAGGGACTCGCTGCGAGCGCCTGATCGAGCAAGGACACCATACGCGCACACAGAGCTGCATGGGCGACACTCCCACCGGCCATGTCGATGATGGCGTCATCGTCATAGGCGCTGGAGGGTGGACGCAACAGGAACACATAGCCATCGAGGTATTCATACTTGGCATCACTGCTTTCATCGAGGGCCAGGTATTGCTCGACGGTCATGTAGAGGCCATCAGTTAAAGGAAACATCATCGAACCAGACCGTTCCGCTGTTGCCTCGCGAGTTGAGGTGAATTTCCATAGCAGCAGCCTGAGCAGGCGCTCTCGCGGTGAGCGTTCTCTGCTGCCAGTCATACGTTCCAGTGGGAAAATGAGGCGCGTCATCTTCAGATAACACGTGGCCAGCCGCATCAACCCACACAATTGACAGGTAATCGCTGCCTGTGCTGTGAAGTCCCTTCGCCCATACCGACACGGTATACGTTCGTCCGGGGATGACATATTGGATCGGATTGAGAAAGAAACTTGCCGTGCCATGGGTACTTGCCGTACTGTGAGAGATTCTGGCTGAGGCCTTTCCAGAATGGGCAACCGTCGTATCCCGAGCAAAATTGGCAGTGTACCCGAGGGAAGCATTTTGAGCAATTCTCCACAGGGCTGGCAACCCTTGCCCGTCACCCTCTTCAAATCCATTATTAAACGAGGTCTCAACGGGATTGCCTGCAAGCAGACTGGCAATCGTAGCAGCAGCAGGTTTTTCTGAGCCATCTATGCGAAACAAACCAAAATACGCTTCCAGGAGTGTAGCCAGTTGCGGAGGACGCGGAAAGGCTGCTGAGGAAAAATCACTAAAGATCCAGGGAGCCGGGAACGGCAGACCCAATCCTTCCGTGGCATAACAAAACATCCGATAGTAGTACTCCTGCTGGGCTTCCTGGGCAAGGGTGTTGTGCGCCGTACCAGAAAACCCCTCGGGGCTTTTGGGATACGTTGAGTATCCAATCTCACCAATTAGAAACAGAGCCCCATTGAGCATTGCCTTTACTTGTTTCAACGTGTTAAACATCTGTCCATCATACTCATACAGGTGAAAATCATAGAAATCTGGTGGCGCGAAGCGCAAGGCCTTGACAAGCCTTTGCATGCGACCGAACCCAGATGCAGAAATCGTGACGGGTATTCCGCCATCAATGTGTTGTAGATAAGGAATCATGGTTTGTGCCCAAGGAAGTGAACCCGCCGCATTGACGGCCAGTTCGTTTTGTAACTCAAGAATGCTGACGCGTGGATCAGCTGCATACGGCTTGACAATCGCATCAGCCCACTGTTTACTTCCAGCAATATCGCTATAGTGGTCCCAGCCATCAAATAGTGTGAGATGGACTTTGAGGTGTTGCCTGGCGGCAAGGGTGACCACTTGAGACAACTTATCCCGCTCAGCAGGTGTCGGGGTTGGATAATCAAATACCCCCGTCTGGGCTTGAAGAATAATACGCACCGTATTAAAGCCTACTCCGTGAATTTTCGCGAAATCATTGTCGATCTCCGTTGGATCAAACCGCGTCCACATGTTCGTCCATGCAGCATTTTCAGAGTAGTAATTCATTTCCTTGATGGTGGTTAAGAGGGTTTGGACAGTAGACGAGCTAACACCTGTTGCCAGTCGTTGGGGGAGATAAACGAGAAGAGGAAGAGACAGCAGAACAAGCAGAACAAGCAGAGAAAAGGGAGAAAGAAGCCGCTTGCGTGTAAAAAAAGAAAGAATAGTCCTCACTTGTTCGATATCCTTTGCTCGTGGAAGGGAACACGAACAGTCCCTTGAAACTATACCACAAACCAAAGTGCTTGCCAAATATACATAGCCATATAGGGCTGCATGTTGTTTTTAGCGGCTTGGTTCGTTCTACTTTTAGGACCCTGTTTTAATGTGCTGGCCTGAGAAGTCCCAGCATAGGGAGTCGTCATGAATCTGCATCATCTGGGGGGAGCGCAGCATGAAATCGGCACATCCCGCGACCAACACGACCATTATTAAGCGAGCGATGACATTTCTCGCAGCTCGTGCCCCACAATGGCGGCTATTACGCCGCATCGATGCAGCCTTTCCCGGCTGGGTAGTGCTTGGGCTTGTGGCCGTCTCGGTGTGTATCTCGGCGCTCGAAATATTTACCGTGTGGTCTGAGCGCTGGTCCGATCACTTCAATGAGAAGCATTTCAGGCCACCACCAACACTGATTCCATTCCCGCTGCCCGGCCTGGGTGCAATTCTGCTCTTTATACTCCTGGCGCTTGTCCAGCCACGATTATTCCGCTGGCCGCGCTGTCGCATCCCCTACCTTTTAACCCTTTTTGTTGTAACCCTTGGGTTGGGGCTCTTCGGGCCTCCACCATTCCGTCTCCTTGGTTACATTGCCATGTATGGCGTAGCCACCCATGCGCGTGTCGCCTTTGGCAGAATTGGCGGTTGGCTTGTCGGCGGCGTGCTTGCACTGGCATTACTACTCGATGTAGTGCTGATGGGATGGCTGTCGCTGGGCATAAGGCTGCCCCACACCACTCTGCTCCAATTTAGTATCTGGCTGGGCGGGTTGCTCTTCGTCTATGCCTTTACCGAACTGGGTACGCAAGAGCGCTCGGCCCGATTGCGCGGTGAGAAATTAGTCGCGGAATTGACATTGGCGCAGGAGCAGTTGCGTGCCGATGCTGTGCGGGCTGAGGAACTGGCTACCATGCGTGAACGCACCAGGCTCGCTCGTGAAATCCACGATACGCTAGCGCAGGGATTGGCGGCTATTGTGATGCACCTGGAGACCGGCGGCGCAGTTTTTAGCGAAAACTCCGCTCTGGCCCGGCAACATATGGAGCGAGCACGCAAATTAGCAAGCGAGCATCTTGCCGAGGCCCGCAACTCTATTCTCGAATTACGTGCTGATGCCCTTGATGCCAAATCTCTTCCCCTGGCACTCGCTGCGCTGGCTGCCGCGTGGCAACCCTGGGAAGGTACGATAGATGGCAAGGCAACCTTTCACGCAAATGACATTGCTGAAGATGCCCAATTTCCGCCGGCCGTCGAGTTAGCCTGTTATCGTATCGCGCAGGAGGCGTTGAGCAATGCTGCCAGGCATGGGCACGCACATCATGCCGATATAGAGTTGAGCATGGAAGCAGATGGTCTCTGCCTCACCGTCACTGATGATGGCATAGGTTTTGATGTTGCAACCATCTACCCGCAGGATGGCAAGGGGGGCTTCGGCATTATTGGTATGCGCGAGCGAATGCGACTGCTCAACGGGCGGCTGGAGGTGATCAGCGCACCTGGTGCCGGGACACAGGTCTTTGCTATAATACCACTTGGCGCAATGAATGAGCTTGCCAAGCCCGCCTTGAGGAGGTGAGTGGGTATGCAGCCAATTCGCATTCTGCTCGTCGATGATCATCGCATCGTGCGGGAGGGGTTGGCCAGCATGCTGGGTACGCAGCCGGATATGTGCGTGGTCGGTGAGGCTGGAACCGGCGCTGAGGCTATCGACCAGATCGTACGCCTGCGACCGGATATCGTGCTGTTGGACCTGGAGATGCCCGATATGGATGGGGTGATTGTGCTCGAACGCGTGCGGGCTGATTTTCCCGATGTGCGTGTGATTATCCTGACCGCCTATGGAACTGACGAACGCATTCTCGACGCTGTTCGCGCCGGTGCTAAAGGCTACCTGCTCAAAGGTGCGGGGCTTGATGAAGTGCTGCACGCGGTGCGCGTGGCAGCGCTGGGCGGCTCCCTCTTAGAGCCCAAGGTAGCAGAGCGGCTCCTGGGTTCGATGGAGCGTATGCTGCGTAGCGGCAAGGTGCCAACGTCGCTCACCGAGCGTGAACGTGACATCCTGACGCACATCGCTCGTGGTCTCTCTAATAAGGCGATTGGGGATGAGTTGCACCTGGCAGAGCGAACGATTAAGTTCCATGCCACCATCATCTTTCAGAAGCTCGGCGTTGCGAATCGTGCTGAGGCGGTAGCAAAGGCGCTGCGCGATCGGCTTATCAGCATCTAGTGCTCTGTCAATCTTGATTTGATGGGTGGAAATGTAGTGGCACCCCTTGCGGGTGCCAGGTCTCACCCATCACTTGAACCTTGACAATCCACTAGTTTGGCCTGATGTTTTGCCCGAAAGGGCAAACATTCTTAGCCCTCTTGCCTGATGGACTTGACGAGTGATGCGTCTATACTCATTATCATGCGCGAATACTACGTTTTTTCGCGACGATTAAGCTTGCTCTTCAGGGCTGCGAACCACCTTCGGTGGTTCGCAAGAAGTTTTTACTGTGGGCAGTCCAGCCTGCGGCTGGACTGCCCACAGTAAAAAAAGATTCACGAGCCGCCGCAGGCGGCGAGGAATCAGGCACCTGAATGGTAACCGTTTAAGACAGCATCTGTGAAACTTATGCCATCAACATCCGTATATCTCAAGAGGGCGCAAGGTATTTATCATTAA
>WNEZ01003436.1_pt1 | contig 28430 bp, 23 predicted proteins | sample 5400521 | NCBI WGS metagenome assembly WNEZ01 (sample SAMN13153339, study PRJNA577476) | soil metagenome | isolation source: 120 cm saprolite under Douglas fir tree site 2 hole 1 replicate 1 | place: USA:California | collected 2015-04-18
GCAAGGCCAGGCCCGGCTGGCGCTCGAGACGCTGACCAAGGCCGTCGATCGCCGCAAGGACTCCGCGCGAGCGCTTCACGCATTGGGAAACGTGTACCAGGCAAGCAACGAAGTCGAGAAGGCGGCCAAGGCGTACTCCGGGGCACTGGAAGCCGACCCCAACCATCTGTCGTCCGCGGTCGAGCTGGGGGCGATCGGCCTTCTTTCCCGGAATGATCCGGCCAAAGCGCTTGAAGTCCTCGAGCTGCCCAGCGGCGAGAAGGGTCAGGTCGTCCTTGGACCTATCGAGCTGGCCCGAACGCACGCTCTCAAGGGCGCTGCCCTGGAAGCGCAGTCCAAAACGAAGGAAGCGATCGCCGAGCTGGAACAGGCGTTGAAGCTCGACTCCATCTCTACCTTCGCCAAGGAGAAACTGGCCCATCTGCTGCTGATGCAACACGAGTTCGCCAAAGCGCTGCCGCTCTACAAGGAAGTGGTGGACAAGGAGCCTCAAAACCTCGGCGCCACCGAGGGATTCCTCACCGCGCTGATCGGTTTGACGAGGATGGACGATGCGCTCAAAGCGCTGGCGCAGGCCAACGCGCGCTTCCCGGGCAAGGCGCGAATTGCTTACCTCGATGGACGCGTCAATGACGCGCTGGACAAGCCCGCCGAGGCAGAGACCCATTACCAGCGCGCGATCAATGCCGACCCGAAGCTGACCGACGCCACGCTGTACCTGGCGCGCCTTTACCTCCGGTTGCGCCGGGTGGGCGACACCAAAGCGCTGTTGGAGCAGGCGTTGGCCCAGGCCCCCTCGGACGCTCGGGTGCGCGCCGCCGTCGGCGAGCTGGCGATGCTCGAGTCGGATCTTCCGCGCGCGAGGGCGGCGTTCCAGAAAGCGGCGGAGCTGGACGCCGGGCTCGCCGAGGGCCACCTCGGACTGTCCAAGGTCGCGCTTGAAGACGGTGCTTTGGAGACTTCACGCGCGGAGGTGGAAAAAGCGCTCGAGCTCAACGCCCATGTCAAGGATGGCCGATTGCAGCACGGCCTGGTGCTTTGGCGAATGCGGCAGCTCGACGAGGCGGTGTCCGAGCTGGAGAAAGCCAAAGCGGAGGATCCAAAAGCGACCCGGACCACGATCCTGCTCGGGGCGGTGCTGCTCGACAAGGGGGACCTGGCCAACGCCGAAGCCAACCTTCTTGCCGCGCTCGCAGTGGAACCGGTCAATGCCGAAGGTCACTTCTACCTCGGCAAGGTGAAGAACCGGCGCGGGGAGTACAGCCAGGCGATCGACAGCATGCGAAATGCCCTCGACCGGGCGCCGAATCGGCCCGATTACTTGTATGAGATGGGGATCGTCTATCGCGACGCGAAGCGGACGACCGAGGCGATCCAGATGTGGAAACGGGCGGTCGAGCTGGATCCGTCCCAAGCGGACAGCCTCGAAGCCCTCGGCCAGGCCTACCTCGATCGCGGTGAATTCGACCACGGAATTGCCGCCTTTGAACAAACGCTTCACGTCGACCATAAGCGCACTCGGGTGCTGGCAATGATCGGGGATTGCCATTTCCAAGCTGGAAAATGGGACCAGTCAATCTCCGCTTACCTCGGTGCGCTCAAAACAGACGCGTCGCTCAAACAGGTTTTCTACAAGCTCGGGCGCGCCTACACCGAGAAGGGGAATCACGCGCAGGCGATCAACTGGTATCGCAAGGCGATCGCCGAGGATTCCACCAAGCCGATGGCGTTTTACTATCTCGGATACGCGTACAAGGAGAAGCGCCACAAGAGGGAGGCGATCGAAGCCTTCCGGACTTACCTGACGCTCAAGACCGACGCCGAAGACAAGAAAGACATCGAAGACGAGATCTACGATCTCGAGCACGACTGACCTGCGGCGCTGAGAAAGGCCGCGTCAAACACCACATCCGGGCATCGCTGGAAGTCGTTGCCCTGAGCCGCACTCCGCAGTTAGAACGGGTGCGCGATGCTGGATCTCAAATACGTTGCGCAGAATTTCGAAGCGGTGAAGGAGCGGCTCAAGCTCCGCGGTGGAAACCTCGACCTGGGCCGTTTCCAGGCCCTGGTCGAGGAAAGGCGCGAGCTCTACATCGCCCTCGAGTCGCTCAACCAGACCCGCAACAGCGCCAACGAGGAAATCAAGCTCAAGGCAAAGCAGGACCCCGGTGCGATCGAACGGCTCCGAGATCAAATGCGGTCGCTGTCTTCGACGATCCGGGAAAAGGAAAGCCAGCTCAAGGCGGTGGAGGAGGAGTTGGAAAAAATCCTCCTCCTCGTGCCCAATCTTCCCGATCCATCGGTCCCGGTAGGAGCTTCGGCGGAAGACAATCGGGTGGAGCGCACCTGGGGGGAAAAGCCCTCCTTCGCTTTCCCGCCGAAGCAGCACTTCGAGCTGGGCGAACGTCTGGGGGCGCTGGATTTCGAGCGGGCGGCGAAAGTCTCCGGCTCTCGCTTCGCGTTCTACCGCGGGCCCCTGGCGCGGCTGGAGCGGGCGCTGATCTCATTCATGCTCGATGTCCACACCTCTCGTGGATACACCGAGCTTTTGCCGCCCTACCTCGTCAACCGGGCGGCGATGGTGGGCACCGGCCAACTCCCGAAATTCGAGGAGGAGGCATTCAAGACCACGGGGAGCCAGGAATTCTTCCTCATTCCGACCGCCGAGGTCCCGCTGACCAATTACCACCAGAACGAGATCCTCGAAGGCGATCGCCTTCCGCTGAAGTACTGCGCCTTCTCCCCCTGTTTTCGAGCCGAGGCGGGAAGCGCCGGGAAAGACACCCGCGGCCTGGTGCGACAACACCAATTCCACAAGGTCGAGCTGGTCAAATTCTCGACTCCCGAGAACAGCTCAGCGGAGCTCGAGGGACTGACCGCGGACGCGGAGGAGATCCTTCGCCGGTTGAATCTCGCCTATCGGGTGATGACGCTCTGCACCGCCGACTTGGGTTTCTCCGCCGCCAAGACATACGATCTGGAAGTCTGGTTGCCCGGCCAAAATGCCTACCGGGAGATCAGTTCCTGCTCCAACTGCGGCGATTTCCAGGCGAGGCGCGCCCAGATCCGCTTCCGGCGCGCCAAGGGTGACAAGCCGCAGCTGTGCCACACGCTCAACGGCTCGGGGCTCGCCGTCGGTCGGACCCTGATCGCGATTCTTGAAAACAATCAGGGCGCCGATGGCAGCATCGACATCCCCGAAGCGCTGGTCGGCTACATGGGCGGCCTGAACCGAATCGGTCCGCCCTGACTCGAAGGCTTAAAGGCGCCTCAAGGCCTTAGTCACTGGCCGTTCATGTTGCCGGCGCCGTTCCCGCACCAGGCCTGGGTACACTGCGAGCCACCCACGTTGTAGCTCAAAAGAGATTCCACGTGCAGGGGCGAGGGTGGCGCATTGGTATCGTTGCGCGGCACCATCGTGCTCGAGATGCACACCGCGCCGACGATCACATTCTGATCGTTGTCCCGCAATGGATTGTCGATTGCGGGTGGGTACTCATCTTGATTGTCGCGGATGTAGATGAACACATCGGGAACGCTGTCCCCATCGACGTCGATGAACAACTCCGGATTGCTGGTTCGCAGAGGCGAGGTGGCGCTGATGTTGGCCGGCCCCGGTGGGATCGAAGTGGGATTGTTCCAGGTTGCCATCTGGATCGGATTGTAGACGTTCGGCTGCGAGAGGAAGGTGTTCCATTGAGGGAAGTTTCGGGCAAAATAGGTCCGGGCCAGGTGCAAACCCGATTCGGCGCAGGTGAGGCGGTCGGTTGCACGAGCGGCTCTGATCGCGGATCTGCGCTGCGCTAAAGCATAGCTTAAAAGACCCGCCACCACTCCGAGGATGACCGCGAGCATCACCATCGTCGCCAGGAGCGAGCTGCCCCGCTGAGAATTGCTCTTTTTCATATATTGCTCGACATCAAATTGGGGATTTCAATCCGCCGGGTGTAGATGCCACGCATGAAACCGTCGGGCGTCGCCACCACCGTATGGTTTGCGACGCTCTTCGGCGCGGTGGCATTGCTCAGAGTCACCTGATTGTTTTGATCGATCAGCTTCTTCGCCGTGGTGGCGACCACGCTGATCGTCACCGAACGGACGCCGGCCTGATACGCGGCCGGCATGCCGTGCTGGATGACGTACTGAGCGGGATCGTTGGAGAGGGTCGGGTCCACCCAGTAGACCACCTGGAAGTCCTCGATGAAGTCCTGGACCACGGCTCGCGTGGCGGGGATGTCGTTGAGCGGGCGGCCGAGGAAATCCGGGCCAATCGTTCCACTCGCTTGCCACAGCGCCAATCGATTGGTGAGCGGGTTAATGTCGAGATAGAAGTGGACGAGTCGCGCGCGAAACGCCATGTCCCCCACCTGGAATCCTCCCCGTTCCGGCGCATTGGAGAATCCGGAAACCGCGCTTTCGTTGTAGCCGATCTCGTTGGGGCCGTGAGAAGTCAAATCGATGTTGGTGAGCAGCGCCGACTTGTTCATGTTCGTCACCAGCAGCGAATCGCCGTTTGCAAAAGGGTTGGTGCAGGGAGCGCTGGGAAACGGTACCACGGTCAAGGGCCCCAGGCCGGCCGCGATCACCGAGACGTAGGCGCCACGCGCGTTGCAGCTGTCGCGCATCGCGTTCTTGTCCGGTCCAACCAGCCAGAGATCATCGGAGCTGTTGACGTTCCTTCCCGCGTAATTGAGGGTGAGATTGTCCGCTCCATGAATGGGATTGACCAGAATCGGGGAGCCGCCGACCGCGAGGTAGAGCCCCTGCCCGCCGCCCATCCCAGAATTTCGGAGCACCGCGGCAATCAGGTCGCCTGCCATCCTTGCGCTGTTGTTGCTCTCGGCGACGATGTCCGCGTGGCGGGCAAGCACCCCGGTATACCCCACCAGGCCCATCGTGGCGAAAATCGCGGTCACGGTGATCGAGACGGCGATCATCAACTCCAACAAAGTTACTCCGCGAATTCTAGTCATTGGAGAAATACCTGCCTTTGCAAGTTGCCGTACTTCACTGGGTCCTGTCCTTTCCGATAAATGCGTATCCACAGGGTTTGGGGAGTGGCCAGACCCGCCAACGACGCCCAGGCAGGGTTCGCGGGGAGCGTGGCGCCATTGGGCATGCCGGCGGTGAGCATCACCTCCCGACAGTAAGCCCCGTTGGGCACCGAGGTGCTCGAGCATGCGGTACCGGCGAGAACGTTCAACTGGGTGATTTCACCATTGGGGAGAATGGTGAAAAATGCGCCAATCGAAAAATCGATGCTCGGATCGGGCACCGGCCGCGGAGTGGGGTTGTTGATCGCGTTCACCGTGGCCTGGGTCGGATCCGGCGCCCAGGCGGAGGTGTAGCTCGTAAGCTCGGCCTTGTTGGTGAGCAGCAGCCGCTGGACCTTTGCATCGAGCAGAATCGCCTTGGTGTTTCGCATCGGCGCTTCCTTCAATTGGACGCCCGCATCGATGAATCCAGCCAGTGTTCCGACCAGCGCCCCAGCAAGGATTGCCAGGGCGATCATCGTTTCCAGGAGGGTAAAACCAGAACGTTGGTTTCGTTTCATTGTGTTTCTCGATGTGGAAGGGCTCAATTCATGAATCTCTGCAACCAGGTCTTGAGGTAATAGATCAGGCCGCGCTGTCCGGTCGGGCTGAGCGCCGGATTCGGGGCGGAATGGGTGGTGGTGTCCACCGACTTGCTGAGCTTGCTGATTTCGAGGCCGATGATGTCGGTGTTTCCAGTGCTCGCGTTCTGAAACACGGTGATGCCGCCATAGTTGGCGTAGCTCGGACCGACAAGCTGAGTGATCGGGCTGCTGCTGGTCGCGGACTGAAGGTCGAGGAAGTAGGTAGCGCCCAGCGTCCTTGCGCTGATCAGCATGATGTCATTGGGCACCGGACCGATCGCCGTACCAAAGTATGCCTTCACGCCGGCGACGGTGATCGCACCCCACAGACGCTCTCCGGCAACGAAGGCGTGCGGCAATCCGGGCGATCTTTCCTGGAGGACGCCATTGGCTGCCGCAAAGGACTGAGCACCCGCGACCGTCCAGGTGGTCATCCCATCCAGACTGATTCCGCCGGTCCGATAGGGAACGCGGTATCTCATGTCCTGAAATGCCCCGTGAATGCTGCCGGAAACGGTCGCCGGCACCCAGTTGGCTCCGGCGGTTCCATAGAGCAACATCGTCGCGCCGGGGTAGTTGTAGAAAGCCGATCCCACATCCGGATTCCTCGGAACCATGGCGATCGCGATATTCGTCGTGATCGGCTGCGGATTCGCGGCGGTCGAGTGGGTGTCGAAAGCCGGATAGTTGCAGGGAGGACTCGCGCAAATGTCGTTTGCATTGTTGAAATTGACACCGGTCCCGGCGTCGAGCTCCCAGATGCGGCCCTCGGCGTCTCCGACGTAGAGGCGCTGCACTCCGTCCACGCCGGCGATCAGCGAAACGACGGGTGGCACCGCATTGGGGACCCAGGTCTGGGTATATGGCTCCTCCCATTGCCAGAGCTTTTGCCCGGTAGCGATGTCGATGGCGAAAACCTCGAGGCCTTTGCCAAGACCTCCGGCGGTGGGAACGGCGGCGTTCGTAGCCGCATAGATTGCATAGACGGGCTGGAGTCCGGCGCGGAGTTGGCCCACCGACAGCCCCACCGAGCCACCCAGAGCGCTGTAGTCGTAAAGGCCGGTGTAGGTACGGCCGGGGTCGGCGCTCGGTGCAAACCTAAAGTATGCATTGGGCTCGACCCATTGGATGTCGAAGGTCCCACCGGTGGCGGTGTTCTGGAGCGTTGTTCCGGGAACTTGCGGGTAGCCCGGGCCCCACTGGAAGCTGCTTCCAACGATGTCCCAGAGGATCACCGGCTTGAGCGGATTGCTGATGTCGAAGCAAATCAATTCATTGCCCGTCGTTCCAATGGTGAAGGCCAGGATGGTGTGCCATTCGCGCAAGCCGCTGCCCGTCAAGTCAACAAACACGTCCATGTAGACAGGCGACGAATCGACCCGAGCATTGTTTCCCTGCAAACCCGCGAGCTGGGTGGCCGGGATGAATGACCACAGCTCTGTCCCGGCGGGAGGAGTCGTCCCTGCCGCAAATTGACTCGCCCAATCGGTTGAAAACACGTTGCCGCCCGGAGCGCCCGTCCTCGGAGAATTCGCGGGCAAGTTGCCCGGCGGCAGGGAGACGGTGGTGGAAGGTCCAGTGTAACGACTGCCTCCTGAAACATAGATCGCGCGAAGCTGTCCGTCGTACCCACCGACGTAGGCGACCGTCGGGCGCTTCGCCGGCCCCAGATCGATGTTCGTGCTGGGAGCGACAATTGCCGGCGTTGAGTGAACCAAGCCACCGAAGACCGGCCGATTGATGGCCCAGCTGCTGTTGCATTGGTTATCGGCAGGGGTGAGCAGAGGCGTCTCGCCCGGTCCGTCGTTGCCACTCGCCGTGGCAAAACAGTATCCGCGAACCATTTGCAGCATGGATGTGACTTTGGGCAGATCGGCGAGAAGGTTCTGCCGATTCGTCTGGCTGCAGCTTCCGGTCATGTCCGTCGAGGCGTTGATGTTGGTGAAATTGAGCGCCTGCTGAAGGTCGCAGATTCCATCCGATCCGGGCACCATCTGGATGAGATTACCCGTGCTGCTCGGGGCGTATTTCATTACATCGACGCACTGCCCCGCGGGAGCCGGGCAGCCGTTGGGCAGGGCAACGCCGGACACGATTTCGGGAACCCATCCGATCTGGCGCACGCCATGCGGGCCGGGCTGGCCGGTCGCAACGCGCCCGCCGAAGTAGGTGAAGATGTTTCTGGTCGCGGGAAGAGTTGCATTGAGTACGTCGGAGGCATCCCAGAGCGAAAACGCGTCCAGATTGTTCTCGCCAGCGATCAGCGTGGACCCGCCAATGAGCGAGTGAGTCCTGAAGTGCCCTGGGGTGTAAGGGTAATTCCAGTGAGAGCCCTGATCGAAGAGGAAAGTAGAATAGGATGGGGCGCCCGGGTACCCGGTGATCGCCACGTATGTTCCGGCGAACAAGAGGCTCTTCGTTCCCAACGCGTCGCGCGCTTCCGGATTGTTATCGACAAATGCAATCGGGGCCGAAAGCGCCCTTTCGGTGCCGGTGAAGTTGTAGTTCAGGTTGAGCAGGGTATTGAGGATGAGTCTATTCCCCGCGGTGGACTGCACTTGCTCGTGACCACCGACGTAAACGATGGCGCCTTTGCGCGTGTCGTTGGCCTTGAATCCGAAGTCAAAGAAGTCCCACCCGTTTACGCCTGAAGGTGGAACGTTGACACTGGTGCCGCTGCTGAAATTGGTCCAGGACACGAGCAGTCGAGCGACCCCGGGCCGATAATTGCTGCCGACAGTAGTGTTGATTCCAAAGCTGGAAACGAAACCGCCCTGGGCGACGAAGTGGTAGTCGCCGATCTGCGCAAACGGGCTGGAGGTCTGTTGGTAGACGACGCAATTGGGCCGGGTTCCGCCGATCGCCAGGTAGTCTGGATCGGTGCAGTTGCGTCCGTCGAAATTGGCGCCGACCGCATTTTTGGAGATCGGTCCAGTGAAGAGGAAATTCGTGTTGGGGCTGACCGGGGTCACCACGGTGCCTCCGCTGTTGCTTCCCTCGTAGTTTTCGACTGCGCTGCATTCGGCCATCAACCCCGTTCCGCGGTTGTCGAGGAAGGTCGATACGTTGTCCATCGCGCTTCTTCGCGGGTCGGGTACCGGCGGCCACGGAGCGATGGTGGTGAAGTTCGAGCTGCCCTGGCACTGCGGCTGGCCGGCCGTGGTGCAGTCGCCGCCGGTGTAGGTCCGATTCGCGATCGAGTCGCTCACATCCCAATGGGGCGTCCAGAAGACCCGGTAGATGAGCTTGCCCGAGCTATCCACGGCGTTCAGCAGTCCTTGGGGGAATGATCCGGTCGACACCAGATCTGAGTATGAATTGAACTGATCGTAGATCACACCGGGCCGCCCCCCATTCAGCGTACAGCCCGAGGTGGTCCCCGCCGGGCAGCCGCCCGAGTCGGTACTGTCCGTCGTCCCGACTCTGTACAACCCGGCGTTCTGCAGATAACCATCGAGGACGCGAATCGGGGTGGTGGTGTGCGGGTAGTATTGGACGCCTGCGCCCGTATCCAGCAGCGCGATCTTGGCCGGTATTTGGTTGAATCGCCGTCCCACCGGAGCCGTAAAATTATGCGTCGCCTGATGCATCGCCACGTAGTGGCAGGTTGGGCTCGGCGTTGCTCCATAGGTCGTGCTGCAAGTGCACGGCGTGGTGAATTGGGAAAGCTCCAACGCCGAGGCGAACGAGTCTCCGCTCCTCAGAAAGTTGATCACATTCTGGGCATCCGGAGCATCGATGATGAAGGGGCCACCCATGTATTGCACGGTGGTAAAGCGGTTTGGCAACGTTCCCGAATTGTCGAGGGCTACCGGGGTCAGCTGTCCCGGGCGCGCAACCGCAGTCGGGCTGTCATACCAAGTGCTATAGGTATACGATGAGCTGGTGGTGTCGATGGTCGAGATGGCTGCATCCGGATACACCCCACTCGCCGGCCAGGCGACGGTGTAGTTGACGGGTACAATCGGCTGCTCGGAGCTGTTGACGATCTGCACATCACAACCATCGTTCCAGTTGACGTCATCCCAGTGGTTGGAAGCTCCGCTCGGCCCGGTGGAGCTTGGGCTCGGCGCCGGCGTCCGGTTCGATATCATGCAGCGGTTGTGCGAAGCCTTGTTGCCATTGAGCGCCATGTAGACGGTGACCGGATGGGTCTCGTTGAAGTGCCCTGGCTGATTGGATTGCAGGATCTTCCAAACCAGGCCATAGGCCGAGATGGCTCCGCAGGGAGTCTGAAAGCTTGCCTGCTCCGGGATGATGATCGCGCCTCTGGAGAGGGTCACCGCATCGTTGCGCGCCAGCGCCTCGCTGCTGGCGAGGAGCGACGTCGCGGCAGCAGCGGAAATGAGCCATCTGAACACTGAGCCGAAACGTGAGGAGCTCGGTTGAATCGTCATGAGTTCACCTGCGGCTGTGAGTGTCAGCCGATGGTTGATTTGGCAAGGCACATGCCACCGATAACTATGGTTATTTTTCAACTACGTTTGAGCACGATCGATTGAGCTTCGGGCCGATGGGGTTGCAATGATGTCCCGCTGCTGCAGGCTCCAGGCGCGGAAGGATGGGAGCCGAGGTAGCATCCCTCGCCAGAGGAGTTGTCTCTGTGCGCCGAGTCTTTTTCGGTCGACGCATCAAAATTGACCCGCGCAAAACATGCATAGTCAAACCCGGTTTCTTTGAATTATGGCGGCTTTGCCGAATGGTCGCGCCGCTTACATCATTGACACTGCGAAAGCGCCGCTCGTATGCTTGCCGCGGCCACTTGAACCCCTTCGACATCCGTCAGCTCCGCGCAAAGGCTGCCACCCTGGCTGCCAACAACTCATTCAAGGCCAGGGCCGGAATCTTTCGACGTCAGATCTATGTAGTCTATGCTTTTCAGACCAAATTCGCGCTGACGTTTGTTTTATTGAGTGCCTTCAACACCGTGATGACCGCGGTGGTGGTGTATCGGCTCTTCGGTGGCCCGGAGAGCGAAGTCGAGCTCTCTTCGGTGCTCACGCGTCTGATGGGTCTTGAGTCGCGACTGGTTTGGCTGTTCGTCAGCCTGATCACTCTTTTCCTCACCTCTTTCGGTCTCCTCTTTCTCGTCACCGTGGTTGCCACCCACCGCGTCGCCGGTCCGCTCAAGGTGATGGAGGAGCACATGGTTTCACTTGCCGCCGGACAGTACCCGGTGCTCCGCCCCCTGCGAGAGCATGATGAGCTCAAGGGTTTCTTCGCACAGCTGCGGAAAATGGTTGAGATGCTTCGAGGGAAGGATCTGGACGAGAGCAGAATCCTCCGGCAGGTGGTGGAAGCCCTGTCCCCGATGGCTGGAGGGATGAAGGCCCACGAGGCGCTGGGCTCGTTGAAGACCCTGATCGATGCCAAGTTGAAGGCTCTCGGCGAAACGAAACAAGGCGAGGTGGCGCAAACCATCACCACTGAGACGGCGGCGGAGCCGATTCGGATTGCTTCCCGCTAGCCTCACCCAATCTCTGTTTCCGGCGACCGGGACCGGCCCTTTCCATTCCCGTCCGTGAAACTGCCGATATGTCCAAGAAGCTACGCATAGGGGAGCTGCTCTTGAAGGCAGGCATTCTCTCCCGCCAGCAACTGGAGGAGGCGCTCAACGCGCAGCTGATCTATGGGGGCAAGCTGGGAACGAACCTGGTCGAGCATGGCTTTGTGACCGAGGAGTTCCTCACCAGCTTTTTGAGCAAGCAATGCAACATCCCGGCGGTGGATGCCGAGAAGCTGGAGAACATTCCCAGCGAGGTCATCGAGTGCGTTCCCCGGGATCTGGCCGAACGTCACAAAGTCATCCCCTTCCGCAGGGACAAGCGACGGTTGGATGTGGCGCTGGTTGACCCCACCAATTTGAAGGCGATCGATGAGGTCGCTTTCAAGACCGGGTTGTTGACGCGACCTCACGTGGCACCGGAAGTCACCATCCTCCGCTGCCTGGAGCGCTACTATCATATTCCCACCCGCCGCCGATACATCCACATCGAAACCGAGAAGGAGCCCGCTCGGTTAGACGTCGCCGCCGGGCTGGCGACGTCGATTGATTCCAACCATCAAACAGTCTCGGAGACGCCCGCGGGAAATGGCAAGCTGGTGGCGCGAGGAGAAGCATCCACGCGAAGCAATGAAGTTCCCATTGGTCTGCCCGATGCGTTTCCCGATCGACCGATGAGCATGATGCAGATCGTTTCCGAGCTTCAATCGGCGGAGACCGCCGGTCAGATCACCGATCTGATCTTGCGCTTCGGGCGGCCATTCTTTACCAACCGGAGCGTTTTGATGCGTCGCGCGGATTCCTTCGAGCTGGTTGCCTTCGAGGGCAGCGCTCAGGGAGACCTCGCGAAGAAATTGATCGTTCCGATCGAGGAACAAAACATCATCCAATCCATTCTCACCACCAAGCGCTATCACCTGGGAACGCTCCCTCCGAACCCGGAGAACTTCCAGATTCTGGAGCAATTTGGCGAGAAGCCTTCGTCGATGTTCCTGGTTCTTCCGCTGATCTACAACCAGCGCGTCGAGTTCATTCTCTTTGCCAGCGTCCCGACCCAGATCTTTACTCTGGACTGTGTGCGCCTGTTCCAGCTGATGATGGAAAAGGCGAGCCTGACACACCAGATACTACTTTTGCAGAACCGCCTCCGCCTGCTTCCCGATGATTTGAATTAACGGTTGATCTGAGGCTGCCGTACCCGCGGCTTGATTGAAGTTACGGCCGGGTAGCGCAGCTCCCTGATGTCTCACACCTCGCCTTTCCTGCCGTCGCGTACGCGAGGATGCGACAGAGCGCACGCACGAGTAGTTCCAGCCTTGGAGGGCACCTCATGTGAATGTTAGCCTTTTGAATCACAATGAAGGCGCGACTGATCGGTGTTCCGTATTCGCCAGCGCTGACCCGCCATGAATCAGCTCGCATTGCCGTTTCGCTGGTTTCAACGTCGATTCTTCTGTTTTCAGCTTGTACACCGGCGACGCGCGTCGACCTGCCGCCGATGGTCAATCCCCCGACACCCCCTCCGCTGACGGTCCGGTCGGCGATCACCTATGACCCATCGGGCGACGTTCACCTCTCCAACCTTCGCTTTGTAGCGGTGGAGTTTGCGGTGACTGGGGCAGGAGCGAACGACCTGGCGACGGTTGAGTTCGTCGCTCCAAGCAGCTCGCCTTACGAAACCCGCGCCGCCGTCTTCGCGGGAACCGGTTTCGAGGAGCAGCGCCTCGAATTCCCGCTCGCCGTCGGTGGAACGGTGATCGAGACGGCGCTGATGACCGGGAGCTGGAAGGCCCTCTTGTTGGTCAATGGTCAAGTGGCGGCGAGCCTGCCCTTTGACATCAACCCATGAAGCCGGTCTGCACAGGTCGAAACAAGAACGTTCGCAGAGGGCTCGGTTTCCTCTCGGTGCCGCTCGTCTTGCTGTCCGCTTGCTCGGAGCTCGACACGGGTTCGATCGATTCGGTCCAGAGCGTATCGCAGTCTCTGGTCCCTGCGCTGGATGCCGCTTCTCTTTGCGAACCGCTGGCGCCATCGACCGCTACTTATCTGTACGTGAGCAGGAGCTCCGGAAATGACTCGACGGCATTGGCCGGAGATCGAACCCTTCCCTGGGCAACGATCGGCGGGGCATTGGCGGCAGTCCCCGCGACGTTGAACAACACCTACGCGATCGAGGTGATCGACTCCGCCACCTATCCGGAGACGGTCAACATCACCGGCAAAATCACCTCCCCGACCCATCCGCTCTACCTGCGTACCGCCGTCGGTGCCAATCCGACGATCAACAACGGCGGCACCGGTGTTCCCCTCACCATTGCCACCAACAATACCTTGATCGTCGGAATGACGATTTCCGGCCCGGCGAATACGACCACGGATGGGATCGTATTCAGCGCGGCGACGACGAACAATTCCCTCTTGTGCAACGTGATCAGGTCCAACGGACGCGGGATCGTTGCCGCGGCGGTTGCTCAGACCTCGCTCACCGTCGAAGGACATCGGATAGCGTCCAATCGACGGTCGGCGCGAAGCGTCCGGGTGGACAGCGGTGGCTCGATTAATCCGGCGTCTCAGTACAACCTTTATTGGTATCCGAACGTCAATACCGGATTTCCAAACTGCCCTGCCGCGGGGGACAATTTTTCGGTCGGCGGCTTTTGCACCTGCTTCGTCGCCGGCGGCGGCCCCTGCGGCGGCAGTGCTTCCTGGCAGGATCAGACCGGAGCGGACATCACCGGCTCGAATCAAGCGGATCCGCTTTTCGTCGCCCCGGCGAGCAATCCCCCCGACCTTCACGAGATGAGCCAAGGCGGCCGGTGGACGGTGGGGGGCTGGATCGTGGATGCGGTGACCAGCCCAGCGGTCGACATGGGCAATCCAGCCGATCCGGTGGGAAGCGAGCCGGGGCCAAACGGCGCGCGGATCAATTGCGGCGGCTACGGAGGAGGTCCCCAAGCGTCAAAGACCCTGGGATTGAAGGTCGTCGTCGTGCCTACCACCGGTACCGCGGGAACGACGATACCGGTCACGATTCAGGTGCAGAACCCGAACGGCACTCCCAACCCGGCGCACAATCGCTTCGCGGCGAACTTGAGCGTTTCGAGCGGCACCGCCGCGGTCGCGCCGACGTCGATTGTGATTCCCAACGGAGCGTCGGCGGTCACGGTGAATCTCACCGACCCGGTGGCGGAGGACGTGGTGCTATCGCTGGCGGAAACGACGACCAGTGGATTGGTGACCGCAGCTGGCACGATCGGCGTTCTTCCGACCTCCGCGCCGGAAGTCTCTTCGTTCGTCGCCCTCTCTCGCCCCAATACCAACATCTTGCTCTGGAACAATTCCGCCACCCGGCACGACGGCGTCCTGGTGCTTCGTTCGACCTCGGGCATCCCCGATACCGCCCCCACCAACCGGACCGCCTATGCTCCCGGCGCCACGATCGGCAATGCCACCGTGGCCTACGTCGACAACCAGAGCTTTGCTTCCCGCATCACCGACCAGGGGCTGGTCAACGGAACTCGCTACTACTATCGGATCTTCAACCACGACCAATACAACGTCTACTCGCCCGGTAATGCTCCAACCAGCTCGGGTCTTTTTTCGGATCCCACCAGCGGCGCCTCTCCCTCGCCCCAGTGGTGTTACAACGTCGGCCTTCCCACCCCCCAGCAACCGTTCACCGACTTTGGCACCGCTGTCTACACCGCCAGCAACGCGAGGACGTTTACCGGAAACGTGATTTCTTCCACGCCTTCGCTCAATGGACTTGAGCGCTGGCGTCCGATCCAGCTGCAGGGCGTGGTGCAGAGTCGCCCCACCGTGGTGCCGCTGTTCGGAAGCGCCTCGCCGTTCATTCTCACCGGAGATCAGTCGGGATTCACCTACCGGATCGATCCCTCCGCGGGTCTGATCTCCTGGACCGGCAACGGGGGCGTTTCGATTGGGTCCGTCCAGGCCCAGGCCGCCGTCCAGCTGAATCAGTATGCCAACGCGGCGTTCAGGGCCGCCTATCCCAATCGCGACCTCGTCTACTTCGGAACGCACAACGCAAGCACCACCAATAACCAGGTCTGGGCATTGTCGAGCGTGGATGGCACCGCAGCCTGGACCTACAGCCCCGGAAACCTCGACATCATCAGCGGCGAGCCGATGGTGGACTATGCGAACAACCGCCTCTGGGTCGCCAGCCGGGCCGGCAGCGGGGGCACGCAGCCTTCGTTGCGCGTGCTCAACGTGCTCAACCCGACGCCCGCCCTCGCGACGTTCAATCTGGGGGACATCGACAACCCGGTGGTCCTCAACCCGATCAGCAGTGAGGCTTACGTGGTGACAAAAACGGGCGTGCTCTACGGCTTTGACCTGAGCACGATGACCCAGCACTGGACGCTGAATCTGGGCTCCCCGGTATCCGGATACCTGGTGGTGGTGGGCTATGGATTCGTCGTCAGCACGAGCACGGGCGTTCAACGGTATCTGATCAACCCCACCACCCACGCGATCACCGCGCAGTGGCCCAACCCCTCCAGTCCCTCCCCTACCCCGGTGACCGGGCCGTCCGCGGTTCGAGTCGATTTCGGCACCAGCAAATGCTACCTCGGCGACGCGACCGGAAAACTGCATCGACTCGATCTGACAACCGGGGTGGACGAGAAGCAGATCTCCCTGTCGAGCCAAGCGCTGGGGATGCCCTCGCTGGATGCAACCACCACGCCGGAGAGGCTCCACGTCGGCGGCCTGGATGGTCGGCTGTGCGCGGTGGGGTTGCCGTTCTGATGCGCGACGCCAACGAGGTCGATCGCCGGGAATCATCGCCCGGGAGTGAAGAGGCTTCCATTCCGGAGCCGTACTGCGCTCCGGAGATCCTCTGGGAGCAGGAGTTCGTTGCGCTGGCGACCTGCTCATTCAACCCCTGCCTCTGCAATCCTCCCCCACCCGAGTGCCGGGGCGGCTGAGCTAGATGGGTTGGCGCTTCTGCATCGCCGGATTCAGATTCGAGATCGCTTGCGAAGGCCAATCGCTTTCGTCCATTGCCGACGACTGGCGCGACTTCGCCACCCAGGATCTGCCGGATACCCGGATCGAGCTGGTGCTCACCCCCGGCGTTTCCCATCCCCCTGACTGGCGCCCGCTCCTGCCGGAGGTGAAAAAGCTACCCGAAGGCTCTCTGTCCATCGCCGGTGATGGCTTTCAGGCCGAGGTCCGCGCGGATCGCCGGTTTGCTCGGGTCACCCAGCCGCCCGAGCGCTTTCCGCTCGAGGCGGTGGTCAGAATATTGCTCGCCGAGTCCCTGCTGGCGCGGGAGGGTCTGCTCTTGCACTCGGTCGGAATCGCGGCCGCCAATCGGTCGAGCGTGTTCGTGGGCGAATCCGGCGCCGGGAAGACGACCCTGGGTGCCCTCTGCCGCGAGGCGGGACTTGTCTGTCTTTCCGACGAGCTGGTCGCCGTTGTCCCCGGCCTCGATCACCACGTCGCTTTCGGCACTCCCTGGAACATCGGAGGCGCAAAGCGGGCCGAGCTCACGATCGTCGGCGTCCTCGCCCACGCAGCCACCGCCAGCGTCGATGACCATCCCCCGGGGGAGCTGCTGCGAACGCTGTTGCCGAACACGGTGATGCCGGATCCGTCTCCCAGCGGGCGCGCCCGGATCTTCCGCTGCGCATGTAATCTTTTGGGGAACGTTCGACCGGTTCGCCTGCGATTCGCCAAAGACCCGGCGGTTGCATCGGTGCTGGAGCGCGCGCTTACCGGTGATTCACCGCGAGCCGTCAGGCGAACTGTATGACATTTTGGGTCCTCCCGGCACCCAAATGTCATACACTTCGATGCCGAACACACGACGCAAGCGTCTTTTGAATTGGCGATTCAGCTCTGGAGGATCCGCTTTTGCAAAGCAGTGATCTGCAGCGAGTAGCTCAGTCTCTGAGCCAGGGCGTCGTACTCGACCAGGTGATCCGCCAGCTCCCCTTTGGTCGAGCCGCTCGCCAAAAGGACGCCGACGAGCCGATGGTCGACGGTGATCGGCATGGCGAAAGCGCTGCGGTCCTGCTTGAGCTTCAGCAGGGACGCCATCCAGTTCCCCGATTGCGACTGCGGAACCGTCCCGATCCAGGCCAACTGCGACTCGAGCGCCTGCTCGAGCAGGGTGCTCTCGTTTAGAGCGAGCGAGACGCGCCGCAGGTCTGTCTCCGAAACGGAACAACCGATTTGATCCCAGCCGATCATCCGGTCTCCGCGGACGACGAAAATCAGACCCCTCTCGAAGTGCTGCGCCGCGAACCGCTTGAGAACGTCGAAGACGTCCTTCGACTGGCTCACCGCCGCCAGGTCCTTGCTCGCTTGTTTGATGTCGTAGGGGGTCTGCGAAAGGTCCTTCCGCTCCTGCTGGAAGAAGTCTCCGCGATCCTCGAAATGGACCCGGTCCCCGGGCAAAGACGTGGTTGTCCGGTGGGAAGAGTCCATCGGCTGGATCACCTCGAACTCCCCCTCCTCCATCCCGGTCAGTCGGACGTAACGGGTCGGCCGCTGGGTTCCGTAATACTTCTCCAGCGCATAGGTGATGAGCAGCTCCGGGGCGACGAAGACCTGAAGCCCAAAACCGGTGGCAAAGGAAACCTCGTCGAGCACTTTGAGGTCGGTTGGATCGGCGGTAGCGACCCGGAGCTTACGTCCGGCGAATCCCAAGGGAATCACCCGGTACTTCTCCGCGGTGGCTTTTGGCAGCGCGTTCAGGGCGTCGCTCGGAATCGAGTCGAGCGAGCCGGAATCGATCGCCGGAATGCCCAGCTGCGCACTGAGAAACTTGGTCAGTCCCTGCTCGGACAAGAATCCCAGCTCGACCAGATTGGTGCCCAACCTGCTTCCGTAGAGCTGCTGCGCCCGAAGGCCTTTGGCGAGTTGGTCCTCGGTGACCATCGCGTGTTTGATCAGCAGCTCACCGAGTTTGATCGACATGGACGTTCAGGCCAAGGGTAGTCGCGGAGGACGGTGGGAGAGATCAGCGTTGCACGACCACATATTCGAGCAGTCCTTTCGCGAGGAGCTGTTCTATGAACGAGGTGACATCCGGAAGGACCCGCTGAAGCGGCGCGGAATATTCCTGGGCAATGGCCTTCGAGATGTCGGCAATCGACTTGGACCCGTCGCTCAGCTCCCAAACGCGGGCCGCGGTGCCGTTGAGCCCCCTCAACATCTGGCCCGTCGGATCCAGCACCAGGCAGTCCCGGCCAAGTCGCGTTGCTTCAGCACCCGACCTTCTGCGCACCACGCTTTCTGGACGGGGGGTCAGGCTCATTGGGCGCAAAGCCTGCGGGCGCGCTCTTGAACGCGCAACGCGAGGAGCGCAAGGCCGCCCGGCATCCGGTCCCAGGCAGCCGATTCGAGTACCGCTCCACGTCGACGGATGCGCGCCACGATGCCAAGGACGTTCTCGTGAGGAATGAGGGGATCGTCGGCGGCCGAGCTGTCGCCGCGGAGGCGAACCTGATCCCCGGTAAAGCCGACCACTCGATGAATCACGATCTTGTCCAGAACGCGGGCGACCACCACGTCCCCTTCGTGAATCGACCGAGCACCTCGATCGGTCAGCTCGGCCTCGTCTCCGGCGCGCAGACGAGGCCACATGCTGTTTCCCTGCACCGGAATCCACCACGCGGGGTTCTCGGCTGGATGTCGTGAGGCGGGGGCCTGACCCACGACTTTGACTCTATCATGCGCGCTCGGCCGATGCGCTTGACCTACCCGTTGAGCCGCGATACGAGGCGACCGGCGCGTACGCCGTCCCACCGACGGGTCGTGGGTTCCCCAATGGCGGGCCCGGCACTCACCGGCCTATGCATGAGCGCGGTGCGTTGGTGTTGCCCTAGAGACGTTTTTGCAGACACAGGTTACGGAGGACTCAAAAAGGAAAATATTCGGGCCGCTCGCGCCGGCATCCGCGATAAGCAAGGGTCTTGTCAGCCGGGAGGAGTGGCCGAGCGGCTGAAGGCAGCGGTCTTGAAATCGCGCCGGCATCCGCGATAAGCAAGGGTCTTGTCAGCCGGGAGGAGTGGCCGAGCGGCTGAAGGCAGCGGTCTTGAAAACCGCCAAGGGTGAAAGCCCTTCGTAGGTTCGAATCCTACCTCCTCCGCAGCAGCTCTTTGACAATCAAACGAATGGAGAGATGGCCGAGAGGCTGAAGGCACAGGTTTGCTAAACCTGCATACTCGAAAGGGTATCGAGGGTTCGAATCCCTCTCTCTCCGCCAAATCTTACGAGGACACGGAGCGCCCTTAGCTCAGTTGGATAGAGCGTCGGACTACGAATCCGAAGGCCAGAGGTTCAAATCCTCTAGGGCGCGCCACTTCCTTCCGGGTTTTGACGCTTCGGCGGAGCTAATCTGGATCGCGTGCAGGACATCGATTTCATGCAGCGCGCCATCGCGCTGGCCGGCGAGGCAGCCAGCCTTGGCGAGGTTCCGGTGGGGGCAGTCGCCGTCCATGACGAACGCATCGTCGGGGAGGGCTACAACCGCCGCGAGGTGGACCGCAACCCCCTGGCGCACGCGGAGCTGATCGCGCTGCAAAAAGCGGCTGCGTCCCTCGGGGCCTGGAGGCTCACCGGCGTCACCCTCTACGTCACCCTGGAGCCGTGCGCGATGTGCGCCGGCGCGATGATCCAGAGCCGCCTGACCCGACTGGTGTACGGAGCGGATGATCCGAAGATGGGCGCTGCCGGCTCCCTCTACAACCTTTTAGAGGAGGCGCGGCACAATCACCGCGTTCAGGTGACGCGGTCCGTGCTGGCCGAATCCTGCGGCCGGCTTCTCGAGGATTTCTTTCGCGATTTGAGGGCGGGAAAGGCTTGAAAACTGAATGATGCGATGGAGAGCTGGCCGAGTGGTCGAAGGCACCTGACTCGAAATCAGGCGTACCGGTGACGGTACCGTAGGTTCGAATCCTACGCTCTCCGTTGGAGCGGAGCGCATTGGAGAGATGGCCGAGCGGCTGAAGGCGCACGCCTGGAACGCGTGTATACTCGAAAGGGTATCGTGGGTTCGAATCCCACTCTCTCCGTGGCAGATTTGTGGTCGGGACAACGTGGGGACGTGAACCCCGCCAGGTCCGGAAGGAAGCAACGGTAGCGAACCTTCGCGTGTGTCCCGGCCGTTTTTCCAAGAAGAGCCCATCCGAGCGCAGCCGGGTGGGCTTTTCACTCTCAAGGTCGGATGAGAATTGTCGCCTGGCCGATCTGCTCCGCGATCCGGAATCCCGAAGCCTCCAACTCGGAAAGCGCCCTCCCCTCGTAGGTCACCGCGCGATTGAAGCGGTTGTCGCCCGTGGCGAGCCTGAAGGCTGGGTCCGCCGGCCAGTCGCAGGTAAGCCAGGGGATTCGCTTGCCGATGTAGAAGAAACCGCCCGCGCCCCAAATCCCCTCGTTGACGATGAGCAGCCCACTCGCCTCCGGCGGGCGAGTCGCGCGGACGATGGCTCGGAACTGATCTCCCCGCTGAGCCCGAAGCTCGCCCGGGAAGATAAACCCGAGCGCGTTGCTCGCCAGCGAAGAGACCGCGATCCACGAGCGAAGCCTGGGCTTGGCGAGCTGTACTGCCTGCACCAATCCGGGCGCGGCCGCCATCGCTACCAGAACGAGCATCGGATAGATGAATCGTTCCTCTTTGTGGGCCACCGCGCTGAGCGCGGCGACCGAGCAGATGCCGCAAAAAAGGGGCATTGGCACGCGGGGACTCTGTTTGACGATTGCAAAGGGCAAACCGACCCAGACCCAAAGCGGCATCGCGCGCAATCCAGGGCGCCGAGGCCAGCGAGAATCAATAGACTACCAAGCAGCGCGAGGACGAGCGGTCGCCAGCGCGTCTGGATCGCCAGATAGGCGATCGCCGCCGCGGCCTCGACTCCGGCTGCGTAGCGGGCCACCACCGCCATACCCAGCATCGCACCTCCGAGAACCGCCACCGATTTCGACCGCGGTCGGTCCAGGGCGGCCAGCGCGATCACCAGGAACGCAGCAGAAAATGATTCCCCCATCGTCCTTCCCGCGAAAACCACGACCGGGGCGCAAAGCCCGACCAGGGCGGTGGCCCAGGCGGCGCCCTGGCCACCGATCCGCCGCTCGCTGTAGCGGAAGACCGAGGCGAGCGCTGCCAGGTGTAAGAGGTACTGGGGTACCTCGAGCACCGCCCTATAGATTCTCGGGTTCGAAATCCCGACCGCGGCGCACGCCTTGAGCAGCCAGCCGAAGACGATGGGGATCGCCCAGTTCCGGATGCCTTGCGACCATTCCCACGACAAAATCCCGTAGCCGTGGGCGCGATAGAAGGACGGCTCAAGCCACTGATACACCTCGTCAGGGTGGATTCGACCCAGCTGCAGCACGGCGACGATTGCCGGAATCGCGCCGATGGAAAGAATCAGCTTCCATGGTATCCGCGGAGTGATAGCGAACATCGGAGCACGACTATGGCTCATGTCATTATTTTGGGCGCGGGACACAATGGCCTGGTGGCGAGCATTCTGCTCGCGCGCGCCGGGCTTGAAGTGACCGTCCTCGAGGAGCGCGAGTCGATCGGTGGCGCGTGCCGCACCGAGTACCCCTTTCGCTGCGCACCCCAGCTCGGATCTTCGACCGGTGCGTATCTCCTCGGCCTGATGCCACCCGAGTTGATCGAAGAGCTCGACATCGAATTGCCGCTCATCCGCCGCGATCCCCACTACTTTCTCCCAACCACCCGGAACCGATACGCCCTGTTCGGTTCCGATCAAGGCGAGCTGCGCAGCCAATTCGTCGAATTCTTCTCCGAAGAAGATTGGGCAGCAAACGAGGCGATGAACGAAGAGCTCGGAAAAATCCGCGAGGACCTCGCCCCTTCCTGGCTCGCCCCGCCCTACGGCCTGGAGGAAACGGCGGAGCGATTCGTTCGGCCAGAGCTGCGCCGGCCTCTGATAGAGCTCTGCCGGGGATCGGCGCGCGAATTCCTGGAGCGTTTCCGGTTCAAGTCGGACCTTCTCAAGGCGATGTACGCCGTCACCGACGCGTTTTCTGGGCTCGACGGTGGCTACGACACCCCCGGCACCGGGATGAACCTTCTCATCCATAACATGTGCCGACTGCCGGGCAGCGGGGGGACGTGGATGATCGTCAAGGGGGGAATGGGCGCCGTCACCTCCCGATTGGCCACCGCGGCCAGGGCGGCCGGAGCGCAGATCCGCACTCGCGCCCCGGTTGCAACGGTCGACGTCAAAGGGGGCGCGGTTGAGGGAGTGACGCTCGCCAGCGGAGAGTCGATCTCCGCGGAGGTCGTGGTGTGCAACGCCGACCCTTTCAAATCGCTTTCCCTCATTCAGGGCTTCCAACTTCCCGCGGCTTATCGCGACCGGGTGGAGAAGCTGCGGGCCGACGGCTCGACGTTGAAGGTCAATCTCTGCCTTAAGCGACTCCCCCGGTTTACCTGCCTTCCGGACAATCGCAGGCCACTGGGCGCAACCATCCACTTGCTGCCCGATGAGGATGTGGTCCTCGCGGAGCTCGAGCGGTCGTATCGAACGATGAAAGAAGGACGCTTGGCGGAGTTTCCAGCCATCGAATGGTACATCCACACCGCGGTCGACTCGTCGCTACAAGATTCGGGCGGGCGGCACAGCGCGGCGCTGTTCGTCCAGTGGGTCCCCTATGCGCTGACCGGGACGAGCTGGGATGAGCAGGAGGAGCGCTACGTCAAGCACCTGCTCGCGATTTGCGATCGATTCGCTCCCGGCACGAGCGAGATCGTGGAGGAGACCTTCGCGTTGACCCCACCGAAAATCGAATCGCACTTCGGAATCAGCCGAGGCCACATCCACCACGTGGACAATAAATTTGGTTTCGCCGAGCGGCTCCCCTACGAAACGCCGATCGGTGGGTTGTTTTTTTGCAGCGCGGGCTGCCATCCCGCGGGTTCGGTGATCGGTGCGGCAGGCCACAACGCCGCGAAGCGGGTGATCGCCGCGCTCGGTTAGACGGGCGGGCGATCTTTCGCACCAGTGGGGTGAATCCTGCATGGATTCCTCGGACGCACTTGTTTAGAGTGATTGGGCGATGAGCTACCTCGTTTTGGCGCGCAAATGGCGCCCCCAGAGCTTCCAGGACGTGATTGGCCAGGACCACGTGGTCAAGACGATCGCCAACGCGATCAAGATGAATCGGGTGGCGCACGCCTATCTGTTCTGCGGCCCGCGAGGCGTGGGCAAGACGACGGCTGCTCGCCTGCTGGCGAAAGCCCTCAACTGCGAGAAGGGACCTACTTCCGAGCCCTGCGGTCAATGCCTGCCTTGCCAGGAAATCGCCGCGGGCACTTCGATGGACGTGGCCGAGATCGACGGCGCCTCGAACAACGGCGTGGAGAACGTCCGCGAGTTACGCGAGAACGCCAAGTACCTACCGCAGAGGGATAGGCACAAGATCTACATCATCGACGAGGTCCACATGCTTTCCGGCGCGGCGTTCAATGCGCTGCTCAAGACGCTCGAGGAGCCGCCGGGACACGTGAAGTTCATCTTCGCCACCACCGAGGCCCAGAAGCTGCCGGACACGATTCTCTCTCGATGCCAGCGCCACAACTTCCGGCGAATCCCTTCCGCGCGAATCCTTCAACGGCTCAAGGAAATCAGCGCGGCGGAGGCTGCCGGGATCTCCGAGAGCTCGCTGGCGCTGATCGTCCGGCAGGCCGAGGGCGGAATGCGCGATGCGCTGTCGCTGCTCGATCAAGTTCTTTCCGCCTGCGGGGGCTCCGCCACCGACGAGGCGGTGGCCGAAGCTCTGGGTACGATCGATCAGACGATCGTTCATCGGTTCGCGGTGGCGATGGTTCGCCGGGATGCGAAGGGTCTTCTCGAGCAGTGCGAAGAGGCATTCACCCGCGGCGTCGATTTAAAGAGGCTGTCGGAGGAGATCGCCTTCCAATTGCGGCATCTTTTTGTCGCGAAAACGCTGGGAGAAGCGCCGAGCGAGCTCGCCGAATCTGAGCAACAACCGATCCTCGCGCTTGCCCGCGAAGCGGACCCTGCCCAGCTTGCCCGCATGTTCGACGTGGTCCAGGCCGGCATCCAGGAGCTGTCCAAGTCCTCCCAGCCGCGCATCTCTTTCGAGATGTCGCTTCTGAAGGCGGTACAACTCGCGCCGGGGGCGTCGATACCGGAGTTGCTTGAAAAAGTGGATCGGCTGGCCGCGCAGATTGGCGGCCCAGAGCTGAAAAAGACCGGAGCGCAGGGTGGTCGCTCCGAGCAGCCAAGCTTTCGCGTCTGAAAGCGAATCCCCGGTTTCGGCGCGGTCCTCGGCTCCACCCACCCAAGCTCGACCTGAGGCGGCAGCGGAGCTTTCGACCCCCTCACCCAAAAGCGAACCGGCCGCGGTCTCGGAGCCACCCGCCTCAACTTCCAAACTGACCTCCGAGCCGCCAGCACCGAGCGCGCCCCGGTCCGCGGCGATGGACGAGCAGAGATGGCTCGACGCGGTGAACTCGGTCCGGGCATCGTCGCCGCGCCTGGGGACCTCGCTCGGATTCGGTCGGCTGGTCAGCTTCAGCGATCCCGAATTGGCGCTCGCCTTCACCAAACAGAGCAGTTTTCATCGGGCGATCGTCGCCGGCAGTGGACGGACGCAGATCGAGCAGTTGCTCAGCGCCCATCTGGGAAGGCCGGTCAAGCTGCGCATCGAAGAGGGTTCTTCGAACACCAGCGCCCCCTTGAGCCCGGCCGAGCGCGAAGCGGAGGAGAAGGATACCCGCAGCCGCGAGATCCACGCCCGGGTGCGATCCCACGCCGCGGTTGAGGCATCGCTGCGCCTGCTGGGGGGAGAAATCGAGCAAATCCAGCTCCTCGATGTCGAACGGCCCACGCCACCGGAAGACTCTTCCGACGAGACCTCCTGACAACCGCCTTGCTAAGGCGCTAGGGTGTCGGGTTCGCGAGGTCAAAATGCCCGGAATCGATCTCAACTACTTCATTCGCCAGGCCAACAAGCTCACCGAGAAAATCGAGGAGCGGAAAAAGGAGTTGGCCGAGGAAACGGTGGAAGGCAAGGCGGGCGACGGCACGGTGGTGGTCACCGCCAGCGCGATTCAGGAGATCAAGAGCATCAAGATCGATCCCAAGGTGGTTGACCCGGCGGACATCGCAATGCTCGAGGATTTGATCATCGCCGCGGTGAACGCCGCCTTGAGCGCAAGCCGGGATCACATGCAAAAAGAGCTCGGGAAGATCTCTGGCGGGATCAAGATCCCGGGAATTACCTAAAGCGGAATGACCCCTGATCCCCTGAACCAGCTCGTTGCTCGGCTCGCCAGGCTGCCGGGAATCGGCGAGAAGACTGCTCAGCGACTGGCCTTCTACATTCTTCGCGCCCCGCCCGAGTTCGCCCGCGAGCTGGCGGGAGCGATCGAAGAGGTGGTGGACAAGGTCCACCTCTGCAGCCGCTGCTTCGCCCTCACCGAATCAGACCTCTGCTCATTCTGTACCGATCCGCGCCGCGACGAGCGCACCTTGTGCGTGGTCGAAGGGGTGCCGGATCTGATCGCGGTGGAACGCACCCGCGAGTTCAAGGGCCGATACCACGTCCTGCACGGGGTGCTCTCCCCCCTGGAAGGCATTGGACCGGACCAGCTGAAAATCAAGGACCTGATTGCGCGCCTGCACGATGGCCACGTCGAGGAGGTGATCGTCGCCACCAACCCCGATGTGGAGGGCGAAGCGACCGCGCTCTATCTCACCCGCCTGCTCAAACCCCTGGGGATCAAGGTCAGCCGGATCGCCCAGGGTTTACCGATGGGCGGCGATCTCGAGTTCGCCGACCAGGCGACGCTGGCCAGGGCCCTCTCCGCGCGACGCGAGCTGTAGAGAAATCTCCGGCGACAATTTGGGGAGGTGCGTCTGCTGTGAAAAGCGCGGATGTGCGCGTTGATGCCATTCAAGGTCGTCTTCTTGCTGACTATCGACGCGTCTGCTAGAAATCTTACTACCGAGGACACAGATCTAACACGCGGAATTCACTTTGAAAACCGATGCGAAGCTCTGTTAGGACTGTCGCGCGGAGGCAAATCGTCTAACGATGGGCACGCAATTGGTGATGTATGAAGAAGAATTCACCAAGATCAATTCCGTCTGCGATCGCCTGACTAAGGATGCCAATGCCAAACTGGTTTTCCTTGTCGACAAGAATGGACAGCTGATCTCCGCTACCGGGCAAACCACCAATCTCGATACCACTTCGTTGGCATCACTCACCGCAGGCAATGTTGCCGCGATGGGTGGTTTGGCAAAGCTGATCGGTGAAAACGAGTTCCCCAACCAGTTTCACGAGGGAGCTCGGGATTCCCTCTATATGACGATCGTCGGGACCCGAGTGGTCCTGGTGATCATTTTTGACAATCGTTCTAGTCTTGGCCTGGTGAGGCTGCGTTCGAAGAAAGCGTCGGATGAGCTGAGCAGGATTTTTGACTCGTTGATCCGCAAGGCGGATCTCCCGGGAATCGGATCGCCCTTTGCCGAGATCACCGACGCCGATATCGACAACCTCTTTAGCGAATAAACCGTCCTCATGTCCTTCATCAACTACTCATCCCGGGAAATCAATTGTAAGATTGTCTATTACGGACCGGGCTTGTGTGGAAAGACAACCAACCTTCAATACATTTACAACAAGACCAATCCGGAGACGAAGGGCAAGCTCATTTCGCTGTCGACGGAGACGGATCGCACTCTCTTCTTCGACTTCCTTCCCCTCTCGTTGGGTGAGATTCGCGGATTCAAAACCCGTTTTCACCTCTACACCGTCCCCGGCCAGGTGTTCTACGACGCTTCGCGAAAGCTGATTCTCAAGGGCGTGGACGGCGTCGTCTTCGTCGCCGACTCGCAGGTCGAGCGGATGGAAGCGAACATGGAATCGCTGGAGAACCTGCGCGGCAACCTGGGCGAGCAGGGCTATGATTTCGACCGCATTCCGGCGGTAGTTCAATACAACAAGCGCGATCTTCCCAACGCGGTGTCCGCGGAGGAGCTGCGAAAAGTTCTCAATCCGCGGCGGCTCCCGGAATATTCGGCGGTGGCTCCCACCGGTGTAGGGGTTTTTGACACTTTGAAGGCGGTTGCGAAACTTGTTCTCACCGAGTTGAAGAAAGGCGGCTGAGCTTCCGCCGCATAAGACATGACCGCGACAATAATGCTATAAACGGTCGCGTCGGTTGAGCTGCCACGACAGGTCGCCCTTGCGCACAATCCCAAGTCTGATTGCCTCGTTGATCGCGGCGAGCTTTTTTACCGCGAGCTCCGCCCAGGGTTCGCCCCCGACGCCCGGGCCGGAGAAATCCGAGGATCCAAAGCCGGCTCCAGCGGCGCCGTCCGCGCCGCTCGAGGAGAAGGCTGCCCACACCGCTGCGAAAGCGATTCCTTCCACGCCGTCGACCGCCGACGAAGCTTTTACCACCCGGGTAAAAACGCTCGAGGAGCAGGTCACCGATCTCAAGGAAAAAATCTTCCGGACCAAGGCGCGCCTCCTGCTCTTGCAGGAAACGGTTCTCGGCGGCGACTTGTCAATTGGCTCGCGCGCGGTCTTGTTGCACCGAAACGAAATGGGGTCCTCGTTCGCGATCGAATCGGTCGCCTATGCGCTGGATGGCGCGCCGATCTTTACCAAGGTGGACGTCAACGGAGATCTCGCGGCCCGGAAGGAGTTCGAGATCTTCAACGGACGGATCGTCGCCGGCCAACATCAGATCGCGGTGAAGGTCGTCTACCGCGGCCATGGCTACGGAGTGTTCAGCTATCTCGAAGGCTACAAATTCAAGGTCCAGTCCAGCTACACCTTCAACGCCGAGCCGGCGAAGATGACCACGGTGAAAATCGTGGCCTTCGAAAAGGGCGGGTTCACCAGCGATCTCAAAGATCGACCGGCGATCCGCTACGACATCGGCATTACCAAGGACTCGGCCAAGCCCCCGTCGGCGCCCAGCGCGCAGGCCGACGCGAAGTAGGATTCGAGGAATCCGTGTACGCGGTTCGCTTGCCACTCATCGTGATCTGGCTCGGAGGGCTGTGCGCCGCTTCCGCGGGGATGGCCGAGGAAAAAAACCGCGGCCGCCCCTCCGTCGCCGAGCTGGCGGGGCAAATCGAGCGTCTGCTCGGTCAGCTGAAAACCGCCGAAGACAACCTCAAGGTGGTGGAGGCGGAATACAGTCAACGACTCGAACCCACCGAGGATCAGGCGTTGAATCGGCGCTTCTCCGATGGGGAAATCCAATACCTTTTAGGAGATCATCTCGGCGCGTCCGTCCTCTTCTACGATCTG
>WNEZ01003003.1_pt1 | contig 28321 bp, 22 predicted proteins | sample 5400521 | NCBI WGS metagenome assembly WNEZ01 (sample SAMN13153339, study PRJNA577476) | soil metagenome | isolation source: 120 cm saprolite under Douglas fir tree site 2 hole 1 replicate 1 | place: USA:California | collected 2015-04-18
GGGAGTGATCTCTGAGTAACTGAGGTCCCCTATTGCCAGGTGGAAGCTACTACCAGACTGTGCAATAAGATCAAGTGTTGTTGAAGTGCTTCTATTTCCTCCAATATCCCCCCCTGCTGTAAAAGAAAAACTTGAAGACGTATCTGCTTTGACACGTGATATTATATGATTTGCGACAAATAATGGAATAGGTAGTATTAAAATAAGCATGAAATAGAAGAGATATTTTTTGGTTTGTTTCGCTCGCAATAAGAAAAATTTCAAATTGCTATGGAACAATTTCTTGTTATTTGTATTTATAGTATCCAGGTCGCTCATGTTTTTGACTTTCTGCCAGGTTACATGGCAATGAACTAGACCGTTTGCTTGCGGTCAAACCGGCAACTATGTTAAGTGGGCCGTCACTCCCCCTGTAGTGATCCTTCAATGACATTGCTGGTGGTCAAGAGAGATCTTCTTCACTATAGATCCTGCATTTGACTCTAGGAGCACCGAGTATCTTTGAAGGTCATCCCCACAACACGTTTAAGACCTGTGGCATATATCGATATGAATGCCACACCTATGATGTATTCCAACTATCTCGAAACCTCTACGGTTCGTCTTAAGAATAGTCTATTTAGGACTTCTTCCTGGTTACAATCTGGTTGAGAAACAAAAGCAAATCGTAATTAATGGTTAAAGTCTCTTAACCACAAGATTTTTAGACTCATGGTACTACACCTGGAGTTTGTATCTTTCGAGGATCAACTGTACTTCGAGGATCATTATGTTGCGTACTGCCAGACGGCTCTTCGCTATCAGAAAACTGAGGCGCAGGTATTTACCAACAACCAGCTGAGACAGGAATATATCAGCCTGCCGCCACCAGTCGTCAGATTACAAGCCGGAGGGAGTTGTGCCTATACTTGTGCTGCTTGTCGACGAGGATTGGAGAACATTCCAAATTCCGTAGCCCTCAGTAGTCCGGTGACATGGGTTCCCTTGAATGGAAATACAACGATAGTAGTCTCCGCTTAAGCTGGTTGCCGATTGTATTGCCCCTTCGAAGAAGAGTGTTGGATTCCCGGCATCATCTCTCACAGTGAACTGAAGGTGTTCAGTAGTAGTATCGAGAGTTCCGCTAAAAGGGCCATAGCCCAGTAGTCCAGGACCTACTATCAGGAAGCCGCTAATTTTTCCCTGGCTTTGCTGCACTTGGGTGAGGGTCAGACTGGTGAGTACCTTCGATGGAATATCGTAAATAGTGCCTTTGTACGTTCCACTTAGAATGACTGACACGGAGGTAGGTGTAGGCGTGAATGATCTAACAATTGGTGTTAGGGAAGGAAGGCCATGCTTTGCTGTAGGGTTGGTAGAATGGGTAAGCACGTCAGACACAGAATCTGCGCTGACTCCCAGGCCGATAAGTAAAACAATTACGATGAGAAGTACAGCGACCTTCCAGGCACGAGGAGCACGCCACTGCTTTGCTCCAGATGCAGGTGCTGGTTTTTCGACTGGCTGCTTAGGTACAGCAGGCTTCGAGGCAGGAGAAGATGGCAACTGCTTTACTACAGATACGATGGTAGAATCTTCAACTATATGCTTAGCGACAGCAGGCGCCTTGTGCCTCAGAGCCTGTGCTTGCTTTGGGGCAGATACAGTCGCAGGTCGTATACCTGCTTGTTTAGGAGTAAGAGGCCAGAGCTTCCAGGCACGAGGAGCCTGTGCTTGCTTTGAGGCAGATACGGTCGCAGGTCGTATACCTGCTTGTTTAGGAGTAAGAGGCGGACGAGACGAGACTAATGGCATACTACGAGTTACAGATGAAGGCTCCACGACCCACAGTACCTCCCAGAGCTGCTCAACCGACGAGAAATGCTCATGGGCATCGAGAGACATCGCTCTATTAATGACCTCACCTACACGCACCGGAACAGTCGATACAATCTCATGCACTGGCTTCAAAGGATCGATCCCCTCGTTGTCCATTTGCGCCAGCCGAGAAGGAGCATCCGTGGGCACGATGCCTGTTATCAGCGTATAGAGCACCGCTCCCAGCCCATAGATGTCTATCTGTACATCGATGTCTGTGCCATACTGTTCTGGTGCTCTATAGCTGGACGAGCAGGAACGAACAGCGGCCATGGGTGCCTCGGAGTCATATTCATGAGCCGTGCCTAAACCAAGGAGCGGCGCCCTGCCCCTTGCCTTTGGCACAATGATAGTAGTAGGGTTGATGTTACCATGAATAATGGGGGGCTGTTGACGATGCAGGTAATCCACGGCGGCGATGACCGGGGCCATGGTGTTCACGGCTTCAGGCCATGAAAAGCGCTGCTCCGGCTGCTGCCGCAGCAGTGTTTCCAGGTTCGGTCCTTCGACATGCTCCATGAGCATGTAAGCACGATTGTGTTTGTCATCCTTGAGCAGGACATAGACGTGAACTAGTGCCTGGTGATCAAGACGTATGAACAATTGGCATTCAAGGAGGAATCGATATAACTCGCGTTTACTCTGGAGACTTACCTCCTTGAGAGCAAAAAGCTCGCTCATAGTACGCTGATCTTCCACCAGATATGTGGCGCTAGCGTCATCCGTGCCAAGCAGACTCTTTACAACGTAGCGTCCGGATATCACAGTCCCAGCAGGGAGAGAGACTTGTTCCTTTTGCACATTGTCCCCCTTGTAGCTTTTGCAGGTTATCCTCTAAGAAATTCACCGAACTGGCTACTCTTAAGTATAGATGGGAATAACATGCCTGACAAGCTCAGGGTTAAGCAGTTTAGCAAGGAGTATATCCCTTTAATGTTAAAAAGTGGGTAACTATTCACGAGTACTACAAGGCTTGCTTGGCAAGCCAGAACCGAGTACAGTAGGAACATGACTGCCGAAGAAGAACTGGTGTACATGCGACAAGAAAAGGGAATAGAGCACATGACGCTTGAGCAATACTGGACCATAATAGTAAAGCGATGGAGGCTAATCATCATCTGTTTCTTGGTAGTAGGAGTGGGAGCGCTCATTGGTAGTAGACTCCTGACTCCACTCTACCAATCAACGGTACTTATACAGATAGCTATTCGCTCTTCAAACAATCAGGCAGACTATTACAGCTTGCTTGCAAGTGACCAGCTTGTTCAGACGGAAGCGAAGTTGGCGACTAGCGATCCGGTGCTACGTGAGGTGGCTTCACACTATCAAGGTCTGACGGTCGTAGAACTTTCCAGAGAAGTGACTGCAACACCGACGCTCAATACACAACTTTTCGAGATTGATGTAGTAGATCCAAGCCCAAAACGTGCGGCAGACCTTGCTAACGACATTGCTGAGACGTTGATAAAAAGGCAACTTCAGATACTCCAGAAAAACAATATTCAATCTCAACAGCAGCTTCAAGGAGACCTCAATGCCACTCAACAACAGATTAGCAATATAGCCGCCCGAATTGCAGTATTGCATGCAAAAGGAGGAAACGAGCCACAGATTGCGGCCTTGCAAACACAATTAACTGCTTTGCGGCAGCACTACAGCCAGTGGGAGGCAGTATTGGCTCAACTTGAACTGGCCGAGGCACAGGGTGAGGATATGCTACAAATAGCCCAGCCTGCACAACCTGCCTTAGACCCTGTGCGACCTAATCTACTCCTTAATACTGGTATAGGCCTATTGGCAGGTTTGTTTATAGGGATGTTGTTGGCTACGCTGTTTGAGCGATTAGACACACGCATTCGTACACCAGAGGCCCTCACCCAATTGCTAGACTGGTCGGTTCTGGCTACAATTTGGCGCGCAAAGTCTAAAGAAGATCTCATTAATCCAATGAAACACAGCGTTAATGTCGAGCCCTATCGTATCTTGCGTACAAATATCGGATTTTCAGCAATAGATAAACCATTACGTACCTTAGTGGTCACAAGTGCCCTGCCCCGCGACGGCAAGAGCGTGGTTGCAGCCAATCTGGCGATTTTCATGGCTAGAGCAGGTAAAAATACCCTCCTCATCGACGCTGACCTGCGTCTCCCAACACAACATGAACAATTTGGCATCCCAGCTCATGCGATGGGCTTCAGTAATGCCATATTGGCGTTTAGTATGCCTGCAACCGCTCATGCACCTGCTTTCCAGCAGGTTTTCACTCCTACGATGTCCACGGCGCCATCAAGTACACCCATCGTTACTAAGACCCCATCACTTGCTCCTTTCGTCCATGCGGTAGACATTCCAAATTTGTGTGTCATGCCCTCTGGGCCACTGCCACCGAATCCTCCGGAGCTACTTGACTCAAAAGCCATGCAAAGTCTTTTAGCAGCGCTTGTCAATTGTGGAGCCGAGGTGGTGATCTTTGATACCCCTCCTTTACTTGGTTTGTCAGATGCCAGTATTTTGGCATCAAAGGCCGATGGCACGCTTCTCGTAGCCGATCTCACCCGTGCCAACAAGGGAAATCTCAAGCAGGTGAAAGTAATACTGACGCGGGCTGGAGCACATGTGCTTGGTTGTGTCGCGAATAAGCAACGTCGCAGGCGCGATGACATGACTTATTACTACTACTATAGCGCTGATGGTCAGAACGGCAGGAGTAGTCATAGCAGGAAAAAAACGAATGTTGCCACCGTTTCCCTCATTACGCCCGATATCTCGAACCTCCCAGAGGCACAATCCCAGCTAGATCTATTTGACAGGAGCACGGTAAAGACAACTACCGTTTCTCCTGTAGAGGTAGAAGTGCCATCCCGGCTAGGCCTATTTGGGGAGAATGGTGAACAAGCTAACAATGAACACTAGGCAATGGATCAAAGACCCAGTAGATTTTTACTTGACAGGAATGTAAGGATGACTTAAAATAAGTCTGAGGATTACTTTACTTGTTATTAAGTGCCGATCGTGTAATTCATGACTCTTATTTGTTGCACCTATCGGCCCTTTTGCTCTACTTGAGAGCGACCCTGCACGACTACGGGGGGTATGTCTGCCAGGAGTAGCAATTCAGCAGCACTACATAGACAAATTGGCACACATTAAGCATTATTAGAGCTTGGTGCTTGTGTTTTGCTCTCTGCTATTGTACCCAATTCCAACCCAGGCAGTACTATTTGTTTCAATTTCAATCAAGAATTGAATTGGGGATGTGAAGAGATGGCACATATTCTTTTTATTAGTCCCTATTATCCTCCTGAGAATGGGGCTGCAGCAGTATGTGTGGGCGAAACTGCAACCCGCCTGGTAAAGCACGGACATCAAGTAACGGTTCTAACCACCTTCCCAAACTATCCAACGGGTGTTGTCCCCTCAGAATACCGTGGGCGCACACTTCAGCGCGAAATACTTGATGGGGTACAAGTTGTCCGTGTGTGGAGCTATGTTAGCCCGAATAAGGGCTTTCTTCGGCGTATTCTAGCCCATTTTTCTTTTGCATTGCTGGCGCCGTTGCTTGGAGGAAAAGAGACTGGCCAGCCGGATATCATTATCGCCCAGTCACCGCCTCTCTTTGATGCAATCGCGGTACGTATGCTGGCATGGCTAAAGGGCTGCCCATTTATTTTCATGGTCTCTGATTTATGGCCCGAGTCTGCGGTCCAGCTAGGCGTGCTGCGAAACCGCATATTGATCCGACTCGCTGAATGGTTGGAATGGTCAACGTACCAATGCGCCAGTACTGTTTGGGTTGTCACGGAAGGGATAAAGAATACACTCATCCAGCGTGGATTATCCCCCGAGCGTATCTTTTTCTTAACCAACGGTGTTGATACAATGAAATTTCGCCCATTTCCCCAAGCGCAGGCACGCAATGAGCTTGGTTGGGACGACAACAGGTTCACCGTGATTTATGTAGGCACACACGGGCTCTCACACGGGCTGACTACCGTACTCGAAGCAGCGGAGCAACTAAGAAATAATCTCGACATACACTTTATGCTCGTTGGTGATGGAGCAGAAAAGACAGAACTAGTAGCACGGGCCCAGAGATGCAATCTCAAGAACGTAACATTTCTCGATCCTCAGCCGCACAATCTTGTACCTCTATTTCTAGCTGCCGCTGACGTGTGCCTTGTACATGTCCGTAAAATACCATTGTTTACAGGCATGTTACCTATCAAGATGTTGGAGGCGATGGCCTGTGCCCGCCCCATTTTGTTGGCAGTGGATGGAGAGGCTCGCCGACTTGCCGAGCGAGAAGCGGGAGCGGCAATATATGCGGAGCCAGAAAATGCATCTGCGTTGGTATCTGCCATTCTATCTCTACGTGAGCAACCGGAACTCGCTAAGGCTCTAGGACAGCGGGGACGGGTGCTGGCGGAGGAACGGTTTGACTACGATAAGCTTGTGGCAGTACTGGATGCGCAGATCGTAATGCTGCTCAAAAAGAAAAATCCTGAAAACGCTTCTGCAACGGTGGATTTGGTAGGTACCTCAGCAGAAAACGGGTAGGAAGAAGCTTATTTTCATCGGATGCTAATCAGAAAGTGAGACTATTTGCCAGCCGACGCAGTTAAACTGCAACAAAGCTAAATTCCATAATTCGGTCCAGACGTTTATTTGACCTGGAGCATGAATTACAATGACACCTCAACACCTTCCAAGCGGATTCATGGAGACTTTGCTGGTAGACAACAACTATCTCGCGGAGAACGCGACAATAGAGGTCGATGATCAGTTGTACGCGGCTTTGCCATTAGAGGGATTGCGTTCACCGCTCTATCTCATCTGGCACAAGGTGATAGACATCTCCTTTGGGCTAGGCGGTGCGGTTGTGCTGCTGCTGCTTTTCCCTATCATGGCCCTACTGATTTACCTGGACTCGCCTGGACCAATCTTCTACAGCCAGGAGCGAGTAGGATACCATGGCAAAAAATTCCGCATGCTCAAGTTCCGCTCCATGTGTACTGACGCGGAACCCGCAGGATATGCTGTTTGGGCAGCCGAACATGATGCACGAATGACATCCATTGGATGCTTCATGCGTTCCTTACACATAGATGAGTTGCCGCAGGTCATCAATATCCTGCGGGGTGAAATGAGCCTGATAGGACCGCGGCCGGAAAGGAAAGAGTTCGTCGCTGAACTGGAAAAGGTTATCCCGTTTTATCGTCACCGTCTGACCATTAAACCGGGATTGACTGGTTGGGCACAGGTGAAGTATGGTTATACTCGGACCAGCCAGGAAGCGCTTATAAAACTGCAATTCGATCTCTACTATATTGAACACCAATCAATCAAAATGGACATTTCGATCATCTTGAAAACCATCGTGGAGATACTATTGCATCATGGATCGTAGTAATACTACCCCTTATGGAGGGACAAATGCAAAGAGAGACTATTGAACCGACTCCTGATGAGCAAGAAATAGACCCTGTCGAGTCACTCTCGGAAGATCAACTGGCAGATACTCTTAAAATGCCCTTACAGAAACAACAAAGCCAGAAAAGAAAGCGGGTAAAATCAAGATACCTTGCACTTTGCATCCTCTTGCTCATTATCACTATCGGATCAGGACTTGCGGTTACTGGCTATGAGTTTTACCGGGCCTATAATGCGCAGTATCACGAGGATCTCTCTCTTGCAGAAAAGGGGGCGCAACACTTGCAAGCTGCCGAAAAGCTTCTGGTCGCTTATGAGCACAACCCACTGAGTGCGCAAAATATAGTGAATGCACGACAAGAGTTCTCAAATGCACTAATAGATTTTGTCCTGCTCAAGAATAGCCTGCAATCATTACCAGGCTTAAGCAAATCAATACCAGGATACGGCATCAAGATACGTGCAGCACTCGATGTTGTACCTCTTGCGATTGAAGCATCTCAGGCGGGAAAAATGGGTTGTGATATTTTGAGTTTGCTTATTTCGAGGTTTCACGACCTATTGAACCCCAGGAGTCAAGGTCTCACCATGTCAGACATGACGACCATAAGTCACACCTATCAACAGATTAAATTACTATTTTCTCTCGCTTCTCAACAAATAGATCATTTATCCCCGAGTGATATGCAACTTGACCCGCGTATCAGTAAACTAATAACTGCTTTTCACAAATACCTCCCGGCAATCTTATCCTGGCTTGCTGATGCCGATAAGCTACTTACTATTGCCCCTACAGCGTTGGGAATTGGGACGCCCGCTACGTATCTCATTGAAGTGCTAGACTCAAGTGAGTTGAGGCCGGGTGGCGGTTTCATTGGCAACTATGGCATGATTACTTTTTCAAATGGGCGCGAGGTTGACGCTCATATCACGGATACTGACTTGCTCGATAGGCCCTTTGAAGCTGCCGGACATGTTATCCCTTATCCTGCTGCATACAGATGGTTCGATATAGCACCAGGGAGCTGGAGTTTGCGCGATAGCAACCTTGATGCAGACTTCCCGACCGCGGCCAGGTATAGTGAGCAGAACTACAAACTTGAAGGCGGGACAGCGCCTCTTCAGGGAGTCATTGCCATCACTCCGACATTGATTGAGCATATGCTTGAGTTCACCGGGCCGATCAATGTACCAGAGTACCATGAAATAGTGACTGCACAAAACCTCGTTGATCGTATCCACTATCACCAGCTGGTTGCGAATGAAGGATCCGATACGAAGGCTTCGCGTGACGGACTTTCATCACAAAGAAAACACTTCACAGCATTGCTGGCCATGCATCTTCTGGCCCGTATCCATCAACTTGCTTCCTCGGTATTGCCTAAGTTTGTGCCACTGATGCTCACTTCACTACACACAAAAGACATTCAGATCTATTTCAACGCTGGCGTCGCGGAGGGTCTCCTCCAGCGCCATCATCTCGATGGAACAATTCAAGCACCGAGTGGTGATAGCCTGTTGGTCGTAGATGCAAATATCGGCGTAAATAAAGCAAACAATCTCATCACCAACACGTTAAATGACCAGGTGACCATTGATGCCCAGGGCAACGCGATCCATCACACTACCCTTCACTACGCATGGACAAAGCCAGGCCCTACCTATGGCGGATCGCCTCTTTATCGAGACTACGTTCGCATTTACGTACCACCGGACAGTATTTTACGCAAACAAAAAGGATGGGAGCCACGAGGGACGAGTGAAGCTTTCGGCCGCAGGGTATGGGCCGGATTTTTCACGCTTACGTACGGTCAGAGGAACACTATCACCCTCATTTGGATGGTCCCAGCTGCAGCCATCAAAAGCACACACTCTTGGCATTATCAGTATTTGCTTCAGAGGCAAGCGGGCGCCCAGTGGACGATACACTTAGATATAATACTGCCCACATGTACTGCGATTATTCATACATCGAACGGGCTAGCAGTTGGCAATAAACAGATAATCACATCAGTTCAGATTTTGAGTCAAGACACAGATATGAAAGTAGATTATGCCTGCTAGCTGCCTCAGCGGAAAGAAGGAGAGAAAGGATTCTCATGTAAATGATCCAGACTCGATTTTTGCATCTTCCTCCCGATAGAGATGTCCTGACTGAATTTCCCACATGGGTCTCTCGGCATTGTGATTCCACTTCGCTTGTCTTAGAAATTGGTGCAGGGCAAGGCAAAAACAGTAATCCGTCGATCATCGGGCACATGCTTGAGCAGACCGGATTCCGCGAGGTCGAGTTCAGATACTTTGACCAGGCCAGCCGCTTCGAGGCCTACTTCCCTAAATTGCTGCGATGGTTTCCCAGCTTTTACTCACGCTGTGTGTATGAGCTGAGACTGGTGCAGAGCATGGGCTACATTATGTTCAAGGCGACTGCTTAAAGTATCTAGGTTTAACCTGGATGTCAATGGAAAGGAGTAGGAAAAGATGATAAAGAGCCGTGTGTCAAGTAAATACAATGCCTGGAATAGAGGAATCACGGCTATAGTTCATTTTATACTACGCCAGGATGAATTAGCAGCCACCATTATCATTGCGGTTCACTTGTACGTTGATTGGTACCTGGGACTGGCATTTGTTGCCCAGATATTGACTCTTGGGCTGCTGTTCATCATCTTCTTGAACCGATCTTCGCTGCGGCCCTGGGTGAAGCCAAGAGCTTTATGGTTGTGGATACTCTTCCTCGTTCTAGCTATTTTTCCAGCAACCCATGGTATCAGTCTACGTGACAGCGCATACTATTATTTCAACGTCGTTTTCAATGCTTTGCTCATTTTCTGGCTAGGATTAGCTATCGCACAAGATGTTGAAAGTATACAGGGCCTTTTCAAAATGCTCTCTATCTTTGCAGCACTCCTGGCTATACATACCATTATCGAGGCTAAGACCGGTGTGCTGTTGTTCAAGACGACGCGTTACGACGCAGCACTTCAAGCATTATCAAACTTTAAAATGTACGGAACTAATGCCCTCCGGGCTCAAGGATTCTTTCTCAATCCTGATACAAACGGCACTTTTTTTGCTATAGCACTTTTCTTGCCTCTTGTGCTCTTTATTGAGAGTTTATCCTATTGGCAGAAACTTCTCTATCTTGTCGAAATGTTCCTTATCTTACTCGCACTGCTTTTCACCTACAGCACGGGTGCATGGTTGGCAATGATGGTAGGTCTCGCAACTTCAGCCGCGCTCGTCGGACGCAGACGCTATCGCATTCTGATTCCTTCTAGTGTTCTCGCTGCCGCAATAACATTTATTGTTTTCTTTCCAGCACAGGTCGCTAACCAGATCAAGCATATACAGGCACCCAATGAATTGTCATTGCGTGTTGCTGCATGGCTGACAGGGGCGCGAGTGATCTATAGCCACCCGCTAACAGGCCTTGGACTTGGGCGCTACGTTTACATTAGCCGCGCTGAACCTTACCGGGTGCTAGCGCAATCCATCCCTTTAACTCACCCTCAAAATGCATACCTAGAATTAGCGGCACTCGGAGGTTTACCCGTTGCCATCGCATTTCTTGTGCTTCTTTCATTCACCTTATGGCAAGCATTTTATCTTTGGAAAAAGGGTGATGAGCATGCTCGATCTTTGTTTGCTGGTGGAATAGCTGTAGTCATAGCATTAAGCTTTAACAGCTTAGCCGCGGCTGGATGGACATGCCCTCCCCTGGGAGCGATTGGTTGGCTGATTCTTGGAGTCATGTCGTCTCCTTTCTTTGCGAAAAAACAAATAACTGATCATACTGTCGGCAATGCTCCACAGGCTGTGGAAGGCCCTAAACATACTTCTGATGAAGAGTGTGAGAACACTAAGGAAACCTTGCAGTCTTTAGAACAGTGAGTGGAAGAAAATGATGACATCATCAAATGCATTTAGAGAATACAAAGACATCAGCGATAGAAAGACGCGGCTGAGAAGGTCCATTACACTGTTTTTTAGTGCGCCCACAAATGTCCACCAGGGGAAAATACAGGGCAGTGGAGAAGCATCCTGGAAAATGGAGAGCTACCGTATGCTTTTTCGCACATTTGCGAAAAGTTCAGGTGTTTATGCAATGTCTTCGTTAATCTCCCCTCTAGTCGCTCTTGTTCTAGCACCATATTTGACTCATTATCTCTCGCATAATGATTACGGAGTTCTTGTTATCCTTAATACTACCATTGTTTTAGTAACCGGTATTACTCAGCTTGGTCTGGCCACTGCTTTCTTCCGAGCATATGGGCACGATTATGAGTCTCAACGTGATCGGTTGGACGTTCTCTCTACTATTGTCATCCTGCTATTGCTCGTTTCACTATTCATAAGCATTGCAACGCTGATATCGGCTTCATGGTTAGCAAAGCTTCTGTTCAATACTATTTCTTTCGGTGACCCCATAAAAATTGCTGCTCTGGTTGTCCTTCTACAAAACCTTACCGTCCCAGGATTAGTCTGGTTACGTGCCGAAAATCGTACAGTGTTCTTTACGATTCTTTCAATTGTCCAACTTCTTGTTAGCCTGAGTGCTACTATTGTTCTGGTAGGTGTATTCCATTTAGGCGTTTCTGGCTCCCTTCTTGCGACAGGTGGGGGCTATTTAGTCATCGCGGCTTGTACGATACCTGTTATTCTTTTGAGTACGGGGGTGCGTCTCCGGTTTGATATTGCAAGGAATCTTCTCTCTTTTGGATTGCCTGTAGCCGCCAGTACTATATCTTACTGGGTCCTACAGCTTTCAGACCGCTATCTTCTCGGCTACTTTGGATCATTAGCACAAACAGCAAGTTATGGGGTGGCTTATATCTTAGGTGGGGCCTTGGCGCCTGTAATCATTGCGCCATTTCTATTGGCATGGTCCCCTGTGATGTATAGTATCGCGAAAAAAGAGAATGCAACGTATATCTTTCAGCTTGTATTTCGCTGGTTTAGCAGTATCTTGCTCTTTGCTGCTTTTACTCTCTCGCTCATAGCCACAGTTATACTCGATATACTCTTTCCACCCGTGTATCATTCTGCATCTCCTGTTATCCCTATCGTTGCTGCCTCTACTATGCTCTATGGAGTCTACATCATTTTCACAACAGGAATTTATATAAGACGAAAGACATGGTGCACTTTCATCTTTACATCGCTGGCGGCTTTGGTCAACGTTGGGCTTAACATCGTTTTGATTCCTTTGCATGGGTCAGTGGGGGCGGCTGTATCAACGTTTGTTGCCTACGCAGTACTTGCTTTAGTCGCCTATAGAGTAAATCAATGGATTTATCCTATACCGTTTGAAACTGGTCTCTTTATCATTGCTCTGTTAGTTGGTATCTTTTTCTATGTCGGGAGTGTCTGGTTAACGCAAGCTCAGAACGTTTATGGGACGTGTGCCATAGACCTAGGTGCCCTCTGCTTATATGGTGGATGCCTCATGTTATTAGGAAAGCTGGCACCTCAAGGGGCCAATAATATATATTAGCGGGTGCGGGAGATCATGATTGTGAAAATACTACCTAAAACTGATACATCCGTGGTAAGAGAAATTACCACAACCTCACCTCCTGCCAAGAAGGTATGCATGCATGTCTTGGATGTGGTACGCACCGATTATAGAGTGCTGCGTGAGGCAACGACACTCGTTGAAGCAGGTTTCGAAGTAATCATTGTGGATATTGAGAGTGATAGGGTGCGACCTACCGAGGAAGATCTAGGCGGTGTCCGGGTGAAACATATCATTATGCCACAATGGTTTATTTCCGCACATTTCAAGCCATGGTTTCTTGTCAAACTAGCACATGTAGTGATACTTGGCTCTTACCATCTGTTGCGTACGCATGCGGATGTCTATCATGCACATGATGCCAACGCTTTACCAGCCTGTTATATTGCAGCGCGATTGCGTCGCAAACCACTTATTTTTGATGCCCACGAGCTTCCTTTAGATGAACCGGGTATTACACGCTGGCGTAGACTGAGCGCTTTGGCAACGCGAGTGCTTGCAGGGATATTGCGGTGCTGTGCAGGTATCATCGCTACCTCGCCTCCTACTGCCCAGGAAATTCTCAAATGTTATGATGTTCCAGAAGTAACAGTCGTTCGTAACTTTCCTATCTATCAAGGAGTCCAAAAAAGTGATAAGTTGCGACAATATCTTGGTCTCGGTTCACAGGTACGTATTGCCCTCTACCAGGGTTATTTACAACCTGATCGTGGGCTTGATAGACTGATCGAAGCAGCTGAGTTCTTAGAGCCGAACATCATTATAGTGATGATGGGCAAAGACAAGGGAACAACTAAATCTCGGCTTGAAGCCTTGATTGCTTCTAAAGGAATGGCTAATCGTGTCAAGATCATTCCTCCAGTTCCATATGCAGAACTGTTAAGTTGGACAGCCTCAGCGGATATCGGATTAATTATCCTACCCATGGACTTCTCACTCGCTGTTCTGATGATGCTGCCGAACAAACTCTTTGAATATTTGATGGCTGGCTTGCCTGTGCTCGCTTCCCCAACTATTGCTATCTCAGATGTAATCAAACCCTACGGTGTTGGGCAAATTGTGACCTCACTGGCACCAGAAGATGTAGGCGCGGCCATCAATGCGATGCTAGCTGATAGCAGTGCGCTTGCTCGGATGCGTCGTAATGCCCTGGAAGCTGCCCATCAAGAGTTCTACTGGGAAAAGGAAAGTACACAACTCATTCAACTCTATCATAACATCCTGGAAAGGTGCACTAATCTGCAATGAGATATAGGCCGGTGATTAATAATCCAGAGGTGCTTCTGTGAAGATACGGTGGAGTAAAAGGATAGTGCTCTCGGTGTGTGTTGGAATTACCGTGCTTGCAACCTTACTTGGCCTGCTTTCCCTACTTGCTGTAATTCGAAACAATGCAGAATTACCAATGGATATTACCAGCCCCGAAATTCTTCATGAGAATGCGCTTCCTGGAACAACAAATTGGCAGATTCCCGATGGAAGTGCATCTTCCTCGCAAATTCAGGCCTATGCAAGCACAACATCAGTGCAGCCCGGACAAATACTCACCTTTTACGTAAGCACGCAAAAACAGGGAACCCTCTATACCGTCGATATCTACCGACTCGGGTGGTATGGAGGCGCAGGCGGTCGGCTTATGACATCGCGAATAAGACAGATTGGCCAGGCGCAAGGATATTACGACTCGCAAACTCATCGCCTGGTGAACTGCCGTTCCTGCTCTGTGAACATCCAGATGGCTTACGGGAGTCTATTTGGCGAAATTCACGGATGCCAACGGCATGCAAACCTATGTGCCATTCGATGTCCGAGGTAGACCTCATTCACTCTATGTTGCGGTTACGTCAGACACCACCTATGAGGCCTACAACGACTGGGGGGGATATAGCCTTTATACTGCTTTTAATAGCCACAAAACAGATAGTTTGGTCAGAGGTGTAAAAGTATCGTTTGACCGACCCTATACGGAAGGATACGGTTCAGGTTATGTGCTGATTTTTGAAGCGGACGCGATTCACTGGCTAGAACGGCAGGGCTATGATGTCTCGTACATCAGCAATGTCGATCTGCACACCAACCCGGCACAATTACTGCAACACCGGGTGTACCTGTCGTTGGGACATGATGAATACTGGACCAAAGAGATGCGGGATGGCGTAGAACAGGCGCGAGATAGGGGAGTCAGCCTGGCCTTTTTGGGAGCGAACGCGAGCTATTGGCAGATGCGCTTTGAGCCGGACAGTGCGGGCAACGCGGATCGGACCATTGTCTGCTACAAGGTGGAAACCGTATTCCATGACCTGGCGCGGGATCCCCTCTATGGCAAGGATAACAGCCGTGTCACCACCAAATGGCGCGATCCTGTCCTTGCCCGTCCAGAGAACGCCCTGGTGGGTATTATGTACAGCAGTTTTGGGCCAAATTTTCCCTGGCAGGTGAATCCGCAAGCGGATTCTCCACTGCTGCAAGGAACTGGCTTGCAGCCAGGGAAGTCTTATGGCTGTGGACTGGTAGGCAGCGAGTGGGATCGTGCGATTGCAAATGGCGCTACACCTGAAGGACTACAGATCCTCGGTATATCACATACCATTGATAACTTTAACCTGGCTGACATTAGTATTACCTCCTATTACATTGCTCCATCTGGAGCAATGGTCTTTGCTACAGGCTCCCTTTACTGGACTGCTTCTCTCGATAGCTATCGCTTCTACACCAACAGCAGATGCGCCGGTTCGCAGCCTGTAGTACCTGGCATGCAGAAGTTGATGATGCATGTGATGGAAGCGTTGGCAACACATAACCTCGTCACAACGCCTTGGTTACAGCTAAATACGGGTTCTACCGGGAAAGGGTAGTTAGCATCTCATTTACCTCTATCGCGAAATTCTGGCAATGACAAATAACGATAAAAAACCAATGAGGAAGAGAGGGGTTCTATATTGTGAACACAAACACACTCATTTCAACGACGAAAGATACAGGTACAGCATCATCGCCGATCAAAGTATGTATGCATGTTCTGCGGAATGCACGGAATGATGTCCGAGCGATGCGTGCAGCCACGGCGCTCAAAGAAGCAGGATTCGCCGTTTCTATTATCGACATCGAGAGTGGACATGCCCAAACCGTCGAAGGACATAGCAACGGTATCTGTATAAAACATTTGGTCGTACATAGCTCATTTAGCGCTACACGCTTTAAACAATGGGCGCTTGTCAAAGCAGCGCAGTTATTTTTACGTGGCACCTTTCATTTGCTTCAAACTCCGGCAGATATTTATCATGCAAGTGAGGTAACGGCCCTGCCTGCGTGTTACATCGCTGCACGTCTGCGTCGCAAGCCACTTATCTTTGAGGCATATGAACTCCCTTTGGGTGATCTACCCCCCTCTGCGATGAGCAGATCCAGGCGTTTGCTTCATCTGTTGTTAACTATGCTACTCGCACATATAATTCCACGCTGTGCGGGAATCATCACTGTTTCGCCGCCTATCGCACAGGTGTTACGCGAGCGATATTCCATTTCGAGGGTATCGCTGATTCGCAATGTTCCTCCTTATCGAGTCGTTCCGAAGAACGATCGTTTACGGCAACTTCTTGGTCTGAACCCCCATGCGCGTATCGCGCTCTATCAGGGTTATTTGGAACCCGGGCGTAGCCTTGACATATTGGTCCGCGCCGCTGCTTTTCTTGAACCGGATACCGTCATCGTGATGATGGGCAAGGGCTTCGGAGCAACTCCATCTCAACTCAAGACACTTATTGCCAGCGAAGGGGTAGCTGATCGTGTCAAAATCATACCGGCTGTTCCCTACGAAGAACTACTGGACTGGGCGGCTTCAGCTGATGTAGGCTTGATCGTATTCTCACCGCATTATGCACCTAATATCCAGATGCTACTTCCTAACAAGCTTTTTGAATACCTTATGGCCGGCCTACCGGTCCTCGCTTCCCAACTTGATGCAGTGGCAGAAGTTATCAGAACCCATGATGTCGGGCAGGTACTATCCTCACTTGCGCCTGCAGATGTCGGTGCAGCCATCAATGGGCTGCTGGCGGATCCTGTAGCTCTCGCTCGTATGCGTCGAAAAGCCTTAGAAGTGGCTCAGCGGGAATTCTGTTGGGAAAAGGAAAAAAACTTCCTCATTCAGTTCTATCAGGGTCTCCATCCTTTAGGGTGAAATTGGGGAAAAACTAAGCAAGAAGCTTGTCCTACGTTGGACTTGGTGAAAATAAAAAACGCCAGGTCAGCAGGAGGACAAGCGATGCCAAGCCAGCATAGCACAGAGGAGGAAACAAACCAAGCACTAAGGGATCGTGGTGCCCTTAGAATTAGAAGGCCTACGAATTTTCAGGCAAGAGGTGCAAGGGGATGGGAAGCTACGGGTCGAAGTAATCGCCACGAAGAAACGCAGGAAGACCTGTCTGCTGAGGAAGAGCAAGTGCAAGCAAGCTTAGCTCAGGCCTTTCCTGAGATCGCTGTCGCCTGGCAACTCAAAGAAGCCTTACGGACGTGGTATGCGACCGCTCCACTACCACGGCTGCCGCAGAGTTGGATGGGTGGGTCGCCGCCGTTAAACGGGACGGATCTGCCGAACTGCGCAAAGCCCTATCCGCCTTTCGCGACTGGCGCCACGAAATTCTCGCGTTCTTTGACTTCCTGCCCACGCGCTTGAGTAATGGCTTTGTCGAAGGCAAGCACAATCGCACCAAAGCCATCATGCGCCAGGCCAATGGCTATCGCAATCGTCTCCACCTGCGCCTTCATATCCTGTTGGAGGGGGCGGCTTAATGGATTCTCTCCCATTTCACCCTAAAGGATGGAGAGCCCATTTTACATAACTCTTGACTTATTGCCCATTCCTCAATATGATAAGCACAATAGCATTTATATGTGCTTATCTGATGGCCGTCTTAGTTGAAATAGAGTTGAACTCCTTCTGAAAGGCAAAGAGATCGTAACCATAGAAATAGAATATTACTATAAATTAATAATTATCTATTCTATACAGGCACATAGTATTCTAGATTAGAAGCCGATATGTGATGGCAGTGTGATTATTAGGAATCGAAAGTGGCGGAAGATGATTATGTAAGGACTGATTCTGAAGAGATGACCATGTTGCCCGCAAAGTTTGCATGCGAAAGGAGAGTTTGTAGTATGTTCCTCAGAAATAAGGATAAAATACTCATAGCAGCCTTAACCCTTCTGTTTTTCACCGGGTCCACTATAGGGTGGTTAGTAATGCATCAAGAAGTTCTACTCCTCTCACTAACAATGGTGTTGGGCTTATTATTAACAGTTCAGATCGAAAATTATCGCAGGATTCGCTATCGGGTGCAACAGAGTTATCAGCAAATCGAGTCGCTCATTTACCTGTTTTCTACGCTGAAATTCAGACATCCACTGCCTCCAATGCGAGGATGGGCTATCTCGCCGGAATTTGCAAATATTCTAATTTCGCTCATACGGGAACGTAAGCCAAGACTAGTGTTAGAAATGGGCAGCGGTGTTTCCACCCTTGTGACCGCGTATTGTCTGCAAGAGATAGGAGCGGGTGCGGTAGTATCACTTGACCATGATGAGCTATTCGCTGCGATATCTGCTGCTGATATCGTGAAGCATCAGCTACAAGGTACGGCAACCATAATCTATGCTCCAATAAAAGAAGTTGCGATAGGCGATAAAAAATGGTTGTGGTATGATATGAAACGGCTACAGAATTTGGAGCCTATTGATATGCTAATCATTGATGGCCCTCCTGGGAGCATACAGAGACTAGCGCGGTATCCTGCATTGCCCATTCTATTCCATTTGCTCAGTGACGATGCGATTGTTATTCTAGATGATGCGTTTAGGAAAGATGAAAGGGAGATAGTAAAGCTGTGGCTGAAGGAATTGGGTGGTTTTTCTCTAGAGGAAATTGAGACTGAGAAAGGTGCAGCCATATTACGGCGACAAAAAGCAGCGTAGTACAGCTACAAGCATCTGCTTGGCTTTGCACATTTTGTGGGCAGGTTACTTCTATACACCTCTTCTGCAGAATACCACTGATTCTTTGACCCTACACCCGGTTGTACAATATCTCCTTCCGCCACCAATCGTCAGCTTGTAACGCCGGGGGAGGGTTTGTGCCTCTGCTTGTGCCGCTGGCCGACTAGGATAGGAGAACATTCCAATGCTGCACTTGGGTGAAGATCAGACTGGTGCGTACCTTCGCTGGAATATCGTAAATAGTGCCTTTGTACATTCCACGTAGAACGACCCAACGAAGGGCAAGCTCGTTTCTCAGTTTTCGCCCACTTTCACCCTAAAGGATGGAGAGCCTTCTATCACAGCATCGATGGCAGCTAGTGCTCTGACGAGACGCCTCATTTCAGGGTCGGCTTACGCAGTCGCAAGGTGGCAAGCCAGCAAAGAGAAAACGGCAAGCCAGACTGCCGGGCATATTTTTTGTCGAACTGCAATCCCCAGCGCCCGATAGCTTGTCCCAGACTGCCGAGGCCAGGAACCAACTGGAAAGGGAAACCAAGTTTGGTCATGCCCAGGAAGCCCTGCATGTCTACAACCTCAAAAATTTTTTGCAGCAGGAGGAAGGTCGCGTGCGTGAAAGGCCATTCCCAATCTCGATCTGCCTGTAAGGGGCGATAGAGGATGCGCGCAAGCCGGTTGAACGGCTCTGTTGTGAGCGGGTCAGTCGCAATAACTATACCGCCCGGCTTGAGGACGCGATGCAGTTCATCAAGCATGACCCGGATATCTTTAAAGTGGTGAAGCACAGAGAAGGCGTAGACAAGATCGAAATGGTTATCCGGGTAAGAATTGGCGAGAAAATCCTGAGCATAGGCATGTGCATGGGTCAGTTGACGTTCCCGCAGCTTTGCGTTCAAGACGGCAATGGCCTGTTCCGAGAGATCAATAGCTATGTAGTCGGCGCACTGCTCAGCTATCCAGAGCGAAAGCATATTACCGGTGAAACAGCCTAAATCGAGTACACGAGCCTCCTCCAGGTCACCCATCCATGTGCGATGCAACCCGTAGAGGCACTCATCGACACCCAATGATATGCGCATAGCCGTAATTTTCTGGCGTATCAATGACCATACGTTCGTGGAACTATGGACTCCCCGCACTGCACCTGTTCTGTTAGCCTCCATAGCTTCAAACCACGACTCGTAAAAGTCTTTCTGCCGCACGTTAATTTGCAGCATTTTCTGGCGCAAGTCTAAGTCCAGGTCATTCGTACTTTTCAATTCATCTCATCCTCTGATATTACTTCAAGGAGGCATCATTCTGGATTGGTACTAAACATACACGCTATGACTCGCCAATGCATACATCACATTCGCCATCAGCTTTTGCATGCCAGGTACCACGGTATCACGGTTAGCACACAAAACGCTCTTCGCTAGCCTATAGGTATCAAGCGCATCCGTCCAATAGACGGACCCGGTGGCAAAAATTATAGCGCCAGATGGAGCAATGTAATAGGTGGTGTTGCTGGTGTCAGACTGGTAGGTGTTATCTATGGTATACGTCAGGCCGATCACCTGCAACCCCTTAGGAGTAGCACCATTTGAAAAGATACGGTCCCATTCATAGCCTACCAGTTCACAGCCATATGCTACTCCCGGCTGCAGGCCAGTTCCTCGCAAGAGCGGCGATCTCGTCGCTTGCGGACTCACCTGCCAGGGAAATCCCCGTTGCCGACTTATGAAATCGGAGAACATAATACCCACCAGGGCGTTCTCTGGACGGGCAAGGACAGGATCGCGCCATTTGGTGGTGACACGGCTGTTATCCTTGCCATAGAGAGGATCCCGCGCCAGGTCATGGAGCGCGGTCTCCACCTTGTAGCAGACAATGGTCCGATCCGCGTTGCCCGCACTGTCCGGCTCAAAGCGCATCTGCCAATAGCTCGCGTTCGCTCCCAAAAAGGCCAGGCTGACTCCCCTATCCCGCGCCTGTTCTACGCCATCCCGCATCTCTTTGGTCCAGTATTCATCATGTCCCAACGACAGGTACACCCGGTGTTGCAGTAATTGCGCCGGGTTGGTGTGCAGATCGACATTGCTGATGTACGAGACATCATAGCCCTGCCGTTCTAGCCAGTGAATCGCGTCCGCTTCAAAAATCAGCACATCACCAGAGCCATATATAGCTGTATAGGGCCGGTCAAACGATACTTTTACACCTCTACCTACGCCGTTTGTCTTGAGGCTGTTATATTCGTAGAGGCTATACCCCCCCCAATCGTTGTAGGCTGCATAGGTAGTGTCCGGCGTAACCGCAACATAGACAGAGTGAAAGTTCCCTCGTACGATAAATGGTGTATAGGTCTGCATACCTTCGGCATCAGTAAATTTCGCCAGGTAGATCCCCGTAAGCCATCTGGATGGCACTTTAAGAGTATAAGAAGGTTGCCAGTTGGCTTCGACAAGCCCGATCTTGGTATTCACAGAGCAGGAACGGCAGTTCACCAGGCGATGAGTTTGCGAGTCGTAATATCCTTGCGCCTTATCGATTGAATAGGCGGTACCATCATTTTGCGTACTTACATAAAAGGTTATCGTATGGCCCGGCAGTACTGATGTCGTACTCGCATAGGCCTGTATTTCTGTTGTAGCTCCCAGTCCGTTGGGGATACTCCAACTCGTTGTTCCTGGGAGAGCATTCTCACGTATAATAGTCTGACTGGTAGTAACTACTGTCACTGGTTTATTGGGGTTAGCCTTACTCACACCAGGGAGCTGCAAGTACCGAGCAATAAATAGAGTAGCCACTAGAACCACAACTACCCCTAAGAGTTTTACATCTCTAATTATCCGTGATTTCATGCTCATAATCCAAATTATTTGAAAGACGTATACTCATTCTCAGAAGAAACGAGCAAGAAGAAACGAGCAGGCTCTTCCTGCGACGCGCAGGAAAAGGTCAATCTCCACGCGCTCGATCACAGAGCCCATACCTTCGCGTCGCTGAATGCGACCTCGGTTACATTAGGCGCGGCGGTTGAATCAGCCAGATCTTCGGCAAAAAGTCCTATTTGACCCTGGCTATAGCTTGAATCGGACACGTGGATGACATGTTGCTGATTCACGTACAGGTCGAATATCCCGCCGCGTGCTACAACGGCAAGGGTGTTAGGCACATTCAGATCGGTGTGAATTGCACTAGATGAACCGGTTTGCAATGTACTAAACTTGGCATCCGAGATGAGAAGTAAAGTGTAAGACCCATTTCGACCGATTTGGAAGAAATAGTGACTATGGTTCGCATGGCGAAAGATAATACCGCCAAAACTAGATAAGTTACCTTTGATAAAGGCCATCTGTACTTGAAACGCGAAATTGCTAAAGGTAGCATTCTTAGCACCAGCGATGCAGTAGAAGTTTTGTTGATTGATTGACTCGATCACATGATAGGAACCACCTTCAAAGACACAACCAGTACCTGGATCAGCAGGACGACCGTTTATCCAGTTGTACCCTCTGCTATTATCCTTCAATGGGTCATTGAGCACCAACATTCCCGAATAGGGTGGGTAGAGAAACGTTGATGCTGTGGCATTGGCGGCAACTGCGGTTGACCGATTAGCAGTTGCGGTCGCGTTGAAATGGGCTGTGGCGATTTGGTTAGCAGTTGTGAAGTAAACAAACCCTCCTATGCTTCCCGCTATAAAGAGTAGCGCCAGCACAAGTAGCAATACGCTCTTACCCCTGGAGAGACCTTGGCGTTGTTTCGGGATTGACGTTGGTGTAATGGGACCAGGTAGTGCAGTGGGCGTAGCATGCAGAGTTGGTGGGATAGCAATGATTTGCGGGGTGTGCCTAGTAAGGACCGTTCTATCGGCCTGGTCGTCATTTGTGGTTCCAGAGGCAGGCTTTCCCGACCGAATAACAGAGAGGGTGACGACGAGATCGCCTGCTAGTTTATTGGGTCCAGTTGGGTCAGCCAGGCTTCCCAGGCGGATAACCTGGCCGTCAAAGGCTCCTGGTTGCACGGGCAGAGTGATATGCTGTCCTCCGGGAAGAGTCACCACCCGAGTAGTGCCATTGATCGCCTCCTCTTCGCTGACGGCAAGGGTAAAGCGCAGATCATTGTCGCTGCTCTTCGGTGGGGGGGGCGCGATAGGATTGGTGGGCAAATTAGCTTTTCGTGATGCCTCCTGGAAAGCTTGACTAAACTCTGTGATAGAGGGGAAGCGATCTTCGGCGTTCTTCGCCAGGGCCTGTAAGAGTACAGCATTAATGTCAGGGGATAGCCGCGGATTGAGTATACTTGGCAGCGATGGTTGCTCATAGAAGTGCTGAAACATTATTTGCTCAAAACCACCGTGAAAGGGGAGGCGGCCTGTAAGCAGTTGGTAGGCCATCACTGCAAGCGCATACTGATCGCTTGCGAACACAGGCCGACTTCTCCACTGCTCTGGAGCCATATAGGCGGGGGTACCGCGAATAGTAGCACTCGCGCTAGAGGTCGCAGAATAGAGTCTGGCTATCCCAAAATCAGCCAGGAGGAGATCGGGATAGCGCGGATCCTCTTTCCTGCTCCGCAAAAGAAAATTGGAAGGTTTGACATCCTGGTGAATGATTTGACGGTCGTGTGCATGTTGAAGGGCATTCGCGGCCTGACGTAGAAAATCCGCCGTATCTTGCAAGGAAAGCAGTTCTTTAGTAGCATGTTGCTGTATCCAGGCTGCAAGTGAGCCCTCTTTTCGATACGGCATAACAATATAGGTAATATGCTCTTCCCCAAAATGTTCTTCGCCGTAGTCATACATGGGCAAAATATTAGGATGATCGAGCCTGGCGATAGCTCTCGCTTCACGGAGGAACGAGTTAGCTCCTTCTTTGCTCGACTCTAAGTTGGGGTAGGGGGTATCTTCGGTGCGAACCACTTTGATGGCTACTTCTTGTTCGATGCGTGGATCTGCCGCAAGGAAGACTTCTCCCATACCTCCTCTACCTAGCAAACGCGATATGTAATAGCGACCGATGCGCTGACCTTCAAGATTCATATCACTACCTCACCGATTCAGTTAGAGGAAAGGAGAAAGAGATACTTTTGCTGAGTCTATTCGAAAATGATTATATCATATGTATGGATAAAGAAAAAGCTAGCGTATTCACTGAAAGAAGGGAAAAGAAGAGCAAAAGATCACATTCTGATAAGATACCGATAAAACCAACTCCCCAAGGCATCGGAGGAATGAAGTGAGTGCCACAACCCAACAGAAGGAACACAAACGGCCGTTAAACCGTTCAATTCTTGCATACATAATAGAGACGATTAAGAAGGCCATGTTCTGCAATTTCTTCGCGATACCTCTCCACGAAGATGTCTACGCCCTGCTTTGCACCTTGATACGTCGGATCAAGGTAGTCATCAAAAAGAATGCGTCCACGACTTGTGAGGTTAGGCCAAATGGTTTGGGCTGAAAATAATAAGCTATCCCTCAAATCGCAGTCGATAAGCGCCAGGCAAAATGGGCCAGATACCTTGGGGAGGCTGTCTTGGAAGTATCCCTTGATGGGGATAACTCTATCTTGCAGACCAAGAGCGGCGATTTTCTTTTCCACATATGCGTACGAAGTAGAGGTAAATGAGTCACTAGAGGCAGTGGTCAGCCCAGCCTTTTGTTCGCGCTCTAACTCAGATAGGTCAAATCCTTCATAAGAATCGCAGGCCAGCACTTTCTTGATTGACTGCTGGGCAAGCAAATATTTGGCCATGATAATACTAGTACCGCATCTCGAACTGCCGCATTCGATAATCTCTCCTTCCACATCCAGGATTGTTGCCATCTGGGTCAACAATTCCTCAATGCCCCCAGCCCCTTGGAGATTAGTTTCGTAGTACACCAACTTCGTTTGATACAAGAATGGAAAACGAAGAAGAAGTGCGTTTAGCACTTCTGGCGGAATAGCATGTTTTAACCTTGCCTTCGATGACTGCCGCAATGTATGCCTTCCCCTCCTTAGACGTCAGGCTGCACTTTTTCTGTGATTTTGTGCCTTCGTGTTAACATAGAAAGCCTTAGGAGTATCACCTTGGGAGCGCGTTGCTACATCTCCCATATTTAGCAAAATGTAAAACGCCTTAAGTCTATTGTACATCGGATGCAGTGGTTGTCAACTGCTAATCGTCGGTGTTGTTACTTCGTTGCTACAGCAGCCAGGAAGAAGGCACACATAGAGGGTTGCACTTGCTTTTTTGCGGTGTCGCTCAGACTGCTCACCCACAGCCTCCTGTTCAAGCTGGATAGACGAGCAGCGATTGACTATCCGTGTCGCCCACGATAGAATTCCTCTAAGTCGAGCCTAAGATTGCTCCCTAGGAGACAACAAATGATAGAGAAACTTTTTTACGTTCATCCTACCGCCGAAGTATCACCCGGCGCCCATATCGGTGCAGGGACACGCATCTGGAGCCAGGTACAGGTGCGAGAAGACGCGCACATCGGTGAAGAGTGCAACATCGGCAAAGGAGTGTACATCGGCGCGCATGTGCATGTTGGTTCACGCGTCAAGATCCAGAACTATGCCCTGGTTTATGAAGGCGTGACACTAGAAGACGGCGTTTTTGTTGGCCCTCGCGTCTGTTTCACCAACGATCTGCTTCCCCGCGCTATTACTCCTGACGGCAAGCTCAAAGATGCTGGGGATTGGGAGGTAACACCTACCCTGGTGAAGTATGGCGCGTCGATCGGTGCAGGCGCGGTCATCCTCTGTGGTGTCACTATCGGGACATTTGCTCTCGTTGGCGCGGGGTCAATGGTGACACGCGATATTCCTCCACACGCTCTCGTCTTCGGCAACCCTGCCCGCCAGCAAGGGTATGTCTGTCGCTGCGCCCGCCGCCTTGCAGATGTGCATGAACAGGATAGTAAGCTCGTAGGGTTCTGCGAAACCTGTGGCCAGGTGTACCTTTCTTAAGGTATTGCCACTTTCACCCATGTCAACAAGAAATAAATGGTGAAATTGTCGGCTGTATACCTGCCCTTGCAAGAAAGGCCTGTCACATGACCATCTACTTCTATAGCTCAAAGGGAAAACCCTACGGGTGTTTCTCGAATTTTTCACCACATGGCTTCGAGCTTGATGACACCTGGTGGCCTACAAGCGAGCACTACTTTCAAGCGCAGAAGTTTGCAGGAACATCCTATGCGGAGGAGATACGCCGGGCGCGTACTCCATCAGAGGCGGCGAAGATGGGTCGAAGGCGCTCCCATCCTCTTCGTCCCGATTGGGAACAAGTGAAGGACTAGGTGATGCTGCGAGGCGTCATGCGGAAGTTTGAGGCCCACGCCGATATCCGTTCCGTTTTGCTTGCCACAGGAGATCAGACGCTCGTTGAGAATGCGCCCAATGATTACTATTGGGGCTGTGGTGCTGATGGAAGTGGATAGAACAAACTCGGTCAGATTTTGATGGAGGTCCGGTATCGTCTTCAACAGGTGAAGGGGAGAGTAACACCTCCCCCCAAAAATGCAACACAGGAGTAGCGAGTCATCGCTACTCCCGCTACTCCTGCTACCCTTATAAAAGCTTGTCACAAGCATGCCTGCAACTGGCAAGTGCTTACTCCGGCGGTAACTCCCGGTAAATCAGATCGAGATTAATCCCCTGGCTTGCCCGCACGGCCCGCGCAATAAAGAAAATCAACAAACCTACCACAACCAGCGATCCCATGAAAGCAAAGCCCTGCCAGGGTATGATGCCAAGCTGTGGATAGCTCAGAACCACATAGGCGAGCCCAACTATCACTATGATGGAGAGGACGGAGACGACAGGCAATACCGGTATTCCTGCAATGGAAACGTTGGCCGGCGAGTTCTTATACAGCTCGGGTCGACGGAATGGGAATGCAATCGCCGCGACGCTCACCGTCAGAATGGTCACAACACCCGCCAGCACACCCAGCGAGAGCAGCGTAAAGAACGACGTGGAGAGCACCGACCAGACCAGGATGATCAGCACAATCACCGATGCCGTAATGATCGCGGGTACAGGAGCGTGCGTTCTCTCGTTGACTTCAGAGAGCTTGCTCGGCAGGATGCGATCAAACGCCCAGGCGAATATCGTGCGCACCGGCATGAACGTGTTCGGGAACATCGCGGGCAGGTTCCAGAAGAGGAAGCTGATGGCAACCAGCAAAGAGAAAATGGGACTGTTCGCGGCAATGCTGGCCATCAAGTTATAGTATGGCAGCACCGGCAGTGTATACCCGGTCGCTGTACTGGTCAGGAAGTTGATACTGGAAATGAACTGCTCGCCAGCGCTGCGGTACAGCAGCAGGACGCCGACGATCATAAAGAGTGAGTCCCACACGAGAGCGCCCAGCATTATAGACAACTGCCGGTTCAGTTTGCCTGCGGATTTGAGTTCTCCGGCCATGTAAACCGACCACCAGTTCCACATCATGAAAGTCATGATAATAGCAACCACCGGTATCGTCGCGGAAAACAGGTGCCCGCCATTGAAGGTAAAGCCAGCCTTGGCAGCGGCATTTTGAATTGCCTGGTACGAATTCGCGCTGTGCGTGAACGGTCGGGCGAAGGCGTTGAAGTTCGCAATGAAGTTGGAGCTCGAGGCGATGAGCAGGGCCACAAAGGCGAGGAAGGTACCAATGCTGGCAATGATCCAGCAGATATTCTGCACGCGAAACGAAATCTTTGTCCCGGATGACATGGCTGCTGCCAGGATGATAATCAGCAATAACCCCAGTCCAAACGTCCACCACTGGCCGGTAGCATCGCTGCCGCTGACTGCATTGCCCGCGCTGATCAGGCCGCTGTTGTTGGTCACGGCACCCAGCACCGCCAGTGTTGGACCAACCGCCAGCACGGCGAAAGAACGCGCCCAGAAGGCCGCGCCAATCAGCGCCGAGATAGCGGCAGAGAAGTTACTGAAGACCGCCGCTGCCGGGTGCAGGATACGGCTGATCCAGACATAGTCGCCGCCCGTCCTCGGCATTGCCGCTGCCATCATTGACATCATGATGCAGACTGGTATGTTGACAACGAATGCAATCAGCAGCGCCAGCACTATGTCCGCGCCAGGAGAGGTGCCAAGGGCGTAGAATATGCCGAACGCGAGTGTTGCCCCTACCGGGGCCGAGAAGACGGCGTTGAAAATCATCGCGTCGAAGGCCGACGCTTCACGTACAAGACCTGATGATTGCCGCACAAATAACGATGAGGACTGCCTTGACGTTTCCATGTAGTGCTCCTTCATTGGTTCAGTCAAAACAAGTAATTTGGTGCATGCCACCCGGAGAAAACAGAAGTGCTTGCCATGCCATAACTGCCGGAGCAGCAAAGCCGTGTAATGTAGGGGCGACCCTTGCGGTCGCCCTGCCCTGGCCTTGCCTGTATCCTCAGGCTTGACAAGCAAGAGATTATTGACTAAAGTATACAATAAGCAACACCATTAGTCAATGAAAATTGTTGGAATATGTTCGATCTTGTGATCGAGACAAGGATGCAGCGGGAGCATACCCTATGCTGGCAAG
>WNEZ01000632.1_pt1 | contig 28320 bp, 25 predicted proteins | sample 5400521 | NCBI WGS metagenome assembly WNEZ01 (sample SAMN13153339, study PRJNA577476) | soil metagenome | isolation source: 120 cm saprolite under Douglas fir tree site 2 hole 1 replicate 1 | place: USA:California | collected 2015-04-18
CTGGAGGTAATACTGTGCAAGTAAAGCAACCACCATCAAGTACTGACCATTGCCAGGTGAGTACTGCCGCGTTGCACCGGCTGGCCGTTGAACGTGTCATTCGTGTCATGCGAGAACAACTACGTGAGCCGTTCTCGCTCGAAGACATGGCAGATATCGCCTTCCTCAGCCCGTATCACTTCTGTCGCATATTTCACCGCGTCATCGGCATTCCCCCTGGTGAGTACCTCACCGCCTTGCGCCTGGAAGAAGCAAAACGCCTCCTCTTGACGACCTCCCTGAGTGTGACCGAAGTATGTTTCGAGCTTGGCTACACCAGCCTTGGCTCGTTTACCACGCGTTTCACACAGCTTGTTGGCGTCCCACCCCGCCTCCTGCGCCGTCTCGCCGAAGACTTTACCATGCCTTCCCTGGAGTCCCTGCGCGATTCCAATACCTACACCTTTTGTTGCTCTCACTTTTGTGGATGTTTCTTTGGCCGCGTCAGCGCGCCGGATACCTTTACAGGCCTCATCTTTATAGGCCTCTTTCCCAAGCCTATCCCCCAGGGCCAGCCTGTGAGCTGTACAGTTTTGTCCGGGCCAGGTACCTATTTTCTCAAATCTGTTCCCGACGGATGCTACCATGTGCTCTCAGCCGCTTTGCCTCTCTCAGAAGAACCCCGCACATATCTCTCACCAGATTCTGGCTTGCTGGTCGGCATGAGCCAGGGACCGCTGGTCATGCATAACGGTAAAATGAGTGGCGACCCGCATATTACGCTGCGCCCACCACAATTAACCGATCCCCCAATCGTGCTTGCCCTGCCATATCTCTAGATGTGAGCAAGATATGAGAAGTATTCTTGCCGGAGATAGGTTATACTCTTCCTTGGGGATAAACATAGGTAAACCTCGAGGAGGAAAGCGCATGATTACCAGGCTGACAATTGTAGGCATCATGGTACGCGATCAAGATGAAGCAGTGCGCTTCATGCTTATCATATCAGCCGGTTCCCGATATGCAGCACCACCAGCAGGATTACCGCCAGCGTTATCGCCGCCAGCGCCCCTAGCGCAATGCCATCGGCCAATGTTATTTGATGCTCTTTGAGAGTACTGCGTTCGTTGTGCGAACCGAAGGCGCGAGCATCGACCACCATGGCCATCACGGAAGTATTGCGCAGTGCGCCAATCAAGAGGGGAACGGTAACAACCGGGATGCAGGCGAACACGCGCTTTATATAGCCAGGCCAGTCGCGCAGATCGCGCCTCCTGGGTATCGTCAGGTCATAGCCCCGCACCTGCACCACCTGGAGCAGCACCGTCATGCGTTCCAGCATTTGTGGCAAGAACCGTAACGCCGCCGAGAATGCCAGACCGGCAGCCGGAGGAAGGCGAAACTTGTAGAAGGCCCACACCACCTCGGATGGCGTCGTCGTAAAAAGCAAAATCAAAGCCGCCAGCACCCCGGCCAGCGTTCTGCCGGATTGCTGTACGCCGTAGAGCAGCCCGGTCGAGGACAGGCCGGGTGTCCCAAGCCAGCTCAGCGTCCATGGGAAAATGACGATGAGATGTTGAATTGAGTTGCCTTCAGTATGAAACAATCCTTGGGACCAGATCGCCCCAATCACCGGTACTCCCGCCATAGTGATGATCACCCGTGAGCGTGCTGGCGAGGGCCTCAGGAACATCCAGGGAATGAGAGTGAAGCCTACCAGGTAGTAGACAAAGTCCCAATTTAGAAAAATGCTTAAAATGCCGATCAAGACCGGGTAGGTCACTTTCAAGCGCGGGTCCAGGCCGTGGATAATAGATTGTTTAGGCTCGTACGAGAACAGGTGATGTAGCCCTTTAAACCCGATCAACTTCACAAACAAAAACGGTACAATCGTCGGCACCGAGAAGATGAGAAAATAACCGAGCATCGTCCTACCGATCAGGTTATGCATGAAGAAATCCATAATCACGATGTCACCTCCACTGGCCGCAGGGATTGCAAAAAAGCGTCGACGCTCAAATCGATGCGCCCGGCTCGCCCTTCGCATAAACGCCCATGAAGCTGTGCGATGGGAGGAGGGAGAATGCCGCACAGGGCAAGCTCATCTTTGCGCGCAAATATAAATTCAGGCGCCCCATCCATGAACACGTGTCCATCCCGCAGCACCACTACGCGGCTGGCATAGCGGGCTACAGCTCTCATCTCGTGCGTAATCATCATATAGGTGTACCTCGCGTTTTCACGCAGGTATTGCAGGAATTGAAAGAAGGCGCGAGCGTGTCCCTCGTCCTGCCCGGTGGTTGGTTCATCCAGGATCAGCGCCTCTGGCTGCCGCGTCAGCAACACGCCAATCGCTTGCGCTGCCCGTGGCTGAGGTGAAACGGATTGTCATTGCGGTGCTTCGTCAGGTCGATCGTCTCTATCAGGCGGTCAATCGTCACCGCCACTTCTTTGTCCTTATCTGCCCGGCGCTGGCGCCGGTACTTGAAGCCGAACAGGAATTCTTTCTCGACTGTAGCCCCGAACAACATGTTTTCGGCTTGCCGCGAGATCTTGCCCGCCTGAACCGCCTGGTCTCTAAAGCGAACTGTGCCCTTCGTTGGCGCTTGGAAGCCCATTGCCAGCGAAGCCATCGACGTTTTACCAGACCCGTTCGCTCCGATCACGGCCACCCATTCCTCCGGCAAAATCTTCAAATTGATATCGTTCAACACCTGTTTGGGTCCGTACGCCAGCTCCACGGCTTCCCATTTCAAGATGCTCTGCGCTGCAGGAGAAACTGCCGTGTGACCGTTAATGCCTTGTATGGCCTCGTTGCATCAGCGCTTGCGCATACGCGGTCCCACGCAGCGCTTCGTATACCTCGTCTACCGACAGCGGCGTCGAACCCTGAAATAGATCGGGCAGTGCCCGGGCCACCAGTACCATTTGTGGCACCGAAACACCCACGTTTGTCCAGCATGATAAATCATCAAACGCCTTGCGCGGCGGGCTGTCCACAATCACCTTCCCCTGGTCCATCAACAACACCCTGTCTACCCAGGAAATTACCTCGTCAACTTTATGTTCTACCAGCACAATAGTCATGCCATACTGCTTGTTTAACGTCCGTAGCACGCTGAGTACTTCCTGTGTTCCCACCGGGTCCAGGTCGGATGTGGGCTCGTCTAACACCAGCACCTGCGGTAGCATGGCCAGTGTAGCAGAGATCGCTACGCGTTGCTTCTGGCCTCCCGAAAGAGCGTAGATTTGCTCTTTGCGCATCTTATCCATCCCGGTATAGATGAGTGCCTGCTCAACCCGCCGCGCAACCTCGGAGCGCGGCAGGCCGAGGTTCCCCAGCCCGAAGGCCACCTCTTCCTCGACCGTGAGCTGGACCAACTGGTTATCCGGGTTCTGGAAAACGATGCCGATGTTCTGCGAGACTTCGTGGATCTCCATGCCGCTGATGTCGTTTGTTCCCAGGTAGACACCGCCCCGCATGTGGCCCGCGATACGTGATGGAATTAACCCCGTCAGCGCGAGGGCGAGAGTGGACTTCCCGCCCCCGGATGGTCCTGTAACCAGGACAAACTGGCCTTCAGGGATGGTCAACTGAATAGAACGAAGCATGTGGTCCGGCGAGCCTGCATACGTGAACGACAGGTTCTCTATGCGCAGGTCTGGCATCTTAACCTTTTTCTGCTTCTACCTCTGTTCTGGTCGCTGGCGTTGATCTCGCGGCTTGCGGCGAACGCGCCGCCAGCACGACAGCAATGATCGCAACTACAAACAGGACGCCTGCCGAGATGATCACAATCCATCCATCTGGCAGGTTGAGCAACTGCGTCTCGCCCTGGTTGTACTTTACTGCTACCATGTATATGCCATCTATAGTGAGCAATACACCCAGGATTGCGCTGGCAATAGCGATCAGTCTGTAGTTGATCATATTCCACCTTCCTTTTGTCCTTCGACTGCGACAGCGTCCGCTTCCGCTGTCTTAGGCACGGCTTCGCGCGTTGAGGTCTGGCCGACCGAGTGCGCGATATAAATGGCCAGTGGTGCCCAGATGGCCGCCGCCGCGCCGTTGCCAATCCAGTTGAGCGTGCCATTTCTGAAGATGGCGCCAAAAGTATCGGTTTGACCGGTCAACAACGGCCCCATGATTACTGACGAGATCGTCACTGCCGGGACCGCGCGTACGGCTCCCATCACAAACCCGTCGAGCACTGCCCGCCAGTTTGCCTTCTCCAAAATGTGTGGGCCGCGCAGGACAATGTAAAGGTCTACCAGTACGCCCTGGTAGATGCCATATGGCCACCACAGCACGCTCGACTTATCACCTGGGTACAGCAGTTGCATCAGCAGGAAATTCAGAAACACCAGGGCCGTAGCGACTCCTGGTTTGCGAATCAGCGCGATACCAACCATCAAAAGAAACATATAAGGAATGTCGTTCAGGGCAAGGTCATGCAGCACGTCACCGCCAGGCAGCAGCGTGATGATCGGCGTGATGAACTGGTCTCCGATGAGATTGTCATAGACTTCAAGCAAAACGCCAATGATTGCAAGAATGAGAATGTCCTGCGTCGTCCAGCGCATCACAAAACTGGCTGCTCTGCCGCGCCGAAATATGAAGTAGAGTAGACCGAGCGCAATTACTACAAGGACGATGTACACCATGAGGTTTACGGCAAACGGGAACTGGACCGTCGTTTGCCAGAGGTTTGAAAGCATGTTGCTCCCTCCATCTGAATGTATCCGAATTCATTACCAGGAGTACCCATACCTTCAGTATAGCCATCTTGTGTGATGCGATTTTTAACCCATTGTAAAATGTGTAATATTTAAGTTAAGCAACCTTGTAGAGGATGATTATGAGGTTTCCCAAAATAATCCAGGTATCCGTAGGGGCCGATTTATCGCGCCCAGGGGTGGGGAGGCGTTGCATATAATATAAAATTTGGGTAGAGTATTTCCCAGGGATAATGTCCAGGAAAATCGGCTCCTACAGCCAGAGAAAGGTGCAACAATGGCCAGCAACATTCGTATCGGACTCATTGGAGACTTCAACCCCAGCGTCAAGGCCCATATCGCCATCCCTCAAGCAGTGGCATTGGCAGCGAACAACCTTGAGTGCGATGCTGAAACATCCTGGCTCGCCACGCTTCTATTAGAACGAAACACCGAACAGTTGCTGTCAGCTTATGACGCGCTCTGGTGCGTTCCGGCCAGCCCGTATGCAAGTATGGAAGGTGCTCTCTCCGCCATTCGCTTTGCTCGAGAGCAAGACATTCCCTTCCTGGGAACCTGTGGCGGCTCCCAGCATGCCATCATCGAATATGCCAGAAATGTCCTTGGTCTCGCCGAAGCTGATCATGCCGAAACCAATCCATCAGCGCCACTGCCGCTGATAGCTCCCCTTGCATGTTCGCTTATTGAGGTGCAAGATACCATTTACCTGAAGCCAGGGTCCCGTATCGCTGCAATCTACGGAAGAACTGAAATTGTCGAAAGTTATCACTGTAGCTACGGCCTTAATCCTCACTACCATTCTTTGTTCGAACAGGGCGGGATGAGCATTACCGGGGTAGATGTCAACGGCGAGGCCCGCGTTATCGAGCTTTCCGGGCATCCTTTTTTCGTGTGTACACTCTTCCAACCGGAACGCTCGGCTTTCGCCGGGACGGCACATCCACTCATCATGGCATACCTGCAGGCAATTACCGCAACATTGTCTGTCAGGTCTAAAAGTTAGCGGTATCTATCATCCCCAGCGAATCAGCCCCATATCGTGCTTACCAGCAAGCTCCGGGTGGCTTGGGAGAACACGCACGCCGTAGGCAATGCTGCCGCTGTGGCCGGGCTGCAGGCTCGCATCGTAGCGATAGGAACCATCCGCTTCCTGCTTTGTGTACTTCATTGGCAGCGTGTGCTGCGGCACAACCTGCTCATTAGTGGTTTCACCGTAAACGAGTTCGACGGCCAGGTCTTCGGGTCGCAGGTTCCCTGGCCTCACCCAGGCGCTCACGTCAACTTTTTCACCAAGGCTCAGTTGCCCATCCCGGCGTCCATCCACGTAGACTTCCAGGCGCGGCCAATCCGCTTTCACCCTGTTTTTCCAGGCTGCCAGCACTCGCGCCTGCCCGTAGCGGTTCTTCTCAATCTGCATGCCTTGCTGGATCTCAGGAACATAATAGCGCGTAGTGTATTCCTTCACCATCCGCCGCATACTGAAAGTCGGAGCGCAGGTACGAATCGCTTCCTTCATCACGGCCACCCAGCGGTGTGGGATACTATCCAGCCCCTGGTCATAGTAGGTTGGCACAATCTCTTCTTCCAGTAACTGGTACAAGGAAAGGCTGTCGGCCTCGTCCTGTATATTCTCGTTATGAAACTCGCGCTCTTCACCGATTGCCCAGCCGTTCTTACCGTTATATCCCTCTGCCCACCAGCCGTCGAGAATACTACAGTTTGGCTGCCCGTTCAAAGAGGCTTTCTGGCCGCTGGTGCCGCTGGCCTCGTGTGGGCGGATGGGGTTGTTGAGCCACAGGTCTACCCCGGAGACCAGGTAGCGTGCCATGTCTATATCGTAGTTTTCCAGGAAAACGATCTTACCCCGGAACTCGTCAGCACGTGAGAAGCGGTAGACCTTCTCGATCAAAGCTTTGCCTGGCTCGTCGGCAGGGTGCGCCTTGCCCGCAAAAACAATCTGTACGGGAAAGTCCGGGTTATTGAGAATGCGGCGCAAACGATTCACATCACGAAAGATGAGGGTGGCTCGTTTATATGTAGCAAAGCGCCGCGCAAAGCCGATGATGAGCCCGTTTGGATTGAGCATGTCCTCAAATTCGGCCATCTGGACCGCTCCTTCACCCAGCCGCAGGTGTTGCTGCTTCAGGCTGCGGCGCACGTAAGCAATCAGCGCATCTTTCCGCTTCATATGCGTTTGCCACAACTCCTCGTCGGGAATTTCCATCACGCGCTTCCACAAATCCGGCTCGTCCACGTGCTCTTCCCAATCTTCTCCCACGTAGCGCTTGAATAGCGTGTTCATCTCCGGCGAGATCCAGGAAGGGGAATGTATGCCGTTCGTAATCGAGTCGATAGGCACCTCGTCGACATCGACGCCTGGCCACAAGAACTGCCACATCCCGCGCGAGACCGCTCTGTGCAATTTGCTCACGCCGTTGTGCTGTCCCGTCAGCCGCAGCGCGAGTACAGTCATACCATAAGTCGGCCCGTAGCCGTGATCCTCGCGCGCCACCTCCATAAACTGGTCGCGGTTGAGCCCCAGTTGTCCCCAGTAGGAACCAAAATACCTGTCAACCAGGTCGTAGCTGAAAGTATCATTGCCTGCCGGTACAGGCGTGTGCGTCGTGAAAAGCGAGTTTGCAGCAACTACCTCGCGTGCCTCGTTGAAGCTCAGGCCCGAGGCAACCAGTTCCCGGCATCGCTCCAAGTTGAGAAAAGCGGCGTGTCCTTCATTGATATGCCACGCGGCCGGTGAGATACCCAGCGCTCGCAATGCGCGTACGCCGCCGATGCCCAGCACGATCTCCTGGGAAATGCGTATCTCGCGGTCTCCCCCATACAGCCTTGCTGAGAGTTCCCTGTCGTTCGGTGCATTGGGGGGAACATCGGTATCCATCAGATACAGCGCAATACGTCCCACCTGCAATTTCCACACCTTCGCGTGGATGCGCCGTCCGGGTAGATCGACGCTAATCATCACCTCGTTACCGTTTGCATCGCAAGCAGGAACAGCGGGAGCCTCCGAGAAATGTAACTTATCGTAGAATGCTTCCTGCACACCCTCGCGCGTAATGCGCTGGTGAAAATAACCCTGTGGGTACAAAAAGCCTACCCCCACGAAGGGCAGGCCAAGGTCGCTCGCCTCTTTGCAGTGATCACCAGAAAGAATGCCCAGGCCGCCGGAGTAAATAGGCAGCGCCTCGTGCAGTCCAAACTCTGCCGAGAAGTAAGCAATTGTGCGATCTGCCAGTTCCGCATAGTTGTGCGAAAACCAGGTCTCCTCAGCGCGTGGATGCATGTAGCGATCAAAATCTTGCAGGACGCTGTCATAGTGCGGCAAATATTCAGGATCATTGGCCGCTTTCTCCAGGTATCTTGGCTCTACCTCGCTGAGAAAGTGCACCGGGTTATGTCCAACACGTTCCCACAGCTCGGGGTCGAGTTTTCTATAGAGCGCGCGAGCCTCAGGGTGCCAGCTCCACCACACGTTATAAGCTAACTCATACAATCGGCTGATACGGGGAGGCATGGTTGGGAAGACGGTCACACGACCATAAACTTTCACAGAACTACAATTCCTTTCTTCTCGGAGGCGCTGTGTCTTCTCTGAACAGTATAGCGCGTGGACAAAATGAGGTCAACGTGGAGTCACACCTGGTTGCCCTGACGCCTGATTTATTTTATACTGGCGGATAGAAAACGATAGTGCTATGTGCAGTGCAGAAAGGCAAAAAATCTATGCCGAGGCGCAGCAATAACCTGCCGCGTAACCGCGTGAGGATGCCCGGTCTGGATGTGCAAGTCCCCCATACTCCTATCGGCCCTGAAGAACGGCCAACGACCTCACGGTCGCGCTTGATAAGTGGCATTGCGGGAGGTATATTGTTCGCCGCCGGAGTAGCGTGGCTCGCCTGGCTCCTGACTCATCAAAATGCAAGACCGGTTGTGCCGGTATTCCCCACACCTGGCCTCGCTCCAACCCATTCCCCGGCGGTACAGGTTTCGCCGTTACTCGCAGCCGGCATCACGTTAGGCAAACCCTTACAACCATCAGCGCTGAATCAGCAGCAGGCACTCCTGATCGCCAGCGAACTTGAGCCCGATGCCGCTGTTAATGCGAAAAACACCACCACACAGTACGTCCTCTTGAATTATACGAATAGAAGCACACCTGCCGTGCATCCCGACCTGACAGACTATCCTGCCTGGATGATACTCTATCAAAATATCCCGCTACAGCCCGGCGATGCCTCGGTTGACTCGAGTCCCTTCCCGCAGTTCCACCACGACCTCTATGTCTTCCTGGACGCCAATAATGGCAAGGAACTCCTGGTAATCTGGGTATAGCAGCTTAGCTATCGTGCATCTTGATCCAGCCGTGCCGCAGCGCGTGTACGACTGCCGCAGTGCGATCATTCACCGAGAGCTTTTTGAGGATGGAAGTGATGTGGTTCTTCACCGTCTGATCGCTGATCTTGAGGGACTTGGCGATTTCTTTGTTGCTGTTGCCACGAGCGATGTAGTCCAGAATCTCCACTTCGCGGTTCGAAAGCGGTGAATAGAGGTCTTTTGTTGCCGTTTCCTCTTCCTCCACTGCCAGCTCCCGGAACGACTTGAGGACGCGGCTGGCTAACTGTGGTTTCAAGAGCACGTCGTCATTGATTAAATATTCTCCGCGACTGACTCTCCGCACAGTATCCTGCAGATCCTCAGGCAGGATATTGCGTGTGTAGTAAGCGGCCGCCCCAACCTTGATGGACTGGAATAGCCTCTCCTCGTCGTCCGAAGGCGTGAGGACAACTATCGCCATGTGTGGCACCAGGTGACGCATTTGCTTCACTACGTCGAGCGCATCAGTGGTTGTGAGGCCTGCATCGATAATCACGACGTCGGGACTGCCTGTGCGGGTCAATTCCAGTACATCGTCAACATCAGTGGATTCGCCGATAATCTCACAATCCCCCATGTGCTCAAGTGTTGAGCGGATGCCGCAGCGGTACAGGGGCTGTTCCTCGATAATAATGACATGTATCGTTTCCATACAAATCCAATCCTCGCGCAGCAGAGCAGTTCAAGAGGGGGAGCCTGCCGCGATACTTTCTACACTCCTGTATATCCAATCATGCAAATACAACACTTTCCCCACGCGTTGATGAGGGGATAGGTGGGGAATAGCTGTTGCATTATTATACACACAAAATCTAATATAAACAATCAATGGCGACAGGCATGACTTGTATGGAAGATAGGAGAGTCATAAACGCTAGATGCGTTCCAGGCGGCGTAATGTGGAATTGATGCCTGTGCGCAGGCACTCGATAACCCCCTTGCCTGTAACCGCAACCGACTCGAAGCTCGGTTTGCGATAAGGGTTAAGGTATTGCTCCAGCACAGATATCGGCAGTATATCCTGCAAATCGCGCTTATTCCACTGCATGACCAGGGGAAAATCTGTAATATCCTTGTTCATACGCCGGAGCTGCTCTTGTAGTTCGTTCCAGCTTTCGATATTCTCCTGCAATTTGCTGACCTGCGAATCGGCCACAAAGATCACACAGTCAGCGCCTTTGAGCACCGAAACTCGCGTCTGCTGGTACAGCACCTGGCCGGGAACAGTGTAGAGTTGGAAACGGATTGTGAAGCCATGCACCTTACCCAGCTCAAGTGGAAGCAGATCAAAGTAAAGAGTACGCTCAGTCTCGGTATCAATTGAGACCATATCGCCTACATCCTTCGGATCGACAACTCTATGTATATAGTGCAGGTTGGTAGTCTTGCCACACAAACCGATACCGTAGTAGACGATCTTACAGTTAATCTCCCGTTTGGCCATGTTAATTAGGGACATATATAGTTGCTCTCCTGCCTGCTCTTACGCTCCACCCAATTCCGGCCAAGTATTCCCGCCTTGAGATGTGGGGTCGTTGAGGTCTGATGTCCTGCGTACTCACTCGTTATGGTGAGAAGCTCCCATGCCTCTCATTGCTACGGGACAGTATACCCTATTTTGTCAAACTGTTCAAATAGCTGACAGGCGGCTTCACCGTATCTGACTGCCAAACCTGAACTATACAGAAGGTTCGTTACTTTGCTCTCATGCCTCTCATGACTCTTTCTACCTGAGATTACTTATCAGCCTCCTTGCAGGAAGCTCAACCAGGAGTAGTACTTTTGGGGGCGTTCGCCTTCTAGGGGTCGGTTTACCGCGCCCTATAGGCACCATTGACGAAAGCCCCCGAAAGGGCTAGACTTACATATACAGTGAAAAATATCATTACGTACTTAAAGATAACGTGAGGTCCAGGAAGCAATGACTACGGATACCCTTGCTGCTACAGACCTCGAAGTCGTCATCGGCTTAGAGGTCCACTCGCAACTGCTCACAAGAAGTAAAATGTTCTGCACGTGCAGTACCGACTACGCGAATGCAGCGCCAAATACGCATGTCTGCCCCGTCTGCATGGGCATGCCTGGTGTCTTGCCTGTAATTAACGAACGGGCCGTCGCCTACACCATCATGACAGCTCTTGCGCTCAACTGCTCAATTCCCGAGTACTCCAAGTTTGACCGCAAAAGCTATCCCTATCCAGACTTGATGAAGGGCTACCAAATCTCGCAGTACGATATGCCCCTGAGCCGCAATGGCTACCTCACACTTGAACACAATGGACAGCAACGCCGCATTGGTATCACACGCGTCCACCTCGAGGAGGACACCGCCCGGCTGCTGCATCATGATGGCTACAGCCTCATCGACATCAATCGCTCCGGCACGCCGCTGATGGAAATCGTCAGCGAACCCGACCTGCGCAGCCCTGAAGAAGCGCGGCTCTATATGCAAAAGCTGCGCGAGATCCTGGTGTACCTGGGTGTATCCTCGGGACGTATGGAAGAAGGAAGTCTGCGCTGTGACGCCAATATCTCGGTGCGTCCCCGTGGCCAGCAAGAACTGGGCGTGAAGACAGAGATCAAGAACATGAATAGTTTCCGGGCAGTGGAGCGCGCCCTCGAATACGAGGCGCAGCGCCAGGTAGCGCTGGTGCGCTCTGCACAACCCATTCATCAAGAGACGCGCGGCTGGGTTGAGACCAGGGGCATCACCGTACCTCAACGGAGCAAAGAGTATGCTGATGACTACCGCTACTTTCCCGAACCTGATCTTCCGCCCCTGGTGCTTAGCCGCGCCTGGGTTGAGGAATTGCGAACACAACTGCTGGAGTTGCCGGATGCACGTCGTGCCCGCTACATCGCAGAGTACGGCCTCTCGGCGCAAGATGCCAACGTGCTCACCGAGGATAAGCCTTTAGGAGACTACTTTGAACAGGTCATGGCAGCTTCTCACGTCGCTGACCGCAAGGCCCGCGCCAGGGCAGCCAGTAACTGGGTACTCAGTGAAGTTGCGCGCCTGCTCAAGGCCCACAACGTCGCGAGCGACGCCCGCCCGCTCTCACCCACGGCCCTGGCAGACTTGCTCGATTTGCTCGATAAGCAGCGTATCACTGGTACGCAAGCCAAAGAGGTGCTTGACGAAGCCTTTGCTACAGGCGAAATGCCCGGGGCGATTGTCATCAGCAAAGGCATTAAGCCTCCTATCAGTGACCAGGACGAGCTAGAACGCATAGTAGAGGAGGTGATATCCAACAACGCTAAAATCGCTAACGACTACCGCGCTGGTAAGACGAACGCGATACAAGCTCTGATAGGTCAAATCATGAAACAAACGCACGGCCAGGCAAGGGCCGATATTGTGCAAAAACTCCTGAAAGCAAAATTGGACGGCGCCCCTTCTGCTTGAAAGAAGATCCATGACCTTTGAGGGGAATGCAGCAGGGTTCTTAGGGGCGGCAGCCCCTAAGCGGGGCGTGGGGTGTCCCCACATCTCTCTTCTTTCCCCCATAGGGATAGAGATCCAAGGTAGAAGTAGGCTATGCACGAAGAAGTGAAGAAAGGCAAAAGCAAGCTATGCACGAAGAAGTGACAGCTTTAAATCCTTATCATATGGCGGTTCAGCAGTTTGAAGCTGCCGCAGAAAAGTTACACCTCTCCGAGGATATGCGAGAGGTGTTGCGACAGCCCAAGCGCGAACTCACGGTCAACTTTCCCGTACGTCTCGACAGTGGTCGTATCAAGACCTTCACAGGCTATCGTGTCCAGCATAATGTTAATCGTGGTCCCGCTAAGGGTGGTATCCGCTACGGCCCTGACGTAACGCTGGACGAGGTCAAAGCGCTGGCGATGTGGATGACGTGGAAATGTGCCGTCGTAGGTATTCCCTTTGGGGGTGCCAAGGGTGGCGTCATCTGCGATCCCAAGCAAATGAGCCCTGCTGAACTCGAACGTTTGACCCGTCGTTATACAACCGAAATATCCATTGTCATTGGTCCGCATAGCGATATTCCCGCCCCCGATGTCAATACAAACTCCCAGGTAATGGCATGGATCATGGATACCTATTCCATGCACGAGGGTTTCTCTATTCCCGCGGTCGTCACCGGCAAGCCTCTTTCCATCGGCGGAAGCGAAGGTCGCAATGACGCGACTGCAACGGGCGTCTTATTCGTCACTCGCCAGGCTGCAAAACGTATAGACATGCCTCTGAGAGGTGCCCACGTGAGCATCCAGGGGTATGGCAATGCTGGCGCCATCGCTGCCCGGCTCTTCCATAACGAGGGCTGCAAGATCGTGGCGGTGAGCGATACGCGCGGTGGCATCTACAATGAGTCTGGCCTTGATCCGTCAGCCGTGCTGCGTCACAAACAGGAAAGGGGCAGCGTGATCGATTTCCCGCGCGCCCAGCGGGTGAGGGTACAGGATGTGCTGGAGGTGCCTTGTGACATCTTGATACCCGCTGCCACTGAAGGCGTATTGACGGCAGCAAATGCTGGACGCGTGCAGGCTCGTATCGTTGCCGAGGCCGCTAATGGCCCAACCACACCTGAAGCAGACAAAATCCTCTTCGATAAAGATACTATTGTAATCCCTGATATCCTGGCAAACGCTGGCGGCGTAACCGTTAGCTACTTCGAGTGGGTGCAGGACCTTCAGAGCTTCTTCTGGGGTGTTGATGAGATCACCAAAAAGCTTGAAGTGATCATGAATCGCGCCTTCAGCGCCGTCGCGGAGAAGGCCGATCAATATCACTGCGACATGCGCCTGGCAGCCAATATGCAGGCAATATCGAGTGTTGCCGAAGCGACACAGGTTCGCGGCATCTATCCCTAACACGTCCGTACACGGTGGGCTGGGCGACCATGAAGGTCGCCCAGGCTGCTAATATCCACGTCTCGGCTCGCGTTTGGGGCCCTTCTTCGGCTGTTTCACCTGTCTACCTGGCTTCGGCTTTTTGCGTCCACGACCGGACCAATCGAGGTCATCATCCTCCTCGTCTTCATCATAGAAATCTTCGTCCGGCGCTTCCTCTGCCTCGCTTGGCACTTCTGCGTCTGGAGTGTGAGCCTCTTCCACCACTATGTTGGGAATGTCCAGCTCATCTACCTCGTCGATCAGCTCATCTTCCAGGTCGGCTTCCGGTTCAATAACCTCCTCTGGTGCAGGCATCGGCTCGACCACCGTACGCGAGAATGCTTCTCTGTACCCATCTATGGCAGACGAGTTGTTGCGTCCAGTTCTCCGCGTTACACTGGCCTCGGGCGTCTCGGGTTCAATTCCTTCCGCCCCGTCATCAGTTTTAGGCGTTCCGATCACCCGGCGCCCGGCGGCCACATCTAGCCAAAACTGGGAGTAGTAGCGTGGCCGCTCTGCATCTCTCTCACTATCTTTCCTTGTCATGTACCACCTTTTTTGCTGAAAGACGACCATCCATCTCCGTTCAGGTCGTCAATATCCATAAAGGACTCCGTCAATACCGCTCTGCTGTTTGCTTCAGGCAGCCACATAAGTTCAGTGAAATGCCTCTAAACAGGCTGCCTTTAACCTCCTTGCCAGTAGTCATCATAAGGAGAAAGTCATCGCCTGTCAAGATGCCGTAAAAACTGGTTGGCCCTGCCTCTGAAGGGCGATGAGATGGGGTCAAGGGCCCGAGTGCATCAAATTTTCCATCATAGTGTTTGCCCAGTTGGCGTAGTGGGCCTATAATTAATACCACGATGCAAACACAAGTGTTTGGAGGAAATCATTGGTAAGGATTCTCGATACTATTGACAGCCCGTCTCAATTGCGCACCTTGACCCCTGCCCAAATGCAACAGTTGGCCGGCGAGATCCGGCGCGAAATCATCGAAAAAGTTTCGGTAAAAGGTGGACACCTGGCCCCTAACCTGGGCGTCGTAGAATTGACGATAGCTCTTCACTACGTCTTCGACACCCCACATGATCTACTGGTCTGGGACATTGGCCATCAGGCATACGGGCATAAACTCTTGACCGGCCGCCGTGAACGTTTTCACACGATTCGTCAATTTGGTGGCCTTTCTGGTTATCTCAGACGTGATGAGAGCCCATATGACGTATTTGGAGCAAGCCATGCCAGCACTTCGATCTCGGCAGCGCTCGGCCTGGCAGTCGGCCGTGACCTGCAAGGTCAAGATTTCAAGGTAGTCGCAGTTATCGGCGATGGCGCGTTAACCGGAGGTATGGCGCTGGAGGCTATTAACAATGCGGGTAGCCTGAAGAAAAACCTCATCATTGTTTTAAACGATAACGAAAAATCGATCTCTGATAATGTTGGTGCCCTGCACCACTACCTGGGCAAGGTGCGACATATGCAGACCTCGCCCAGTTACCGCTACCTGCGCGAGATGGCAAAAGGCTCGATCGAAAAATTACCAGTGGTAGGTGATAAGGCGCGTGAAGCCGCAGGCCGTGCCGAAACAAGCTTCAAGAACTTTGTAATGCATAGCAAAAGTGGGCTCATCTTTGAAGAGCTGGGTTTTAAGTTCTTCGGCCCATTCGATGGACACGATATCCCCTTGATGCTGCATGTCTTTGAGAATATCAAACGTATCGAAGGCCCGGTAATGGTACAGGTGGTGACCAAGAAAGGCAAAGGCCTGGACTACGCCGAGGAGGACTCGACGAAATGGCATGGCCCGGGTGCGTTCGACTACCAGACGGGTGTCATCAAGAAAAATGCCGGCGACCCCCCGACTTACACAGACATCTTCGCCAATGCCCTCGTTGAGCTGGCTGAGCAAGATACCTCCATCGTCGGTATTACCGCTGCTATGGCGGAAGGCACAGGCCTGAAGAAGATGCACCAGCGCTTCCCCAAACGCTACTTCGACGTGGGCATAGCCGAACAACATGCCGTAACCTTTGCCGGTGGGCTGGCTATATCAGGCCTGCGCCCGGTAGTTGCCATCTATTCGACATTCTTGCAGCGAGCCTATGACCAGGTCATCCACGACATCTGCGTGCAGGATTTGCATGTCGTCTTTGCCATGGACCGTGCGGGCATTGTTGGCGAGGACGGCCATACCCAGCATGGCGTCTTCGATATCGCATTTATGCGCGTCATCCCCAATATGAAGGTAATGGCTCCCAAAGACGAGAACGAGCTGCGCCACATGCTCTATACCGCCATATATATGGATGGTCCCGTATGCCTGCGCTATCCACGCGGCAAGGCCCTTGGAGTTTCCCTGGACGCCGCATTCCGCAAACTGGAAGTTGGTAAGGCAGAACTCGTCAGTCCATCTACCCTCGAAGAGGCGGAACAGCAGGACTGTGCCATCCTGGCCTATGGCACAGCCGTCGCTCAGGCAGAAGAAGCTGCAAAGGAACTGGCTGCGCAGGGCATTCGTGTTGCCGTGGTCAATGCGCGTTGGGCCAAACCGCTTGACGAGGAGTTGATAATACGCCTGGCCAAAGGCGTGCGGCGCCTGGTGACCGTGGAAGATGGTATGGTGGCTGGTGGTTTCGGCAGCGCGGTGCTCGAACTGTTAGAGGCGAGTGGCCTGCTCAATACCGTCGACATACGCCTCATCGGCTATCCCGGCAAATTTATCGAGCATGGCGCCCCTTCAATCCTGAAGGAACTCTATGGCCTCTCATCCTCCCACATCAAGGAGGTCGTGCGCGACCTCATACACGCGCCATCCAAAGGCTACGAACTGGCCCACTAATTCATGTACAGACGCCTTCGGGGGCGTCCAATAGGCATTAACTAAGACACATCCAGGATTCCGTAGGGGCGAGGGCGGTGAAGCGCCGCGGGGAGGGCCTTTATGATCGCCCGTCGTGCCTTGTGTGTACCCGCCGCACGGTTTCACCACCCTGAGGGCGGGCGACCACAAGGGTCCACCCATCCGCTCCACTCTACCCTTGCCCCTACGCATGCTGATGGGTTTTTTCTTAAGGTTGATGTCTATGTGGTGCTCGGGGCGCTGCAAGCTACACAATTACCCCGTCGCGCATAGCAATGATGCGGTTGGCGCGTTTTCCGACTTCCAGGTCATGTGTAACGATCACAAATGTCTGACCATTTTCGCGATTGAAGCGGCAGAGCAGATCCATAATGTCCGTGGCTGCTTCACTATCGAGGTTCCCCGTGGGCTCATCGGCCCACACAATGGCAGGATCGTTGGTCAGTGCTCGAGCAACCGTCACGCGCTGGCGCTGTCCCCCTGATAACTCTGCCGGGCGATGTCGTGCCCGGTCAGCCAGCCCAACACGGTCGAGCAGTTCCAGGGCCCGCTTATTCGCCTTGCGGCTGGCAACTCCTGCTATCAGCATAGGAAGCTCAACATTCTCCACGGCAGTCAGCATAGGCAGGAGGTTGAAATCCTGGAAGACAAACCCCATGTGTTTGGCGCGATAGGAGGTGCGTTCATTATCGCTCAGGTCGTGCAGGTTATCGCCTTGAATGTAAATATCGCCCTCGTCGACGGTGTCCAGCCCTGCCAGGCAATTGAGTAGCGTCGTCTTGCCACAGCCGCTCGGACCCATAATGGCCACCATCTCACCCGTCGCAACTGCCATATCGATGTTGCGCAGCGCCTCCACCCGGATTTGCCCGCTGCGATAAGTTTTCCACACCTTTTGTGCCTGTATGATCAATTGTTCGTCCATAACCTGGTATTTCTGTACAATTGGTTAGACCTCGTTGTAGGCTCTCCACCCTTATGAGGCACTTTACCCATTGGTTCGTCTGGTTTCCTCTTCAGTAATACCCTGCTGTGGCGGATATTGTATCACATTGCATCAGACCTTTTTTGAACCTTGCTTTATCAAAGTTTCTCATGATTCTCAAAAACTAACTAATCCCAACACTTTCGTATGTGAGATAAATAGCCTCCGTGCGGTTCCGTGCGTGCAGCTTCTCGAGGATATTTTGTACATGTTTATGCACCGTTGATTCCGCGACACATAGCTCACCGGCGATCTCGCGATTCTTGTGTCCCCTGCGTATCAGGTCAAGAATCTCCTGTTCCCGTTCCGTCAGAGGATGTAGCGCCATTGCCTGTGCCGGCTGTCCTGCCTCAGCTGCTATCCGCCGGCCTCCTCTGATCTGAATTGGTTCGCTGCTCCTGAACCTTGCCTGCTTGCCGCTAAGCAGCATCTCGCGACCGGTCGTTCCTGTAGTCGTAGAAAACTGGAGTGAGCGTATATGTTCCAGGACGCAGCCAGCCAGGGGACGTGGTATGCACAATTCATCCAGTACTGCACAGCGAATTGCATGTATCAATGTACCGGGCTCGATGTCTTTAGTGAGGTAGCCCACCGCGCCACTTTTTATGGCGGAGAAAATGTGCTCTTCGTGGCGCGATGCTGTGAGAATCACAATGCGTGAATGTGGTGAACAGGCCAGTATGCGCTCAGTCGCCTCGAAGCCATCGCATCCAGGCAAGTCCAGGTCCATCAGAACAACATCGGGTTGTGCCTGCATCGCCTGCGCCTCTGCCTCGAAGCCATCGTGGGCCTCCGCTACCACCTCCATATCGCTCTCTCCTTCGACCACTTCCCGTACCACGCGACGAATCAGCGCGTGATCATCGACTGTCATTATCCTTACCATTTACATTCCCCCCGGGTGACCAGCGGGGCCACCCATTTCAGCTTCTTACTACGTAAAAAGGACATGAGTTGATAGGTGTAGATATGTACACACTTTACACTATACTGATCTCTTCAAGAAGCAGGCAGTGATACAGGTCCGTTTCGCAGGTTTAGTCATCTACCGGTATCAATTGAACCCTACGCAGTAAACGAGTCGAATAGAGTGACGCTGCTTTTGCTGCCACAGGTGAGTATCTCGCCTGTCGTGGAGTTATACTTCCCGTCATAGGGGTTGGACTGGGGCCAATCAAGGGCAGACTCCACAGGGGCGCATCCACCATATTGTAAGCAATCAACTGGATACGGTGATAGCGCGCTCTGCCCCTCATAAATATCCCCCCCTGCAACATTACGCCCCTCAAATCTTTCCCAGAGTATACCCCATTTCTTCCCTCTTGGGGAGTGGTGTAGACCAGAAATTGCAACTCATGACTCATCTCATACGTAAAAGGTGACGGAAGATATCTTAATACCGCAATGCCTCCACGGGAGGTACATGGCCTGCTTGCCATGCCGGGAGCAAGGCCGCTGCCAGCGATGCCAGCACGGCAGCGCCCACGATAATCCCCAGCTCTCCCCAGGGAACACTGAACGTCAACCCCGTCTGGTAGCGCTCGAAGAAATTGACAGCGAAAATATTGCTCGAGATTATCAGCCCCAGAGTAACACCCAGCAGACTTCCTATGCAGCCTACGAAAAACGACTCGCACAAAAACGCTCCCTGTACCAGGCGACGGCTGCAGCCCAGGGCGCGCAGCATACCGATCTGTTGGCGGCGTTCGATCACCGCACGCGTGCCCGTTATCGCCAGTGCCGCAACGCCCAGCAAAAGAGCCATACCTACGACTCCTATCAAAATGTTGCTGAGCAGGATGCGTGGCCCGCGTATCTGCCAGATCGCATCTTCCAGTACCGTCGTCTCCAGCCCATAATCGAGGAAGGCCGACCCAAGCGCCAGCGACAACGCGTGTTTATCCTGCCCCGGAGCAACTTTGAAGTAATAGGTCTGTGTATCGGGCGTCGCTGGATCAGCGCTGGTGTGCCCGTAGGTCTCGCTCGGGATATAGATGCCGAAATGGGCGCTGTCGCTGTTGTCCACCACACCAATAATGGTTAATTTAATCGCAGAAGAACTTTGCAGTCCTGTTACCCATACCTGTGCTGGCCGGAAAGTCGTATCGCCCTGGTAAATGCCATCCATCGAAAAAGCATAGTACGGATCGATGCCGGGTGGGTTGACGGGCGCGCCTGCATCGGCAGGTGGCGGCGCGTTGGGATCATAGACCGGCCCGTTGAAGAAGCTATGGGGACGATACGGTAACGCGCTGCTATCAATGAGCGCGTAATGTGAATTAGATTGCAGGGCCTGCCAGACCGCGCTATCGCTGTCAAAGCCCTGCGCCCGTGCTGTCAGGTGCAGCCCGAGTCCCTGTAGGAAGCCCCCGCTCACCACCTGTGCCGGGTACAGGTGCCAGGCCGGGTTCGCCGCGTTGGGTTGGATCACCCCTACCGCCGTCACAGTGCGTATACCGATAGAAGCAAAGTCCTGTGGATTAATGCCATGGCTTGCCAGTACCGAGTTTATATCACCGCCCACCGGCAGGGGCTTGAAATACGTTACCGCTTGAATATCATATCCACCTGTCTGCACATCGATATTCGTATACGTGTTCTGCAAAGCGTACGTGATCACTGCCATCACCGTCATCGCAAAAATAACCAGGCTGAACATCACCACGCTGAGCCCCGTGCGAAAGCGGTGATGAAGCGGGTAAGCAGACGCCAGCCGCGCCATGATACGCAGCCAGGGGTGCCATGAACACAGCTTGAGCAAAGGATTCACCACCAGCTCCGCGTTGGCGATGAGCGCCCATGCTGCTCCCAGCACCATCATCAGGCCCGCGATAAAGAAAACCTCAAGTCCACCGTGGAAGCGTGGAAGCCCAAGGCCGGCCAGAGCATCAAAGGGCAGTGCCCAGTATGCCACAATCGCCAGCCCTGCCAGCGCCGCGAACATCCTGTTGGCCTGCAACCTCTTTTGGACCAGCAAGCGTATTACCTGTTCCACCACGGTCTTGATCAGCATTCCACCCCCAACCACTATCAATGTGAGGCCGAGCGAGAAGAATGCAATCTGTGACTGGGCCAGCCCCAACCGCATCAGCCCGTACCCGGCCAGCAAAGGTAGTAATCCTGACTGTAGCAGGACTTCTATCACTCCCATCAGTCCCTCGGGTACCTGTTCGAGTATGATATGTCGCGCCCGCTTGAGCTTTCCCTCTGCAATAGCCCTGCTGCCCTGCTTGGCCAGTTTCAACAGGAGCAGGCATACTTCTTTCAATGACAATGCCTGCCGCCCCGACTCTGGCAGGTTACGGATCGCTTCCACCACCGTCATGCGGCTGACAAACCAGGAAGAAACGGCCACGGAGCAGAACGTGAAGATCACTCCCAGGCAGTAAGCAATAACCAGGCTGTGCGACTGGAATGTGAGTTTCAGTGGAAAGTCAAAACGAGCCAGGGTCGGCCCCAGGAAGGTCACCAGCAGCACGCCCACTCCCACCCCAATGCCCAGTCCGAAGAATGAAGCCAGCAGGTCATACACTGTCCCTTCAAAAAGGAACATCAACACCAGGTGACGTCGCTGCACTCCAATAGCCCGCGCCATCCCCATCTCCATGCGGCGTTCAGCCGCCAGCAGCACGAAAATGAGAAAAATCAGCAGCAGACCAATAGCCAGCACAAAGAGAGAGAAAAGGGCGAAAATGCGCGAGAAAATATTTTCTGCCTTCTGCGAGTTCAGCACGCCCTGCTGCTTCACCTTGATTATATGCACATCTCTGGGAATCCGGTGTTCGATTTCCTCATCCACACTGTCGGAAAGACCAACACCATTGACCCCTCCGCCCCCGCGGTTGGCGATGAATACCTTTGTGATGTCGTCGCGGCGCCCTTCGATGTCACGAAATGGCTGGATCTGGCTCAGAATAAAAGGCGTATCACCCGTGAGGCCGCCGTTGGCAACAATAGCGCGCACGCGAAAACCATAGCGCTGGGCTGGCCAACGTTTTGAATACAGGTAGATGAAATCGCCTGAATGGGCGTTGAGCAGTTGCGCTGTGGTGTGATTAAGATACACCTCGTCCGGCGCGAGATCTGCAATGCGCAGGCGTCTCCCGCCATTGTCGTTCTGCATACCGCCAAAGCCTTGTTCACTGCCGGGTATGATCGCCAGAGCGGTCACCTTTGACCTCACCTGGCGTGAGTTCTCGTCAGCTACCAGCAGGTTTTGTTCAACCATTGCAGCACTCACTGCTGCAATATCGGGATAGTTCCTGGCAAGCTTCACCAGGCTGTAGTAGACTTTATCATCAAAGAAGCCCAGCGCTCCATTTCCTCCCTCAACCGTCTCGTCCACGTTCCCCAGGTTATAGATAGCGACGCTTTGCACCGCAGCAGTGATCACATCGCCAATTGCCAACACACTGGAGAGCAGTGTGGTCGAAAGCATCAACGCGAAGATAATCAACATCATTTGTGTGCGCCGCCTGGGAATGTTGCGTACGCCTATCTTGAAAAAGATGGCATTGCCGAACGCCAGCAGCACTACCCCCACTACGATGGCGCAAGTGATGATGAGCAGTATATTTGTAAGCGTATCAAGTTGAATGCCAAATAGTTGTGACATATATTCTTAAGCTATGGCGTGTGCCCTTCGCAACGCCTGGTAAAAAACCTCTGCCAGTTGCAAATAGCCAAGATCATTTGGGTGAAGACCATCACTACTGATATATTCAGGATGATTCTTGATCACAGTGTTGTATCCAGAAAGATCGACCAGTACGATGTGATGGCGCTCCACATTGGCTGCGATAACAACGTTATAGTTGAAGATGCGTGTGTGCAGGATTTGTGGATCATACGAGCGGAAATACGGCAGTAGTGTGATATCGGGTATATTGGCTATAGCAATCCGTACATGTGGCATACCCGCTTGCAGGCGGCTCAACAATCGGTCGAGGTCGCGAGCGTAGCTCGAAACCGGCACATTGTCCGCGATGTCATTCACGCCCAGCCAGATCGTGACCAGGTTGGGATGAGCATCGAGTGCCACCGGCAGTTCAAGCCCCAGCGCATTGTGCATCAGTGCATCCGGTATGCCCAGGTTAACCAGGCGGAACCTGTGACCAAGCTCCACAGCCAGGTCAGATGCCCAGTTCTGCGTGTATGGATCATCGGCACCCAGGCCAAAGGTGTCCGAAGCTCCTATAGCTACATATGTGAGTTTGCCCTGCGTGCGCTGACCGCAAGCGCTGCTCCTGCACGAGGGAGCGGCACTCTTTCCCGCGCTGCTACAACTCGTAAAAAGCAATAAGAAGAGGAATAACTGCGCAATTGAAAGCACAGCCTTCGACGCGCTTCGTGTCTGCATTCGCTTTGTATAGGGAAAAGACGGCACTGTGAACCACCAGAAACCAGGACGTTGGCAACGTCGTCTCAATGTCGTTCATACATACCAGGTAGTTTCAGTCGAATCATACCACAAGGTGTGTCAAACCGTCGAGGTGAGTAGAAACCCAAAAGCAAATTTTCTTGCGTCTTAGCCCGCTCTGTGCTATACTTCCAAATCAGCGAGGGACATCTTCCCACAGTCATAATTAGTGTAATCACTGATACCAATTAAATACACACGCTCTCCGGCGCGAGGGCCCGTGGAAGGGTCCTTCATACTGTCAAATTGAGAGCGGAGGAGGATCTGTTTTTGGCGAACATCATTTCCATGAAGCAGCTTCTTGAAGCCGGCGTACACTTCGGTCACCAGACCCGCCGCTGGAACCCCAAGATGAAGCCGTTCATCTTTATGGATCGCAATGGCATCCATATCATTGACCTGCAACAAACGGTGACGCGCCTCAATGAAGCGTATAAATTCGTGCAGCAACTGGTTGCCAATGGCGAAACCATCCTGTTTGTCGGCACAAAGAAGCAAGCGCAGGAAGCCGTTGCCGAAGAGGCAAAACGCTCTGGTATGTACTATGTTAACCAGCGCTGGCTTGGTGGCATGCTGACCAACTTCCAGACTATCCAATTGCGCATCCGTTACCTGCGTGACCTGGAAGCCCGCCGCGATCGTGGCGATTTCGAGCGCCTGCCTAAAAAAGAAGTCCAGCGTTTGCAGGACGACATCGCGCGCCTGGAGCGTACACTGGGCGGTATCAAGGATATGCGCCGCCTGCCCGGCGCCCTCTTCATCATCGACACCCGCAAAGAACGCACCGCCGTCTTGGAGGCCCGCCGCCTGGAAATCCCCATCATCGCACTTGCCGATACCAACTGCGATCCCGATGAGATGGATTACCCCATCCCGGCCAACGATGATGCCATTCGTGCCGTCCGCCTCCTCTGCACCAAGATCGCCGATGCCGCCGTCGAAGGTCGCCGCGAACTAGAAGCTCGCCAGAAAGACAGTGAACAGGCCAGAGAAGAAGAAGCTTCCATCATAACCGAGGCTGCCCAGTCCGACTTCTCATCTGAGGCTAATGCCGCCGTCGAAGGTCGCCGCGAACTAGAAGTTCGCCAGAAAGACAGTGAACAGGCTAGAGAAGATGAGGCCATCATGATAGCCGATGCTGCCCAGCCCGGCTTCTCATCTGAGATTGAAACTGAACTCGTCGCGAAAGAGTCTCTCTAGCATTCTACCATTCAGAAAATTCAGAGGACGAGAGGCAAGAGGCAAGCTGCCTCCTGCCTCTCGTCCTCTAGTATGTCCAAACCCTCCCGCTCGCACAAGGGGCTAGAGTTGTATCAAATTTAATTTGTCAAGCACTCAGGTACCAAAACAAATGGACAAGCGCCATTGTGTTTTCATCCAGCACCTGGGTATCCTAACTAAGGAGAATAACAGTTATGAACTACGTTGCCACAGACGTAAAAAAGCTGCGTGAAGAGACGGGCGCAACCTTTTCAGATTGCAAAGACGCCCTCACTGAAGCGAAAAGTTGGGACGAGGCTATCAAGATTCTGGAAGCCAGGAGCAGCCGGAAAGCGGAGAAAATGATGTTGAAAGAGCGCCAGACCAAAGAAGGCGGCATTTTCTCCTACGTCCACCATAATCATAACGTCGGTGTACTGCTGGAACTCAATTGCAGCACCGACTTTGTCGCCCGCAGTGAGAGCTTCCGCAAGCTTGCCAGTGAACTGGCTCTGCAGATTGCCGGCGTCTCTACTACCAGGTATATCAACTTTGATGATATACCTGCCGACGTAATCGAGCAGGCCCGCAAGGCAATCCTGCAAGACCCGTCTGTGGAGCGTGTTCCCCCAGCCAGGCATGAGGAGGAAATCACTAAAGAACTCAAGAAAACATTAAGCGAGCAGGTACTGATGATGCAGCCGTGGGTGAAGGATGGAAGCATCATTGTTGGTGACCTGGTCCGCAAGGTGATTGCTGATACCGGTGAAAACATCGTAATACGCCGCTTCAGCCGCTTTGCATTAGGTGAATAAGGACTTGTTGATCGCATGGGAGCATTAGAATACGAGCCTCAAAACACCTTCCAGGCAGCTTCACCTCTGAAGTACCGGCGTATCCTGCTCAAACTAAGCGGCGAGGCACTTTGTCCCCCCAGTGGATACGGTATCGACGCGGAACTGGTGCTGCGTATCGCCAAAGAGGTCAAGCGCGTGCAAGATTTGGGCGTAGAGGTGGCAATGGTCATCGGTGGCGGGAATATGTGGCGCGGAGCCGATGCTGCCGCCACAGGCATTGATCGCGCCACCGCCGATTATGTTGGCATGCTGGCCACGGTCATGAATTCCCTGGTGATGCAGGATGCAATGGAAAAACTGGGTATGGTCACTCGCGTCCAGACGGCTATCGAGATGCCGCCTGTAGCGGAACCATTCATCCGCCGCCGCGCGGTACGCCACCTGGAAAAGGGCCGCGTGGTCATCCTCGCGGCAGGCAGTGGCAATCCGTTTTTCACAACCGATACGGCAGCGGCCCTGCGCGCTATCGAACTCAACGCCCAGGTCTTGCTCAAGGCAACCAAAGTGGATGGTGTCTATGACGATGATCCCATGCATAACGCAAACGCCCGTAGGTTCGAGACATTGAGCTACATGCGGGCACTGAACATGGGGCTAAAGGTCATGGACAGTACCGCGATTTCGCTATGTAAAGATAACCACCTGCCAATTGTCGTCTTTAACCTGAACGACGCAGGTGCCCTGGAAGCTATTATGCGTGGCGAAAACCGTGGGACACTCGTTCATGACATAGAAGAGCCCTCATCTCGGTGAGGCGTTAAGGCGACCAATGTGATGAAAAACCGACATGTAGGGGCAGGGCTTGCCCCTGCCCTGCCTTCACTCTCGGTCGCCTGTAGTCATTACAATGGGAGCATCGCTATGGCAGATGACATTTTCTCGGATACCGAACGACGCATGCAAAAAGCAATTGAAGCCTTGCGCCATGACCTGGCTGTAGTTCGAACCGGTCGTGCCAGCGCGGCCCTGCTGGAGCGCATTCAGATCGATTATTATGGCGTGCCGACTCCTATTAACCAGGTTGCCACCATCACTGTTCCGGATGCTCGTATGTTGATCATCCAGCCCTGGGATCGCAAACTCTTAACCGATATCGAGAAGGCCATTCAGAGATCTGACCTGGGCATCAATCCAAACAATGACGGGCAAGTGATTCGCCTCAATATCCCGCCGCTCAACGAGGAGCGCCGCCGCGAGATGGTGAAAACCGTCCACAAGAAATTGGATGAGCACAAAGTGGCCATCCGTAATATTCGACGCGATTGCCAGGAAAAGCTGCGCGATCGTGAGAAAAAGAAGGAAATCTCCGAGGATGAGTTGAAGCGTAGCACGGAGCGGCTACAGAAGCTCACCGATCGTTTCATCGACGAGATGGACAAGGTCGGAAAGACCAAGGAGCTTGAAATTCTGGAGGTCTAAGTTGGCCAAGATACAAGCCTCCTTTCCCATGACTCACAGGAAAGGAAGTGTGATGCAATCAACAGCATCCGTAGGAACCCGGCAGCCTGGGGAACAAAAGCTTGAGAGTCCCCTTGCGGACAACCGGGCCATGTGTCCACTGCGTCACCTTGCCATCATCATGGATGGCAATGGACGCTGGGCAACGCAGCGTCACCTCCCTCGCCTGGCTGGGCATAAAGCCGGGGTTGGTGCGCTGCGCCGCGTAGTCGAGTGCGCTGTCGATGAAAACATCGAAATGATCAGCGTATATGCCTTCTCAACCGAGAACTGGGCACGGCCCCGTGCCGAAGTAAGTGGACTCATGCGTCTCTTCTGGGAGACGATTCGTTCGGATTTGGAGAAGCTGCACCGCGATGGAGTGCGTTTGCGTCATCTTGGCCGCTTGCAAGACCTCTCGCCCGATTTACAAAGAGCCGTGCGAGAGTCGATAGAAATTACCCGTAATAATACGCGCCTGCATCTCAATGTTTGCTTTAACTACGGCGGTCGGGCCGAACTGGTGGATGCCGTTCGCCAGATCGTCGCCGATGGACGTGACCCCGAGACCATTACCGAGGAGTTGATCAGCTCCTACCTGTACACACGTGATCTACCTGATCCCGATATGGTCATACGCACCGCGGGAGAGATGCGTGTGAGTAACTTCCTGCTGTGGCAATCGGCCTATAGCGAATATTATGCTACGCCAACGCTCTGGCCGGATTTCGGGCGAGAGGACCTGCGCGCCGCGCTGGAAAGCTACCGCCAGCGGCAGCGACGCTTCGGCAAGGTATGATATATATGGGTATGCGACACTATCTATGACCACGTGTTACAATAGAGACTGATTCCGCCAAAGCAGGAGAGATGTGTCGCGTGCAGTACGCAACTGGAGAAAACCCACAACCAGATCCTGGTCCAGCTCGGCAGACTGGAAGACGAAGCCTGGGCGCTATTGCTCAGCGCTGGCTTACCGCCATCATCGCTATGCCCATCGTGCTCGCTTTTGCCTTGCTCGGCGGCTGGTTCGCGTTTGCGGCAGTGGCAGTTGTAGTAGCGCTGGGTACCTATGAACTTCACAACATGCTGTACCCTGCGGGTTATCGTCCGCTGATCATCATCAGTATGGCGCTCAACCTGCTCTTTCTCGTCGCCGCCATGTTCCCGCAGCAGCGTCTCCTGCTACTCGAAAGCGGCTTGAGCGCTGCCCTGTTCATCTCGTTTCTCTGGCTGCTCTTCCGCAAGAAACTCGATGGCGCGATGGTTGATTGGGCGCTCACCCTGGCAATCCCCATCTACCTGGGCTGGCCGATGAGCCTTCTCCTGTTGCTGCGCGGCTATCAGGTTAGCTGGCCTTTACCGCCAGGCGCCTGGTGGTTACTAGTGGCTCTCCTTGGCACCTGGGGCTTTGATTCGGGGGCCTTTTTCTTCGGACGTTACTTTGGCCGCCATAAGCTTGCTCCAACCATTAGCCCCGGCAAAACCTGGGAGGGCGTCCTGGGCGGCATGCTGCTCTCCATTATCGCTGCTCTGCTCTTTACCGTCATACCCCTGCGTATTCCCTGGTACCTCGCCGTTCTGTTGAGAATCTGGATTGGAG